>LNFM01007842.1_pt1 | contig 16460 bp, 16 predicted proteins | sample 596031 | NCBI WGS metagenome assembly LNFM01 (sample SAMN04254537, study PRJNA301005) | activated carbon metagenome | isolation source: dual media filters at the Ann Arbor, Michigan drinking water treatment plant | place: USA: Ann Arbor
TTCCCATCCGCATGTATTTTCGCACGCGCCCCGGCGCCGAGACCCCGGACGCGACCATCTCCGTCCTGCCCTTCCTCTACGAGATGGTCGGCCGCGAGCGCCGGATCCACCGCACCAAGCGCGGCATTACGATGAACATCAATGTGCTGCGCTCCGAAAGCATCGGCTCGATCCACGTCAGGTCGGGAAATCCGGCCGATCCGCCAGCCATCCGCTTCAATTTTCTCTCGGCGCAAGCCGATCGCGACGGGCTGCTGGCCGCCATGCGCAAGGCCCGCGAGCTGATGTCGACCTCGCCCTTGAAGGAGATCACGGGCGAGGAGATCGCCCCTGGCGCCCACCTCCAGACAGACGACGAACTGCTCGATTGGGTGCGCAACACTGCGGAGACTACCTACCATCCGGTCGGAACCTGCAAAATGGGCTCCGATCCCATGGCCGTGGTCGATAGCGAGCTGCGCGTCCATGGCATCGAGGGCTTGCGGGTCGCCGACGCCTCGATCATGCCGACGCTGACGTCCGGCAACACGAACGCGCCCTCGATCATGATCGGCGAGAAGTGCGCCGCCACGGTGCTCGCGGCTGCAACCTCACGCGAGCGCAAGGCGGCAGCGTAACCCCTCGCCCGGCCGATGCCGGCTGGGACTGGCGTTTTGTCCCGGTTGCGGCTATTGCCGCCTCCGCGCGGCGACGAAGCGGCTTGGCACCTCGCCGCCGACCCGGCACAGTAGGGTCATCCCACCTTTCCGCGCGTCCCGACGCGCCTCTCGACGGAGCGAAACCTCATGGCGAACGCCACCAATGAAGCCGATGTCGTCGTTGTCGGCGCCGGCAATGCCGCATGCTCGGCCGCCATGGCGGCCCGCGAGTCCGGCGCCCGCGTGATCATGCTCGAGGCGGCCCCGAAGGAGGAGCGTGGCGGGAACTCCACCTATACCGCGGGTGCGCTTCGTCTCGTCTTCAATGGCGAGGACGACGTCAGGTCGCTGGTCGACCTGTCCGACGCCGAGGTCGCCAACATGGACTTCGGCACCTACACGCAGGAGCAATACTACGACGACATGTACCGGATGACGCGCTACCGCACCGACCAGGAGCTGTGCGACATCCTCGTCCTGAACTCGACCGACACGTGGCGCTGGTGGAAGAAGCACGGCGTCAAGTTCCAGACCAGCCAGGGGCGGCAAGCCTTCAAGGTCGACGGCAAGTACAAGTTCTGGGGCGGCCTGTGCGTCGAGACCTGGGGCGGCGGCCACGGCCTGATCGATAGCGAGCACGCCATCTGCGAGAAGAACGGCGTCGACATCCGTTACGAGACCGCCGGCCACTCGCTGATCACCGACGACGACGGCCGCGTCATCGGCGTCACCGCGCGCCACAAGGGCAAGAAGTTCGACATCAAGGCCAGTGCCGTCGTGCTGGCCTGCGGCGGCTTCGAGTCGAATGCCGAGATGCGCTGCCGCTACATGGGCCCCGGTTGGGAGCTGGCCATGGTGCGCGGCACCAAGTTCAACACGGGCGGCGGCATCAACATGGCGCTCGCCATCGGTGCCATGCCGCACGGCCACTGGTCGTCCGGCCACGCCGTCGGCTGGGACTTCAACGCCCCGCCGTTCGGTGATCTGACGGTCGGCGACAACTTCCAGAAGCACAGCTATCCGCTCGGCATCATGGTCAATGCCACGGGCAAGCGCTTCGTCGACGAGGGCTACGACTTCCGCAACTACACCTATGCCAAGTACGGCCACGTCATCAAAGACCAGCCGGACATGATGGCTTGGCAGATCTTCGACAAGAAGGTGCTGCACCTGCTGCGCGACGAGTACCGCATCAAGCGGGTCACCAAGGTCACCGCCAATACGCTGGAGGAGCTGGTCACCAAGCTTGAAGGCGTCGACGCCAAGGCCTGCCTCGCCGAACTCAAGGCCTATAACGCGGCCGTCATGACCGACGTGCCGTTCAACCCCGCGGTCAAGGATGGGCGCGGCACGCGGGGCCTCTCAGTCGCCAAGACCAACTGGGCCAATCAGCTGACCGAGCCGCCGTTCGAGGCCTACCAGGTCGGCTGCGGCCTCACCTTCACCTTCGGCGGCTTGAAGATCACCACGGGCTGCGAGGTCGAGCACACGGACGGCTATGCGATCCCCGGCCTCTATGCCGCCGGCGAGCTGGTCGGCGGGCTCTTCTATCACAACTATCCCGGCGGTACGGGCCTCACCTCCGGCGCCGTCTTCGGCAAGATCGCCGGCGAAGGCGCGGGCGCCTTCGCGCTGGGCGCGGGGCAGCGGCAGGGCTGAGGGCCGGGGCCAACGGGCGAGGGCTGAGCCCTCGCACGGGGGGCTGGGCAATTTCCGGCCCCGGCGCGCGACACGAAGTCATGTAAGCTTGGTCACGGCCAAGTTACCCTCAAGCCGGAATGAGCGACTCGCATGGGGATGGGCAACACGCCGGTGCCCATGCAGGCGAGTGAGGTCCTGGTTCCACGGCCGAGGTGATGCTGCGCCGATGTTCGGATCACCGGTTGGAACGCTAGGCGTCACCCCCGATTCTGTTCGGCACGTTGTGCGGAACAGAGCGGCTCATCTGCCGTTGCACTATGTTAGGCTTCTGCTTTCGACAGAATGCCGCCGACAGGAGCAGGTAGATGGCCGAACATCGCAAGCAATTCGATGGCTCTCCGATCCTCACCTTCCGCATCGCACTCGAGCGGACGGATGCTGCGTCCGTCACGGTGCTGAGGAGTAAACTCGAGGCGGCAGGGGTCGAGATTCTTCATTCGAGTGATCGCAGCATTGATGCTCGCGGGACGAAGGAAGCAATCGAGAGCGCTCTTGACACTCGCGTCGTAGATCGGAACAATCACTTGGCATTCGATCCTCCGAAGATCGACGCGGGTTCCGAAGGCAAGGAAAGCGCGACGGCATATTTCCCCCGGAAGCCGGATTTTTACTGAATGAATGATTGAATGAATAGAGGAGTGTATCGTGGCCGAAAGCTTTACTGTTCGCTTTGTACCTCGGTCAGGCAGCGCACTTGAAATGTCAGACATGGGTTTGATGGGCTCCGAGGCTACGGGAGACTTGGTCAGGCCCGCGAAGAAATCGCTCCGAGCGGGGCTTAAGTCATTCGCAGACCGGAAGGTCGTGGCTCAGGCAACGCCACTCGATCGGCTAAATTCCGAATTGACCGAGAAGGAACTGAAGGATCTCTTCGGAGCCGTGGTGCTTGAAACGCGGAGATCCCAGACCGATTCGAAGAATTCGATAGTCCTACGAGAAGAGTTCGTCGCTCCCCAAAAAGCTCTCTCCGTGCCTGAAGCCCTGAAGGATTCCATCGCATTTGCCTACATGCCTCAGCCCGTCGAGTTTCATGCGCCCAGCTTCCATCCGCCGTTCGAGGCGATCTATCATGTAGGGCTGGCCGGTGTCGGGGCGCTTCTCAACACAGGTCGATGCCACCGCAATGGGTGGACCGGGAAGGGCATCAAGGTCGCAATGGCCGACTCTGGTTTTTGGCTCCATCCACACTTCATTCGGGGCGGGCATAAACTGATTCCGACCGAGTCGCCCGGCTCAGGCGATCCGACTTTGGACGACTCAGGCCATGGGACCGGGGAGGCAGCTAATATTTTCGCGGTCGCTCCGGATTGCACGGTTTATGGCGTGAAGCATGGCTCGAGTGCGGCTTCCACGCTCGAAGCCTGCATCGCGCTCGATCCGCACATCATGACCAACTCGTGGGGATGGAACAAGGACTCGAAAACACGGGCGCAACTGGAGGCGGCCGATCCCAACTTCTTTTTTGAGTTGCTTGATGTGGAGAACGTACTCAGGGCCGCAACCGGCAAAGGGATCGTTGTGTTTTTCTCGGCGGGCAACGGACATCTCGCCTTTCCGGCGTCATTTCCAAATGTCATTGCAGTCGGCGGTGTAACGGCTCACGAAGACGGTTCGCTGACAGCGTCCGACTATGCGAGTGGCTTCAAGAGCAAGCTGTATCCAGGGCGAGACGTGCCGGATTTTTGTGGCATAGTTGGCGCATCCGGCTCTCCTCCCTTGCAGGGGCATATTATGTTGCCCGTGCCTGAGTCTTCGGAACTCGATGGCGAAAACTTCGTATCCGGGCGCAAGAGGACCGGATGGGGCATCTTCTCTGGGACTTCCGCAGCTTCCCCACAGGCTGCTGGAGTGGCGGCTCTCATGCTGCAGATCAGCTCGGGGCTCCAGCCCGAGCAGATCCGGCAAATCATTGCTGGGCGCGCAATCGACGTCGCGAAAGGCAAGAGTGCGACCGGAGCCACCGCCAAGGATGGCCGCGATCTTGCCACTGGCGCGGGTTTGATGGACGCGCTGCGAGCCTGCACACAGTTGGCGGTCGGATAAGCGGCACTCACTGTCCGATCAAGGGACACGGCGGATTGCACGCCGGTCAGCGCGGGCGATAGTCTCGCTGATCGCGGAGGGGCACTCCATGCAAGTCGGCATATTGCAGTTCTTCGGGTGGCGGGATCGGTCGATACCGCTGAACGCGGTCTATGCCTCGGCGCTCGAGCGCCTCGAGATCATGGACCGGACTGGGTATGATCCGTGTCTGGCTCGCCGAGCATCATTTCTCGGGCTTCTCATGCTCGCCGACACGGTGCTGCCCCGAATCGCGGGACGAGGTGGACGCTCGCATCGAGGCGTTGGCGTCGGCGGCGCGTTGGGCTTACCATCCACGGCATCAGGATGATGCGCTCGACGGGATGAGCCAATGCAGAAGCGGATGAGCGACGGCGATCTGCGCCAGGACGTGCTCCAACGGGCACGCGGTGTCACTGAGCTGATCAAGGCAGCGGCGCCCCGCATCGAGGCGGCGCGCGAGCTGCCGCCGGATGTGGTGGCTGCGATGCACCGCGCCCGTCTTTTCAGGCTCCTGTTGCCGAGATCGGTCGGTGGCGACGAGATCGACCTCGAGACGCACGCCATGGCCCTCGAGACCATTGCCCGCGCCGACGCCTCGGCGGCTTGGGTCATGAGCCAGGGCTCGGGCTGCTCCATGTCGGCGGCGTTTCTCAGCGCCGACGCCGCCACGCGGTGGTTTGGTGCTCCCAACGCGGTGTTGGCCTGGGGCGCCGGCATCCAGGGCAAGGCCGTCGCTGTGGACGGGGGCTATCGCGTCACCGGCACATGGACGTTCAACAGCGGCAGCCGCCATGCGACCCTGCTCGGAGGGCACAGCTTCGTCTACGAGCCGGACGGCTCACGCCGACTGCGCCCCGATGGCCACCCGCTCAACCGCACCATGCTGCTCGAGCGCGCCAAGGCTGACATCGACGACGTATGGGACGTGGTCGGCCTGAAAGGCACCGGTAGCGACACGTTCACCGTCAAGGATTTGTTCGTGCCTGCGGCCGACACCATCGACCGCGAAGCCTATGCGGAATGCCGTGAGCCCGGCACGCTCTACAAGTTCTCGACCACTCTCGCCTACGGCGTCGGTTTCTCGGCGCTGATGCTCGGTGTTGCCCAGGCGATGCTCGACGAGCTGACAGCGCTGGCCATGGTCAAGACGCCGCGCTCGGCCACCATGTCGCTCCGCGAGAGCCCCGTCTTCCAGACGGAACTGGCCCAGCTCGAGGCGCGCACGGCTGCCGCCCGCGCCTATCTCCACACCACGGCGCGCGAGGTCTGGGGTGAGGTCGCGGCGACCGGTGAGATCACCATTGCGCAGCGCGCGCGCATCAAGTTGACCACGACGTGGGTCATCAACCATTGCTTCGAGGTGGTGAAGGACTGCTATCGCGCGGCCGGCCAGTCGGCCATCCATCCGAAAGGCCCGTTCGAGCGGCGTATGCGCGATGCCATGACGGCCTCCCAGCAGACCCAGGCGCGCGGCACGAACTACATCACAATCGGGCGCACGCTCCTCGGCCTCGAGCCAGACAACATGGCCTTCCTCTGACAGAACCTTTCGGCAAGCGATCGGCGGGCTCCTCCGGCCCGGGCGAGGGCAAGCCCGGAAGCCAGGCATCGGCGGGAAACCTGCGACGGCCAAAGCCGGGTGAGCCGGTCGATCGCGAATTCGTGCTGTTGCTCGAGCGGATCGAGAGGGAAGCCGCCCGCCTCGATACGCGTTTTCTGATTCCCTGGACCCGCGTTCGCTACGGCTGGGACCCGATCTGGAGCGTCGTGCCGATCGTTGGCGACCTTGTCGCCGCGGGCTACGGCCTGCGCCTGGTCGCATGGGCCCATCGTTTTGGCCTTGGCCCCACCCTGACGGCCCGCATGGTGCTCAACGTCGCCATCGACTTCGGCGTAGGGATCATTCCGATCGTCGGCCCGTTCATCGATCTGTTCTATCGCTCGAATATGCGCAATCTGGCGCTGCTCCTGGCCGAGCTGAAACGCCAGATGGCCCGCGACCACCAGTAGGCGCGTCGTCAGTGCGCGCGGCGCGGTGCCGGCCCCCGTTTTGTTCGGTCTGGCGAGGCGAGGACCTTGTCGATCCGCCGTCCATCGAGGTCGACCACCTCGAAGCGCCACCCGTCGACATCAATGTACTCACCCGTTCGCGGCATATGCATGAGATGCGCCAGCACGTAGCCAGCGACGGTTTCGTAGCCGCGCTGGGCCGGCAGCGAGATGCCGATTCTTGCCGCCATCTCGTCGGCCGGCATGGAGCCGGAGAGCAACCATGAGCCGTCGTCGCGCTCGACGGCGTGCGGCTCGGCATTCGATTGGTCCGAACGGAACGCGCCGGCGATCGCCTCGAGGATATCGGCAGGCGTGACGAGCCCTTCGAAATCGCCGTACTCATCGTGAATGAGCGCCATCGGCACCTCGGCGTCGCGCAGGATGCCGAGCACATCCAACGCATCGGTGGTGTCGGGCACGATCGCTGCCTTGCGCACGTGGGCACGAATGTCCAAGCGCTCGCCCTTGAGCAGGGCCGCGAGCAGCTCGCGCGTCTGTACCACCCCGATCAGCGTATCGGTCGAGCCTTCTGCGACCGGAAGGCGCGAGTGTGGCGTCGTGATCAGCCGCGTCTTAATCTCGGCCTCCGGCGCCGTGATGTCGATCCAATCGACGTCCGTTCGGGGTGTCATCAGGCCAACCACCGCCCGATCGGCGAGCCGCATGACGCCCGCGATCATCTCGCGTTCGCCGCTCTCGATCACGCCAGCGGTCTCTGCTTCCGCGATGATCGTCCGGATCTCCTCGTCGGTGACGCGGGAGTCGGGCTCCACGCTCTGCCCGAAGACACGGAAGACGAGCCGCGTCGAGGCGTCGAGCAGGCTGATCGCGGGCGAGGCGCCGCGCGAAAACGCGACCATGAAGGGAGCGACAGAGCACGCGATGCCTTCCGCATTGCGCAGCGCCAGCGTCTTCGGCACGAGCTCGCCGACGATCACCGAAAGATAGGTGACCAGTACGATGACGATGCCGTAGCCGAGGGGCGCTGCAACCGTGAGCGGCGCTCCGAGGCCCTGCAGAAGGCCCGACGCCTGGGTGCCGAACGCCTCGCCCGAGTAGGCTCCATTGATGATTCCGATCAGCGTGATCCCGATCTGCACCGCCGACAGGAAGCGTCCCGGATCGGCCGCGAGCGCGAGCGCACTGTGCGCCCCCGGCCGGTTGCCGGCCGCCAGCACCTTCAGTCGGGAGCGGCGCGCCGACACCACCGCCAGCTCCGACAGGGCGAAGAGCCCGTTGAGGACAATCAAAGTCAATACGATCAGCAGCTCGATCACGTCACAAGCGGCCGACGCGTTGACGTCCGAGCCACTCCCTGTTGCTTGTAAGGAGCCAAGAGTTTAGAGCGTTGCTGGCCGTTAGGCGAGCACCAACGCTCATCCCTCCGCTCATGGATCGTAGACGACCGATGCCGCGCCTTCACGTCGTTTTCGACCTGGACGACACCCTCTATCCCGAACGTGATTTCGCCATCGCTGGCTTTCGCGCGGCGTCGCGCTGGGCCGAGGCTGAGCTCGGTGTCAGCGATCTAACCGCCGAAATGACCGCGATGCTCGATAGCGGAACGCTCGGCCAACTGTTCCCCACGGTGCTTGCCCGCCATGCGCCCATCCACACGCCTCAGCAGCTCGAAGCCTTCCGCGAGGCCTATCGGCGTTGCGACGGGCTCGCGCTGTCCCTGTTCGAGGACGCGGTGGCTGCACTCGATCACTACCAGCGGCAGGGCCCCATCGGTCTCATCACGGACGGCACCCATCACGTCCAGGCCAGAAAGGTCGCGGCCCTCGGCGTCGAGGATCGGTTTGCCCGGATCGTTTTCACCGATGCCCTGGGTCCTGATCGGGCTTACTTCAAGCCCCATCCGCGCCCCTTCGAGGAAATGGTCGCGGCCCTCGGCGCACCGGGTGACAGGTTCGTCTATGTGGGCGACAACCCCGCAAAGGATTTCGTATCGCCGAACGCCATGGGTTGGACGTCGGTACTGGTGCACCGGGACCATCCGCGGATCCACGATGTCGCAAAGGTCGCCCCAGGTGGGGCGCCGCGCCATACGATCAGCGCGTTGACCGAGCTTCCGGAGATTCTTGGCGCCTGATGGGCTCATCAGGCATCAAGCGATGGCGGGCTTGAGCGACCGTCGGCATGATGGCGTTGCCGAGCCGCATGCGCACGGCGGATGCGCCCATGGCGCAATCACACAGTTCTCCGCGCGGTGGTTCGACAACATGGCGACGCACCGTCGAGCGTGACGGTCAGCGCCGTCAGGTCGCGGTCGACATCGTCGATATCGGTTGATGCTTCTGGCAGCATAAAACGTCGCGTTGTGGCTGCGCATTCGTCATGGGTCGGAATGCTCAACGGAGCGTTTACCCTTCCTGTTGCAAGTCCCACACGGCGATAGCGTCCGTGCTACGAGCGCTCCGGATGCACGGCGGAGGGACGCCGAGGCGCACGAGGGGCAGCCTGCAAGGGCAACGGTAACGGAGCGTGGCCATGACGGGGCTTGGCCTCGGTGAGAGTGACGACGAGAGCCTGCGGGCTCTCAACTGCATTCTCGAGGCGTGGGAAGTCGGTGCATCGAGCGGCGTCAAGCCTGAGATGATGGCCTATGCGGCGATCTATGCCGCACTCTCGGATCTCGTATCGAGCTATGGCGAGGACGCCGTCGCAGATCTTGCCGGGGGTCTTGTCGACCGGGTTCGCTCCGGCGAGTTCACGCTCTATCGTGTGCGCCAGTAGGCGCCGCCGCCACTTGCCCTCTCGCACGGTCGCTTAGACCGCGCCGCCGAGGCACCCCTTGAGATCGCGCGCCAAGCCTTCCATCATCGCGAAATAGTGGTCGGCTCCGGCCGCTAGCGACGCGCCGAGGGGATCGAGCGAGCCGCGTCGCACGGTCGTTCCCTCGATAATCGTGTCGACGGCACGCGGTGCGAACTGCGGCTCGGTGAAAACACAGACGATGCCCGACCGTGTGAGGCGCTCACGGAGTTGCGACAGTCGGCGGGCGCTTGGCGGCACCTCTGGGTTGACGGTCACCGAGCCGGAGCCAGCGAGGCCATATCTGCGCTCGAAATACTGATAGGCATCGTGAAAGACGAGGAACGGCTTGCCGGCGACCGGCGCCAACTCCTCGGCAAGCGCGCGGTCGAGTGCCTCGAGCCGCTCGGCCACGGCCTTCGCGTTGGCCCTGAGGCGCGGGGCATCCGCCGGCATGGCGGCTGCGAGGACCTCGCTGATGTGCAGGGCGATGATCCGCGCATTGCCGGGATCGAGCCAGAGATGCCCATCCGTTTGATGCGCTTCGTCCTTATGCTCGTTGGCATGACTGTGGCCGTGATTATGCTTGCCCTTGCCTTTCGCGGTGCCGTGCTCGTGGCGGTGGGGCTCGAAATCGCCACCCGTCCGCGCCTTGTGGAGTGCCATCCCCTCCACCTCGTCGAGTGTGACGATACGCGTGCGCTTGCCGACGAGCGAGAGCGGCTTTTGCAGGAACACCTCGAGCTTCGTCGACACGCGCACAACGACCGTCGCCGCGTTGAGACGACGCACCTCCGAAGGCTTCATCGCGTAGGTGTGGGGGGAGGCAGCCCCGTCGATCAGGAGATGCGGAACGCCGACACCTTCCATCACGGATGCGACCACGCTGTGCACCGGCTTCAAGGTGACGACGACCTGCGCGTCCGCAGCCGCAAGTGGATGTAGGCTCGATAGTGTGAGAGCGATGGCCACCACACAGCGCTTCACCCATCTCCGAGGCGCCCCGAAGCCGCTCTTGTCTTGCTCGCTCATGGCTCGAAAGTCTCTCCACGCAACCTACGGACACCGGCCGCGATGGGCAGCCGGCTTTTCGCGGCGCGACAATCGGCCTATGTTATACTGTATCGGATGCGACGCAATTGCCTTATCCCCGCCAACAGCCACTGGCATATAAGGGGCGGCAGATTGGTGACAGTCGAACGGCGGTCGCGCGGCCTCGACGAGCGACGCTGTGAGCACGAGGAGACAGGTGGATGTTCGAGCCGAGACAACAAGCGATCGAGCGCCTCGCACGCGCGCGGCACCGCTTGCAGGCCCTCGCCGCCACGCTCGCAGTGATGCTGCTGGCAGGCGCCCTCGCGCCAGCGGCGGCCCATCCCCACATCTGGGTCAGCGTCCGCACCACGGTGCTCTACGACAATGGCTCCATCGTCGGCTTGCGCCACGCCTGGACCTTCGACCAGTACTACTCGGTGATGGCCATCGAAGGCCTCGATACCGACAAGGACGGGAAATACTCCCGGGCCGAGCTTGCCGAGCTTGCAAAGATCAACGTCGAGGCGCTGAAGGACTTCGCCTACTTCACGTTCCCGCGCCTGAAGGATCAGGAGCTGGTCGTTGGACTACCGCAGGATTATTACCTCGAGCATGCGATGAGGATGCCGACCGGAGACGCTGCCCCGCAGCAAGATGTCGCCGTCGTCCCCCGGACGGGTGCTGCCGAGATCGCCAAGGCGGCCGCGGCGCCCGTGAACGAGCTGACGCTTCACTTCACGCTGCCGCTCGCAAAGCGGGTGCTCGCCGAGGCCGAGGGGTTCATGTTCTCGATGGGCGATCCGTCGTTCTTCATCGCCTTCGAGGCCGCCCGCGACAAGCCCGTGGCGCTCGGGCCGGGCGCCCCGAGAGGCTGCCGGATCGCTGGAACGGAGGCCAAAACGCCAGAGATCAACCCGTCGAAGCCCGGCGATCTGATGGCGGGTCAGCCGAGCGATCTGTCGGTCAACCTTGTGGCTGCGCCATCCTGGCAGGTGATCTGCACGCAGTCCGGCTGACGAGCGGGCCGGTCTAGGTGCAAGCTTGAGACTTGGTGCCGTATTCGTTCGAGCCCACGCGTGGCAGCCTCCACGTGGCCGCCCGGCGGCGTCACCGGAACAAGCGCGCCACATCCCGGCGCGTCCGAACGTACCGAGGCGCGGCATCCGTGAAGCTCAGATCAATCACGCTCCTGCTCGTCGCCGAGCTCGCTGCCATGAGCCTGTGGTTCGTCTCGGCCGCGATCCTGCCGGAGATGCTCCGCGAGGCGGCCATCTCGCCGATGCGTCAGGCGGCGCTCTCGAGCGCGGTGCAAGCCGGCTTCGTCGTCGGCGCGCTGGTCTCTGCGGTGCTCGGTATCGCTGACCGGTTCGACCCCCGGCGCGTCTTTGCCGCATCGGCAATTCTGGCGGCAGGCACCAACGCACTCCTGCTTGTCGTTCCGCCGGGGAGCACAGGGGCGATCGCAGCGCGCTTCGTCACGGGCGCGCTGCTCGCGGGCGTCTATCCGGTCGGCATGAAGATCGCCGTCGGTTGGGGCCAGCGCGATCGCGGCTTCCTCGTCGGCGCGCTGGTCGGCGCCCTGACGCTCGGCTCCGCGTTGCCGCACCTCGTCTCGCTAGCAGGTGGAGCCGACTGGCGGGTGACGGTTGCCATCGCCTCCATTGCCGCGGCCGTCGCCGGGCTGATCGGCCTGCTGGTGCAACTTGGCCCCCACCATGCGCGATCCGCGACCTTCGATCCCCGCGCCATCACGACCGCCTGGAGCAACCGCCGCGTGCGCCTCGCCTACGCCGGCTACCTGGGCCATATGTGGGAGCTCTATGCCATGTGGGCCTGGATCGCGACCGCAGTTGGCGTCTCCTACGCAGCGACCATGGCGGTGCCCGAGGCCGAGCGCTTCGCCAAGCTGACGGCGTTCCTCGCGATCGGTCTCGGCGGCTTGGCATGCGTCGCGGCGGGGCTTGTCGGCGATCGTGTCGGCAAGGCCGAGGTGGCGGCTGCCGCCATGGCCGTCAGTGGCATCTCGGCCGTTCTGGTCGCCTTCACGTTCGGCGGCCCGCCTTGGCTGACGTTCGCCCTTGTTCTCGTGTGGGGGCTGAGCATCGTGCCCGACTCGGCCCAGTTCTCGGCCCTGGTCGCCGATGCCGCGCCGCCCGAGATCGCCGGCAGTCTCCTCACGTTCCAGACAGCGCTTGGCTTCGCCCTCACGTTTGTCACCGTGCAGGCCGTGCCCCAGATTGCTGCGACGGCCGGATGGCCCTTCGTCCTGGCCGGCCTGGCCCTCGGCCCTGCGGTCGGCATCGTGGCGATGCTGCGGCTCGCGGCGCTCGCGCGCGATGCGACGTGAAGTGGCCCGCGTGATTTGCTAACCTGCCGGCATCGAGACCCAAGAGGCTCCCGCATGCCGACCAACGCCGCCACCGGCATCGTCGATGGCCCGCGCCGTATTCCAGCCCGCGACCTGCTCAGCGCCGAGCAACTTGCGAGTGTGCGGGAGCGTGTCGAATGGAAATCCCTGGCGCTGATTGCGCACGCCTGGGCCGTCATCCTCGGCGCGATCGCGCTCGTCGCCTGGGCACCGAACCCGCTGACCTACGTTCTTGCCGTGATGCTGATCGGCTCGCGCCAGCTCGGCCTTGCCATCCTCATGCATGACGGAGCCCATGGCTGCCTGTCGCGCAACGAGACACGCAACATGGCGTTGAGCCAGTGGCTGTGCGCCTATCCGATCTTCGCAGAGACACGCGCCTACCGTCGCTATCATCTGGCCCATCACGCCCACACCCAGCAGGCCGATGATCCCGACCTCGTCCTGTCCGCTCCGTTCCCGATCACGGCAACAAGCTATCGGCGCAAGCTCTGGCGCGACATCAGCGGTCAGACGGGCTTTCAGCAGCGCAGGGCCCAGCTTCTGAACGCGCTGGGCGATCCGTCATGGGAGATCGAGCGCCGCGCGCGGCATTATTGGGAACGGCTGGGTCCCCAGACGCTCGCCAACGCCGTGATCTTTGCGGGTTTCGCCCTGGCCGGCGTCTGGTGGGCCTACCCACTGCTCTGGCTCGTCCCGCTGCTCACCTGGATGATGGTGATCACTCGCGTCCGCAACATCGCCGAGCATGCCGTAGTGCCCGACTCGAACGATCCCCTGCGCAACACGCGCACGACCCGCGCGGGCTGGCTCGAGCGCGCCCTGGTTGCACCCTACTTCGTCAACTACCACCTCGAGCACCATCTGCTGTTTTATGTCCCCTGCTACAACTTGCCGAAGGTGCACGAGATCCTGATGCACAGCCCCCATGCCGGCCGCATGGAGGTAAAACCCGGCTATCTGAGCGTCCTGCGGCTTGCGACGTCCAAGCCCGCAGGTGACGACCAACCTGGCGAGGTGGTCAGCAACGCCCGGCGCATGCGCGACGGCAAGCGCGTCGGCGACGATCAGGCCTCGGCGGGGTTCTGAGGCATCGTCCGGCACCCATCCGACGTACCGAGCCGCGAAGATCTGGCTCTCCGCTCCTTGAGGTCTGCGCCCTCAACCGCAGGGGAGGGGGAGGCAACGGGTTGCGGCGACAAACGGACTAACGCCAGCGGCCATAGCGCCAGGGCGCCAGGGGATGGCGTGCGCGGCGGATGTCGGGGGCCGGATCGAAGCCGGACGTGCCCCAGGGGTGGCAGCGGCAGATGCGAGAGACCGTTAGCCATCCACCCCGCCACGCCCCGTTCGTCTCTATCGACGCGAGCGCGTACTCCGAGCAAGTCGGCAGATGCCGGCACTCCATGCCGAGCAGCGGTTTCAATGTCCAACGGTAGAGGTGGATCGGCGCCTTGGCCATGCTGCGCGTCAACCGCCCGACGAGGGACTGATGGGTACTCGTGGCCATGCGACCTACGCCGAAGCAGCCTCTTGCGCGACCGCAACCGGAGTCTCGCCGGCCTCGCGCGCATCGAGCGCCCTCAGGATCGCCTCGAATGCCAGGAGCGTCGAGGCATGGCGCCCCTTCACCTCGCGCACAGGCTCCAGCACGCCAAGATCCGCCCATTTGCCGGTGGGTGGCGGCCCATTTTCCTTGAGCATGCGGCGCATCTCGCCAGCCACGCGCCGGATCTCGTCGACCGTGCTGCCGATGATGTGCGCCGCCACGACGGCCGCCGAGGCTTGGCCGAGGAGGCATGCCTTCACCGTGTGCGCGTAGTCGGCGACCACGTTCCCGTCGAGCGCAAGATCGACTGTGATTGTCGAACCGCAGAGCTTCGAGTGGGCCGAAGCCGTCGCATCCGGCCGATCGAGCCGTCGCGCGGGCTGGATGGCGGCCGCAAGCTCCATGATCCGGTCGCTATAGAGGTCGCTGAGCTCGGTCATCTCTTGCCTCGTTGCGGGAGGTCGTTCGGTTGCGCCGGCAAGCATACGACGGGCCCGGGGCAGCGTTTCGGCGGGGTAACGCAATGCATCGGCTACGGCTTCCCATCGGCTGAACGACGCATCATAGTAGCACACGCTCTTGGCGTTTCGGACCGGCCAAGTCGCCCAAGACATGGAGAGCAGCGCGCCTGCCCTAGATATTGCGTTGCGAAGCCGGGAATGCAAGCTGCGCTCCCGGCCGGCCACCGCCGATCCGGAAAGGGTCCATCTGCGTATCTGCTGTCGATCTGGACGATCTGGTGGTGCGGCAAAGGAAGGGAACGAGAATGGATCAGCGCGTCGACAAGGCCGCAGCTGTGAACGGGGCCGGTGAGAGGCCGCCTCTGGTCCGTCCGACGCGGGCGGAGGCCGAGGCTGCCGTCAAGACGCTCATTGCCTGGGCCGGGGACGACCCGGAGCGTGAGGGTCTGCTCGATACGCCGCGCCGTGTCGCTGCGGCCTACGAGTCGTGGTTCCGTGGCTATTCGCTCGATCCCGCGGCCGTGCTCGCCCGCACCTTCGGCGACGTGGCCGGATACGACGACATGGTGATGGTGCGTGACGTGCGCCTCGAGAGCCACTGCGAGCACCATATCGCGCCCTTCATCGGCGTCGCGCATATCGCCTACCTTCCGCGCGATCGCGTCGTCGGTCTTTCCAAGCTCGCCCGCGTCGTCGAGATCTATGCCAAGCGCCTTCAGACGCAGGAGACGCTCACCGCGCAGATCGCCGAGGCCATCGAGCGCTATCTCGCGCCGCGCGGAGTCGCCGTGTTGGTCGAGGCGGAGCACATGTGCATGTCGACCCGCGGCGTCAATCAGCAGGGGGTGTCCACCGTGACCACCCGGTTCACGGGCGCTTTCCACCTCGAGGCCGGCTATCGCGACCGCTTCCTGGGTCTCGTCCATGCGCAACGTCGACCCTAGAGTCGCGCGCTGAAGCATCCCTTGAAGGAGGACGCCGGCATGCCGGGTGACAGCGCGAAATTCGGCGAGCCGGGTTTGCCCGAGCAGGTCGAGTCGGGCCTGCAACTGACGCCCCGCTTCGACGGAGCGGGTGGCATCGCGGCCGTCGCGACGGATGCCGACACTGGCGAAGTTCTCATGCTCGCCTGGATGAACGCCGAGGCTCTGGCGCTGACCATAGCCACCGGAGAGGCACATTTCTGGAGCCGGTCGCGGCGCCGCATCTGGAAAAAGGGCGAGGAGAGCGGCAACGTGCTCCAAATCGTCGAGCTGCGCACCGACTGCGACCAGGACGCGGTGTGGATGCGGGTGCGCATCGCCGGTCACGGTGCAGCCTGCCACACAGGCCATCGCACCTGCTTCTACCGCAGCATCCCCGTTGGGCCCGGCGCCGCGCCCGGGGTCCTCGAGCACGCCGGCACGCCGCGCGGCTTCGACCCCGGCACCGTCTACCGGCCGAAGGGCTGATGATGGCCCACTAGGCCTGGCTCGCTGGAAAGAGAAAAACACGCACACCTCGGAACAAGTGTGCCGGGACGCGCGTCTTGGAGTGGCGACGGCGGCAGAATCCCGGCTCCTCACGCATCCGCCATCGCAGGCGGTGGCCCTCCAGCTCCCCCGACAAGGAGGCCACCGCCGCTTTTCGCAATCTCCAGCGCTGGCGACGGGGCCGCCGCAGGGACGCGGGCCCGTAGGGGGGCAATTAACCAGTTCATGGCAGAGTTGACGGGTTATGGGAGGCCGTGGCCGACGCCCGGCACGCGTTTCGGCACGCATCTTGCTGCGTCGGTGCGGACAGGGGTCCGAAACATGAAGCGCGGCAAGATCGGCATCGCATTGGGTGGGGGCGCG
>LNFM01000916.1_pt1 | contig 16456 bp, 15 predicted proteins | sample 596031 | NCBI WGS metagenome assembly LNFM01 (sample SAMN04254537, study PRJNA301005) | activated carbon metagenome | isolation source: dual media filters at the Ann Arbor, Michigan drinking water treatment plant | place: USA: Ann Arbor
CGGGCGCCGGGGCGCGCGGCGTGCAGCGCGTCGGCGATCCCCGGCGCGAGCAGCCGATGGTTCGACACGCCCGCGTCGCCGAGGTGACCGTCGCGCGGATCGATGACCTTCGCCTGCGGGTCGTCGTCGACCTCGACGCGGCGGCCCTTCGCCGGGTCGAACCATCGATTGGCGATGATGCCGTGCACCGAGGGCGTCGTCCCCGACGCGATCGTCGCGTGGCCCGGGGCGGTGTTCGTGGTCGCGTACGGGTACGCGGCGACGGGCCAGTAGGCCCCGTCCCGGAGCAGGCGCGCGATGCCCCCGTCGAGCGCGTCGCGCTGCCCGTCGAACGACCAGCTCGGCAGCTGATCGATCACCACGAGCACCACGAGGCGCGGCGCCGCGGCGACCGGCTCGGGCGGGCGCGTCGTCTCCGCCGCGCTCGGCTCGCACGACGTCAGGGCCAGCGCGAGGGCGAGGGGCAGCGGGCGCGGGGGCACGCCCGGGAGGGTAGCAAGCCCGTCGATCGCGGGGCCGCCGGGGAATTTTCCGTGGGGGTGTTGACGGTCGGCGCGACGGGGTTACGCCATGGGGGTCCGCGGGCGGCGGGCGCACGAGTGGGCGACACGGTCGCCGACGATGGGCGGTCCGCACGCACGGGAGGAGGCCAAACGATGAAGACAGCGCAATCGGGCGGTCGCAGGCCGCCGGAGTCCGACCTGGATCTCACGCTCGCCGTGGCGCGGGCTCGGGGTCCCAACCGCATGGCGAAGCAGCGACAGGCGCGGTGGGATCGCGACCTGTGGCAGGCCTACGTGCTCGATGGCCCGGGCAGGCGCGGTGGCGCGGCGAACGAGCCGCCGGCCGAGCCCGCGTGATCGTCTGATCCGCGGCTCAGATCGGCGGCGACGGATCGTACTGGATGTACCGTCGCACCTGGCGGGCGCGCTCGACCGAGTGCATGCGCATCACGAGGTGCAGCGCGAGGTCGATGCCGGCCGACACGCCAGCGGCGGTCATCACCGTACCGTTGTCGACGAACCGGGCATCCGGCTGCACGTCGATGTCGCGACCGAGCTCCGCCAGCAGCGTCAGCGATCCGTGGTGCGTCGTGGCCGGCTTGCCGTCGAGCAGGCCGGCCTTCGCGAGCACGAGGGCGCCGGTGCAGACGCTGGCGATCGTGACGCCGCGCTCGGCGAGGTCGCGGAGCCACGCGAGCATGGCGTCGTCCTTCAACAGCGGGCGCGTGCCGCGGCCGCCGGGGAGGATGAGCAGGTCGAACGCGGGCGCCGCCTCGCGCCGGTGATCGGCGAGGACCTGCAGGCCCTTGGCGCAGCGGATGGGTCCGGCGAGATCGGCGATGGTGAACACCTCGATCCCATCGTCGGGGAACTGATCGGCCCAGGCCGCGAGGACCTCCCAGGGGCCGGCGAAGTCGAGCTCTTCGACGCCCTCGAACAGCAGCACGGCGATGCGACGCGGTCCGGACATGTCGGCCGCAGTCTAGCAGCCTGTTCCGCGCTCGAGGTGCTAGCCTCGCGGTCGCGATGTCCCCCGAGTTCTACCGAGTCCTGCACCTCTTCGGGATCTTCCTGCTGTTCTGCACCCTGGGCGGGTTGACGATGCTCGCGTGGCAGACCCGCGGCGCGCAGGCCGTGAAGGAAGAGGTCAACACGGCGCGCAAGCGTCTGGTGATGTTCCACGGCCTCGCGCTCATCGTGATCCTCGTCGCGGGCTTCGGGCTGATGGCGAAGCTCGGGATGATGAAGGGCTGGCCGACGTGGATCTACGGCAAGCTCGCGATCTGGGTCGTGCTCGGCGCTGCGGCCACGGCCGTGCGCAAGCTCGCCGATCACGGCAAGCTCTGGATCGTCCTGTTGCCGGTCTTCGGGGCCGTGGCCGCATACCTCGCGATCCTCCACCCGGGCTGATCGACGGACGGAGATGCGACGCTTGACGCGGAGCCTGGGGATCGCGGCGGTGGTGCTGGCGCTCGGGTGCCCGGCGGCCTCGACGTCGCCGCCAACGGAGCCGATCCGACCGCCGGTCGCCGCGACGCCGGAGCCGATCGCGGAGCCCACCGCGCCGGCCGTCGAGGCGCCGCCGGTCGTCGAGGCGCCGCCCACCGATCCCGCCGCGTTGGTCACGTGGCTCGGTGACCACGCGATCCTCGTCGACGGCCACGTCGATCTGCCGTGGCGCTTGCTGAAGTCCGCGGCCCCCGACGGCGCCGCGACCGAGGACGTCACCGTCGCGACGTCGGGCGGCGACTTCGATTGGCCGCGGGCGAAGGCCGGTGGCCTCGACGCGCCGTTCATGTCGATCTACGTGGCGTCGAGCTTCGAGGGCAAGGGCGCCAAGGCCCACGCCGAGCGGCTCATCGGGATGGTCGAGTCGCTGGCGGCCTCCGCCCCCGACAAGTTCGCCCTGGCCCGCTCGCCCGCGGAGGTGCGCGCCAACACGGCCGCGGGCCGCATCTCGCTGCCGATGGGCATGGAGAACGGCGCGCCGCTCGAGGGCGACCTCGCGAACGTCGCCCACTTCCACCGCCGCGGCATCCGGTACATCACGCTCACGCACTCGCGCGACAACCACATCTCGGATTCGTCGTTCGACAGCCGCCACACCCACGGTGGCCTGTCGCCGTTCGGCAAGCAGGTCGTCGCCGAGATGAACCGCGTCGGCATCATCATCGATGTCTCGCACCTCTCGGATCAGGCCTTCTGGCAGGTGCTCGAGACCAGCCGGGCCCCGGTGTTCGCCAGTCACTCGTCGTGCCGCCACTTCACGCCGGGGTTCGAGCGGAACATGAGCGACGAGATGATCCGCGCGCTCGCGGCCAAGGGTGGCGTCATCATGATCAACTTCGGCAGCGCGTTCCTCGACGGCGCGATCGCCAAGGCCCGCGATCGCCACGAGGCCGCCCTCGCCAAGCGCCTCCGCAAGGCCAAGCTCGCCGCCGACAGTGAGGCGGGCGCCGAGATCGTGGCGGCGTACGAGAAGGACCACCCCGCGCCGCGGGCGACCGTCGAGCAGGTCGCCGATCACATCGAGCACGTGATCGCCCTGGTCGGCATCGACCACGTCGGCCTGGGCTCGGACTTCGACGGCGTCGGCGACTCCCTGCCGTCGGGGCTTCGGCACGTGGGCGAGTACCCGAACCTCATCCGCGTGCTGGTCGATCGCGGACACACCGCCGAGGCGCTCACCAAGCTGCTGGGCGGCAACGCGCTGCGGGTGTGGGCGGAGGTCGAGTCGGTCGCGCGGCGGACGGACGATTCCTCGCCGGGTCCGTGATCAAACCGGCCGCGGACTCCGACTGGGGAAGCATGGACACGCGTCACCCGCCCGCCGGTATGAGCCTCCAGCCCCCGCGGGCCGCCTCGGTCGACGAGCGCCGGCTGCTCCAGGCGGTCTATCGCCGCGTCTTCGGCGAGGCCGAGCCGGTGACGGTCGGCCGCTTCACGCTGCTCGAGCGCATCGCCAGCGGCGGCATGGGCGTGGTCTTCAAGGCCTACGACAACCAGCTCGACCGCAAGGTCGCGGTGAAGTTCATCCAGGTCGACAGGGCCGGCGCGTCGGCGCGGCGGGGGCTGGTCAAGGAGGCGCGCGCGCTCGCCCGGCTGTCCCATCCCAACGTGGTGCAGGTGTACGAGGTCGGTGAGGCGGCCGACGGCGAGCTCTTCCTCGCGATGGAATTCGTCGAAGGCGTCACGCTTCGTGCGTGGCTCGGCTCGGCTTCGCGTCGCTGGTCCGAGGTGGTCGACGTGTGCCTGCAGGCGGCGGACGGCCTCGCGGCCGCGCACGCCGCTGGCCTGGTCCACGGCGACTTCAAGCCCGACAACGTGATGGTCGGGACGGACCCCTCGGCCGGCGTGCGCGCGCGCGTGGTCGACTTCGGCCTGGCGCATGTCGGTCCGCGCGAGGATGCGGGCGACGGCGACCCGCTCGATCTGGCCGCCGACGTCTCGGGCACGTCGACGCTCGGGCGCGGGGTCGCGGGCACGCCTGCGTACATGGCACCGGAGCAGCTCCGCGGCGCGCCGCTCGGGCCGGCGGCCGATCAGTTCGCGTTCTGCGTGACGCTGTTCGAGGCGCTGTGCGGCGCGCGTCCGTTCGCGGGCGACACGCTCGGCGAGCTGCTCGAGAACGTCGAGGCGCAGCGCGTCGCGGTGACGGAGGATCGCAGCGGGATGCCCTCGCCGCTGCATCGGCTGCTGCTGCGCGGGCTCGCGGCGGATCCCGGCGCGCGGCACCCGTCGATGCGGCTGCTCGCGGAGCAGCTGCGGGCGGTGCGTCGACGTCCGCGGCGCCGCGGCGTCGCGGTGGTCGCCGCGCTGGGCATCACGGCCGCGACCATCACCACGCTCTCGCTCTGGCCCGAGGTCCGCCCGCCGGTCCCCGTCGATTCCGAGGGCGTCGCCCTCGGGCTCGCGCGGGCGCACGCGCTGGCCGAGCACGACCCGAGCGCCGCCGTGGCCGCCCTCGACGCGCTGGGCGGCGACGCGATCGGACCGGCAGCGTTCGTGCTCGCGGAGGAGGCGGCCCTCGCCGGGATCGCCGATCGAGAGTGGGCCGTCGCTTCAGGCCTGTCGGTCCACGGCGTGTCGGGATCGAAGCTGCTCGCGTTCCGGACCGAGCGTCGCGAGCTGGTGGCGATCGATCTGCGCACGGGGGAGGAGACCCGGCTGCTGCAGGACGTCGATCCGCCGCGGGCCGGGGAGCTCTCCGCCCTCTTGAACCCGGGATTGTTCGCCGATCCGCTCGGGGACACGCTGGCCTATCGCGACGAGCAAGGGCCTCGGACCCTGGCGGTCCGAGGGGGCGCCGCAGTCGAAGTCGAGGCCGATGATGCGCGTGCGCTCCTCTTCTCGAGGGGCGGCACGCGGGCGGCGTTGCACCGGGGCGACCGCGTGGTGGTGCTCGAGGTTCCCAGCGGCCGCCATCTCCTCGAGGTCCCGGTGCCCCCCGCGCCGCGTCTGCACCTCGCGTTCGATCCCGAGGGGACCCATCTCGCGGTCGGCGTGTTCGGGGAGTCCCCGCGGATCTGGGGGGTCGACACCGGTACATCGGTGGCCCTCGCGCCGAGCGAGGTGGCGTTCAGCGCGTTCATCGACGCCGACCACCTGGTTACCGCCGGCACTCGGGGCGGGCTCATCCAGTGGGACCTCGTCGATGGCACGCAACGTGCGATCGCCTCGGAGACGACGCGTCACGTGTCGCTGGCGATCGCCGGGGGATGGTGCGTCACCGCGGCCGCGGACGACGGGATCCATCTCCGTCACCTCGCGACGGGGCGACTGCGGCGGTTCGAGGGCGAGAGCTTCCCCGTCGTGTCGCCCGACGGGCGGTGGGTGGCGTGGCTCCTCGAGGATGGGCGGGGGCGGGCCGTCGAGCTCGCGAGTCGGACCGAGCGCGAACTCTCCGCGGCCGCGCCGATCGTCGATCTCGCGTTCGCCGAGGACGGATCGGGGATCGTGACGTGGGCCGACGATCGCACCGCCCGTCACTGGCCGCTGCACGGGGACCCCGCGGCGGTCGGGCGTGATGCCGGCGATCTGACCGACTTCGCCCTCGACCACGGGGGAACCGCGGTGGTTGCGGCCTACCGCAGCGGCGCGATCTGTCGGTGGAACGTCGGCGATGGCCGGCGGGTGTGGTGCGCCGAGGAGTCCGGACCCCTGCAGATCGCGATGTCGCCCGCCGGCGCCTGGGTCGCGACCGAGAGTCACGACGGCAAGATCACCGTGCGCGACGGGAGCGATGGCGCCGTCGTGTATGTGACGGAGGCGTCCATGCGCGGGATGACCTTCGACGGCGAGGCGCTCCTGCTGCATGGCGCGGGGGAGTTCGCGCGGCTGGACCTCGAGACCGGCGCGCGTACGCGGGTCTTCGAGACCGACGAGTCATGCAGCAACATCTCGCTGGATCCGGCGCGCACGCGGGTCGTCGGGGCCTGTCACCGTGGGGGCCTGCGTGTCGCGGTCCGGATCTGGTCCCTCGCCGACGGTCGTCCAGCGACCGACCTCGCCATCGACGACCTGTGGAGCCCGGTGATGCTGAGCCCGGAGGTCGTCGTCGCCGGCGGCCTCGGGCACGGTCTGACGCGCATCGATCTGAGGACCGGCGACCGCTCGACGGTCGGCCGCGTCCGTAGCTGGTCCGAGCTCGAGCGCGACGCGGCGGGCGAGACCGTGGTCGTCGGTGGCGGTTCGGAGGGCATCGTGCTCTACGACGCCGACGCGGATGCGGGCGTGGTCGTGCCGAGCGAAGGCGGCGACGCGTCGACCGTGGGGCTGAGCGGGGATGGAACGATCGTCGCGTACTCCCTCGACGACGGCACGATCTCGTTCCGCCGCCGCGAGGTCCCGCGCGAGCCCGCGGCGCTGCGCGAGTGGATCGCGGCGCATCGTCTGGTCCAGGGGCGCGTGGAGTGACGCCGATGGACGTCGAGGCCGAGCTGTACCGGGCGTGGGTGGCGGGCGATCGCAACGCGGGTGCTCGGCTGATCGAGCGGGCGCTCCCGTCGGTCAGCCGCTTCTTCGCCAACAAGGTGGTCGCGACCGCCGAGCACGAGGACCTCGTCGCGATGACCTTCGAGCGCTGCGCGAAGAGCCTGGGTGGCTGGCGCGGCGCGGGCTCGTTCCGCGGCTACGTGCTGGGCATTGCCCTCAACGTGCTGCGGGACGAGCTGCGCCGCCGCGCGCCGCCCGTGCCGATGGGGTCGGCGTCGCACGCAGCGCGCGGGCCGTCACCGAGCGCCGCGCTCGCCGAGCGCGACGAACAGCGCCTGCTGCTCGCCGGCCTGCGGGCGATCCCCATCGAGTACCAGACCGTCCTCGAGCTCCAGCTCTTCGAGGACCTGTCGCGGGACGAGTGCGCCGCGCTGCTCGGCGTGCCCGCCGGCACGGTGGCCAGCCGGGTCCGCCGCGCGCGGGAGCTCCTCGCGGCCGCGGTCGAGCAGCTCGCAGGGACGTTGGCGCTGGCGGAGACCACGGTCTCCGGCATCGATGCCTGGGCGCGATCCGTGCGCGAACGGCTCGTGTGACCGGCCGCATCACGCCGTCGTACGATGTCGGTCCGGTCGATGCCGACCCACGGACCCATCGATCGCAAGGCCCCGGTCGAGCGCATCGCCCTCGACGAGCACTCGTGGGTCGACGTCGTGCGGGCCTTCGCCCACGACACCGAGGCCACGTTCGAGCGGCTCGTCCGCGAGGTGCGGTGGTCGCAGAACCGGCAGATCCGCGGCGGTCGCAAGGTCGACGATCCGCGGCTCGACGGCTCGCTCACGCGCGAGGAGGCGGCGGGCGATCCGACCTTCCACTTCACGCGTCTCATCCTCGAGGCGCGGTACCGCGTGCGTTTGATGGGCCCGCACCTCGTGTACTACCGCGACGGCCGCGACAGCATGGGCTTCCACCGCGACGACACGCTGCGATGGCTCGACCAGACGATCATCGCCGGGCTCGCGTTCGGGGCCACGCGGCCGTTCCAGCTCGTCGCGCGCAGCGGCGGCCCGATCACCGAGCTCGAGATCGCCGCCGGCGACCTCTACGTGATGGGCGGCCGCTGCCAGGTCGACTGGTTCCACGGCGTGCCCAAGCTGCCGGAGTGCGGCCCCAAGATCTCCGCGGTGTGGCGCTGGACCTCGCGCACCGGCCGACCCGTCGAGCCGTGGGTCAGCTGACGGGGGTCGCGAGCGGGTCGAAGTACACGTCGGCGACGGACCCCGGGGAATCCCGCCGCGTTACTCGCCCTCACCGGGTGCGCATGCCGGTGCAGCCGTCGACGATCTCGATCTCCCGCATACCCTCGGCGACGGTCACACTCGAGATGCCGTTCTCGCCCTCGTCGACGATCCAGAACATGTCCCCCGGCTGGAACGTCGCGCTCGTCGACGAGTTGCTGCTCATCGACGAGTAGCGGCCGCTGCCGAACTTGGGCTTGTCGCCGAAGAAGACCTTCACGTTCTGCTTGCAGGTGTTGCGCAGCGTGACGCTGACGGGGCCCGCGGGCGTGGGCGCCGACGCGGGCGCCGACGCGGTCTCGGGGGCGCCGCCGCCGATGGTGCGCTCCGCAGGCTCGCCGCTCGAGCTCGGTGCGGCGGCGCCTTCGGGGGCCGTACCGTCGGGGGCTGTCGTCGGGGCCGCGGTGCTCGGCTGGAAGAGGAAGCAGGCCGGCGCGAGCGCGGTGACCAGGGCGAGGGCGACGAGGCGGGCGATCATCCCCGTCAACGACGGGCGCGACGCTCGCCAGTTGCACCGGGCGCTGGGGCAATCACACCCACGTTCAACCCTGCCGCAGCTGGGCGAAGAGGCGCACCGCGGCCAGAGCGAGGTCGCCGACCTCCGCGAGGCCCGCGTAGCCCCGCGGGCCGAACATCGCCGGGAGGTGGGCCGCTGCGCGGGGATCGATGGCCAGGGCGAATGTCTCGACGCCGACGCGTTGGCCCTCGCGAACCGCTTGGCGGACATCGCCGATCCCGTGGCGGCCCTCGTAGTGATCGGTGTCGGTCGGCTTGCCGTCGGTGACCAGCACGACGACGCGTCGCCTCGCCCGCGTGCGGAGCAGGACCTCGAAGCCGTGGCGGAGCGCCGGTCCGATCCGCGTGTACCCGGCGGGTCGTAGCGCTGCGAGTCGGCTGAGGCCCATGCCCACGTCTTCGTCGAAGCCCTTGATCGCGGTGAACCGGCAGTCGTGGTGGGTGTAGCTGCGGAACGCCGCGACGCCGATCTCGTCGATGTCGGGCTCGAGCGCGGCGAGCAGCACGGCGACGGCGTCGCGCGCCGTGTCGAGCACTCGACGATCGTCGACCCACGCGTCCGTCGACAGGCTCGCATCGACGAGCAGGAGCATCGCGACGTCGTGGCCGCGACGGCGTCGCCGTGCGTACAGCCGCTCGCCGCCGTCATGACCGGCGCGCAGCGCAGCCTGGCGGTCCACCACGGCGTCGACGTCGATCTCGGGGCCGTCGGGCTGTCGTGACGACCAGCGCAGCGCGGACCGGATGCGCTGGAGTTCGTCGCGGAGCCGCCACGAGGTACGGCGGTGCTCGTGCTGCACGCGCCGGCGCAAGCTCGCGCCCGCCGCGGGGTCCGGCTCGAGTCGCTCGACGTACAGCCGACAATGGCGCGAGAGGTAGCGGCGGCGCACGGGATCCCATTCGTCGTACCGCAGGCCTGCATCGTCGGGGTCCCGCGCCGACGCGGCGCCCAGCAGTGAGAGGTCGGCGCGGTACACCGACGCCGTTCGCTCGTTCGAGAGCACGACCTCGTCGAGGTCGAGTTCGTCGAGGGCGTCCCGATGCTCGCCGAGCTCGTCCGAACCATCGGCGTGCTTGTTGCCGCCCGTGTACTCCTCGGCGGTGTGGACCTTCTCGAAGGAGTGGGTGAGGGGGTTCGGTTCGGCCGCTGGAGCTTCGAGCTGCCGCCGTCGCTTCGCGGTACGTGGCCGGGATGCGTGCTCACTGGAGACGTCGGAGGGGGCATCGGCGATCGGTCGCGTCGGGGACGAGCCGAGGGGGCCTTGCCCGGGGACGAGGCGGCCCCACAGGGGGACGAACTCGAGTCGGACCGCGCGGAGGGGATCGAGCCGATGGAGGATCGCGGAGATCCCGTCGTTGTGTAGGCACGCGGCGCGCGTGTCAGCGCGCAACTCGGCTGGGACGTCGGCTTCGATTGCGTCGAGCGACCGACCGAGGTCGTGTTGGACCACGGCCTCCAGGAGCGCCGCCGCACCTCGCGTGCTCGCCAGGCACGGGCGCGTGGTGAGCACGGCCGCCGCCAGCCGGGCGCGTCGAGCGGCCCAGCCCGGCAGCTCGCTCAGGAGTGAGCGCTCGAGGGCCAGGGCCGCAGCGAGCCAGCGAGCGTCGTCGTCGAGGTCGAATTTTTCGCCGAGTCCGGCGCGGATCGCCGCCGCCGCGAACCCCACCGACACCAGGGCGAGTTCCTCGTTCTCCTCGATCGTCGGCAGGACACCGAGCTGTCGAGGCAGCAGCAGGCTGGCGCCCGCGATCGACAGCGGACCGGCGTGGAACCGGATCTCGACGTCGCGCAGTGCGATCGCACTGGCGACGATGCGCAGCCGGTTGGTCCGCGCCACCAGGTCCACGTCGCGATGGGAGGTCGCCGCAGTGCGACTCCGGCTGCGCCATCGGCGGGCGAACCAGGCGAACAGCGTCTCGTCCAGCGCCATCACCCCGGCCCATTCATAGTGAGAGGCTCACGAGCTCGCGGAGCGCTGCGGCGGTCTCGGCGTCATCGGTGAGCGGACCCACCAGCGCGACGTCTCCGGCGACGCGGGGCGGCAACCCGGAGGCGATCAGCCGGGCCGTCATGACCAGGAGTCGCGTCGACACGGTCTCGCGCAGCGCGAGCTCGTCGAGGGCGCGGATCTTCCGGGCGAGCCCGACCAGCCGCCGCCCCAGCGCTGGATCGCACGGCGCCTCGTTGGCCACGATGTCCTGCTCGACCGCTGCCGGCGGGTAGTCGAGCCCGATGGTGACGAAGCGCTGTCGGGTCGACGGCTTGAGATCCTTGGCCCCGTGTCGGTAGCCCGGGTTGAAGCTGACCACGAGCCGGAAGTCGGGCGGCGCGAGCAGCCGCTCGTCGTGGCGGTCCAGGAACAGCTCGCGGCGATGATCCGCGAGGGGGTGCAACACGACGATGACGTCCTCGCGCGCCTCGGCGATCTCGTCGAGGTAGAGGACGGCGCCAGCGCGAACCGCCCGCGTGACGGGTCCGTCTTGCCAGACGGTGTCGCCACCCTGGACCAGCCAGCGGCCCAACAGATCCGCGGCCCCGGTGTCGTCGTTGCAAGCGACGGTGACGAGCTCGCGGCCGAGCTCATGGGCCATGGCTTCGACCAGCCGCGACTTGCCGCACCCGGTCGGGCCCTTGAGCAGCACGGGGAGGCGGAGCGCCGCCGCGGCGCGGAAGCACGCGAGTTCGTCGCCGACCTCGCGGTACCAGGGGGCTGCGCCGTCAAGCGGCATAGCCATCCTCACCTTCGCGCTGCGCCGCGAGCACCCGCCCGACCGGCCAGCCGGATCGGATGAACACCCATAGATACGCGAGGATGCCGCAGGTGAAGAGGCCCGCGGCGAGGATGAGACCCCAGAAGTGGATCTCGATCTCTCGCTGCACCGTGACGAAGTCCATGCCGACGCGGCGCTCGAGCACGACCTGGGTGACCCCGGCGACCGCGAACGCAAGCGTCATCGCGATCATCCCGATGTTGCTGGTCCAGAACGCGAACGTGGACGCCGGCGAGGCGTGGAGGTGGCGACCGGTCAGCAGGGGGACGGCATAGACCGAGATCGCGAGCACGAGCATCGCGTACGCGCCCCAGAACGCCATGTGGCCGTGCATCGCCGTCACCAGCGTGCCATGGGTGTACATGTTGACCTGCGGCAGGGTGTGTGCAAAGCCGAGGAAGCCCGCGCCGACGAAGGACATCACGGCGCACCCCACCGTCCACGAGAGCGCGATGCGGTTGGGGTGGTTGCGTCCCCCGCGTTTCGCCATCGTGATCGCGTAGATCGCCATGCCGAGGAACGCGACCGGCTCGAGCGCCGAGAACAGCCCGCCGACGAGCAACCAGTATCGCGGCGTGCCGATGTAGTAGTAGTGGTGGCCGGTGCCCAGGATGCCGGAGAGGAACGTGAAGCCGACGATGACGTAGAGCCACTTCTCGACGACCTCGCGGTCGACACCGGTGAGCTTGATCAGGAGGTACGCCATGATCGCGCCCATGATCAGCTCCCAGACCCCCTCGACCCAGAGGTGGACGACCCACCACCGCCAGTACGAATCGACGGTCTGGTTGTCGGTCGGGATCATGCCGGGCAGGTAGAGCAGTGCGGCCATCAACAAGCCGAAGAACAGCACCATCGAGGTGGTCGTCATTCGCTTGCCCTTCCACACCGTCATCCCGATGTTGGCGATGAAGACCAAGACGTCGACGACCACCAGGTAATCGAGCGGTCGCGGGATCTCGAGGAACTTCCGCCCCTCCCACCAGCCGACGTGGAAGCCGATGATCGAGGTCACGCCGACGGCGACGAGGCCGGCGAGCTGGAGCTTTGCGAGGCCGGGCCAGTACAGCTCGCGGTCCGCCTCGTCGGGGATGATGAAATACGCGGCGCCCATGAAGCCGCACAGCAGCCACATCACCAGGAGATTGGTGTGGGTCGCCCGCGCGACGTGGAAGGGGATGACGTCGTGGAGCACGTCGTGGCCGGCGTGTGCGAAGGCCATGACGAACCCGTAGACCAGCTGCAGGGTGAAGAGCAGCATGCAGGTGGCGAAGAACCACCAGGCGACTCGTTGGGACTCGAAACGCATGGTGATCAGTCCTTCTGCTGGCTGAGAAACGCGACCATTTCGTCGATCTGCGCGTCGGTGAGGGGGAGCTTGGGCATTCGCGCGTCGGGCTTCACGCCCAGCGGATCCTCCAGCCACTGCCGCAGGTAGGCCGCGTCACGACGGGACCCCACGCCGTCGAGCGCGGGGCCGACTTGGCCGCCTTGTCCACCGAGCGTGTGACACGCGACGCACATGGTGTTGAACAGCTGGGGTCGATTGCCTGCCGCCATGCCCCCGGCCGTCGCCATCGGCATGAGGCTCGGCGTGGCGGGGAAGCCGTTGAGGTCGACCGTGCCCGCCCAGCGCAGGAACGCGATGAGGGCGTCCTGCTCTTCCGTCGTGAAGTCGTAGCGCTGCATCCGTCGCTCCCCCGGATACATCGCCGCAGGGTCGACGAGCATCGCGCGGATGAAATACTCGCCGCGGCGCTCGTACACCCGCGTCAGCTCGGGGGCGTAGTAGGCCCCTTCGCCGAACAGCGTGTGGCAGCCCATGCAGTTGCTCGACTCCCAGAGCGCCTTGCCCTGGGCGACCTCGGGCGTGATCTCGGCGGCGCGGGTGCGCTCGGGCAACTGACGGAACGTGTCGATCGTGAGGCCGATGAACGCGATCGCGCACGCCGCCGTGCCCAACACGAAGAATCCGCGCGCTTGCGACTTGCTCAGCATGGAGGTCCCCCGCCGTCCGCGGAACGCGACACGGCGATTCCGACTTAGGCGGCTCGCGCTGCCGTGGCAAGGTCGCGGGGGACGGCGGGCTGATCCAGATCAGCTCGTCGCGCCGGCCTGCTCGACCAGACACGCACGATCACGCACTGCGAATCCGTCCGATTCGGTGCGCAGCAGACCGTCGCGTTCCCACCGCGTCATCACGCGGGTCACGGTCTCGCTCCGTGCACCCACGAGCCGCGCGAGCACGGCCCGCGACAGCCCGACCGGGATGCGGAGCTCTCCCTGCGCAAACACATCGCCGAATCGGTCGGCGAGGTGCAGGAACAGCGTGGCGAGGCGCTGCGGGACCTCGCCCGCGGTGAGCACGTCGATCTTCGCGAGCAGCATCTGACTGGCTTGGACGAGCGCGCGATGGGCCGCCTCGGCGAGCGCGGGCTCCTGCTGCATCACGGCGCCGAACTCCGACGCAGGGACGTGCAGCAGCTCGACGCGCTCACTGATCGCGACCGCGTCCGCCGGGTAGCGGTGGGGCCCCATCACCGCCACGAGGCCCACGCACTCGTGGGGCCCGAACAGCCCGAGGGCCGCTGCGGGGCCAGCCGCGGCAGGCTTGATGATCTGCACGAGGCCGCGCCGGATGAACGTGAGTTCGGCCGCCGGATCGCCGGCCCGCCACAGCGTCTCGCCCTCGGCGTGCCGTGTCTCCCGGGCGCCCTGGGCCAGCCGTGCGCAGGCTTCGGGCGTCGCGTGCCGCAGCAGGCCCGTGGCTTGGAGGGACGACCGTGGCACCGCCATCGCCCCTCGGCATACCAGAGATCCGTGGGGGCAGTCTCGCGAGGCCGAGGAATCGAAGGGCCGCGGCGTGTCAGCGGCCGTCTGCGTCTGGGATCGCAGCCCTCGGGGCGACCGTTCGCGACCTCGCCGGATGTGCGGCGCACCGCGCGATCCTCAGCTGCTCGATCGACACCAAGGCGGAGTGCTACAAACGACTGCGATCAGACGGGTGGCCCTCGCGATCCTCGTGGTGTTGAACTGCATGGTGCTCCTCGGCCGTCTGTGGCCCGAAGGTGCGCCGCCGTTCGCCCCCACCGTCGACATCGTCTTCTTGGTCGCCTCGCTGGGGGCCTTCGTCTTCGCGCTCGTTCGCTCGCCGTCGGGGCGCTGACGCGCAGGCGCTGCGACGCCCCGTCGAGCACCGGGCCTGGTTCGTACTCGAGCCGCGCGTGGCTCGAGAACCTCGGCCCATGATCACTCGAGCCCGAGGACTCGCAGGCACCGCGCCGCCGCGTCGGCGCCGGTGGTCCACGTCGCCTCGAGGCTGCCGTACAGCGGCACCGAGAAGGCCTCGCCGGCGAAGTGCAGGCCGACCGGCGCGTAGAGGTCGAGGAGCGACGACTGGAGCCCGGGCCGCGCCGGGCCGGCCCCGACCTTGGTGTACGAGTACGCGCCGCGGAAGCTCGGCGAGGAGTTCCAGCGGCTGATGACGGCCCGGGTCGGGCGCGTGTCCACGCCGGTGATCGCCCGCACCACGTCGATCGCCTGCTGCGTCGTGCGGGGCTCGTCGAGGTCGCGGGCACGGCTGCCCGCGAGCGCGAGCAGGACGACCTCGCTGTCGCGGAGCTTCGAGACCTGCCACGCCGGTAGACCGGCCTGGCCGACGTAGAAGCCGAGCATCGCCTCCTTGCCCAGGGCGGTCGTGGCCGAAGGCCAGTGCAGCGCGAGCTTGGTGTACGCGCCGAGCTCGATGCCCGCGAACGCGGCGCGCACCTGCTGACCGATCGAGCGCGGCAACGGAAAGTCCGGTCGGGTGATCACGTCGACCGAGGCCGTCACGATCAGCGCGTCGAACGAGTCCCGGTCGTCGTCGACCCGCAGCGTCCACCCGCGATCGAGCTGCGGCGTGATCTCGTCGACGCGCGAGGCGACGCGGATCTCGACGCGCGGCTGGCTCGCGAGGCAGTCGGCGTAGAGGCCGAACAGTCGGCCGACGCCGTAGGGCTCCCCGTCGACGAACGGTCGCGCGTCGTCGCCGGGGCTGGTGTTGCGGGCGCGATCCTGGGCCGAGTAGAAGCTGGGCTCGATCGCCTCGGAGAACGCCCCGCTGCCGGACACGGCGTACGCATAGCGGGCCGCGAGGTCCCCGAGGTCGACGCCGGTCGCGACCGCGACGTCGAGGCCGGCCTCGATGTTGCGCTCGAAGGTCTCCTCGACGCGCAGGGCGGCGGGCGTGCCGGCGATCTGGTCCGAGTGCGTGCGCACGAGCGCGCCGTCGGGCCACCACCACGCGGCCTCCCGCACCTTGGCGTAGGGGCTGATCCACTCGATGTCCGGTGGCAGGATGAGCAGCTCGGTGAACTCCTCGATCCACTTGCTGGCCACGCCGGCCTCGAACGACTCGGCGCCGAAGTCCACCGCCTCGCCGGCGACCTCCACCGTGCGCACCCGACCGCCGGTGCGCTCCTCGGCCTCGAAGACGACGACGTCGGCGCCGCCGCGCGACAGATCGAAGGCGGCCTTGAGGCCCGAGGCACCGGCACCGAGCACTGCGACGCGTGGCATGGCGCGGGCCTGTGCACGGCGCGTGCCCCCCTCGTGGGCCACCGATCGCCCGCGGAATCCGGGACCTGGATCGACGAGGGCGCCGCGTGGGCGCCCTCTGGGTGGACTGGAACGGCCGCTTCCGGCCGGACGCGGCCAACGGTGTCAGTTCTCGACGAAGGCCTTCAGCCGCTTGCTGCGGCTCGGGTGCCGGAGCTTGCGCAGGGCCTTGGCCTCGATCTGGCGGATGCGCTCGCGGGTCACCGAGAAGTCCTGGCCGACCTCCTCGAGCGTGTGGTCCGAGGCCTCGCCGATGCCGAAGCGCATGCGCAGGACCTTCTCCTCGCGCGGCGTGAGCGTGGCGAGCACGCGGCGGGTCTGGTCGGCGAGGTTCAGGTTGATGACCGCGTCGGACGGCGAGGTCATGTTCTTGTCCTCGATGAAGTCGCCGAGATGCGAGTCCTCCTCCTCGCCGATCGGGGTCTCGAGGCTGATGGGCTCCTTCGCGATCTTGAGGACCTTGCGGACCTTGTCGAGCGGGAGCTCCATCTTCTCGGCGATCTCCTCGGGCGTGGGCTCGCGGCCGAGCTCCTGCACCAGATAACGGCTGGTGCGGATGAGCTTGTTGATCGTCTCGATCATGTGGACCGGGATGCGGATCGTCCGCGCCTGGTCGGCGATGGCGCGGGTGATGGCCTGACGGATCCACCACGTCGCGTACGTCGAGAACTTGTAGCCGCGCTTGTACTCGAACTTGTCGACGGCCTTCATCAGGCCGATGTTCCCCTCCTGGATGAGGTCGAGGAACTGCAGGCCGCGGTTCGTGTACTTCTTCGCGATCGAGACGACCAGCCGGAGGTTGGCCTCGACCAGCTCGGCCTTGGCCTTCTCGGCCTG
>LNFM01007843.1_pt1 | contig 16456 bp, 12 predicted proteins | sample 596031 | NCBI WGS metagenome assembly LNFM01 (sample SAMN04254537, study PRJNA301005) | activated carbon metagenome | isolation source: dual media filters at the Ann Arbor, Michigan drinking water treatment plant | place: USA: Ann Arbor
TATCAGAAGCGTTCTCAGCACCCGTAGCTCAGCTGGATAGAGTGTCGCCCTCCGAAGGCGAAGGTCGTAGGTTCGAATCCTACCGGGTGCGCCAGTTCGGGAGTTTCAATTAGTCCCGACTGGCCCCATTCAGACCCATAAAGAGCTGCAAATGCTGAGATAATTTGCCTTGAGCGTGCCAAATCGGTGCCAGCCGGTTTCATCTAAGCTCAACGGATTAGCAGTAACACCCGCGGTATCGTCAGTTTGATTCCCTTGCCCGATGCCGTGAGGACGACATGGCTCTATCCGATACCGCAGTGAAGGCGCTGAAGCCGCGCGCCAAGGACTACAAAATCAACGATGGCGGCGGGCTCTATCTGGTCGTTCGGCCGAACGGCACGCGACTTTGGCGCATGGATTACATGCTCCATGGGAAGCGCCGGTCGGTCAGCTTTGGCGTCTATCCGGACACGACGATCGCCCTAGCCCGCGAGCGCCGCCTTGAAGCCCGCCAGCTTCTCAGCGCTGGTATCGACCCATCCCTGCACAAGCAGCAGCGCGCAAAGAAGGCCGCTCTAGAAACCCGAAGCACGTTCAAGCACGTCGCCGACGAATACATGGTCGCCGCAGTCAAGAAGGGCTCTGCCGACCGCACCATGGAGCGGACTCGGCACATCTTCAAACAGTACGTCATCCCCAAGCTGGGGCACCGCGACATAGGCACTTTGAAAGCATCCGACGTGCTGGAGGTGCTGACGTATCTCGAAAGCCGTAACCTGCTCGAAACAGCCCGTCGCACGCGGCAGCTGATGAGCGCCGTCTTCAGGCTGGCGGTGCTCACCGATCGCGCTGCGACTGACCCGACTGTGATTCTTCAGCGACACATCAAGTCTCCCAGAGTGACAAGCTTCCCCGCCGTCGTCCATGAGGAAGGCTTTGGCGAGCTACTTAGGGCAATCGAGACCTATCCCACACCGATTGTACGGCTTGCTTTAAAATTTTCAGCTCTGGTGTTCGCACGACCGGGTGAAGTCCGGTTGGCCACCTGGGACGAAATCGACATTGAAGACGGCATTTGGCGCATCCCGGCATCACGGACAAAGAGGCGTCGCGACCACGATGTGCCGTTGTCCGCCGCCACGGTTGCTGTACTCGCCGAAGCTCGGAAGCTGTGCCCGTATAATTGGGAGACAAACGGCTTTGTGTTCCCGACGCCGCACGCGCCCCGTAAGCCGATGAGCGAGAACACGCTAGGCACGGCACTGAAGCGTCTTGGGTATCGTGGCAAACACTCGGCTCATGGCTTCAGGGCAAGCGCGTCGTCCATCCTACGCGGTCGCGGCACTGCCCGGGCTGAAGTCATTGAAGCGCAGCTCGCTCATCTTGAAAGCAGCGAGACGGTGCGCGCTTACAACCGCAGCACGTATTGGGATGAACGAGTCCGCGTCATGAGCGATTGGGCTCGCATCTGTTTCGAGTTACGCGACGGCAAGAAGCCGAAGACCAAGATGCGCGTCAGAGCCTACGCTGATCTGATCGGTTGAATGAGTAGCCCTCGCAAGCCACCCCATAACCCGCGAGGGCCGAACATCGTCTGAGGCTCTGAGGGTACGCCGCAGCGTTGCTCGCGGTCCGCCGTGCCCAATTTCTTATAGCAGCGCGGCAACGGATTAGCAGATCTGACGTTGACCAAGGCCGAAGGTCTGTCGGCGACCGTCACAGCGACATCGATGAGCTGCCGCCTCCGCCGTTGTCCGACGTAACGAGCTTATTGCCAGCGGCCATGCTCATTACCATCCTGCTCGGAGTACTAGGACGTCACGGCAAGATCTCGGCGCAGCTGCTCACACCGGGAGGCAGTGCCATTGCGGAGGGCGCGAGCCCGTTAACCTAAGCCCCCTCCAGCATCCCGATCATTTTGCGTTCAATGAATGCCCAAACCTGCCACCAATGAATACATAGAGGCTACAATGCTCTCTATGACCTTACTCACGGACACAAGAGCGATCGAGAAGCTTCGAGCGTATATCGAGGCAGGGTTCAGCATCATTCCGCTCAGGCCGCGCTCCAAGTCGCCGGTCGAGAATGATTGGACGGATCGGCCCAACTACACGTTCAAGCAGCTCAAGGTACGAGCTGAGCCTAATTCCAACTTCGGCGTGCGCCTCGGACGCCCGTCTAAGGTCGATGGGCGGTATCTGCACGTACTCGACGTGGATATTCGCAAGCCCGAATATGAAGATGAAGCCCTGGATGCCCTCGAAGAATTACTTCCAGATGTGGAATGGTGGACGTTCCCACAGGTAAAGTCCGGCAGCGGTGGAAAGTCGTTTCATGTATACTTTCTGTCAAAAACAGCATTTAAGAGCAAGAAACTAGCCAAAAGTAACGAGAAGTTCGTCGATTCTGACGGTAAATCGCATTATTGTTGGGAAATCGAGCAATTTGGCACCGGAAAGCAGGTAGTTGTGCCGCCTTCCGTGCATCCTGAGACCGGAAATCCCTACAAGTGGCTGAAAAAGCCCGATTTTCACGCCGGGTTACCGGAAATCGACGATGAGCTGCTTGCGGAGCTGTCCTCGGACGACGGACACGACGACGCTGAGCGCGATGTGCCGATCGAGATCACTGACCTCGAAATGGATGAGGTCTTGGACATTCTCGACGAACTACAGGATTGGGCGAACGATCGAGAGACGTGGTTGCGTGTCGGAATGGCTCTGAAGCTCCTTCTGGGAGACAAGAAGGGCTGGCCGGTCTTCGATAAGTGGTCGCGAGGCGGCGACGGCTACGATCGCAACCGCAATTGGATCGACTGGAAGTCCTTCAAGAACAGCCACAAGAACCCGATCACCCTGCGCACGCTGATCCGCGAGTATCGCGATCGGATGCGGATGGCTGACTTTGAAGAACTCGACGCTGAGGATGAGGAAGTGGTCACTAAGCCCGTTAGTGACCGCAAACGTGAACACAAAGACGACATCCCTGATGACCTGCTGCGCGTGCCCGGTGCCCTGCAGCATGTCGTGGACTTCTACAATCGCAACTCGATGGTGGATCAGCCCGAGTTCGCGGTGATGTCTGCCCTCGCATTCGGCTCGGTCATTGCGGGCCGCAACACCGTCACCAATCTCCGCAACTACAGCTCCGTCTACTTCCTCGGCATCGGCGGTTCTGGCTCGGGCAAGGAGTCAGTGCGCACGTGCGTCAATCACCTGCTTCACGAGTGCGGCTTCGGGAAGATGGCCGGTCCTCAGTACATGACCTCTGAGGGTGCACTCATCACCTACCTGCTCGACTCTCCAAAGCTGCTGCTGACGCCCGACGAGTTGGGCAAGCGCATGAAGGAAGATCGAGGTGGCGGAAACCCGTACGCAGAGGGCGTCTATCGCGCCTATATGAGTATCTTCGGCTCGCTGCATACCGAGTGGAAGCCGAGCGGCTACAGCGGACGTGGCAAGAGCAAAGAGGAAGTGAACAACATCCTCAACCTCAAGATCACGCGCCCAGCGCTCACGATGGTCGGTATGACCACGCCGAGCACCTTCTACGAGACAATCGCCCAGGCTGACGTTGCAAGCGGCTTCCTGGCGCGCTTCGTCATCGTCCAGGGCAAGCCCGAGATACAGACTCAGCGCATCATCATCCCAAAAGACAGCGTTGACGAGGATCTGATCGATTGGGCGAAGCACGTCTCAATGCTGTGCGGTAACTCAGACGACGAGATGCTGCTCAGAGTCGATCAGGCGGCCGAGGTCGCACCGCTCGTGGTCCCGTTCACCGATAGCGCCCTCGAATACATTCACGAGATCGAGGAAGAACGCGCCGAGCGGATGCGCGAGATCGAGCATCGCGGTCTCGCCGAGATTTTCAATCGTACCCGAGAGATCACGCAACGCCTCTCGCTCATCGTCGCGCTCAGCGAGGACTACACGAAGATTCACACGAAGCACGTCCGTTGGGCTTGGCGCTACGTCAAGCACTACGCTGACAAGACCGTCGAGTCCTTCCTGCAGAACCTCGGTCGCGGCAACCTGCACCAGATCGCAGATCAGATCGCCGATCGCATCGAGGATGCCGCCGAGAAGGGCATGACCTCACGAGAGATCATCCGCAACTTCCACAGCTTCAGCTCACTCGCTACCCGAGACAGCGACGAGGTGTTGCGGCTGCTGAAGCGCGACTACGGAATCGACGAGGTGAAGATACACACCAAAGGTCGATCCCGACTCGCATTCGTTTCACCCAAGCACCGGAAGAAGAAGGAGACCGACGATGAATGAGAATATCCCGCCGTTGCTGAAGCAGCGGCCGAAGCTGGTCGATAACCTGCCGCAAGCGACTAATGGCCTGTTCGCCGGGAAGATGACGGCAACGCCCTGCACCTGCAGAGCCGGGTTCCACTGATCCACAAAGACGTGCAAGCGATGGGCGCTCGCTGCGATCACCGCAATCAACGTCTTCAAGGATGAGAAGATGCTCATTCCGCTCTGTAAGGTGCACCTTGAGACGGCCAACGAGCACATCTCCATGAAGATGACAGCGGATGACCAAAATGCCGATGTCACTTTCAAGGTGAAAGATCGAGCGAAGGTGCTCAAGCTTGAAGGCAAAATGCGCTTCGAGCAGCGGATCATCAAACATTTCGAGATGACGGCTGCCGCTGAGAGCGCGGTAACGATGCCGGGTTGATTTAATTTCACATCGCTGACGCAGAGAACCCGCCTCGTGCGGGTTTTTTGTTGTGCCGACGTAAGTGCGACGGAAGTTCGACGGAAGTTGCTTTAGCTAAGTCGCTGATGCAACTACGAAAAGAATTATTTGGGAGTGACTTTCGTCGGCAATTTTCGCCCTCCCCCCTTTGATGCCCTCGAAAGAGCGAATCTGACCAAACAGGGTGGGTAAGAGAAATTGCCGACGAAAGTTAGAGAGAATAATTATTTTTCTATATAAAACAACACTTTAGCTTTTCAACTTCCGTCGAACTTCCGTCGAACTTCCGTCGGCAGCAGAAAGGCGTAGGATTTTTTGAGGAAAAATTTGAAATGGCTCGGAATCCGGGGTCTGCGCCCCTCGCGACGGCGCACGGCCAGAAAAAGGACCCGAAGCGACCGTTCTGTAGGTGCATTGCGAGTACTGATCATCAGCACACGGTCTCATGCGGTCTCATGTGGTTGCATGTAGTCTCATCTGGTCTCATTGATGATACATCTATAACTATAATGTATATACAATTTGTCTCGTGTGGTCTCATGTCGTCTCAGTTGGTCTCAGCCACACGTCGGCCCTATACGCGACCTGGCGGCACGACGACGGCACGGCAACGGCATGAATTGAATCAGCTCGCCTCATGGGTCCGCTCTAAGGTGCCTCGCTTAGCCTCGATTATGAGCGCCGCTATAAGCCTCGTATTCGAGGCACGACGACGACGGCACAACGGCCGCACCTCGCACGCCTCAGCACGACAACGCCACGGCCGCACGTCGATAGCCTCACACGTTCGCGCGCTAGACGCATTTGCGTATAAGGCCGCTCCTATACGCACTCACGTATGACGGCCGTTCTAGCGGCTTCTAGGCGCCTTGTGCGCTGTACCTGGCGGCACGGGCCGACAAAACAGGATTGAAAGTGACTTTCACCCATACGCTCGCGCTATCTCGCGTTGAAGCTCGCGCCCACGAGCACGCCTGGCTCTGAAGCGGGGGTGACGTCTCCCACCGGAAGCACAACGTGGGTTGCTGTAGCTGCCCCTAAACTGCGATAGGGGCAGCAAGTACAGGGGCCTCACTTAGTTCGACTTCCGCCCGCGGCTCGAGCATTCTTAGTGCACGATACCCATGCGATAGCCTCCAGACGCCGGCCGACGTGAAGGGCCGATAGTGAACTCGCCGCTTCCGCTTAGACGATGCGCCGCACAAAGTTGCGCCATCCCAGTAGGGACATTCGTGAGGCGGGGAGCGGATATCGCGGGGAACACTGATGGCAACGTCCGGAACTGGGTCCATCTCGTAGGGCTCGTAGAGCGACAGTCTCTCCGATCATGCTGCCAAAGGAAGCGCGTTTAACTCGCCGCGAGCTTCTCGCCAACTCGGGTAGTGTCGATCCAGGGTCGCGATGAACGCCTCATCGTGCCTCGGCGAAAGGAGATGCGCCATTTCATGAACGATCACGTACTCCAGGAGGTCCTTCGGTTTCTTCACGAGCTCTGTGTTGAGCCGGATATGTCGACGACCGTGATTGCAGCTTCCCCACTTCGTCTTCATGCGCTGGACGAAGTAGGCGTCGACCTTCACGCCGAGCTTCTTCTCCCATTTCGCGATCAACGGTGGGACCGCTTCATGCAGAAGCGCCTTGTGCCAAGAGTGAACGGCCCTCGCACGCGCTTGATGGTCGGCATCGGATCGGATCGTGAGAAACATCCGCTTGTGGTCTAGCCGCACTCGGGCTGCCCCCCTTCCCTCCAGCGGCTCGATCACCATCAGATAGCGCCGTCCCCATACATAGTGGCTCTCTCGCCCAATGAACCGACGGGGCACCTCTCTAGCCTGTTCGCGCAGCTGCCGCTGTTGGTCGCGAATCCACGGGAGTTTCGAGATGGCAAAGGCCCGAGCAACTTCAAGACGCGTAGCCTTCGGAGCGACAAGCGTCACTCTCCCATCGGGCGGATGCACGGACAGGTGAACGTTTTTGACGTCTTTCCGCGTCAACTCGATCGCGATGTCGCCGAGGCTAATATGAGCGCGCTTCATCGGTAGCCGGGCTGGTTCTTGATGATCTCGAACAAAGCTGTCGTGGCCGCGCGATCCCGCCCAAGGAGCGGATGGATCGCGTTGAGCACTTGAGCCTCCCGGGCACTGTCCCCGTGAAAGTCTGCTGGCGCATTTCTTCGGACCGCGTCGTCGAGCGAAATGGCCAAAGCGGCCTTGGCGGCCGGGTCCGCCGGGCACTCGAACGTAGTGGCGCCGAGTTGTTCCAGATTGGTGTAGATGACAAGCGCTTCAGGGCGACCATCCAGCACCTTCGGATGGCCTCTGCTTCGAGCTCCGCCAATCTGTTTCACGATGTCTTCCGCCGCACGGAGGAAGGCTTCATAGGCGATCGTGCCGGCTCGATGTTCGTTGATCAGGTCCTCCAAGAGCGTCGACATCTGGTCGTAAAACCTCGGGTCCGTCAGCTGATCGCGGATGATGGTCTTGCGGACGTTGTTGACGATGCCTTCCGCCACGGCGTTTCGAGAAAGCCTGCCTTTCTGGTTCAACTTCTTCGCAATGGCATCGTGTATCCCGGTCTCGACGATTAGCTGGACGAGTGAGTAGTTGTCGACAGCGCCCAACGGGTTCGCCGGATCGGCTTGAATGTACGTGTTGATCAGATGGCGCATGTCTGCTTCGTACGGCTTGATGTCCAGCTCCTCGCCCGAGTGCCGTTTGATCGCCGAACGAAGGTCGCTGTAAAAGCTCACTTCGCGGTGCAGCTCAGCCACTTCCGCTGCCGTGTACCCGGCCTCGACGAGACTGCCGGCTATGACAGCATAGGAGCGCAGGAAGGTGGCAGCCGCCTTGTAGAAGGCAATCCGAAGCGGTTCGGTGTCAGCCAAAGTGGTGGGGGAAGTAGTGTCACCGCAGAAGTAGCGCAGATACTGCTCCATCTCGCGCGGCGCCAAAACTTGATCGCAAAGAAACCTCACCTGTTCGCGTGCGGCATCGAGCTGCTTCTTTCCCTCCACCAACCGATCTTTGATGATGACATTGCTGTCCTCACCGCACGCCTCTGTGTCCAGCTCGTCGGAGCTGTAGACCGCAACCGCAGTCTGAACATCTTCTAAGAGTTCTTTGTAGTCGACGATGTACCCGAAGTCCTTGTCGTCGCCGTCGAGTCTGTTCGTGCGGCAGATCGCCTGGAAGAGGTTGTGTTCCCGCAGCTCATTGTCGAGGTAAATGTACGTGCATGATGGCGCGTCAAACCCCGTGAGGAGCTTGCTGACTACGATCAGAAGCTTCAGGTTTGCCGGCTCCTCGATGAAGCGCCGCTTTGCCTCGGCCTCGTATGTCGCCGTCGTGGCACCGTTCTTCAGAACGTGCTGCGTGTAGGTATCGAACTTGTAACGTTCATCGCTCTTGGCAGGCTCGAGAGAGATAGCGCTTGCGTTTGGCTCGAACGATGTGACGATCCCGCAGTACTGTCCGAAGTTAGTGTTGTGGAACAGCCGGAAATAGTGGCAGGCGTCGTAGATCGAGGCGGCGACCAGGATAGCTGTCCCGCGATCGTTGTTGAGGCGAGGCTGAACGCCGAAGTCGTGAATGATGTCAGCAATGATGCGCTGCTTGCGCTCGCCGGCGCTCATCAGCTCTTCCATCGTCGCCCAGCGTTTGCGCAGGACGGCCTTCTGAAAGTTGTTGAGCCCCTTCGTCTTCTTCTCGAACCAATCGTCGATCGCCTTCTGAGACGTAAGCCGCTGCGGCACATCTCGGGGATCATACATCAGATCAAGCACCACCTTGTCGGCGACCGCCTCGTGGAACTTGTAGGTGTGAATGAAAGTCCCGAAGACCGCTCGCGTCGCTTTGCTGTCCTTGCGCAGCAATGGCGTACCCGTGAAGCCGATGAAGATGGCGTCCTTCAGCCACCGCTCCTTCATTTGCTGGTTCAGTTTGCCGCCCTGGGTACGGTGGCACTCGTCGACGAACACGTAGAAGCGGCCATGCACCGGCGGCGGCTCGCCCTTGAGATCGGGCTCGAACTTGTGAACGAGAGCGCAGAGCAGGCGCGGCGTCGTCGCCCCTAATTTCTGAATGAACTCGGCGCGCGATGTGATCCGAGGCGGCGGCGTTGTCTCGCCTATGACGCCCGCGTTGCGCATCACGCCTTCGATCTGCTTATCCAGCTCGTCGCGGTCTGTGATGATGAGGATGCGCCCGTCCGGGTCATGCTCCATCAGCCACTTGGCGAGCAGAACCATCAGGATGCTCTTGCCGCTGCCCTGGGTGTGCCAGATGACGCCGCCCTCGCGCTTGGCGATGCGCTCTTGGGCCGCCTTCACGCCGGCGTACTGGTGTGGCCGGGGAACTTTCTTCTGTCCGGCGTCGAAGATGACGAAGTTCCGGATGAGATCGAGCAGTCGTGCCTTGTCGCACATCTCGGCGAGTGGGCCATCGAGCAGTTCACCCGGCTGCAGGGTAGTGCTAGCAGCGGTCTTGACCTTCCACTCGACGAAGAACTTCTCGGGCGTCCCAGCGGTGCCGTAGCGCAGCCCCTGGGAGTCGTTGCCCGCAAAGACAAGCTGTACTGTGCTGAAGAAGTGCTCGTTGAAGATCTGCTCCTGGTTGGTCACGAGTTGCCGGACGCCTTGGGCCACCTCGACAGACCCGCGCTTCAGCTCGATGACGCCGACCGCGATACCGTTGAGGTAGATGACGATGTCGGGCCGCCGCTCATGGCCGCCGCGGAGCGTCACCTCTTCGGCGATCGCGAAGTCGTTCTTCGTCGAATCGGTCCAGTCAACTAGATGCACCGTCTCGTGTGCGGTGCCTGCAGCGATCTGGACCGGGATGCCATAGCGCAACAGCTGGTAGGTCCGCAGGTTCGCCTGATACAACGTGACGCCGGTGGTGTCGGCGGCGGTCTGAAGCTTCTGCAGTGCCTGGGAGATGTGCGCGTCCGTATAGCCGCGGTTCTTGAGGTTGGCGGTCAGATACTCGACCTCGACCGGTCGATTGTTCGCCCGCTTACTCCAGTCGCCGAGATGCCGATAGCCAAGCCGCTTGGAATCCGTGAGTAGATCGACCACGCGGTTCTGCGTCTTGCGCTCGGACCTCGCCGCCCCCGTCATGATGTCACCTCCGCAATACGATCCGGTGACCAGATACGCTTGACCAGCGCCGCTACCAGAACCCGCCGATGCTGCTGCTCGTCCTTGCCGAACTGGCCGATGGCGTTGAACGGCAGACTATCCTGCTCGATCCATCGCGTGAACTGGGGCTGGTGCTGATAGATGGACGGTCCAAGACTCGCCGCGTAGGCGTTCTGTCGCGTGTAGTGGGGCACTTTGTCGGTGAAAGGCTTGGCCTGCAGGCTTCGGTTTACGTCAGCCGGAAGGAGGAGCAGAGAAGCGACATGGTTGCGCCACTGCTGGAACTCTTGCGCCGACCCGAAACCGGTCCCGACGTTCTCGAAGTCATCCGGCCAGATGTGCTCGATGTCGAAGGGGTTCTTGACGTCGCGGTCGACATAGGTGGCGAACGCATCGGTGCGGCCGGCGCCGACCTCCGTGAACGCGGTCAATCGCGCCAGGAGGTGATAGATGTATCGCCGGCTGAACTGGTTGAGGCCAAGATCATCCAACCCTCCGCGACTGCGCGCGGCGCTGCCGTCGAAGGTAACCTCGTCCTCTTCGAGCTTCTTCGACAGGATCGCTTGCAGCTCCGCCAGCGGCTTCCGGCGGATGTCGCGGCACAGCAGCCACATCGCATATGACGTGGCGGAGTAGCCGACGCGGATGTAGTTGACGACACGTCGCATCAGCCAAATGTCGAGGTACGTGGCGGTGGCCACGATCTTCTTCCGCACCGTCTCATCATCGTCGTTCTCGACGAGCGGCGCCAGCAGGACGGTCGTCTGCCACGTGAAGTCGTTGTGGGCGTTGTAGAAGACGGGCTCCCATGCCTTCGTGTAGGTGCGGCTAGCCTGCAGGATCGATCGATACGCCTTGGCGAAGAACGGCAGCCCGGCGGTCATGAGCTTCAGGTTGCCCGATGCCGCGCCGAGGCCGAGCCGCTGGCTGTTGTCGCGTGCCCAGCGGTGGAAGACAGTGCCGATCAGCTCCCAGTCCTTGTCCGTGGCGCCTGCCTTGCGCTCGCGGATCGTGTCCGCGTACTGCGCGCGGAACCACGCCTTGATCAGGTTGGCGTCCCGCTCCGGCTCTGAACGGTCGCCCGAGCCGAGCAGCTCGTGGATCTGCTTCTTCCAGGTGTCGTTGGCGCGGCGCCGCAACTCGGCATCCTCTACCGGCGCCAGCAGGTACGCCTTGAGCATGTCGACGGGGCTCAGCGGCTTGCCGCGGTCGTTCATGGTCTCGAAGATGGCGTAGGCGTGGTTGTCGTTATCGGTGCTGATCTCGATCAGGCCGACGCGCGTCAGCAGCCAATAGGCGAAGTGGGGCAGCGCCTCGCCCAACTCGGCGATGAGATCGCTCTGCTCGATGTCGCCGTAGCGGGCGTACATCGTCTGGATCGACTCGTCCTGCCCGTCCGGCGTGAACGGTGTGCCGTGGAACAGGGCGGCGATCACCGGCAACCGGTCGGGGATGTCGAGGTTGAACTTCGGCTCGCCGAGATTGTCGCTGAAGATTAGCGGCGCGATCGTGCTGTGAACGTTGACGCCGCGCGCCTTGGTCATGCGATAGAGGTGGATCAGCAGCAGTGTCAGCGACGTGATGCGCTGTTGGCCGTCGATCAGATAGTGCTTGCCGTTGCGCTTGCTGACGATGATCGAGCCGAGAAAGTACTCCTCGTACTTGCTGACGGCCTTGATCTCGTGCTCCGGCTGGTAGGAGGCTTGGAACTTGCCCTGCAGATCGGCGAGAAGCTCGTCGATGTGCTTCTTGTCCCATTTGTACTCGCGCTGGTATTCGTCGATCGAGAACGACTGGCTCTGCAGAAGCTGCTGGACGGTCCGGTAATGCGGCGTGATCGTGCTCATACGAGGCGCGTCCTTCCCGTCAGCAGCTCCTGCATCATCGCCTGCTTGAGGGCGTGGGTCTTGGCGCGCCGGGCCTCCAGCGCCGACAGCTCGACGTCCATTTCGGAGAGGACTGCGGCGATGGCCACTTGCTCGGTGAGCGGCGGGATCACGAAATCTCGTTCCTTAAGGAACTTGAAGTGGCGGTTGTAACCGGTCGGCTCTATTCCTCGGTACTGCAACTGAAGGGCGTGAAATCGGGTGTTCTGTCTTGCTTTGCCACGCAAGACACGAGTTCCGTCCGCCCCCACCAAGAAATCAAAGTCAATGAACTTGACGATACAGGTATGGTCGCCGAATACGATCACCCCACCATCGGGGCATCGAAACAGTTTCTCCGCTCTATCTGAGAAGCCGACGACACGCTCTTTGCCCTGATCCACCACTGGAAACCTTCCCGAGGTTTGGTAGTCGGAAGTTTGGATCTGATAGGCTTTTGCATTTAGCGGAGCGAGAACCGCAGCAAAAGCCGCTACTTCCCACTTATCGTGGAAGCCGGGAAGGCGGGTCTGGCCGGTGAGGAGTTGCTGCATGGCGGCCTGCTTAAGGTCGCGCTTCTTGGCGATGAGCCGATCCAGCCCAGCGAGCAACTCGTCCACGTCGCTCAGCGCTTCGGCGACGGCGCGCTGCTCGTCCCTGTCTTCTGGTACCGGGATCTGGAACTCACGAAGTGTGGCAATCGAAAATTCTTGGCGCGTTGTGCCAACGATCGCTCGCGCTATTCGCGCCTGCGTCTGCGGTGCGTCGAGTTGTTGAGCGACGAACTCCGGCACAAACTCGGGCTTGAGCCGAAGTCTCGCCAACTCGCGACTTATGTTACCCACAAACCCTTCTGGTACCAATCCCACGCGACCTATCGTTCCCTTGATCGAAATGAGAACATCGCCGCCTTTCACTCGACTGCGAGAGTAGACCTTCTCAATGGCTGGAGCCGCTCGATGCAAAGGGGATGTCGCGATCTCTTTCACATACTTGATCGCAACGATCGGAACACCGCCGTTTGTATCTCGACCGACTTGGACCACGCCATAACGGATTGGAGCATTCGGCTCGACGATAGCCCCTGCGGTCGGCGTCTCCCAGTCGAGCGGAATGGACCCAAACTCAGATGAGTGCTGCTTGGACTTTACCGCCATACTGCACCCATCTTCGCGAGGTGCTTCTCCACACGGGCCGATAGATCGCCAACGGCCTCGGCCAACTTCGGCAGTGGCGCCGCATACCGTTCAGCAAGTTGGCGCACGCGGCCGGTCAGCGTCTGCGACACGCGGTCAAGCTCGCCTTGGACGTCGGCTGCGAGCTTCGCCAGCCACTTGTCGTCAACCACGAGTGTCTTGATGTCGGCCTCCCCCAGCTTCTGATACTTGGCGGCGACCTTGGCATTGAGGTCCTCTTCGGCAGCCTTCACTCGCTTCTTCGCCTCGTCGAGCTTGTCGAGCATGGCCGCGTAGTCCTCCAGTGCCTTCCGCTCGTCGGCGAAATCCTTGTCGCCGTTGATCTCCTTGAGCCGCGCCTTCACGGCCTTGGCTGTAATCTTTTGCTTCTCGCCTTCACCCTCGATGACCTCGACAAGAAGGCCCTCCTCGCCACTTCCCTCCTCGCGCGCCTCGTCCAGCTGCTGCTCGATGGTCGCGACATCGGCTTCGAGCGCCGTGATCGCATCGCGCTCCTTGGCGAAGTACCGGCCGATAAGGATCGATGCCGGCACTAGATCGGACTTAAAGCGGCACTTGCCCTGCCGGTAGTCGTGCTCCTCGGCCCAGACGAGCTTGCCGTCCTTGTTCTTGACCTGGAAAATCTCGCGCGGTTTGGCGCCCTCGGCCCATCCGACGGCGGCGATCAGATAGAAGTCGTCCTGCATCCCGGTCGACCAGTTGTCCATGAGGTGCTGATAGACGTCGTAGGCGTCGAGGAGCGGCGCCGACTTGAAGCCGGCGAGCAGGTCCTCCGAGATGGCCTCGATCAAATGTTTCGGGTGTCCGTCCGTGGCGAACCCTTCAGGTGCGGCGTGTTCGTCGCCTTCCATTTCTCGAACAGCTTGGTTGCCCCGGCGTGGAACGCCATGAACTCGGCATGACCGAAGATCGCTGGCTTCACCTCGACGACGGGCACCTTGAGCTTGAGGTAGCCCTTCCGTCCGGCAGATGTGAGCAACGCGCCGCGCAGGCCCGGCATGACCTTCCAGTAGTCGCCGAGCGCGACGATGTCCCGCTCCGGGATACCGCCACGTAGATGCCCGTCGATGTCCTGCAGGTCTTCCGGCTCCGAGCTGTCGATGTACCTCGGGATGTTGAGGTTGTAGCCGTTCTTCGGATCACTGATCTCGTCGTGCGGCACCATCCGCGCATATCGCGGCACATCGGCCTGTCGTAGGAAAGTGTCGACGATCTTGTGCAGGTCCTGTTCGCGCAGCCGGTTCTTTGCGCCGTCCTTGATAAAGCCCTTGGAGGCATCGATCATGAAGACGCCCTTGCGCGCGGCCGCGTTCTCCTTATCGAGCACGATGATGCATGCTGGGATGCCAGTGCCATAGAACAGGTTCGCCGGCAGGCCGATGATGGCCTTGAGGTACCCTGAGCGGACGAGCTGCTCGCGGATCGTCGCCTCGGCGTTGCCCCGGAACAGCACGCCGTGCGGAAGGATGCACGCAGCCTTGGCGGTGCTCTTCATCGAGCGGACGATGTGCAGCAAGTAGGCGTAGTCGCCCTGCTTGTTCGGCGGCACGCCCCAACCGAACCGTTGGAACGGGTCTTTCGTGCCATTCTCGACCAAGTTGACGCCAGTGGACCATGTCTTGTCCGAGAACGGCGGATTGGCGACGACGTAGTCGTAAGTGCGAAGCTGCGTTCCGTTCAGGAACTTCGGCGCGGCCAGTGTGTTGCCCGAGATGATGTTGGCCGTCGGGAAGTCGTGCAGGATCATGTTCATGCGGGCGAGGCCGGCCGTCGTCACGTCCTTCTCCTGACCTTCAAGCGTGATGCGCGCGCCTGCCTCGGCCGCGACCTTCAGCAAGAGCGAGCCAGAGCCGCAGGTCGGGTCGTACGCCGTAGTCGATGCCTTAGCGTTCTTCGGCGAAATGCCGATCACCTTGGCCATGATGCGGCTGATTTCCGACGGCGTGTAGAACTGCCCCTTGCTCTTGCCGCTCTGCGTCGCGAAGTGACGCATGAGGTACTCGTAGGCATCCCCGAGGATGTCGTCGTGGTCTGCCCGGTTCTTAGAGAAGTCCAGTTCCTTTTTCTCGAAGATCGCGATTAGGTTCGAAAGGCGCTGAACCTTCTCGTTGCCCTCGCCAAGTTTGTTCGGATCATTGAAGTCGGGGAAGTCGGTGCGCGCGAGCTTCTTCGGGTTCGCCTGCGTCAGCTCATGGATGATCTGCGTGTTGATTAAGTTGCCAATGTCGGCGTTGCCCTTCAGGGCGACCATGTCCTTGAAGCTTGCGCCCTTCGGAATGACGAGCGGCGGCTCGAACCCATCGAAGTCGCCGTACTTGTCGGAGACATACTTCATGAACAGCATGAACAGGACGTAGTCCTTGTATTGGCTGGCATCCATGCCGCCACGCAGCTCATCGCACGACGCCCAAAGCGACGAGTAGAGATCTGACTTCTTGATGGCCACGGATCAGCGCCCCTTCTTCTTCGTTCTCGTGGTCGCCTGAACGGGCTGCGCCGCCTGCAGCCGCTCGAACTCCTCAACCGAGACCACGACGACGACGGGCCGCCCGTGCTTCTCGACGGTCACCGGCTCGGCGCGCGCGAGATCAATGAGCCGGCCGAAGCCGTACTTGGCCTCGCGTGCTGACACGCTGCGCATGATCTCCTCCGATCGGAAAGATTTGTGGCCACTATGGCCATTTCTCCATAGATCGGAAGGGGGGTAGGTCAGTCATCAACAAGTTGCCAGAGATCAACGCCGCATTGCGGTCCGACACTTCAACGCTCGAAGCCTCACCGTCTCAGTCCAATAGCCGCTCATCGATCTGAAGCCGCGGCGCCGATCAGTGTCCGCTAGCGGAGGTCAAGCGACGATGTCGGCTCGATGATCAGCGCGCGGCCGATGGGCTTACCTCGACGGCAGCTTCCTCTGGAGGCTGTGTGAAAACGCGCCGTTCGGGCAGAGATGAGCGACGGCTCGGTCGCTGGCGGCATTTCTGTCGAATTGCGGTCTGGAGAGGCGCTCTCAACGTGCTGCCCCTTTGCCGTGCGATCTGAGCGCGCGCTCGACGGAACAATGAGCCCTTCTCACCCCTTCATCGTCTTCAGCAATCCGGGAACCCCGAGGATCGCGATCACGCGCGCCATGTTGTGGCGAGCACGTGCAAGGCCATGTCCGTCGCGACGTGCCGCAATGTCTTCATCTTGAAGTGCGTCGCGCCCATCCAGGCCTTGATCGTTCCGAACGGATGTTCAAGCGTCTGCTTCTGAGCGGCACTTTGTCGGATCGTCGTCTAGCCGCTTCTGCACTCGTTCCAGGATGTCCTCGTGCTCCCATCGCCGGATGCGTCGCTCCTTGCCGGCGCAGCACCTGTGCTTGATCACGCAGGTCACGTAGTCGTTCGTCCAGTAGTTCCGGACTGTCTTGCCGTCCTGCTCGTTCGTGTCAGGATAAGGGAGCCATCTGCCAGCCGGACACTCGTAGGCATCCTTCTCCGCGTCATAGACGAAGTCAGCCCTGTCGAAGCGACCGACCGCTGCGGCATTGGAGGTGTGCGGCTTCGAGACGGTGACGGCGATTC
>LNFM01007845.1_pt1 | contig 16454 bp, 14 predicted proteins | sample 596031 | NCBI WGS metagenome assembly LNFM01 (sample SAMN04254537, study PRJNA301005) | activated carbon metagenome | isolation source: dual media filters at the Ann Arbor, Michigan drinking water treatment plant | place: USA: Ann Arbor
TCGACAACGGGTGGGCGCTGGTCGGCGTGGTGGCGCTGGCGCTGGCGATGTTCTATGGCGGCGAGATCGCCGAGGCCATGGTCGGCCGCGGCCAGGCCTGGTCGGACGTCGCGCTCGTGCCCCGCAACCAATGGAAGAACGCCGCTGCGGCCACCATCGTCGGCCTCGCGCTGTTCACCGCGTGGCGCGGGCAACCGGACGCGGCCGATCGCTGGCAGGTGGTGGCGCCACAGGCGCAGGTGCAACTCACCGAGCGGGCGGTGTACGCGCACCCCCTCGAGATCGTGCAGCTGAAGCAGAATCCCGGCCTCTACGTCCACGTGCTGGACGTAAGGCCCGAGCACAGCTTCAACCTGTTCCATCTCAAGGGCGCGTGGCACACCCCGCTCGAGACGTTCGACGATCCGGCGTTCTACCGACAACTGGTGGGGCTGCCGCCCAACACCGTGCTGATCGTGATGGGGCAGGCCGAACAGGAGGCCACGGCGGCATGGAAGCGCCTGCAGGCCGAGCGCGTGCCCAACGCCTACATCGCCGAAGGTGGCTACAACGCGTGGTGGGCGCTGTTTCCGCCCGAGTCCTGTCTCGCCGAATCGCTGCCCGGTGCCGATCCCGTGGTCGAACGCGCCACGTGGCGCTTCACGTCGGCCATCGGGGCCCGCAGCTATGCCGCGCATCCCGACTGCGGGTGCGTGGAGCAGGACATCACGTGCGGCGACGAGGCCCACGCGAGCGGCCGGGGGGAGCACCCGGCGCTCCCAGCGGCGCTGTTCACGCCGAAGGTGAAGGTGAAGACCGGCCCGACCCGGACGGGCGGCTGCAGCTAGGTCTCGGCCTACGGGACACCGGTCAGCTTCTTGCTGACCTCGCGCAACTGACGTCGCGCATCGGCGTCAGCCGCCTGGGCGTGGGGCGTACCGATCTTCTGGCCCACGAAGTACGTGCCGCTCGGCGCGTCGGTGGCGATGGCGTTCATCACGGCATCGGCGCCCTCGGCCACGGTGCTGCGCGGTGTCATGCCGCCCGAGCGCACCATGGTCGTGTCCATGTACGTGGCCGGGTGCAGCGACTGCACCACGATGCCCTTCGGCTTCAGTTCGGCCGCGAGGTCGATGGTGAACAGCACCTGCGACAGCTTGCTCTGGCCGTAGGCGCGGTTGCCCGAGTAGTTTCGCTCGATCATCACGTCTGCGAAGTCGATGGGCGCGGCGCTGAGCGAGGACACGTTGACGATCCGCGGCGACCGTCCCTTCTCGATGAGCGGCAGCAGCTTGTAGGTGAGGAGGTAGCCGGACAGGTAGTTGACCGCGAAGGTGAGTTCGTGACCGTCCTTGCTGACCTGACGCTCTCCCTCGCGGATGAACACGCCGGCGTTGTTCACGAGCAGGTCGAGTCGCGGGTAGTCGCGCGTGATCTCGTCGGCGAGGCGCCTGACCTCGGCCAGCGACGCGAAGTCGGCCTGGTAGAAACGCGCGGAACCCTTGCCACCCTTGCCGATCTCGTCCACCACCGCCTTGCCGCGCTCCGCGTTCCGGCCGTGGATGATGACGTGTGCACCATCGGCGGCGAGTCGGCGGGCCACGTCACGTCCGAGCCCGTCCGTGGATCCGGTGACCAGCACGATGCGCTGCGATGTCGGCACCACAGGGCGGGCGGCGGCCCCGGAGGGCTGTGGGGCACCCGCGGGAGCGGCGACAGCGAGGGCGAGCACCAGCAGGGTCGTGAGCATGTGGCAGATGATATTCCGAATGCCGAATGCCGAATGCCGAATGCCGAATGCTGAAGGGAGAAGGGAGAAGGGAGAAGGGAGAAGGGAGAAGGGAGAAGGTAGAAGGGAGCAGTCACCTTCCCCGCGCACGTCGACCTCCGGGCGGTCGCGTTGCGATCTACGATTGCGCCATGCTGAGAGCCGTCCTTCTGTCCAGCTGCGTGGTTCTCGCAGGGGTGCCCGCGGTCGCGCAGTCGCCGTCGTCACCGCGGCCGGCCGAGGCGGTGTCACTGGCCGGCGTCCCGCTGTATCCGCCGGACCCGATCCCCAATCGGGCGACGCTCGAGGCAGACCTGGCGCTGGCCCAATCCGTGTACTCCACGGCACAGCCGGAGGCGATGATCACCATCGGTCGCCGTCATGCGCACCTCTGGCACTACCGCGAGGCCATCGACTGGTTCACGAAGGGCATCGCGCGCTATCCGAACGACGCGCGCATGTATCGCCATCGAGGTCATCGCTACATCACCACCAGGAAGTTCGACCTGGCTCGCGCCGACCTCGAGAAGGCCGTGGCGCTCATCGAGGGCACCCCCGACGCGGTCGAGCCGGACGGCGCGCCCAACCCGTCAGGCATCCCGCGCAGCACCCTGCACTTCAACGTCTGGTACCACCTGGGCCTGACGTACTACCTGCAGGGCGACTTCGCGAAAGCCGTCGAGGCCTATCGCGCGTGTCTGCTCGTGTCGAAGAACGACGATGCGCTGGTCGCCACGAGCGACTGGTTGTGGATGGCGCTGATGCGGCTCGGACGGAAGGACGAGGCCGCGAAGGTGCTCGAGCCCATCGTGCCCACGATGGACATCCTCGAGAACGGCGCGTATCACCGTCGTCTGTTGATGTACAAGGGCGTCGAGGCGCCTGAGGCCCTGCTGGGGGCGGCCAACACCGATCCGACCACCGTCGCCACGCAGGGCTATGGCGTCGGCAACTACTTTCTCGTGACGGGCGATCGCGATCGGGCGCGCCGGGTGTTCGCGCAGGTCACCGCCGGGCCCGGCTGGAATGCGTTCGGCTTCATCGCCGCCGAGGCCGATCTGGCCCGGATGCGCTGAGGAGCGCCCGACTCCACGACATCACGGCCGCGCGACGACGGGGTGCTCCAGGGTCCGGACGAAGTCGGCGACGATGGCGTCGCGGTCGAAGTTCTCCCAGATGACGATCGTCCGAGGGTTGTCCGACCGGTCCTCCCAGCGCGTGCCGATCAGAGCCGGCGCGCCCTGTCGGCGCGAGGACGCCCACGCGGGGTTCTTGAGAATGGCCACGGCCCCCACGTCGTACAGCGCGCGTGACGGCGGCGTGCGGTCGAACTCGATGTGCGCGAAGAGGTTGGCGGAGTAGTCGCCAAAGGTGCTGAAGGCCTCGCCGTGGCGGCCCATCACGGGCGTCGCGGCGCGCGGACCCTTGCCCGCGATGCTCGTCTTCACCTGCTCGGGCGTCACGCGGATGGCATCGGTGCCCGACGGCGTGCCGTACCGCACCAGGACCATCTCGAACGGGACGTCCTGCGCGAGGACGTACCGCAGCGACTCCGGGTCGTTGTCCTGGTTGTACTCGCCAGGGGCCGGATAGTTGGATCCCAGCCAGACGATGCGCACCTTCTTCGCGATCGAGGGATCCCTCACCAGGGCCAGCGCGATGTTGGTCAGCTTGCCGATCGGCAGCAGCACCAGGGGCGTACCCGCGGGTTGCGCCTTGGCGCGCGAGACGATGAACTCGACGGCGGCCTTGCCGTCGTAGTCCGACCGGCGCACCGTCGGACGAATGGCCTCGAAGCTGCCGTTGGCGCCTGCCAGCAGCGGGATGCCCTGCACGCCGCACAGGGCCATCACGCGCCTCGCCTCCTCGTAGTGCTGACGGATGTCGCCGCCGCCCTTCGTCGCGTTGACGGTCACGCCCTGCACGTCGAAGGCCTGCCCGTTGAGCAGCGCGTAGGCGAGCGCGTGCTGGTCGTCGAGCTCGTTGTTGGCGTCGGTGTCGATGATCACTGGCACCCGCGGCGCGGGCTGCGCCGCCGCAGGCAGTGTGACCAGGAACAGGGCCACGAGGGCCTGCCAGATCGGGGCGCGCAAGGAAGGCATGGACGGCATCATGTGCCCGACGTAGGATGGCGCGTCAACCTTGATCGTTGCTCGTCCGGGCCCTCGCCGTGCCGACCCCGGGCAGGGAGTGTCGCGTGTTCACCCGTCTGGTTCTCACGGCAATGCTGCTGGCCCAGGGCGCGTCCACGCCCACCGAACCCATTCGCATCGACCACCACACCGCCATCCGGCTTCGCGATGGCGTGACCGTCTATGCGGACGTCTACCGTCCCTCGCGCGAGGGACGGGTCCCGGCACTCATCGTCCGCACGCCCTACGGCGTGCAGCGTGAGGCCACCGGGGTGCACGACCGCCTCATCTCGCTGGCCAGGATGGGCTACGCCGTCGTCAACACCGACGTGCGGGGGCGGTACGAGAGTGAAGGGGCCTGGGATCCGTTCCGCCACGAGGCGAAGGACGGCTACGACGTCGTCGAGTGGGCGGCGACGCAGCCGTGGTCGAACGGCAAGGTCGCGATGCAGGGCGGCAGCTACCTGGGGCACGTGCAGTGGGCGACGCTCGGCGAGCAGCCGCCATCGCTGGTCGCGGCGTTCCCGGCTGTCGCGTCGACCAATCTCTACGCGAACTGGATCACGCAGGGCGGTGCGTTCCATCTCGCCTTCAACTTCGGGTGGGGCGTGGTGCGCATGCCGTATCGCATCATGCAGCCGCAGTGGTACTTCACCGGACCCGATGCCGCGCCGGAGCTCCGCTACGAGACGCTGCTGCGGCACTTACCGCTCGAGACGATGGACGAGCGGGCCTTCAACCATCCGGTGAAGCACTGGCGCGACTGGTTGCAGCACGAGAGCTACGACGCCTACTGGAAGGCCGTCAGCGACGAAGAGAAGTTCGCCAAGGTCAACGTGCCGGTGATGACGCAGGGCGGGTGGTTCGACATCTTCCTGCCGGGCACCATCGACGGCTTCGTGGGCGTGCGCAAGCACGGCGCCAACGAGCGGACGCGCGCGCTGTCGCGGATGGTCATCGGGCCCTGGGGGCACGGGCCGTCACGGAAGTACGGCGACCTCGACTTCGGCCCCGACGCCGATCGCACGCTCTTCCAGTACGAGGTGCGCTGGCACGACTTCCATCTGAAGGGCATGGCCAACGGCGTCGACACGGAAGCGCCCGTGCAGATCTTCTACATGGGCGTCAACAGGTGGCGTGGCGAGCAGGACTGGCCGGTGCCCGGCACGCGCAGCACGCCGTGGTACCTGCAGCCGGGTGGCACGCTCGCGCCGACGATGCCCGCCGCCGGCGCCGCCGCCACGTCCTACCGCTACGATCCGAACGACCCGGTGCCCACCACCGGCGGCAACAACTGCTGCGGGTCACCGACCATTGCCGGCCCCGTCGATCAGGCGCCGCTCGACGCGCGGCAGGACATCGTCCGCTTCACGAGCGACGTGCTGAAGGCGCCCGTCACCATCGCCGGCAAGGTCACCATGGACCTGCATGCCACCACCGACGGCAAGGACACCGACTGGATGGTCAAGCTGGTCGACGTCTACCCGGACGGCAAGGCCTACCCGATGGCCGAAGGCATCCTGCGCGCCCGCTTCCGCGACGGCCTCGACAGGCCGTCGATGCTGACGCCGGGGCAGGCCTATCGCTACACCGTCGACATGATCGGCACCGCCGTCGTCTTCCAGCCCGGCCACCGCATCCGCGTCGACATCACGTCCAGCAACTTCCCGCAGTTCGATCGCAACCTGAACACGGGCGACCCCCTCGGCACGGGCACCACCCCACGCGTCGCGCAGCAGACGATTCACCACTCGGCGGCACGACCGAGCGCGATCGTGCTGCCGGTGGTGCGGGGATTCTGAACCCGCAGCCGGCCTTCGGCATTCCGCCTTCGCCCTCTGGGCTACGGCGGACAGGTCGGCCTTGGGCCGTCGGGATCAAGGGACAAGGGACGAGCGAAGAGTCACGAGAGCGGCACGGGACGAGGGACGAGGCGGGCACGGGACAAGGGACGAGGGCCCGCTGGGTAGGGCCCTGATGGGTACGGCCCGCTGGGTAGGGCCCGCTCTCCGAGCGGGCCGTCACTGCCGATCACGTCAGGGGAACACCATGAGCACAGAACCGCAGCGATTCAGGTCCAAGGTCGACCGCTGGCTGCTGCTCGTGGTGGGGTGCGGGCTCGTCGTCATGTGGCTCGCGCCCATCCGGAGGATGTGGGCTGGCCGGCCCGTGGACGCCCTCGACGTCATCGTCCCACTCCTCACGACGGCGCTCATGGTGTGGGTCTTCACGACGACGTCGTACGTGATCACCGGAGACGTGCTCGTCGTACGTTCCGGCCCGGTGCGTCGGACGATCCCGCTCCGCGAGGTCCAGCGGCTGCGTGCGACGCACAACCCGCTGTCGGCGCCGGCGCTGTCGCTCCATCGCATCGAAGTCACGTACGGTGCGAGACGCCGGCGTGTCCTCATCTCGCCCGAAGACACGAGGGGATTCGTGAGGGCGGTCGTGAAGTGGTCGCCCACCGCGGTGATCGAAGGTCTCCCGACGTGACGATGTCGCACGCGGTCAACCGCCTGGCTTCCGCGCAAGGGGCGGTCGCGCGCGGCGGCGGCTCCGCGGGGGCGGAGCGACGTGTGGAGCCATCCGTCAGGGTTCACGACATCCGTCACGCAGGCGAGTGACGGGCGTGGGGCTGGGGGCCCCCACGCACGTGGTCCGATCCCACGCCGGAGTGCCGGATGTCCGGATGGCGGAACAGGAGCGAGCCCACGCGGAGCCGCCGCCGGCATGCCCGGCATTCCGGCATCGCAGCATTCTGCTACGCGCGGCCGGCGAACTCGCGTGTCTCGGTGTGGACGCGCACTTTCTCGCCCTCGTTGACGAACAGCGGCACGCGCAGTTCGAGGCCCGTCTCGAGCTTCGCGGCCTTGGTCACGCTGCCGCTCGCGGTGTCCCCGCGGCTGCCCATCTCGGTCTCGGCGATCGTCAACTCGACGATGACCGGCAACTGCAGGCCGATCGGGTTGCCGTTGAACTTCTGCACCTGCACCTCGAGGTTGTCGGTCAGCAGCAGACGGTCGTCGCCGACGATGTCCTCGTTGAGGGTGAGGGTCTCGAAGGTCTCGAGGTCCATGAAGTGCAGGCCGGTGCCGTCGGCGAACTGATACGACGCCGGCACCATCACCAGGTCCGGCTCCTTCAGCTTGTCCTGGGCCTTGAAGGTCTTGTCGAAGACGGCGCGGGTGATCAGGTTGCGCATCTTCACGCGCACGAGCGTCTGGCCGCCGCGGGCGGTGGGGCGCGAGACCTCCAGTTCGAGCAGGTGGTACGGCGCCTCCTCGAACTCGACGAACATCTTTCGCTTCAGGTCGATTGCGGCAATCAGTCCGGCCATGGCGTACGGAAGGTCCTCTCAGAGAAAGCGTTGCAGGAAGGCGAGGATGGCCTGGCGGCCTTCTGGCGTTTCCTGGTGTTCGACGTCGTAGCGGCGCATCTGCCAGCGCTCGGGCACGCCCATCGACGCATAGACCTGCGTCAGGTGCGTGTCGATGCGGTCGAGGCCGGGCACCGGCGTCAGCTTGTCGCGCAGCCCCGCGAGGGCGAGGTGCGCGCGCGGCGCGATCAGCGCGTTGATCTGCGCCGTCGTGAAGTGGGTCATGAGATCCGGCACGTAGTAGTAGATGCCGTGCCGCGACAAGCCCTTGTCCTCGATGAGCGCGTCGAGGTCGGTGAGGCAGTTGATGTCGACGCACACCTTCATGCGCTCGTCGAGCGCCGCGAGGTACCACGCGGCGGTCGAGCCCATCGACATGCCGAGCGTGGCCAGGCGTGACGCGTCGACGTCGGGCCGCTGCACGAGGACGTCCACGGCGCGCAGGCTGTCGTAGACCATCATGCCCCACAGGACCTGGCCCTTCAGCAGCATCGCCTTGAACATGTCCAGCTCGCTCGTGTGGCTGCGCTCCCCGAAGATCCAGGTATCGATGCAGATGGCCACGTAGCCGAGGTCGGTGAGCGCCTTCGCGTAAGGCGTCGGCTGCAGGTAGCTCCGGCCCTCGATGAATTCCTTCTTGCCGATCGTGTAGCCGCCGCCGTGCGAGTGGCAGAACACGACCGCCGGGGCGCGCCCCGTGAGGCCCTTCGGGCGTGCGACGTACCCGGGCACGGGTTCGATCCCGTTGAGGTCGTAGCGCCAGGACTCGAGGATGTAGCCGTCCCGCTCGGTCTCGCCGAGCTTCTCGCCCGAGACGGGTCGCGTCCGGGCGGGCAGCCGACCGAGCAGGCCGTACAGTTCGGCGCGCCGGGCGGCGGCGTCGGCGGAAGCGGGGGACGCTGGCTGCATGGGGGATCCGAGCCCGGTCGAGGCCAGCACGCCAAGGCTGCCCAGGGTTCCGAGCACATGCCGGCGCGTGAGAGGCGACTCGCTCATCCGGGGAATTCTACAGCCGGCGGGACAGGTGGGCTCGGCGTGGTCGGCAGATTCGGCGCATTCGGGACCAACCGCCGAGGCGGCTTGTGGCGTCAGACCCTCATGCCCTCGTCGCGGCGCCTCGCGCCCGCCATCCGTGGCGCCGGTGTCCTGATGATCACCCTCGTAGGGTTCGTCGTCCTCCCACCCGCCGCCGACGCGCAGCCTGTGGCCCCGAGCCCCACATCGGCCGCCGCCACGCGCGCCGAACCTCAGGTCGTCCCGCCGGCACGACAGCTCTCCGGCAGGGTCCTCGACGCCCAGACGACCGCACCCATCGTCGGCGCCTCGGTGTTCGTGGGCGAGGCCCGCGCCACGACCGACGCCGATGGCCGCTTCGCGCTGATCGTCCCCGCCGGCCGCGCGGAGGTCCAGGTGGTGGCGCCCGGCTACTTCCCGCTCGTGACCACGCTCGACGCGCGGGAGGCGGACGTCACCGGCGCCGAACTCCGGTTGGCGCGCGACGGCGGGTTCAGCACCAGCGTCGACGTGGCTGCCGAGGCGCCAGGGGCGGCTCCTGGCATCCAGACGTTGCAGCCCGTGCAGGTGCTGCGCACGCCCGGCGCGCTCGACAACGTCTTCCGCACACTGCAGACGTTGCCAGGCGTCGCGGCCACCGACGAGTTCGGCAGCCGCATCGCCGTGCGCGGTGGCTCACCCGACCAGAACCTCACGATGATGGACGGCGTCGAGATTCACGACCCCTACCGGCTGTTCGGTCTCACCAGTGCCTTCAATCCCGAGACGATCCAGCGCTTCGAGCTGGCCACCGGCGGCTTCAGCGTGAAGTACGGCGACCGCCTGTCGTCGCTGCTGCTCGTGGAGAACCGGGACGGCACGGCCGGCAAGGGACTGACCGGCTCGGCGACCCTCAGCCTGACCGACGCCAACGTGGTGTTCGAGGGCGGGTTGCCCGGCGGCGCCACCGGTTCGTGGCTGGTCACCGCGCGTCGCACCTACTACGACCTCGTTGCCGAACGGCTCACCGACCAGCAGTTCCCGGCCTTCGCCGACCTGCAGGCGCGCGGCACGTGGGAGCCGGCCAAAGGCCGCAGGCTCACCGCCTTCGTGCTGCGCAGTCGCCAGGGCGCGGCGCTGTCGATCGACGAAGACGACGCGCGAGGCGAGGTGAACGACGACACCGACAACGATCTCGCCTGGCTCCGCTGGGACATGCCGGTCGTCGGACGCGGGCGCTCCCGCACCATCGTCGGCTACTCCGACACCCGATCGAGGCTCGGCGTCGACGCCGCCTTCGAGGCCAACGGACGACGCTCCAATGCGCCGGGCGACGACGTGTTCGGGACGGCCAACGTGAACTTCGAGCGGGCCCTCCGCATCCGAGACTGGTCGGCGCGGCAGGAACTCTCCTGGACGCTCGGCGCCCACGCCGTGGAGGCCGGTGGCGAGGTGCACGGCCTGCGGACCGGCCAGGAGTTCCTGATCCAGGGCGATCGCAACCCCAACGCCAGCAACGGCAGCAGCGTGCAGGGCGGCGCGGGGCTGCCGGATGCGCTGTCGTCGGACGTCTCGACCACGCGCGGCGGGCTGTGGCTGCAGGACCGGTGGCAGGCCGGGGCGCGGGTGTCGCTCGAAGGCGGGCTGCGCCTCGACCGCGTCGGCCTCACCCAGGAGACGCTGCTGTCGCCACGTCTGTCGGGCGTGTTCACCGTGAACCCCGCCACGCGCGTCCGGACGGCGGTGGGGCAGTACACGCAGAGCCCCGGCTACGAGAAGGCGGCACAGAGCGACTACGTCCTCGACTTCACCAATGAGGCGGTCCGGGCCCTGCGCAGCGAACGCGCGCTGCAGGCGGCCGCCAGCATCGAGCGCGACGTCACGCGTGGCGTGCTGCTGCGCGTCGAGGGCTACTACAAGCGCTTCTCGGACCTGCTGCTCGGTCGCCTCGAGACGGAGCCGGAGCGACTGGCCCGCATCGCGCGCTACGACTATCCGGCCGACCTGCAGGGCGAGATCCCGACCGAGGCGCTGATCACCACCGTGCCGACCAACGACGGTCGCGGCGCGGCCTGGGGCATGGAGGTGTACCTCGCGCGCACGGCGGCGCCTGCCGACGCGAAGGTGAACGGGTGGGTGAGCTACACCTGGGGCCGCGGCGAGCGCGACTCGTACGGCCGCCTCTACCCGTTCGAGTACGACCGCCGGCACGCCCTGAGCACGGTGGCCTCGTATCAGCTGACGCCCCGGTGGCAGGTCGCCACGACGGTACGCGTCGCGTCCGGCTTCCCGCGGACGGCGCCCCTGGGCGTGCGGGTGTTCGGCGCCGAGGACACGATGGACCTCGACGGCGACGGCAACACCACCGAGATCCGGCCCACCTTCGATGCCAACGGGTTGCCGGTGTATGGCGTGAACTTCGGCGGCGTCGACAACCTGAACCGGGCGCGGCTGCCCGTCTTCGCGCGCACCGACCTCCGCGTCACCTGGCGCCCGCGCGGGCCATCAGGACGATGGGAGTTCTATGCGGAGGTCATCAATCTGTTCGACCGCCGGAACGTCGGCGCCTACGATCCGAGTCTCGCGTACAACCCGGACGGCGATCGGCCGGCGATCATCGAGGAGCGCGACCAGGCCATTCCCCGGCTGCCGACCGTCGGGCTGCGCTTCCGTTTCTGACCAGTCGGCGCAGCCGTGAGCCGTGAGCCCTGACCCCTGAGCCTATTTCCAACCCGTGCTCTTTCTCAGGAATCGGGCCGGGATGGCGGGCTTGGCCTCCGCGGCTGGCGCCGGGGCCTCGTAGGGCTCCCCGGCCGCGGCGGCGATCTCGCGCTCGAGGTCCTCGTCGTTGGGCAGGCCGGCCATCTGGTCGACGAACACGAGCGACTGCTGCGACGGAATCTCGAAGCGCTTGCCGCACTCCTTGCAGGTGACCTCGTCCTCGACGCGCAGCAGGTAGTCGCGGAGCTTGGCGAACCTGGCGCGGTCCACCTCGTCGGCGCCACCGGGCAGGCGGTCCTTCTTCGTCCGACGCACCCAGCGGACGCCGTACTCGTGGGTGCGCTTGCACCGGGGACACTGGTGACGCGACGGGCGCGTCTCGGGCTTTTCCGTGAAGAAGGCGCGTTCGTCGAGGGCCATGGGGGGATGGTACCGGGAAATGCCGCGATGCCGGCAATGCCGAATGCCGAACCACGAAGGCCGAAGGCCGGATGACGAAGGCCCACGGGTCGCCAGACACACGAAAGGCGCGTCCGGGTCGACGCGCCTTCGTGTGTTCTGGGTTCGACCCCTACCCAGCTACCACTTCAGCTTGCCGGGCGCGAACTCGTCGATCAGGTCCTTGTAGTACGGCGTCAGCTCGGCCACGTTCGGGCGCGCGTCGCCCTTGGAGTAGAGGTCGAAGCGGTTGAAGGCCTTGACCCACTTCATGCACTCGCGGTCGTTCTCGTTGGTGAGGTGCGTGTACGCACCTTCCTTGTGCCACGGGTAGAACGAGTGATACCGGAGCGCGTACAGGCCGCCTTCCGGGATGTGGTGCTTGAACACGTGGTAGATGTACTCGTCGTGCCCCCACGAGAGGTGCACGTTGTCCAGCCCGCAGTGCTCGGCGTAGATGCCGGTGTCGGTCATCAGTGCCGGATTCTTCGAGTCGGGGTTGAGCTCGAAGAACTCCGGGTAGACGCACTTGTCGGAGAACTTGCAGCCCACCGGGAAGGTGTCGCCGACCACGGCCCACTGCGGCTCGCCCCAGATGCAGAGCACCTTGCCGAGGTCGTGCACCAGGCCCGTCAGCTGGAACCAGCGCGGCTGACCCGCGGCGCGGATGGCCTCGGCCGTCTGCATCGCGTGCTCGATCTGCGTGAAGTCGACGTCGGGGTCGCTGTCGTCGACCAGCTGGTTCATGTACTCGAGCGCTTCCCACACGGTCATCTCCATGCGGTCGAGCGTCAGGTACTCCTTCTTCTTGGCCAGCACGAAGTCCAGCGTCTGGTGCGTGTGGTTCAGCCGGTAGAACTCACGGACACTGCTGCGCGCCTCGGCGGCGTAGTTGCGGAACTCTTCAGGCTTCTTGCCTTCACCAGGATGCGTGGCGTTCGCCATGGCCCCTCCTCCAACGGAAAGACCTTCAGTATAGACCGCCAGTGCTACGATCGGAACCAGCATGGATGTCAAGGTCCTGACCGAATACGAGCAATCCAGCCTGTCGCAGCGCCAGCCGCTGCCGGATCGCTATCTCGGCCTCGGCCAGGAGGAGATGGCGCAGCGGATCCGGGCCGCCAAAGCCGCTCTGGGCGACCGTCTCCTCATCCTCGGCCACCACTACCAGCGCGACGAGGTGCTGGTGCACGCCGACGTCATCGGCGACTCCTGGAAGCTGTCCCGGGAGTGCAAGGCCCGCAGCCAGGCCGAGTTCATCATCTTCTGCGGCGTCCACTTCATGGCCGAGAGCGCCGACATCCTCGGCGCCGACCACCAGAAGGTCTCGCTGCCCGACCTCGCGGCCGGCTGCTCGATGGCCGACATGGCCGACATCGAGCAGCTCGAGATCTGCTGGCGCGAACTCGAGGCGATGGGCATCACCGACGTGATTCCCGTCACTTACATCAACTCGTCGGCGGCCATCAAGGCGTTCGTCGGCGAGCACGGCGGCACGATCTGCACGTCGGGCAACGCCAGGGCCACCCTCGAGTGGGCCTGGGCGCGAGGCCGGCGCATCCTCTTCATGCCCGACGAGCACCTTGGCCGCAACACCGCCTGGAAGATGGGCGTGCCGCTCGAGCAGATGGTCGTCTGGGATCCGGAGGAGATCGGCGGCGGTCATACCCCTGAGGCGCTCGCGGACGTCCGCCTGCTGCTGTGGAAGGGGCACTGCTCGGTACACACCCGGTTCACGCCGGCGCAGATCGCCAACATTCGCAAGCTCCACCCTGGCATCCGCGTGATCGTGCACCCCGAAGTGCCGCTGGCCGTCGTGCAGGCGGCCGACGAGTCGGGGTCCACCGAGCACATCCTCGCCAGGGTGCGCGAGTCGGCGCCCGGGTCGATCTGGGCGGTCGGCACCGAGATCCATCTCGTCAACCGGCTCGCCAACGAAGTCGCCCCGGACAAGACCGTCATCACGCTCGACCAGTTCGGGTGCCTGTGTTCGACGATGTTCCGGGTGTCGCCGAACCACTTGCTCTGGGTGCTCGACGGCATGCTCGACGGTGTCGTCCACAACCAGATCGTCGTGCCCGAGGCCACCAAGCACTGGGCGCGGGTGGCGCTCGATAGAATGCTCACGATTCAGTAGCCCCAAGGCTCAGGGCTCACGGCTCAGAACCAATTGACTCGAGGCCCAGGGCTCAGGGCCCAAGGCCCAGGAGAGAACCACGATATGGCTTACGAACTTCCGCCGCTTCCCTACGCCCACAACGCGCTCGAGCCGTTCATCGACGAGCAGACGATGCAGATCCACCACGGCAAGCATCATCAGGCGTACGTCAACAACCTGAATGCCGCGCTCGAGAAGTACCCGGAGCTGCAGGGCAAGCCGATCGAGCAGCTGATCGCCGACATGAACGCGATCCCCGAGGACATCCGCACCGCGGTGCGCAACAACGGCGGCGGGCACGCCAATCACGCGTTCTTCTGGACGCTGATGGCGCCCAACGCGGGCGGCGCGCCGACCGGCGCGGTGGCCGAGGCCATCAACGCCAAGTTCGGCTCCTTCGACGCGTTCAAGGAGGCCTTCTCGAAGGCCGGCGTCGGCCGCTTCGGCAGCGGCTGGGCGTGGCTCATCAAGAGCGGCAGCGGCGTCGAGATCGTCAGCACGCCCAACCAGGACAGCCCGCTGATGGAAGGCAAGACGCCGGTGCTCGGCATCGACGTGTGGGAGCACGCGTACTACCTGAAGTACCAGAACAAGCGCCCCGACTACATCGCCGCGTGGTGGAACGTCGTCAACTGGGACGCGGTCAACACGCTGTTCTAGGCATCACGAGGGGCGGCCGGCTCGGCGAGCCGGCCCTCCCACCGCACCGTCCCACCGCACGGTGCCGCCCCCCTGCTGCCAGCACCTCACCGGCGTGCCGTCGGGCACCTGTCGCGTCGTGGCGGCGCTTCGGGGCCGCGCGGCCGTTCGGGCGGAGAGTGTCATGACCCAGGCAGTCGTTCCGCCACGCGTCGCGGGGAGCCTGCTCGGCTTCGTCTCCGCGTTCGCGGGTGGCGACGCGGCGGGCCGGACCACGGCCATCGTCTACAACCGTGTCATCTCCGACTGACGCCTGATCTCGTGACACCCGACTCGCGCATCTACGTCGCCGGCCATGCCGGGCTCGTCGGATCGGCGCTCCTGCGCCGGCTCGAACGGGAGGGCTGCCGTCGGGTGCTGATCGCCCCCAGACGCGCGCTGGACCTGCGCGACCAGGCGGCGGTGAACGAGTGGTTCGCGACGAACCGGCCCGAGTACGTGTTCCTGGTCGCGGGGACGGTGGGCGGGATCCTGGCCAACAGCCCGCGGCCGGCTGAGTTCCTGTACGACAACATGATGATTCACGCCACCGTGGTGCACGCCGCGCACCTGCACGGTGTGCGGCGACTGCTGTACCTCGGGAGCTCGTGCATCTATCCGCGCGATGCCGCCCAGCCGATCTCCGAAGAGGCGCTGTTGACGGGTCCGCTCGAGGCCAGCAACGAGTCGTATGCGTTGGCCAAGATCGCCGGCGTCAAGCTGTGCCAGGCCTACCGTCGGCAGTATGGCTGTGACTTCATCTCCGCGATGCCGACCAACCTCTATGGCCCCCAGGACAACTTCGACCTGGAGAGCGCCCACGTCCTGCCTGCCTTGATCCGCAAGTTCCACGACGCGCGCATCGAGGGACGCACCGACGTGGTCGTGTGGGGGAGTGGCGCGCCGCGCCGGGAGTTCCTGCACGTCGACGACCTCGCCGACGCGTGCGTGTTCCTGATGCGTCGCTACGACGCCCCGGAGCCGATCAATGTCGGCACTGGTGAGGACCTGCCCATCGCCGAACTGGCGGGCCGCGTTCGGGCCATCGTGCACCCGGCCGCCCGTCTTGTCTTCGACCCCTCCAAGCCGGACGGCACGCCCAGGAAGCTGCTCGACGTCTCGCGCCTGCACGCCCTCGGCTGGACGCACCGCATCGGCCTCGATGCAGGCATCGCACAGGCCTACGACTGGTTCCTGGCGCATCGGGAGGTGGCGCGTGGCGTGGTCGGCGGTCGGTCATGACGCGCTCGGACCTGATACGGCGACAGCGGCAGGCGACAGCACCGGCGCCTGCGCTCAGGGGCGCCGGGCACGCAGGATGTCCTGGTACCAGGATTCCAGGTCCAGGGTGAGGGTGGCCCAGCGAAAGCGGGTTTCAGCCAGATGGCGGGCGTGCTGACCCAGGCGTCGGCGCCGGTCGGGATCGAGCGCCAGTTCCACGGTGCGCTCCGCGAGCGATTCAGCGTTCGGCTCACAGAGCACACCCATCGGCTCCTCCTCGAACAACTCGGGCACATCGCCGACCGCCGTCGCGACGATTGGACGGCCCATCGCCATGTAGTCGCGCAGCTTGAGCGGAAAGCGCCCCCGGTTGGCGTTCGAGTCGTTCAACGGCAGCCAGAAGATGTCGCTGGCAGCCAGGTACTCGTTGAGCTCCTGCGTCGGTAGCGGTCCGGTCTGGACGACGGCCGCGGGATGCTGCACCAGCGCGCGCAGATCGACCGGGCAGTAACCGGCCACCAGCAACACGCTGCCCGGCACTCGCGCGCGAACGGCGTCGAAGGCCCGGGCCATCAACGCGGCGTCACGGCGGAAGATCGACCCGACGTACCCGATGACCAGCGCGTCGGTGGGCAGGCCGGTGAGTCGCCGTGCGACCTCGGTCGGGATGGACCGCCACGTGTCCGGATCCGCACCGACCGGAATCAGCCGGAGCTGGCCGGCAGGCACGCCGAGCGCCAGCGCCTTGCGCCACAGCGTCGTGCAGATGACCACGTTGGCATCGGCCTTCGTGCGGTGATGCTCCTCGAAGTACGTCTCGACCGGTCGAAGGATGGCCCGCACGAACGGGTTGGGCCGCTCCTCGACCGACCCTCCTCGCCCGAACCAGTCGCACCAGTCCATCACCAGCGGGACGCCGCGCCACTGCAGGTACCGGGCCGGGTAGATGGCCGTCGGGCGAGACTCGATGACATGGACAAGGTCGAACCT
>LNFM01007848.1_pt1 | contig 16450 bp, 12 predicted proteins | sample 596031 | NCBI WGS metagenome assembly LNFM01 (sample SAMN04254537, study PRJNA301005) | activated carbon metagenome | isolation source: dual media filters at the Ann Arbor, Michigan drinking water treatment plant | place: USA: Ann Arbor
TGAAATAGAGAAGTTGTTGCCGTGGAATTTCCAGGCGGCTACTTTAACCAACATCACGCCTCGCTGAATAGATTGGGGTTGCTGGAGCGCTTACATTCAAACGTGACTAAACTGGACATTCTTGGCTTTATCGCCACCGCGTTCACCACATCATCATTCCTGCCCCAAGTGTGGCAGACATGGAAAACCCGCGATGTCAGCGGCATTTCCTTACCCACTTATCTGATTATTACGGTTGGGCTGGCCTTGTGGCTGGCCTATGGCATTCTTAAAGCGGACTTGCCATTAATCATTGCCAATGCCGTGATGGTGGTGTTGACCGGTGCGATTACGCTGATGAAAATCCTGTTTGAGCGGCGTGCCTAATAAATTTAGTGTAAATTCCCGGTAAATTATGGTGCACTACCGTATTTTTTTGTGGCGCAAATAACATGAAGATCGTGGTGCTCGGCAGTTTTGTGCAGGCCTGTTGCTGGAAGGTGGCGCGGCTTCCAGCAGCAGGTGAAACTTTTACCGCATCCGCACTTTCCATCGAAGCCGGGGGCAAGGGGCTGAATGTTGCGATTGGTGCGCGACGGCTCGGTGCGCAGGTGGATGTTATTCTCGGCATCGGTGAGGATGATGCGGGCGATCAGTTGTTACGCCTGCTGCATCAGGAAGGGATGGGTGCTGATCATGTCTGGCGGCTGGCACCGCAATCGGGCTATGGCGCGGGGTTTATCGCGGATGATGGCCAAAACGCGATCGCAGTTTATCCCGGCCCTAATCTGCTGTTAACTGCCGAGCATATAGCGCACGCTGAATTTGCCATTGCGCCTGCCGATCTGGTGTATGGGCAACTGGAAACTTCCGTGGCGGCCGTGGATGCCGCGTTTCGTATCGCCCGGCGTGCCGGGGTGCGCACCGTGCTTAACCCCTCGCCCTGGCAGACGTTACCACACACGCTTCTCGAAAATACCGACACATTGATTGTGAACGAAGTGGAGGCGCAGCACTTGTTTGCGCTGGGCCAATCACTGTCAGGATCATTGGCCGAGTGTGCCTCGACCCTCCGGCCATCATTGGACTCTTTTTGGAGCCAATGGCCTGTGCCACTGCTGGTGGTTACTCTCGGCAACCTGGGCAGCCTGGCATTCGACCGGCAAGGTGGCATGTACCAGGCGCCCGCTTTCCCGATTGACGCCGTGGACAGTGTGGGCGCAGGCGATGCTTTCGCCAGCGGGTTTTGCGTCGAGTTATGCAGAGGTGCGTCGCTAGCTCATGCCTTGCGTGTCGGCAATGCTTGTGGGGCGCTGGTCACCTCGCGCCTCGGGGTGCTTGATGCGTTGCCGCATCAGACGGCGGTTGAGGTGTTCCTCAACTCTGGAGTTTGACCCGGTAGGCGTAAGCGTCGCCGCGGAAGGTGCCCTCGACATATTCCACCAGTTGATCAGTGATGGAGTAGGTGCGGCGCTTGATCAAGAGGCACGGGCCAGGCACGATGAAGCCAAACACGTGTGATTCCGCATTCGAACTCATCACGGCCTCGATCGACTGCTCGGCGTGCCCCAGTTTAATGTCGCATTTTTCTTGCAAGAAGGCATAGGCCGATCCGCCGGTATCCCAGTATTCGAAGGCCGGGGCAGCCGTCAAGTCGTACCACGCCACCTCGCGTGACATCGGCACGTTATCGCCTAGCCGTACCCGCACCAGCCGCAGGAAGGTCGCGGTGGACGGCCGGTGGAAAATGGAGGCCAGAGTGCGATCACGCACGACATCGTGCTCAACTACGCGGGTCGACGCGGCCATGCCCAATTCCCGCATCTCCTCGGTAAAACCCTTGAGCCGTCCCATCTGCGGACTCACCCGTGGCGGCGCCAATACCACGGTACCGCTGCGGCCTTGGGAACTTAGCTGTTGAGTACCGCGCAATTCATCGTAGCAGCGCTTTACCGTCTTGCGGCTGAGCTGCAAGGCCTCTGCCAGCGCCCGTTCCGAGGGAAGGGTATCGCCAGCCGTAAGCTGTCCCTCCCTGATCAACGACTCCAGTTGCCGCTTTAACTGAAGATAGTAGGGTTCGGAAGTGGCATGACTGACCTTTAGCTGCTCAATTAAGGTGGTGGGAAGTTCCTGCGCTACTCTGTTTTCTGTCATTTTACTGGTTCCCTGCTGATTTCTGCCCGTTAGTTATTGACAAATTATACCCCTGTCCCAGACAATATCAATGGACTCCTTATGGATCCCAATAAATGAATCCAGATTCAAGCAGTTATCCTGGGGGATTAACAATATGAAACCACCATTACCCGGCTTCACCAAAATCACCCGACCCAAAGCCTCGCACATGGAGGAAGATCAGGACAGAGCGGAAGACACCCTAGCCCTGTTGCATCAGGCGGGCGACCGGGATAATGTTGCGTGCCTGATTGCTGCGCACGCGTCCGATCTGGTGATAAGCGACCGTCCGCACATCCTGAAAATTTACACCCTGGACCGCTTCACGGTGCTGCTGCGCGACGACCAGCCGCTTACGTTCTCTGGCAAAACGCAAAAACGTCCCCTGGAACTGCTCAAGGCACTGATCGCCCTCGGCGGACGCGAAGTGGGCGTGCAGACGCTCATTGATGTGCTGTGGGGAGACGCCGACGGTGACGCGGGACAGAACTCATTCAACACCACCTTACACCGCTTGCGCAAATTGCTTGGCGAAGAACGCGCGCTGGTGGTGCAAGACGGGCGTCTCACGCTCAGTGCGCATTATGTGTGGGTGGATGCCTGGGCATTCAGTCGCATGCTGGGGTCAATTGATGGGGCGATACAAATTGGTGATGGCGCACGGCTTGAGGAATTAACAAACAGGATTTTCGCCTTGTACCGCGCGCCTTTTCTTGGGGATATCGACGCGCCTTGGGCAGTGCCCATGCGCGAACGCCTGCGTAGCCGCTTTCTGCAGCATATCCTGCAAATCGGTGACCACTATGGAAATGTCCAGCAGTGGCGTGACGCTGTACGTCTCTATGAGTGCGCGCTGGAAATCAATCCGCTGGCAGAGGATCTCTATCGCCGTCTCATGACAGCGTACCTTCATCTTGATCGCCGTGCCGATGCGCTGCGGGTCTATCAGCGTTGTGAACAGGTGCTGGGCACATCCTTTGGTGTTCAACCTTCCCACGAAACCCGGTTATTATGTGATGGCCTGGCTATTGTCATCCCGAACGTAGTGAGGGATCTTGCTTAAGATTTCTCCCGGTGGTCGAAATGACAGGGGTTGTCATCCCGAACGCAGTGAGGGATCTTGCGTAAGATTCCTCCCCCCGCTTTCGCGAGGGTCGGAATGACAGGGGAATACCCTGCTGCTTGTGGCAAGGTTTTTTATTTAGGATTATCTTTATAGCTTCTCAACCCAGCGCAACTTCGCCCGCAAAATTTGATAATGATCATGGTCGGCAGGGTGTATCAGCCGCACCGGCAGCGCCTGTTTGTGGATATGAATGTGATCGCCTTCGAGCAAACCAAAGTTGATCTGCCCATCGCAGGTGAGTTGCGCGCGGTCATGGTTACATTCGATGATGATGATGGTGATCTGGCTGTCGCTGTTAACCACGATCGGCCGGTTACTTAACGTGTGCGGGCAGATCGGCACCAGCGCCAGCGCATTCAATGTCGGATGCAAAATCGGCCCGCCGCCCGACAGCGCATACGCCGTGGAGCCGGTCGGCGTGGCGACAATCATTCCATCCGAACGCTGGCTGTGGACAAACTGGCCGTTAATGTAAGTTTCAAATTCAATCATGCGCGCCATGTTCCACTTGTGGACCACGGCGTCGTTAAAAGCACTGCTGGTGCTGATCTTCTGGCCGTTGCGCTCGATGGTGCTGGAGATCAGGCAGCGTTCTTCCAGTAAATAATGGCCGCGCAGAATTTCTTCCATGCGTTCAATCATCCGCTCCGGCGAAATATCGGCAAGGAATCCCAGCCGACCCAGATTGACGCCCGCCAGGGGAATGCCATATTCGGCCAAGGCGCGCGCCGCGTTGAGCAGCGTGCCATCGCCGCCCACCACAATCGCCAGATCACACTGCGCGCCGATGCTCTGGCGGCTGGCGGTTTCCATGGCATGGCCGGGATAGGTTTGCGCCGTCGTTTCATCGAGCAGCACCCGCACCCCACGCCCGCGCAGATGAGTGTGCAGAATGCGCAGGGTTTCACCCACGTGCGGGTCGCCATGCTTGCCGAGCAGACCGATGGTATTAAAAGTGGTGGGTATTTCCCTGAACATGGTGCTTGTGACTCGTTGTGGAGCGTTATTGAGGAGTAACCTTGACAAACTTATCATGCTCCAGGGCCAGACGCCAACACCTTGTTTTGAAAGCTGGGGCTTGAAAACGCTGACAAAAGGTGTCCAAGTGGTTTGGTTTTGGCACTCGTTGTGTTAGAGTGCTATTAAAATAGTGGTCACCTTAACACATTACCATGTTAGAAATTAGCGAGCGCGCACAACGTCTGTTAAAAAAGCTGGTAGAGGCCTACATCCGTGATGGCCAGCCAGTGGGTTCGCGCACGCTTGCGCGCGATTCGGGGCTGGATTTAAGCCCTGCTACCGTGCGTAACATCATGATAGACCTCGAAGAACTGGGCATGGTGATATCGCCGCACACCTCGGCGGGACGGATCCCCACGGCTAAAGCCTATCGGCTCTTTGTGGATGCCCTGGTAAAGGTGCAGCCGCTGCATGAAAAAGAAGTAAACCATTTTAAAAATCAATTGGATACCAGCAGCGGCAGGGGGGGCTTGCTTGACTCGGCATCGGCGCTGTTATCCGATATCACGCGCATGGCGGGTGTCGTTATGGTGCCGCGCCGCGACATTACTGTATTACGCCAGATCGAGTTTTTGCCGCTCTCTGATGATAACCGGGTGCTGGTGATCGTGGTAGTGAACGAACACGAGGTGCAAAACCGCATCATTACTACGGCGCGCCGCTATTCGCCCGCCGAACTCCAGCAAGCGGCCAATTACCTGACGGCCATGTTCGCCGGTAAAGACTTGTGCGCGATTAGAAATGCCGTTTTATCAGACATGAAAGCCGCCAAAGACGAAATAAACAGCGTCATGCAAAGTGCCATCACCATGGCGGGCCAAGTATTTGCCGATACGCCCACCGAAACCAGTTATGTGCTGGCCGGCCAGACTAATCTGATGGATTTTAGCGAATTATCGAACCTCGATAAGCTTCGTCAACTTTTTGATGCATTTAATAAAAAGAGCGATATTCTGCATTTGCTTGACCAGTGTTTGCGCGCCGAATCCGCGCAGGTGTTTATTGGCGGTGAATCAGGTTATAAAGCGCTGGAAGAATGCAGCGTGGTCACCGCGCCCTATATGATCGAAGGGCGGCTGGTCGGCGTGCTGGGGGTGATTGGCCCCACCCGCATGGCCTATGAGCGGGTCATTCCGATTGTGAATGTAACCGCAAAATTATTAAGCGCGGCGCTTACCCAGCGCCCTTGAATTAATGTTGGCTGCCCCCCACATTCAAGACAGTTTATGTAGATTTTATTTGGAGATGCAAAGTGACGGCTACACAAGAGAATTTTAAAGAACCGATTAACGATGCCATGACAGATGGCATGACTGATACCGGAGCCGATCATCAGGCTGCCGCAGAAAAAGCCGAGTTAATGCCATATGAACAACTGCAATCGGCGTTGCAGGAGGCGCATACCCAGGCAGAGGAACAGCGTAATCAATTGTTGCGCACCCGTGCTGAAATGGAAAATCTGCGCCGCCGCGCCGAACGTGACCTGGAAAACGCCCATAAATATGGCCTGGAACGCTTCATCAACGAAATTCTGCCGGTAAAAGACAGTCTGGAAATGGGCTTGTCGGTGGCAAGTGATGAATCCACCGATATTGCCAAAATCCGTGAAGGCATGGATCTCACGCTCAAAATGATGCAGGCGCTGCTGCAGAAAATGGCAGTGCGCGAAATCAATCCATTGGGTGAAAAGTTTAACCCCGACATGCACCAGGCCATGATGGCTCAGCCAGCAGCAGATGTTGAACCTAATACCGTGCTGGCCGTGTATCAGAAAGGCTATTCATTAAACGACCGGGTCGTGCGTCCCGCCATGGTCGTCATATCCAAGGCGCCGTAAGTTGTAATAATAACGAGGGAATAAGTGCGGGTGGCGCCCTTGAAATTGCATTAAAAACCCCCCATCTGTTCAGGCATATGCATCATTTTTTAAACTTAATACTGAAATCGTAGTGAGGGATCTTGAAGATCCCTCACTACGTTCGGGATGACACTTATTCTTTACGTTCAAGACCAGGAGATATCAGCATATGGGTAAAATTATTGGCATTGACTTAGGCACCACCAACTCCTGCGTAGCAGTAATGGAAGGTGGTAAGCCGCGTGTTATCGAAAATGCCGAAGGCACGCGCACCACACCGTCGATTGTGGCCTATACAGAAGACGGTGAAATTCTCGTCGGTCAGGCGGCCAAGCGGCAGGCCGTCACCAATCCTACCAATACGCTGTTTGCGGTAAAGCGCTTGATCGGCCGCAAATTCGCCGACGAGGTCGTGCAGCGCGATATCAAAATGGTGCCGTACAACATCATGGCTGCCGACAATGGTGATGCCTGGGTGCAAGTGCAAGGTAACAAACGCATGGCGCCACCGGAAATTTCGGCGCGTGTACTGATGAAAATGAAAAAGACTGCCGAAGATTATCTGGGTGAGCCAGTGACTGAAGCGGTGATTACAGTCCCGGCGTATTTTAACGATTCACAGCGTCAGGCCACCAAAGACGCTGGCAAGATTGCCGGTCTGGACGTCAAACGCATCATCAACGAACCTACTGCTGCGGCCTTGGCGTTTGGCATGGATAAAAAGCCCGGCGAAAGCAAAATCGCCGTGTACGATCTGGGCGGTGGCACGTTTGATATTTCCATTATTGAAATCGCCGAAGTGGATGGCGAACATCAGTTCGAAGTGTTGTCTACGAACGGCGATACCTTCCTCGGCGGCGAAGATTTTGATTCGCGCCTGATCGAATATCTGGCCGCCGAATTCAAGAAAGACACCGGTATTGATTTGCACAATGACCCGCTAGCATTGCAACGCCTCAAGGAAGCGGCGGAAAAAGCCAAGATCGAGTTGTCATCCAGCCAGCAGACCGATGTCAACTTGCCGTACATCACCGCCGACGCCAAAGGCCCGAAACACCTTAACATCAAGCTGACACGCGCCAAACTGGAATCACTGGTGGAAGAGCTGATTGAGCGTACCATTGCCCCGTGCAGAATCGCGCTCAAGGATGCGGGTTTGCAGCCTTCGCAAATTGATGACGTGATCCTGGTCGGTGGCCAGACGCGTATGCCCAAGGTGCAGGACAAGGTCAAGGAATTTTTCGGCAAAGAGCCGCGCAAAGACGTTAACCCCGATGAAGCGGTGGCGGTAGGCGCGGCGATCCAGGCTGGCGTATTGGGCGGTGAAGTTAAAGACGTGCTGCTGCTGGATGTCACGCCCTTGTCACTGGGTATTGAAACCATGGGCGGCGTGATGACCAAGCTCATCGAAAAAAATACCACCATTCCGACTAAAGCCACGCAGGTATTTTCCACCGCAGAAGATAACCAGACCGCTGTCACCGTGCATGTGTTGCAGGGCGAGCGTGAAATCGCCGCTGCCAATAAATCACTGGGGCGTTTTGATCTTGCCGACATTCCGCCGTCACGGCGCGGCATGCCGCAAATTGAAGTGGGATTTGATATCGACGCCAACGGTATTCTCAATGTGTCGGCGCGTGATAAAGCCACTGGTAAACAGCAGTCGATTGTTATCAAAGCGTCTTCCGGCTTGAGCGATGCAGAAATCAAACGCATGGTTCAGGACGCCGAAGCGCATGCCGAGGAAGACCGCAAGTTCCATGAGTTGGTGCAGGTGCGCAATCAAGCCGACAACATGGTGCATGCGACAGAGAAGGCTCTTAAAGACCTGGAAGGCCAGTTACAGGGTGATGAGAAACAGCGTATCGAAGCGGCCATGGCTGAGCTGAAAGAAACCATGAAAGGGGATGACAAAGCAGCTATCGAAGCCAAAACAGCGGCCTTGACCACTGTGTCGTCAGCACTGATTGAGCGCGCCTATGCAGCGGCTAATGCCGCCACGGGTTCAGGCGGATCAGGGGGTAATGCCTCTGCTGAAAACCCGTCCGCAAATGCAGGCAACGCGGGTAACAGGGGCAACGATGACGTGGTTGATGCCGAGTTTGAAGAAGTTAAGGACGACAAGAGCAAATAATAGCGGGTGTTACGCAATCCGTAGGATGCGGTAAGCTGTGCGAACCGCATCAATCGTGAACGATGCGATTCCTATTGGCCGCCATATCCTACGGTTTTTTCCTGCTTATGGGAGAGGACGCGTAACTGTAATAAAAACCTAAGAACTTCAACCCGAACACAAAAAAGCATGGCCAAACGTGATTATTATGAAGTACTGGAAGTGGCGCGCAACGCCAGTGAAGCCGACCTTAAAAAGGCGTATCGACGCCTTGCCATGAAACTTCATCCCGACCGCAATCCTGATGATGCGTCGGCGGAAGAGAAATTCAAGGAAGCTAAGGAAGCCTATGAAGTGCTTGCCGACGAGCGCAAGCGCGCCGCGTATGATCAATTCGGTCATGCTGGTGTAGACGCCAGCGCCGCAGGCGGCGGGTCGGCAGGCGGCAATTTCAGTGATGTTTTTGGTGATATTTTTGGTGACATCTTTGGCGCGGGTGGCCGGGGCGGCGGCCGCTCCAATCAAGGTGCCGATTTGCGCTACAACATGGACTTGAGCCTCGAAGAGGCGGTGCATGGCACCACTGTCAAGGTACGCATTCCCACCCTGGTGGCGTGCACAACGTGCGCTGGCAGCGGCGCTAAAAAAGGCACCACTGCCTCCACCTGTACTACCTGTGGTGGACACGGCCAGGTGCGCGTACAGCAGGGCTTTTTCTCTTTACAGCAAACCTGTCCGCGCTGCAAAGGTTCTGGCAAAATTATTCCTAATCCTTGCGGTATCTGCCATGGCCAAGGGCGGGTACAGGAACATAAAACGCTGTCAGTTAAAATTCCTCCGGGTGTGGATAATGGTGATCGCATTCGCCTTGCAGGCGAGGGCGCCGCTGGTGAAAACGGTGGACCGCACGGTGATCTATATGTGCATATCGGCGTTCGTGATCATGCGATTTTTACGCGGGAAGATAACGACCTGATGTGCGAAGTGCCGGTGAGTTTCAGCACGCTGGTATTGGGCGGTGAACTGGAAGTTCCGACCCTTGATGGTCAGGTAATGCTGAAAATTCCCGGCGAAACCCAGTCGGGTAAAATGTTCCGTTTGCGCGGTAAAGGTGTCAAGTCAGTGCATAGCAGTGGCGTAGGGGACTTGCTGTGTCGTGTCGTGGTCGAAACCCCGGTAAAGCTTACCCGCCAGCAAAAAGAGTTGTTGCAGGAATTTGACAGGTCACTGAAAGAAGGCCAGGACAAGCATAATCCGCGTTCCAGTTCGTGGTTTAATGGCGTAAAGAAATTTTTTGATACGATTAAGTTCTAAACTGCCCACCAGGTGTCATCCCGATCCTTGCTTAAACTGTCATCCCGAACGCAGTGAGGGATCTTGGGAGATCTCCCATCTTCTTCGGGGCCCAAGACAAGGATTCCTCGCGGCGCTCGGAATGACATAAATATACCCATAGCTTCCGGCGAGTATATTTATTTCCTGATTGATTCAATTATCCAATTTAAACACCACACCCGCCAACGGCGGCAATGTCATTTCGATGGAATAAGGTCTGCCCATCCAGGGTGTGGCGGTGGCGGGAATGGGGTCGTAATTCCCGAGATTGCTGCCGCCGTAATACGCGGAGTCAGAATTTAAAAGCTCTTTATACATACCGCCACAAGGCACACCAATGCGGTATTGATGGCGTGGCACGGGCGTGAAGTTGAATACGGCGATGATAAAGCCGTCCTCGGTTTTGCGCATATAGCTGATCACGGACTGAGTGGCATCGTGGCAATCTATCCATTCAAAGCCGTGATGATCGAAGTCATAATGATGCAGCGCAGGTTGTTCCCGGTATAAGTGGTTAAGGTCGCCCACCAGGGTTTGCACGCCTTTATGTAGCGGGTATTGCAACACATACCAGTCGAGTGTCGCCGCGTGATTCCATTCCTGGCCCTGACCGAATTCGCAGCCCATGAATAACAATTTCTTGCCCGGGTAGGTGAACATATAGGTGTAGAGCAGGCGCAGGTTGGCGAAGCGCTGCCATTCATCACCGGGCATTTTGTGGAGCAGCGATTGTTTGCCGTGTACCACTTCATCGTGCGAAAACGGTAACACAAAATTTTCGGTGAACGCATACAGCAGGCCGAAGGTAAGCTGGTCGTGCTGGTAGTGGCGATGGATAGGATCTTTGCTCATGTATTGCAAAGTGTCGTGCATCCAGCCCATATTCCATTTCATGCTGAATCCCAAGCCGCCTAGCCAGGTGGGGCGTGACACCATCGGCCATGAAGTGGACTCTTCGGCGATGATCACAGTGCCGGGTTGCTGGTCATGGGTGAGCTGATTGACTTCGCGCAGAAAGGCGAGGGCTTCGAGGTTTTCATTGCCACCATAAATGTTGGGCTCCCAGTCACCTGCTTCACGTGAATAATCCAGGTAGATCATCGAAGCGACGGCGTCTACACGCAACCCATCAAGATGGAATTCTTCAAGCCAGTACAGCGCGTTCGACATCAAAAAATTTTTGACTTCGTTACGGCCATAATTAAAAATATAGGTGCCCCAGTCACGGTGTTCGCCGCGCCGTGGGTCTTCGTGTTCATACAGCGCCGTCCCGTCAAAACGCGCCAGGCCATGCAGGTCTTTGGGGAAATGGCCAGGCACCCAGTCGAGTAACACAGCGATGCCGTTGAGGTGGCAATGGTCGACGAAGTAGCGAAAATCATCGGGCGTGCCGAAGCGGCTGGTGGCAGCATAATAACCAATGGTTTGATAACCCCACGAGGCATCCAGCGGGTGTTCGGTAATGGGTAACAGTTCGATATGGGTAAAGCCCAACGGCTTGATGTGGCTCACCAGGCGGTGCGCGAGTTCGCGGTAGTTGAGGAAGTTACCTTGGTCGTCACGTTGCCACGAGCCCAGGTGTACCTCGTAGGTGGACATGGGTTGATGCAGCCAATTGGCTTCGGCGCGTGCCTGCATCCACTCAGCATCCTGCCATTGATAATCGCGTGCGGTGTCCACAATCGAAGCGGTGCTGGGGCGCACTTCAGCGCGTCGCGCATAGGGGTCAACTTTAGTATGCAGTGCGCCGCTGTCGCGGTTACGGATTTCAAACTTGTAAAGTGCGCCGTCGGCAAGACCGGGGATAAATAGTTCCCATACGCCGTGATCACTGTGTACGCGCATCGGATAACGGCGGCCATCCCATTGGTTAAAGTCGCCAATCACGCTCACACGTTCGGCATTGGGCGCCCACACTGCGAATAATATACCGTCGATGCCTTCTACCGTGCGGGGATGCGCGCCGAGAAAACGATACGCATGCCAATGCTTGCCGGCAGAGAACAAGCCCAGGTCATATTGCGAAAGCTGGCTGGTAAAACAGTAGGGATCGTAAGCAACGTGCGCGTTGCCTAAAGCATCTTGCCAGCGTAACCGATAGTGTTGTGCAACTGCGCCAGGTTTGCCGCGCCATTCAAACAGGTCGGTATGGGGGATACGTTGCAGAGGCTGGTTATTTTCAACCAATGTGACTTCAGCGGCACCGGGGATATACGCCCGGACAACTTCATCGTTGCCGGTTTCGGCATGTTTTCCCAGCACTGCAAAAGGATCGTGGTGGCGCGCTTCCGCAATTTTGTACAGATCAGGTGAAGAATTGTCCAGGGTCGTTTTCATGGGGTATTTAATATAAATAACAAAGTAGTATGAGCATTGATTAACGTATGATGTATAGTATCATACTTAACAAGGGATTCTGTGGCGGTCGCTTCCGGCATCCGACCGCCATGGATGGCGGGAGGTAGGGCAACGCAGGAGCAGTTGCCGGGATGCGCAAGAACCGCCATCCATCCATGCACGGCGTGCTTGAAAACGGAATGATTCAAAACTTTCATGCCATAAAATAATGTGACAGCAAAAGGGGAGAGTGCCTGTGGTTCCTGGTCATAAAACACGTTTTATCAGCCGCCTTACGCGTGATACCCTGGCATTGATTCTGGCCGGTGGGCGCGGTTCACGGCTCGCAAATCTTACGGAATGGCGAGCCAAGCCGGCGGTGCCTTTTGGTGGCAAGTTCCGCATTATTGATTTTCCTCTGTCCAATTGCATTAACTCCGGTATTCGCCGCATTGGTGTACTCACCCAATACAAGGCTCATTCGTTGATTCGCCATATTCAGCAGGGATGGGGTTTCTTGCGCGGTGAATTTGGTGAATATGTCGAGCTGTTGCCCGCGCAACAGCGCGTCGATGCAAATTGGTATGCCGGCACCGCCGATGCCGTATATCAAAATCTGGATATTATTCGTTTGCATGACCCCGAATATGTGCTGATTCTGGCGGGTGATCATATTTACAAAATGGATTACGGCACCATGATTGCGTATCACGTTGAGCATGGCGCGGATATGACCGTGGGGTGCATGGAAGTGTCACTCGATGATGCCCGCGCCTGTGGTGTGATGTCGGTGGATGTGGCTGGACAGGTGGTTAAGTTTATCGAAAAACCCCCGAACCCAGAGCCGATTCCTGGCCGTGCCGGGGTAGCGTTGGTTTCAATGGGAATTTATATATTTAACACCAAATTTCTCTATGAGCAACTGATTAAAGACGCTGACAAGAAGAACTCCAGCCACGACTTTGGCAAAGATATCATTCCCGCGATCATTGATAAATATCGGGTGCTGGCTTATCCGTTCCGTGATGTACAGAATAACGTGCAAGCTTACTGGCGTGACGTGGGTACAGTGGATGCTTTCTGGCAAGCCAATATGGAGTTGATCGGGATAACACCGGATCTTAATTTATATGATGAGGAATGGCCGATCTGGACGTATCAGGAACAGCTTCCTCCTGCCAAGTTTATTTTTGATGACGAAGAGCGGCGTGGTATGGCGGTTGATTCCATGGTGTCGGGGGGCTGCATTATTTCCGGCGCAGTGGTACGGCATTCATTGCTGTTTTCCAGTGTGCATGTGCATTCTTATTCAACTGTAAAAGATTGCGTGGTGTTACCCAGCGTGGAAATTGGCGAAAATTGCCATCTTACTAAAGTAGTGGTGGACAAGGGATGCCGCATACCCGCAGGTACGGTAATTGGCGCTGATTTAAACGAAGACGCCAAACGCTATCATGTAACACCCAATGGCATCGTGCTGGTTACGCCAGAAATGCTGGGGCTTGAAATACACCATGTCCGATAATCCCAAAGCGCTGGGCAGCACTCCTAAAAAACGCCTGAAAGTAGTGCTGTGCTGGCATATGCATCAGCCGCAATACTGTGATCTCATCAGTGGTGAATATCAATTGCCGTGGACTTACCTGCACGGCATTAAAGACTATGTGGACATGGCGGCGCACATTGAAGCGGTGCCAGGCGCGCGTGCGGTGGTTAATTTCGCCCCCATATTACTTGAGCAAATTGCGGATTATGCCGCGCAAATTCAGGGCTTTTTGCAGAATACTTATGCAGTTCGTGATCCCTTGCTGGCGGCGCTTGTGCAACCCGTTTTACCTGTAGATCCAAGTCAGCTCCTTATTTTGGCCAAGGCCTGCTTGCGTGTTAATGAAAAACGTGTGATTAATCGTTTTCCGGCGTATCGCCAACTGGCTGATATGGCCGTGTGGATAACCAGCAAACCGGAGTCTCTGGTTTATTTGAATGATCAATTTATGGTGGATCTGCTGGTATGGTATCACCTGGCGTGGCTAGGTGAAACGGTACGGCGCGAAGATAAACGCGTTAAAGAATTGATGGAAAAATGCGCCGGATATTCTCTGCAAGATCGTCGTCTATTGCTGGAAATCATCGGTGAATTATTGGGGGGTGTCATCGGCCGCTATGCTGCATTAGCTAAAAGCGGTCAGGTGGAATTATCCCTCACGCCTTATGCGCATCCGATTGTACCGTTGCTATTGGATTTGGAATCGGCACGTGAAGCCATGCCCGATGTGCCACTCCCGCATATCGAACAGTATCCCGGCGGCGAAGAGCGTGCGCGTTGGCATATCAAAAAAGGTTTGGAAACCTTTGAACATTACTTTGGCATCACGCCGCAGGGCTGCTGGCCCTCAGAGGGCGGTGTCAGCACGGCAGCGGTGAAGCTGTTAGGCGAAAGCGGGTTTCGGTGGGTCGCCAGTGGCGGTAGCGTTATGCATAACAGTTGGGCGCACGCTAAAATTGCATCTGCCGCGATCCCGAATATTAAGCATGTGCCTCAGCCTGTCCCAGGATTAAATGGCGTTGGCGTACATCATCCCTATCGCCTGGAAGCATTACTGCCAAAAAATAAAGTGGCGTGTTTTTTTCGTGATGATGGACTTTCCGATTTGATCGGCTTTACCTATTCCGACTGGCATGCCGATGATGCCGTCGCCAACCTGATCCATCACCTGGGAAACATTTCAGATGCGACATCTGAGTCAGACAGTGTTGTTTCCATTATTATGGATGGCGAAAATGCCTGGGAATATTATCCGGAAAATGGCTATTATTTTTTGAGCGCTTTATACCGCCGTTTGGCGGAACATCCTGACATTGAGTTGACAACATTCTCTGCCTGCCTGGATGATGAAGTAACTATGTATCAGATGCCGGAGCTAGTGGCAGGCAGTTGGGTATATGGGAGCTTTTCTACCTGGATTGGCAGCCCCGATAAAAATCGTGGTTGGGGCATGTTGAGCGATGCCAAACGCGCATTTGATAAAGTGGTTACCAGTAATAAATTAAGCGCCGGGCAGCTTGCCCGTGCCGAACAACAATTAGCGGTTTGCGAAGGCTCAGACTGGTTCTGGTGGTTCGGGGATTATAACCCATCAGACACGGTGAGCGATTTTGAGCGTCTTTATCGCCGTCATCTTGCTAACCTTTATCAAATGCTTAATGTCGATCCGCCCGAATATTTATCGCATGCCCTTTCTCATGGTGGCGGCGCGCCACAACTGGGTGGAGTAATGCGGCCAGGGCAGGCCTCCCCTTGATGCAAAGCCAGGCGGCCTCGTGATGCAAAGTATGGGATCGCAAAGCACGCACCTTAATCTATGTGGTAATCTGTGCACGGATAGACGCAGGGCAGGTATTTTATTACACCCCACCTCGCTGCCTGATGGCGACTTTGGGCCGGACGCATTTCGCTTTATCGACTTCATGGCAGCGTGCGGCATGGCCGTCTGGCAAATGCTGCCACTGGGTCCCACGCATGACGATGGCTCACCCTATCAATGCCTGTCTGTGCATGCGGGTAATCCGCGCTTGATCAGCCTGGAAATGCTGGTGCAAAGCGGATGGTTGCCAGCAGAAAGTCCCGCATCTGATTCCACTGAGCCAACTGATTCAGCAGCGCATCGCTCTTCCTGCCTTACGCAAGCATACCAGGGATTTATGCAGCGCGCCTCCGCAGAAGAGCATGCCGCGTTTAAATCATTTCTCTCACAACACTATTGGCTGAAAGATTTTGCCCTGTATACCGCCTTGCACCAGGAAAATGCAGCGCGCTCCTGGCTGGATTGGCCAGTGTTATTGCGCGATCGCGAACCCCAGGCTTTGGAAGAAGCACACCAGCGCCTCGCCGATGTAATAGAGCAAATTTGTTTTGAGCAGTTCATATTTTTCCGTCAGTGGTATGCCCTCAAGCAGTACGCCAATGAACGTGGCATCCTCCTGTTTGGCGACATGCCCATTTTTGTCGCGCATGACAGTGCTGACGTATGGACGCACCGCCACTACTTCAAGCTGGATCAAACCGGGCATCCCCTGGTAGTTACGGGTGTGCCACCCGATTATTTTTCAGCGACGGGACAGCGTTGGGGTAATCCGCATTATGAATGGGAGCGGATGCAAGCCGACGGTTTTCAATGGTGGATAGAGCGTATAACCACCCAGTTTGCCTTATTTGATTTAGTGCGTATTGATCATTTCCGTGGCTTCGAAGCCTGCTGGGAAATCCCGGCGCAAAATCCCACGGCCGAGGGCGGCCGTTGGGTTCAGGTGCCTGGCGATGCTTTGTTTGGCGTGTTACAGGAAAAATTCATGGCGTTACCCCTGGTAGCGGAAGACCTGGGCATTATTACCCCGGAAGTTGATGCCTTACGCGAAAAATATCATTTACCGGGCATGAAGATTTTACAGTTTGCTTTTGAGGGTGGCCCAACCAATCCTTACCTTCCGCACAACCATAAAAAAGACA
>LNFM01007849.1_pt1 | contig 16450 bp, 14 predicted proteins | sample 596031 | NCBI WGS metagenome assembly LNFM01 (sample SAMN04254537, study PRJNA301005) | activated carbon metagenome | isolation source: dual media filters at the Ann Arbor, Michigan drinking water treatment plant | place: USA: Ann Arbor
ACGAAATATCCTGCATCCATCCCTTTCACCCATATTCGTGCGCACAGCGCACGCTACGCTTGGAGACAACAGATATTGACAGTAAGGCGTTTTTGCATTACCACATTGACCGTTACCGCACGGGGGCAAGTGACGCTTAGAAAAGACGTGCTGCAACACCTCGGCATCAGACCAAGGGAAAAGATCGAGCTGGATTTTCTGCCAGATGGGCGGGGCATACTCCAAGCAACCCGACTTACCGGAACGATTGACGGCTTCGTCGGACTGCTTGCAGGTCGGACAAATAAAGTCGCCACCATTGAAGAAATAAATGCGGCGATTGCTCAAGGTTGGGCTGGTAAAAAATGAAGGTCGCTGTTGATACCAACGTACTTGTCCCTGCCGTCGTGTGTGACGACCCCGCGCAAGCGAGTGCCGCCGCCAAGGTCTTGACCGATGCCAAATTGATTGCGGTCGCGCTGCCGTGCCTGTGCGTTGTGTGTGGGTGCTGCTCAGGGTCTATGACTTCCAACCCTCCGACGCAGCCACCGCGATCCGCGCACTACTTGCCGCCACAAACGTGGAAGTGAACAGACCCGCCGTAGAGTTCGGTCTGTCGGTGCTCGAAGCGGGTGGGGATTTTGCCGATGGCGTTATTGCCTACGAGGGTAACTGGCTCGGCGGGGAAACTTTCGTTTCCTTCGACAAAAAGGCGGTTGCACTTCTCACAGCGCAAGGTCAATCCGCGCGCCTTTTGTGAGAAAAAGAGAGCGAGCGTAGCGTGTGCGGTGCGCACGAAATGGGCGGATCGTCCACTGACGCGCCTGTATTATCTTTGCGGGTGATTCGTGCCTGGAAGTGCCTCCTTCTGGTGCGCGCAACGCGTGCTACACTCCATCTGCAAAAATAATATAAATATACGCTAACTGCTACTTGCAAACACAATATAAATAATGGTAAAAGCAATCAAAACATTTCATTTATTTATCAAGGGGGGGGGAACTGTATGGGAAAAACGATTATATCGGCGGCGGTTGCGGCAGGGCTGTGTTTCGCTCCAGCAGTTTTCGCCAGCGATGAAGACGACATGGCCGCAATGCAGCGGCAACTCAACAAAGAAGTCTTGGAAAAGCCTTTTTCGGTAGCCGATCAAGGCAAGATCGATGCCTATGTCCAGGACGCAATGAAAAAAAATCTCAAGCCTATTGAAAACCCGCCAACAAACTGGAACTGGCAACCGGGGTACACCTGCGCCAATATATATAACTACGGCTGGCATGCGTACAGCCAATGCGCGCATTACCACCGCTATTACGGACGTTATTGGTAAAAGGTTTAAGAAACAGTTCACGATCTCGCTGAAGGGCGCATCGCGGCGTTGCCATGATATATGAAGACGGACTCAAAATGTTCATGTACTACGTGTACACTGCGCTTTTTCGCCCGTTTCCGCCTTGCGCTGGGAACCCTTCGTTGCGCTCTTCCCTTGATCGGGATCGTGGACAGTTTCTAAGATGTTCTGTAAACAATCATTTTAACAACGACCACAATCTCTAATGGGGGAATTATGAAAAATATTACAAAATCTTTGAGAAACATAGTTGGTGCTGCTGTCATTATTACTGTGCTGGGCGGCTGCGCGGCGGCACAGGTGGCGATGTCCAAGAAAGATCTTGATGTTCAGGCGCGCACCAGCACGGCGATTTTTGTCGACCCGGTGCCGCGTGAAAAACGCACGATCTACCTGGAAATTAAAAGCGGTGTCATGGAATTTAACCGTGGCAAGTTCAAGCAATTCGTCCTGGAGCAGTTCACGCAATTCAGTGACGGTTACAAGGTCATAGACGATCCTGATGAGGCCCAATTCCAGATGATAGTGTACGTACTGAATCTGGAGAAGACGAGCCCGACCGCCGCGCAGGCTGCCCTGACCCAAGGATACATGGGCACGGGCGGTGCAATGGTTGCTGGCGCGGCGGTGGGCGCGACGGTCGGTCAGGGTAGCCCGCTCGGGGGAGCGCTGGCGGGTGGTTTGCTTTTCGGGGCGGGCGACTTTATTGCTGGCAGCCTGGTGAAGGACGTGACCTTCATGCTGGTAAGTGATGTGCAAATCAAGGAAAAAGCGGCCAAAGGTGTTATGGTGCGGAAAGACTCCAAAGTTGATACAAAGATTTCCGACGCCGGTTCCAGTCAACAAACTGTTTCCGAAGTCGGCAACAAAAAAGAATACCGCACGCGCATCGTTACCACCGCCAATCAGGTGAATTTGAAAATCGAAGAAGCCGAAGAGTTGATGTTCAAGAAGACTGCTTATGCCATGGCGGGGTTTTTCTGAGCGACGTGATTTTCAGCGTAGCGGCGTGATTACGGCGAAGATCACAAATCAAGCACGCTGGCTCATCAGCGTGCTTGATTTCCTTTGTAATTTAGGCGATATTCTTACTGGTATAGCTTCAGGTAAACCAACCCCCGCTCGAATTTAGATGGATGTGTCATTTCGACCAACGGGAGAAATATTGCAGATCTCTCACATTCGTTCGAGACAAGGATTTCTCCCGTTGGTCGCAATGACAACGCATCCTGAGATGCCTTATGCCTTTGTTAATGCTCCCGCGTAGTGCGAAACCGCACATCCGGCCAACGCTCCTGGGTCAGATCAAGATTTACACGAGTCGGCGCAATATAGGTTAGATCGCCTGCGCCATCCAGTGCGAGGTTGTCGCGCATTTTGGTGCAAAATTCCTCGAATTTTTTCGCATCATCGCAGCTCACCCAGCGTGCGGTAGCCACCTGCACATTTTCAAAGCTGCAATCCACGCCGTATTCATGTTGCAAACGGTACACGACCACATCAAATTGCAGTATACCCACAGCACCTAAAATCAAATCGTTACTGTTCAATGGCCGGAATAATTGCGTGGCGCCTTCTTCGCAAAGCTGTTCCAAACCTTTTTGCAGGGCTTTCATGCGCATCGGGTCACGCAGGCGTGCGCGGCGGAACAGTTCGGGGGCGAAGTGCGGAATGCCGGTGAATTTGAGGTCTTCGCCTTGTGTGAACGTGTCACCAATCTGGATGGTGCCGTGGTTATGCAGACCGATGATGTCACCGGGATACGCATCTTCAACGTGTTCGCGCTCGCGCGCCATGAAGGTGATGGCGTTAGAGATTTGCACATCGCGCCCGATGCGCACATGGCGCATTTTCATGCCTTTGGTAAAACTGCCGGAACACACGCGCAGAAAGGCGATGCGGTCACGGTGCGCGGGATCCATGTTGGCCTGGATTTTAAAAACGAAGCCAGTAAATTTTTCTTCGTCCGGCATGACAGCGCGCGTAGTGGTTTCGCGTGGCCGGGGCGCAGGCGCGTATTCCACAAACGCGTCGAGCAATTCTTTCACACCAAAATTGTTGATGGCTGAACCAAAAAATACCGGGGTTAATTTTCCGGCCAGAAATTCTTCATGATTAAATTCATTGCTGGCGCCGCGCACCAGTTCAATTTCTTCGCGCACTTCGCTGGCGATGCTGCCAAACAATTCGTCGAGACGCGGGTTATGCAGGCCTTCGACAATTTCACCTTCCTTGATTTTTCCGCCGTGTGTGGAACTGAACAGATGCACACGGTCATGATAAAGATCGAAGACACCTTTGAAACCTTTACCCATACCGATCGGCCAGGTAATCGGTGCGCAGCGTATTTTCAGCACCGTTTCCACTTCATCAAGCAGGTCTATGGGTGGGCGGCCTTCACGATCAAGTTTATTAATGAAAGTGATAATGGGCGTATCGCGCAGACGGCACACGTCTATCAATTTGATGGTGCGCTCTTCCACACCTTTGGCGCTGTCGATTACCATCAATGCCGAGTCTACGGCGGTGAGGGTGCGGTAGGTGTCTTCGGAAAAGTCTTCGTGGCCCGGTGTATCGAGCAGGTTAATGATGTTGTCACCGTAGGGAAACTGCATCACTGACGATGTTACAGAAATGCCGCGCTGTTTCTCCAGCTCCATCCAGTCAGAGGTGGCATGACGTGCAGCCTTGCGCCCTTTTACGGTGCCCGCAAGCTGAATCGCGCCACCGAACAGCAATAACTTTTCGGTGAGTGTGGTTTTGCCCGCATCCGGGTGAGAAATAATGGCAAACGTGCGGCGCCGCGCCGTTGCGCTGGCCGTAGCAGAAAGAGTAGACATAGGGTATTGGAAGGAGCCTTGCAAATCATATAATTATAGCAGATCGCGCTCAAATTATAAGTGATGCTGTCACTGCCCTTCCCTTTCAAACCGTATTCGATCAATGCGTGGTCACGGTTACCAGTGAATACGGTCCTTTGCCCGATGCAAACGGTGACCCGGCGACCAGGTGCAATGCGCCGCTTTTAGCGTCCACAGTGTAAGCGGAAATATCACCCGCACCATTGTTGGCGACGTAGGCAAAATGCCCGGACGGATCAACCGCCACAGCATAAGGATAAGAGCCGGTTGCAGTACGACCGGCGGATACTGGCGTGAGCGCGCCGGTGTTGGGATCAATGGCATGCACGGTGACGGTGTTATCGCTCCAGTTTGCCACATACATATAATGATCTTTGGGTTCTATGCTGATGGAATACGGGCGCGGCCCCACGGTAAAGGGCGAGCCTGGCACGGTGGTGAGTGCGCCCGTCCGCTGGTTAATCTGGTATGCCGATACGGTGGTAGAACCGTAATTCGCCACATAAACAAATTTTCCGGTGACATCCACCGTTGCAAAAATAGGATGCACGCCGGTGGCGACGGCGGCTCCCATGGCTGTGAGCGCGCCGCTCTTTGCATCTATTTTATAAACGGAAAGCGTGTTGGAATCATAGTTGACGACATACGCAAAACGGTCTTTGGGATCTATCGCTACCGACAGGGGATTTCCCTGTGTGGCCGCCGGGTGACCCACGGCGGTTAATGCGCCCGAATGAGGATTAATTTTAAATGCGGTTACGCGCTGGGACTCGCGGGCGGTTACATAAACAAACTTGCCCGCCGTATCGACGACTACAGCTAACGGATGGGCATCGGTTTTGTATGGCGAGCCAGCTACTGCTTTTAAGGCGCCCGTTTCAGGGTGGATTTTATACGCAGATATACTGCTCGAACCCTGATTGGCTACATACACAAAATGTCCGGCTGGATCCACGGTCACAGAAATCGGAAATTTTCCCACCGCGTAAGGCGAGCCACGCACTTCTTCCAAGGCACCCGTGGCAAGGTTGATTTTGTAGGCCGACACATTGTGTGCAATCTGATTGGCGGTGTAAACGAACTCCGGCGCACCGGAACCCACAGATCCAGCAACCGCCTGTGTTACGCCTAGCGCCATCATTAAAAACCCTGTTGCGCGAACTTTAATACCAGACATAGAGACTCCTTCATGTGCACCCATGGCGCAGGAACGGTGCACACCCCATAATGATTCACCGTATGCCGATACACCCTACGCGAGGATTGCTGAACCCCGGCTGAACCAAACAGGGCGCGCCACATCTAATTAAAACCATAAAAATATGTATGTATGGAAGCCATGCGCCACCATCCTTCACGGTTTCGCAGCTAAAACATCACAAGTGACACTTTCGGGATACATCCGCAAGGGGTCACGTGGCACACTATATACAGATCTACTGATATTTCTTTCACAACACATGAGGCCGCCATGCTCATCAAAAAACCAACCGAGATTGCTTCTTCTGAAATAACCGATAAACGGATGTATTTTAATCGTCGACAATTCATAGAGAGCGCTTTGGGTGTCGCAAGCGCGGCGGCTGTGTTGCCCGGCTTGCTGCTGCCCGGCGCTGCGCAGGCGGGCACACGTTTGGCTGGCGTGCGCCCCGGCAGCACCAAAGCACCCTTTGGCACCGACGAAGAACGCACCACTTATGAAGATGTGACGCGTTATAACAACTTCTACGAGTTTGGCGTTGAGAAAGAAGACCCCGCGCTCATGTCAAAAAATTTCCGCACCAAACCATGGACGGTTACCGTAGAAGGCGAAGTCAACAAACCGGCTGTTTATCAGCTTGAAGACTTTATAAAACCACACACGCTTGAAGAACGCATTTATCGACTGCGCTGCGTAGAAGCGTGGTCCATGGTGATTCCGTGGGTGGGCATTCCGTTGGCGGATATTGTCAAACGCTTTGAGCCTACTTCCAAAGCAAAGTACGTGGAATTCACTACCCTGCATGACCCCGCGCAAATGCCCGGCCAGCGCCGTGCCGTGTTGAAGTGGCCGTATGTCGAAGGACTGCGTATAGACGAGGCCATGCACCCACTGGCGATGCTCGCGGTAGGTTTATACGGTGAGACCTTGCCGAATCAAAATGGCGCGCCCTTGCGTCTGGTAGTGCCGTGGAAATACGGCTTTAAAAATATCAAGTCGATTGTCAAAATACGTTTCCTGGAAAAACAGCCCACCACCGCGTGGATGGCCGCCGGCCCCAGTGAATATGGTTTTTATGCCAATGTAAACCCCGAGGTTAATCACCCGCGCTGGAGCCAGGCACGCGAACGCCGCATCGGCGAGTTCCTGAAACGCAAAACGCTCATGTTTAATGGCTATGCTAATCAGGTAGGCCACATGTATGCGGCCATGGATCTTAATAAGTACTTTTAATATGACACAGCAGGAATGGATAGAACGGGTGGTAAAACCGGCGCTGTTTATGGTGTGCCTGATTCCGCTGGCGCTGATAACATGGGATGCGTTTAACAATCAGCTTGGCGCGAACCCCATCGAAAAAATCATGCGGCGCACCGGCGACTGGACGCTGCGTTTTTTATTTATTACCCTCACCATCACCCCGGCGCGGCAATTACTCAACATGCCGTGGCTCATAAAGCTGCGGCGTATGCTGGGGTTGTTTGCATTTTTTTATGCGCTGCTGCACTTCACCAATTATATTTGGCTTGATCAGTTTTTTGACGCGGATGAAATTATCAAGGATGTCATCAAGCGCAAATACATCACGATTGGGTTTGCGTGCTTCCTGATGCTCATCCCACTCGCCATCACGTCAACCAATAACATGGTAAAACGTCTGGGCGGGAAACGCTGGCAGAAATTACATAAAAGCGTCTATGTAATCTCTATCGGCGGCGTGATTCATTATTTGTGGCTGGTGAAAAAAGATTTGGGTGAGCCATTGATTTACGCCGCGCTGTTAGCGATTCTTTTAGGCTATCGCATCTGGCGCTACCTACGTAAAAAAGCCCCGCAGACGCCCCAAAACACAATGTCACCTATCGGATGAAGCTGGCTCAGAAATATTCGGCGCAACACTTTTAAATGCTACGCCGAATGTGCTGCCCGCGTTGCCAAAACAAAATCAGGACTTAAGGAATGCCAGTAAGTCTGCGTTGAGTTCGTCCTTGTGAGTATCAGCTACCCCATGTGGAGCGCCAGGATAAACCTTCAGCGCGGCCTCCTTGACAAGTTTCACTGCGGCAAGGGCCGCTGCACCAATCGGTACAATCTGGTCATCGTCGCCGTGAAGAATCAAAGTCGGTATGTCAAACTTCTTAAGGTCTTCCGTAAAATCCGTTTCAGAGAAAGCCTTAATGCAATCAAATGCGTTCTTGTGCCCGGACTGCATTCCCTGCATCCAGAAGCGGTCAATGGTACCCTGCGAAACTTTAGCGCCCGGACGATTGAAGCCGAAGAACGGGCCGCTGGGAATATCTTTGTAAAGCTGTGAGCGATTAGCTAAAGATTTAGCGCGAAGTGTGTCGAAAACATCAAGCGGCAACCCACCGGGATTAGACTCTGTTTTCAGCATCAATGGCGGCACTGCGGAGATAAGAGCTACTTTCGCCAGACGTTTGGTGCCGTGGCGACCAATATAGCGAGCGGCCTCACCTCCCCCTGCCGAGAAGCCAACCACAACCGCGTTTTTTAGATTGAGCGTTTCGATGAGTGTCGCGAGATCATCCGCGTAGGTGTTCATATCATTGCCATTCCAGGACTGGCCCGATCGCCCATGTCCGCGACGATCATGGGCAATGCAACGATAACCGTTGGCTGCCAGGAACACCATCTGGGATTCCCAACTATCGGCATTGAGCGGCCAACCGTGGCTAAAAACAATCGGCTGTCCAACGCCCCAATCCTTATAATAAATTTGCGTACCGTCTTTCGTCGTAATCGTGCTCATCTTTCATCTCCTTGTTCGTGAATGGGGATGATCCATTGATTCCCCACGTAGCTTCCTTACTTCACAACCTCAGCCTTAAGAATTTTTCGGCTTCAATTGCCACACACTGTGTGCACCAACAAGCCAAGCATACCTCAATCAGGTATCTGACTTTAAATCAGTATGGTACGCAGTGTTGCCTCTGTCAACGCCCAACCATCGCTAAGCTTATAATGCGCCCAAGTGACCACTAAAGCATAAAATTTATACGCCACTGCGCATATCCCTCACATTTTTCAGCATTGCATCAAATACTTTATTTACTTTTTCGCCTTTGAAACGATGATTTTGATGCGCCGTCTTCGTAAAATACTCTGGGCTCAGTATTTGCTGTTCGATGAACTCTTTGCAAATATCATGAATCAACACCGAATTCATATGCAGCCTGGTGGCTGACTTCATCACCTTATCGGCCACATACAAAATCGCGTCACCGGTAACGCGGTCATAACGATTGATTAGTTTTGCCCTGTCTCCCATCTCGGCCAATAATTTATTGGCGGGCTGATGAAAATCATGCGCGGCACGATTAACCAATGCCAAATATAATATCTGAAAACGCTTGATCTTTGCTTTACGTGTCGGCGTCAATGCCACATCTTTATCAGACCCATATTCAGAGCGCAGAATGCCAATGAAATCTTCCGCTGGAATTGGATGGGCGTCGGCAAGATAATGCTGGGGGAGTTCACGCAGAATGTCCCTCAGACAAAAAATGGCATTGGAGGTAATGCCATCGGACACCTCATAAATACCCCTCCTTGATTGCGCCCTTTCGAAATAGTCACAGAGCTTCCTGAACTCTTTAAGATCTTTACTGAAGGAGCGGTCTTTTATCAACGCAGCCTGCATATCAGGATGAAAGCCCAACTTATGAATCAGGCATTTATTTTTCCTGTCTTCAAAAACTTGATCAAAATAGGTCAATATTGCATGATCAGCATAATGATTAATGACTTTTTTATGCTTGGTAATCAAAAAATCCACGATTTGTGCAAACACCTGTACTGTATATTTTGCCTTGCTTTTTTGTTCGGCGATGGTGGTGGACATGCGTTCCACATCGTCGTAGCGGTATTCACGATGAAACAGCCCGAACTGACGGACTGATCCATAGTCAATAATCCCACCATCCATCAGGATATTGTCCCCGTCCCATTCCATCCAGCAAAATATATATTCGCTTTCAAATAAGGCGGCGACATTAGCGAAGTCATGCGCTATTTTTTTCAAAAAATAATGATACTTGCCATTGCCTTCCGCTGGCTTTTCCCATAGTCCATCTTCAACCTGGCGATTAATAAAATAATCGATGCCACTTTTTAATTCGGCATAATTTTCCTGTTTTATATAGCGAAATAAATGTGCGGGGCGTAATAAGTTACGGTAAGAACGCACATTAACCGCTGTGCCATCTTTATATGAAATCACCGCCAATGTTCTTTCGGTGGGAATGTTGTTGCGATGGAAAATATCGCTCATCAATGCGGCGCTGATGCCATCCGCCAGATCAGCGCGCCCGCATCCATATGAAACATTTTTATCTCCGGTCTTGAAGAATTTTCCTTCAATGGCGGTTGCGGGACTTAATGATGTCGCGCCTGTGCCACAGCTTGAAATATCCCAGCCGCCGCGCTTGCCCTTGAAATAGCCGTTCCAGATACTGCGTCCATCGCCGGAGGTGTAACCACGCTTATCCGGGTGCTGGCATTGCAGATAGCGCGTTGCCATATAACGATTAGGTTTAATAGTCTTGACTGGAAAGCGGCGCTTATGAATAACATCGTATTCATTAATAATTTCCAGGCTGAATGCATCCAAAATCGCCTTTGACAATTCCTTATTAAGTACTTCGGGGTGATTTTGCGAAATTAAACCCATTTCCTTTGCCAGCGCAAAATTGAAATAAAACACTTTGCCACCCGCGCGGATGCGTGCAGCGTAGTCGACAAAACCACTGGGCATGGCCGTGCGGTAGGGATGGGTTCCGTCAATTTTGGCAAACCCTGAATAGCGCATACGCGTGATTTACTCCTAACGGCCCGAAGTGCTTTATTAAAGAGTTGTTGTAAAAGTTATCGGAACAATACAAAATTCCTTAAGTATCAGCAGGCTTTTAGCGCAAAATATCATGCAGGTTGGTGGCGAATGGGCTAAAATTACTCTTTATCAAGAATCGGTCATACCATGCCTACTGTTATCTGCCCCCCCGAATGGGCGCCTCAAAGCGGCGTTATGCTAACCTGGCCCCACGCGCAAAGTGACTGGCAACCTGTATTGGATTTGGTAGAACCCGTGTTTGTTGAGCTGGTTCAACAAATCAGCCTGCACGAAAAACTGCTGATCAGTTGCTGGGATGACGCGCACCTGGCCGATGTTAAAGCTCGCCTTACCCACGCCGATGTAGAAATGGAGAATGTCACGCTCTATACCGCGCCCTCCAATGACAGTTGGGTGCGCGATCACGGCCCTCTTACCGTGCTGGAAAATGGCGTACCCTGTTTGCTGGATTTCACTTTCAATGGTTGGGGCAATAAATTTGAAGCGACTCTTGATAATCAGTTGACGCAACACTTGCACAACTTAAAATCATTTAACAATACCAGATTGAATACGATTGATCTTGTGCTTGAGGGTGGCAGCATAGAGGTGGATGGTGAAGGCACGCTCCTCACCACGCGGCGCTGCCTGATGGCGCCCACACGTAATCCGAACCTCAGCCAGCAGCAAATCGAAACGACGCTGGGCGATCTCCTGGGCGTAGATCGTTTTTTATGGCTGGATCATGGCTACTTGGCGGGTGATGACACTGATAGCCACATTGACACACTGGCGCGCTTTTGCGATGCGCGCACTATAGCGTATGTCACCTGTGATGATCCGGAAGACGAACATTACACTGAATTAAAAGCTATGGAAAACGAGCTTAAGGCATTTCGCACCCGCGATGGACAACCGTATACACTGGTTCCCCTGCCCTGGCCGCAAGCAAAATATGATGATGACGGCCACCGCTTACCCGCCACTTATGCCAATTTTCTGATTATTAATAAAGTGGTGCTGGTACCCATGTATGCTGACTGGGCCGATAAAGCTGCGCTGGTGCAGATCAAAAAATGCTTTCCTCAACGGGAAGTGATTGGCGTGTCGTGCCAGCCCTTGATTTTGCAGCACGGCAGCTTGCACTGCGTGACCATGCAGTTACCTGCGGGAGTTTTGTAAGATGAACACAGCCGCGTCAAAAAAAATCCGCGTGGGCTTGATTCAACAACCCTGCAACGATGATCGTACCACGAATCTTGAACAGACGATCGCGGGAATCCGTGACGCGGCGCAACAAGGTGCGCAACTGGTGCTGTTGCAGGAGTTGCATACCAGTCTCTATTTTTGCCAGACAGAAGACACACGCTGTTTTGATCTGGCTGAGAGCATTCCCGGCCCCAGCACCACACGCTTGGGCACAATTGCCGCCGAGCTCAACCTCGTAATCGTAGCATCGCTGTTTGAGCGCCGCGCCGCCGGGTTGTATCACAACACCGCCGTAGTGCTGGAAAGTGATGGCAGCATTGCGGGCAAATACCGCAAAATGCACATCCCCGATGATCCTGGCTTTTATGAAAAGTTTTATTTTACTCCCGGCGATCTTGGCTTCACCCCCATCAACACCTCAGTAGGTCGTTTAGGGGTTCTGGTATGCTGGGATCAATGGTTCCCCGAAGCCGCGCGGCTCATGGCACTAGCAGGGGCAGACATGCTGCTCTACCCTACCGCCATCGGCTGGAACCCAGATGACGACGCACAAGAGCAAGCCCGCCAACGCGACGCCTGGATCACCATCCAGCGCGCCCACGCCATCGCCAACGGCCTGCCGGTGTTAGTGTGCAACCGCACTGGTTTTGAGACCGATCCCTCGAATCATGGCTCAGGCATAAAATTCTGGGGTTCAAGCTTTGTCTGCGGCGCGCAGGGTGAGATCGTAGCCAGCACGGCGACGGATGCCCCGAGCGTATTAATCACCGACATAGACCTGGCACGCAGCGAACAGGTGCGACGCATCTGGCCCTATTTGCGTGACCGGCGCATTGATGCCTACGCTGATCTGGCGAAGCGTTATCGGGACTAGAAAAAGCCGCCGGGGTGTTTTACCATAAAATGTCAAAAATCAAGACGTGACCCTATCGTGTGCCACGTCCATCGCCGCACGCATTCCCGCAAGTATCGACACAACTTCCTGCTCTATTTTATGTGGTTGTTCGGCAAATTCACCCAGTTTACGCACTAGGGCGCTGCCCACGACCACGGCATCGGCAACGGCGGCGACTTGCGCTGCGGTCGCGGCGTCGCGGATGCCGAAGCCTACACCCACTGGCAGATCGGTGATGGCGCGAATCTGTTTCAGCTTGGTAGTGACGGCGGCAATGTCAAGGCTGGCCGCGCCGGTGACACCTTTAAGGGATACATAATAAATAAAGCCACTGGCCAGTGAACAGATACTGGCAATGCGTTCATCGGAACTGGTGGGCGCCAGCAGAAAAATCGGATCAAGTTGCTCGGCACGAAAAATTGGCACTACATCGCGCGCTTCTTCGGGCGGCATGTCCACGGTCAACACGCCATCTACACCCGCCGCGTGGGCAGCACGGGCAAATTCAGTGTAGCCCATCGCCTCTATCGGATTCAGATAACCCATCAACACTACCGGCGTATTATCATCACGGCTACGAAACTCGCGCACCATGTCGAGCACCTGACGCAGGCTGACATGATGCTTCAATGCACGTTCGCAGGCCGCTTGCACCACCGGGCCATCCGCCATCGGGTCAGAAAATGGCACGCCCACTTCAATTATATTGGCGCCCGCCTTCACCATGGCGTGCATCAATGGCACGGTGACATCGGGTCGCGGATCGCCTGCGGTGATGTAAGGAATCAATGCCTGACGTTTTCTGGAACGCAAATCATCAAAACAATTTTTGATACGACTCATACGGTAATCCCTTCCCGCGCCGCGACGGTGTGAATATCTTTATCACCGCGACCGGAAAGGTTGACGATAATGATTTTATCTTTAGCCAGCGTAGGCGCAAGTTTGGTAGCGTATGCCAGGGCGTGGCTGGATTCCAGTGCGGGAATAATACCTTCGGTGCGCGTCAAGGCATGGAAGGCGTCAAGCGCTTCAGAGTCAGTAATCGGCACATAGGTGGCGCGCTTCATGTCTTTAAGCCACGCATGTTCGGGACCCACGCCGGGGTAATCCAGCCCCGCTGAAATGGAATGGGTTTCGATGATCTGGCCATCGGCATCTTCGATCAAATAAGTGCGATTGCCATGCAACACGCCAGGACGTCCCGCACATAAGGTGGCCGCATGACGACCGGACTCGATGCCATCGCCAGCGGCTTCGACACCGTACATCGCTACACTAGTATCTTTAAGGAAAGGATAGAACAAGCCTATGGCATTGGAACCGCCGCCCACGCACGCCACCAGCGCGTCGGGCAGACGACCCGCCTGCTCCAGAATTTGCGCGCGCGCTTCACGTCCGATAATTGCCTGGAAATCGCGTACCATGGCGGGATACGGATGCGGCCCCGCGACGGTGCCGATAATGTAAAAAGTGCTGTCAACATTGGTCACCCAGTCGCGCATGGCTTCGTTGAGTGCGTCTTTAAGTGTTTTGGAACCGGACTCCACGGGCACGACGGTGGCGCCAAGCAATTTCATGCGGAACACATTAATCGCCTGGCGCTTGATGTCTTCCGCGCCCATGTACACCACACATTCCATGCCCATGCGTGCGGCGACCGTGGCGGTGGCGACGCCGTGTTGCCCTGCGCCAGTTTCGGCAATGACACGCCGCTTGCCCATGTGCCGCGCCAACAGACCTTGTCCGATGGTGTTATTGATTTTATGCGCACCGGTGTGATTAAGGTCTTCGCGCTTGAGATAGATCTGCGCGCCGCCAAGTTTCTGGCTCCAGCGCTCGGCGTGATACAGGGGTGAAGGGCGCCCGACAAATTGCGCCAGGTCTTTATCGAACTCTGCCATGAAAGCGGCATCGTTACGAAAATGTTCATAAGCGAGGCGCAACTCTTCCAGCGGACCCATTAAAGTTTCCGCGACAAAACGGCCACCATAGGGACCAAAATGGCCGTTGGCATCCGGCAGATCTTCTGCCATGGATGCCATCATATCAATCGTCGATACTGTATTAATCACTGTTCACCCCTTGCATAAATGCAGCCATTTTTGCTGCGTCTTTAATCCCTTTGGCGGACTCGACCCCACCGCTTACATCCACGGCGTAGGGCCGTACTTGCCTGATCGCTTCAGCCACATTATCGGGGGTCAATCCACCGGCCAGAATGATGGGTTTGGTTAAGCGCCTGATGACAGGCGGGGGCACACGCGTCCAATCAAATGCCACACCCGTGCCGCCTGCCACACCGCACTGATAGCTGTCCAGCAACAAACCGCTGGCGCTGTTATACACTCTTTCGATCTCAAATAGATCTACATCTTCGCGCATACGCACTGCTTTGATATATGGCACGCCGTATCTGGCGCAGTCTTGCGGCGTTTCATCACCATGAAACTGCAATATATCAATGCGCACCTTGTCGAGCACCGCGCGTATTTCCGACTCAGCAGCATTCACAAACAACGCCACTACAGTCACGCTCGACGGCAATTCACGGATCACTTCCCGCGCCTGGGCAATGCTCACGGCACGCGGACTGGCGGCATAAAACACCAAGCCGAGCGCATCTGCACCGAGGCTCACCGCTGCCAAGGCATCGTCCCGCCGGGTAAGGCCACAGATTTTAACACGCGCGCGCCGTTCAGTGCAGGAGTCATCACCGGCATCAGCGCCGGGGGTTTTTAGAAAAGGGGTTGAATTCATAGAGACAGGAAGATTACCAGACCCGCAGGGCTGAGGGAAGGGTAAAAAACGCGGGGCTGCGGGTGAAAATCCTCGTCCATTACACATCTCTCATTTGCAGCGTTCGAGTTTGACATTCATTTTGGTATTGGCGCGTTGGCTAACGGGAACCGGCTTTGCCGCCCACCACCATATCGGCCTTCCAGTCCAGGATGAAGCTGGTGTAGTAGCTGTCAGGAATGCGTGGCAGGCCGTAGGCTGTGACGCTACCCCCGGTACTGCGCCAAATCCTTTGGGAAGTATTCCGATTCACTGTAAGCGCCCGGCGCGTAGTTAAACAGCTTGGCCACCGCCGCCGCCTCAAAACACCAGTAACCGAAATAGCCCGCCTCCGGGCGGGTATGGCGCCCGTGCCAGTAGGCCTTCTTCAGCGCCGGATACCAGCCCTGGATGAATTCGTTCATCCAGGGTATACGGCGCTCGCCGCCATCAACGCTGTAATACAGCTTTTCATAGGGCTTGGGGCAGAGCAGGGCGCTGGCTGCCTTACGACCCGGGAGGCGGCTTGCGACCAGCCGTTCAAACAACAAATCTTTGCCCGGGTTGTAGCCGCCGTGGTCGGCGACGGCCACCATGCGGGCGAAAAGCGCATCATCCACTTCCAGGCACAGCGCAAAACTGATGAGCCACAGGCTGACGATGTAGAGGTTCAGGTTCTTGTCAAAACCTTTGCGCAAGATCATGTCCTCGGCGCTGAAAACTTTGACTTCTTCGGCGTAGGCCCACTCCCAGACGCGTACCACTTCGGGCAGAAAGGACTTCAGGTCGTTGAGGTCGTCGCCCCGGCAGTAGCGCTGGTAGAGCATCTCGTAGTGCTGAATGAAAAGTTCGAAGATATACTGAGGACGGTATCCAGGATTGGCGCTGAAGGGGGTTTTTGCGGTTTCCATATCTTCCGCCAAGGCATGCACCTTAAAATTAATTGATGCGCTAAAGTAATCTTTGTCGAAGCGCGAGTCTCTCATTTAACCTGTCCTTCTGAGTGCCAATCATTGACGAACGATGTTACCGCCCGCATCCAGCAATTTCTTCGATACGCCACCGCTTTCATCAGCACGAAGCAACCATTTTTCCACATTACCTTGACCCATTGAGCTTCTGATATTTCTTGCTTCAGATTCGCCCACCGCATCTAGTATACGATTAAACCCCGTCTTCTCCCCCTGCAACCACCCATCGCTCATCTGCTTGCCATCGCGGGTAGCGCCCAGCTTACCGGTGTTGTACTTGGCCTCCACCAGCACATAATCCGGCGGCGGGGTGGCGTTCTTGTACACGCCGTCGATGCCGTTTTCAAACACGCCCT
>LNFM01007851.1_pt1 | contig 16446 bp, 15 predicted proteins | sample 596031 | NCBI WGS metagenome assembly LNFM01 (sample SAMN04254537, study PRJNA301005) | activated carbon metagenome | isolation source: dual media filters at the Ann Arbor, Michigan drinking water treatment plant | place: USA: Ann Arbor
AGTGGACGGACGGATCGAGCCAGAGCGCGAGGTTGTTCGCGTGGCCGTCTTCCATCACCAGGACTTTGCGCGAGCGGCGGGCGGGCGACCCGCGCACCGAGACGCCGCCGTGCTGGGCATTGGCGTCGTCGTTGACGATTGTGACGCCGGGAACGCCGGTGAGGGCTTGATTGATGTTACTCGGCTGCTTCGCTGCCAGCGCTTCGGGCGTTAGGTTGGTGGCCGCGCCGGAGAAGCCTTCGAGGTTGGTCGGGACCAGCTGCGTCGGGTTCGACGGAGTTGTGGCCGACTGAGAGGCGCGCTGTGCGGCGCCGGTCGCGGCTGGCGAGCCGTAGGGCGAATTCGGCAGAATGGTCGTGGGGTCGGCCGGCGGGGGTGCCTCGGCGACCGGCGGAGGGACCGGATCAGGTTCGGGAGCAGGCTGCGGTGCGGGAGCGGCCTGTTGCTGGGGCTTCGGTTTGGGCTTCGGCTTCGCCGCTGCGGGCTTGGGCTTGGGCTGCGGCTGGGGTTGCGCTTGTTCCTGGATGACTTCCACTTCTGGAACGGCCGAGCCACTGGCGGCGGGCGGCGTTTCAGCGGCGGGCGGGGCGGGCGTCTCGGCGGCAGGCGGCGGGGCATCCTGCGCCATTACGGCTGTCGATGATGCTACGCTCAGGCCTCCGACGATTACGGCGCCTAGAATTCTTTTCATTGTTGTCCCCCACGCGTCGCTTGCGCGAATCCACCCGTGCCATGAAATGGCCATACCCTGGCCTACGTGCCCGGAGTGGAAGCGGCAATGGTCGGAAGTTCCCGATTGGCCATGATTTTCACGCATTTGGGCTCCTGTGTTGCGGTCGCGCTACGGGACTTTTTCCCGTTTGATATCAGGTACCTACGGTACTCTCCGTAGTCGGGAATTTATCTCGCCCCGCGCGGGAGATTTGGGAATGAGCATGAGGGTCTTGCGCGACCCGCGACGGGCGTGCCGTCTGCGGCCGACGGAGCTTTCTTGACTTCGTGGCCGGGCAGTTCCACACCGCGCCTCACATCGCCGCCTTTGCATCGGAATTTGCACGTCATGGCCCTGGCCCCCTCCCTCTCCGACGTGACCGTTCCCGCCGAGTGGGCGCCGCAGGAGGCGATCTGGACTGCTTGGCCTTCGGATCCCGACGAGTGGAACGGGGATTTGGAGGCGCCGCGCCGGGACATTGCCGGGCTCATTCGCGTGCTGGCGGAGCATGGCAACCGGGTGCGGTTGCTCGTGAACGGCAACGAAGCTGAGGCCAGCGCAACGGCAGCGGTGGGGAGCTTGGCCGAGATTATTCCGGCGCTCTACGGCGATATCTGGCTGCGCGATACGGGGCCAATTTTTGCGCACGCGGGCAAGCAGTTGCTGGCGCTGCGGTTCAAGACCAACAGTTGGGGCGGGAAGTATCAACTGCCCGACGATGTGACTGTCGGCGATGACGTGGCGCGGCTGGCGCGGGCCAAGGTGCAGCGGTTCGATTTCGTGCTCGAAGGTGGGGCCGTCGATCAGGACGGCGAGGGCACCATCCTCACGACGCGGCAGACGTTGCTCAATCCGAACCGGAACGGATGGACGAAGGAGCAAGCCGAGGAGGCTTTGCGGCAGGCTTTCAATGCGAAGGCGATCGTTTGGATCGACGAAGGTTTGAAGAACGATCACACGGACGGGCACATCGATAACATCGCGCGCTTTGTATCGCCGGGGACGGTCGTGTGTCAGGCGGCGAGCGGTCCGGATGATCCGAACGCGGTAACGCTCGACGCGATTGCGGCGACGCTGGCTGCGGCGACGGACGCGCAGGGGCGAAAACTCAAGGTCGTGCGCATTCCGGGCGTGGGGCTTTATCGGAATGCGCTTGGCGAGGTTTCGCCGGCGTCGCACATGAACTTCATCATCGCCAACGGCGTTGTCGTGGTGCCGGTTTATGGTACGGCGAGTGAGGCTGCCGCGCTCGACGCACTGCGCGCGGTGTTTCCGGGACGTGCGGTCGTCGGCGTTCCATCGAAGGGGCTTCTCGGCTGCGGGGAGGCCGGTGGCGGATCGTTTCACTGCATCACACAGCAGCAGCCTCTTTAAGGAGTGCGCCTATGGCTCAGCCTCGAACAGTTACGGTTGCGGGCATCCAGACGCACTACGGGTCCGACATGGCGGACAACATCCGCCGGACGGAAGCCTTCGTGCGCGAGGCGGCGCGCATGGGTGCGCAGGTGATCCTGCCGTCGGAATTGTTCCAGGGCATCTACTTCTGCACGCGGCAGGACCCAAAGTGGTTCGAGACGGCGTATCCGGCGATGGAGCATCCGTGCGTTGCCGCGATGCAGGCGCTTGCGCGCGAATTGGGCGTCGTCATTCCAGTCTCGATTTTTGAGAAGGAGGGCCCGCGCTATTACAACAGCATGGTGATGGTCGATGCAGACGGCACCGCGCTCGGCGTCTATCGCAAAAGTCACATTCCGGATGGCCCGGGGTACCTGGAGAAGTATTACTTCCGGCCGGGCGATACCGGTTTCAAAGTGTGGACGACGAAGGCGGGCGTGATCGGCGTCGGCATCTGTTGGGATCAATGGTACCCGGAAACCGCGCGCGCGATGGCGTTGATGGGTGCGGAGATCTTATTTTATCCGACCGCGATTGGGTCTGAACCTTACGATGATGCGCTCGACACACATTTGCAGTGGCAGCGCGCGATGCAGGGGCATGCGGTGTCGAACGCGATCCCAATTGTTGCGGCGAACCGGATCGGGCTGGAAGACAACGAGGGCGTGAAGCAGCGCTTTTATGGCCATTCGTTTATTGCCGACCACACGGGCGAACTGGTGGAAAAACTCGGTGCGACGGACGAGGGCGTGCTGGTGCACACGTTCGATCTCGATCTGATCGCGAGCTACCGCGCTGACTGGGGCTTCTTCCGCGACCGGCGCACGGACCTCTACGAGAAGAGCATCATCTGACGCGCACGGGCGCGGATGGAGAAAAAGCCCCGATTGCCGGGCTTTATTGCGTTATACATTCTGTACAACGGGCGTCCGACTGTGTTATACGGTTCGTATAACGCTATCAGAGGACCAGCCGGCATGCGCCTTAAGATCAAGAAAATCGGCAATTCCACCGGGTTGATCCTGCCGAAAGAGCTCTTGCAACGGCTCGGGCTGGAGCAGGGGGACGAGGTGATCGTCTCGCAGGAACCGGATGGGTTGAAGCTTAGCCTGCCGGAAGATGATCTTGAGCGTGGGTTGGAGATCGCTCGTAAGGCGATGAAGAAATATCGCTCAGCCCTCAAAGAGCTCGCCAAATGAAGGTGCCGATTTGGTTGAGCGTTGACCTCGTCGTAGCAATCCACGGCGAGCAGCTGAGAGAGTTTGGCGGTCCGGCGGGATTGCGCGATCCTGGCATGTTGGAATCAGCGCTTGGGCGGCCACGCAACAAATGGTCATTCGGCGAAGAGGACCTTGCTGTGCTCGCAGCTGCCTATGCTTTTGGCGTGGCGCGTAACCATCCATTCGTTGATGGGAACAAGCGCGCAGCGCTGCTGTCGCTCATCACCTTTCTCGGTTTAAACGGGATCGATTTCGTGGCGACCAACTCGGAAGCTGTCGTCATGATCCAAGGGCTTGCCGCGGGCGAGATCGGGGAGGAGGGGCTGGCGCAGTGGATCCGGGACAATTGGCCAACCGCGACCGCGAAGCCTGCCGCAGCGACGGCGAAGACGGCCATCAAGAAGGCTGGCAAGCCGCCGCGCGCCGCTCCGGCGAAGCCAAAGCCGACGCCCAAGAAACGCACCTAGAACGGGCTTCTATGGACGTGCGCAGGCGTATCGATTGGGGTGTGCAACGGGCGCTTTGCGCTCCGTAATGAAGGGGCAGCCTAACGTTTTGCGCAGGGCTTCGATCAACTCCTCCTCCGTCTTGACAGACTTGTATTCGCCGCCGGTTTGATCGGACATGCAGCGGGCGGTGAAGTAACCACCTTGCTCGCGGTAGCCGATGACGTGGATCGTCAAATCCTTGGCTTGAGCCTTCAGCGCCTTTGCCGTTTTGCAAGGATCGCCGCCGCAGGTTTCTTCGCCATCGGTGAGGAGAACGACGGTGGCTGGCTTGTTGCGATAGTCGAGTTCTTCAGCGGCCAGTTCCACCGATCGCGTCAACGGTGTGCGGCCGCGCGGGTTTATCTTTTTGATCGCGTTGAGCAGGGTGTCGGCCGCGTCGGGAGTGGGGCGTAAGCGCAGTTCGATGCTGTCGCAGTCGTCGTAGGCCCCTTCGCCGTAGACGATCAGGCCGAGGCGGCGCATCGGGGCCACTTCGGGGATCACGGTTTGCATGGCGTTTTTGACGCGTGCGATGCGGGGGAGTTTGACGGCGTAGTCGGTGGCACCCATGGAGCCGGAGGCGTCGAAGACGATCATGGCGTCGGATTGGCATTTGTCGGCGTCGTCGGCGACAGCGGGACGCGCGGCGAGCATTGCAGCCAGGATGAGGGCAGACCAACAAGAGATGGCGGCAGAGCGCATTGGTGGCATGGCCTGTCGAACAGTGGGGACCCTGAAACTGGTAGTCGGTTCGCTAAGGCGCTGGAAAGCTGGAAATTCCAGTGTTCGCCAAACCGGGAAGATGGACCGCACGAACCGGGAGTTCGGCCCAGCGCCCCCCTTTGGCCCTGGGCGTGCCCAGGAATGCCCGCATTCAAAAGTTACCAAGCCTTAAGGGTTCCTCGTTAACCCTTCCGCAAAGACTTGTCGCTTCGGCGCGGGCGTCTGCTCGCCGCCTGAATATCCGTTGATCGGGACCGTTGTTGACGGTTGGGGACCTTTTAGGGGCTTGAAGCGGTTGGGCGCATGGCCGGCCATTTGGACAAAGGCCTTCGGGCTTGCGGTGATCCTCGCCGTGGGCGCGATGACGGTTGCCACGGTCAATGCGTCGGGTGAGACGCGCACCATCTGGATGTATCACATCCACACCAAGGACACGATTTCCATCTTGTACAAAAAGGATGGCCGTTACATCCCCGAGGCGCTGAAAAAGCTCAACTGGTTCTTGCGCGACTGGCGGCAGAACGAAGCGACCGAGATGGACCCCAAGACGATCGACATCGTCTGGGAAATGCACAACGAGCTGGGCTCGCAGCAGCCCGTTCATATCATCTCGGGTTATCGGTCACGCGGCACGAACAACATGTTGCGCAAGACGCGCGGCGGACAGGCGAGCCAAAGCCAGCACATCACCGGCAAGGCGATCGACATCCACTTTCCCGACGTGCCGATCCGCCGCTTGCGCTATTCGGCGATGATCCGCGAGCGCGGTGGTGTCGGCTACTACCCCACCTCCGCGCTGCCGTTCGTGCATGTGGATACGGCGCGTGTCCGCTCCTGGCCGCGCATGACGCACGACGAATTGGCGATGCTGTTTCCGAAGGGGTATTCGAAATTCCAGTCTGCCGAAGGCCGGTCACTGGAACCGGGCGACGCTGCCGTGGCGCGGCGGCGGCAGCCGCAGTTGGCGCAACAGGTGGCGCAGTTCTTCGACATCCGGTCGAATCCGAATAAGGGCGTTCTGGTTGCGGCGGCGGGGCAGACGGCGCTGCCCGTGCCGCCCGTACCAACCCCTGCTGTGCGGCCTCAGAAGACGCCGCAACCGTCGACCGTTGTTGCTGCTTTGACGCCTTCTCCCGTGCCGCGTCCGTCGCCGCGGCCTGAACCCGCGCGTGACCAGACCCCGAAGCTCGTGCGCGCGCCGCAGATCGTCGAGCGATCATCTATCTTCACGCCGGGACCGACGGCGCAAGAACGGGCGAAGCTCAACGACCTGGTGCGACTGGCAGCCCTCGATCCGGGAGCGGCGCCAAATCCTGTCGCGGTCCCTGCTCCTGCTGTGCGCCCGCCTTTGCCGGCGTCGGGTGCGTTGGCCGCGCGCATCCCGGCACCGGCGGTCGCTGATCTGGAAGAGGATGCGGGCTTTAACGCGCAGCCGACGTCGTTTGCCGCCGCGCCCGCGTTCGATGATGACCATCCGGAGGAACTCGCCTACGCGCCGTTCCCGATCTTGCCGTTTCTAACCGAGACGGCGTCGGCGGATGATCCGGCACTGGCGCGCATGGTGCATCCCAACGTTGCGCGCACGTTCGACATGATTGACGACGAGGGACGCATTCTGCCGATGAAGCTGCGCCCTGGCGAACAGATGGCACAGCTGTTGTTCGCGAAAGAGTTCCGCGGGCAGGCCGTCGATTTGTCGGCGATCGAGGATGCCTATGCGAAGGCCGCGCTACCGGCGCTAGACGGGCTTGCGGAACGCAGGGTCAAGACGTCTCCGCGGTGAGATCAAAGCCGGCCTTCTTGTTGCTCTCGTGTAGTGCGCGGGCCTTGGCAAGCGGACCATTTTGCCAAGCTTCGACGGCAAGGCGGCCCAATTCGCGGAAGTCATCCTTGCGCGGCGAGGTGTTGCGCCAGCATAAGCCGACCGTGCGCGAGGGTTCGGGATCGGCGAAACGGATGACGGTGAGGTCGCGGCCGCGCTCTTCCATGGCGAGGCTCAACTCGGGCAGCAGCGTGATGCCGAAGCCGGCGGAGACCATTTCGACGATGGTGCCGAGGCTGGAGGCGCCGAAGGTGTTCACCGCATCGACCTGCTTCAGGCTGCAATAGGTGAGCGCCTGATCGCGCAGGCAGTGGCCTTCTTCGAGCAGCAGCAGTTTTTCGCCTTCGATCATATCTTTGGTGGCGCGCAAGCGGCCGGATTGCTTTCGCTGCTTGGGGAGCGCGAGCAGGAACGGATCTTCAAAGAGTTTCAGTTCCTCGATGTCGGGATGCTTGATAGGCAGCGCCAAGAGCAGCACGTCGAGTTTGCCTTCCAGCAATTCTTCGACAAGGTTGGAGGTCTGCGTTTCGCGCATGTGCAGTTCGAGATCGGGATATGCGTCGCGCAGCAGCGGCAGCAGCGGCGGCAGCAGATACGGCGCGATCGAGGGGATGACGCCGAAGCGCAGCGATCCGGTCAGCACGCGGTTGGAATGGTGGGCGAAGGAGACCAGCTCGCGAACATCGCCGAGAATGCGCCCGACGCGGGTTGAGATTTCCTCGCCTTTGGGCGTAAGGCGGACGCCATTGCGCGTGCGCTCGACGAGGGTGAGGCCGAGGGTCAGTTCCAGCTCGTTGATCTGCATCGACAACGCCGGCTGCGTGACGGCGCACGCTTCGGCGGCACGGCCGAAATGCAGCTCACGGGAGAGCGCATCGAAGTAGCGCAGCTGTTTGAACGTGACGGACAAGGATCAGGTTCTCTTATGTGGTCGCCAATAAATAACGATTAGTTCTGATCCAGGGGCAAGTCTATTCTCTTTCTTGTGATTGCCATTTTTGATTGTCGCTTCCGACTCCCCCGCGGGGAGCCGGCCGGAAGCGACGGGTAGTGAGAGAGAGATGTTGAATTTGGAGGTCGGGGCTTCGGTCCTCACCTTCGAATACGCCCCGGTCGAACGCCGAATCGACCGGGGCGTTTTGGTTTTTTTAGCGAGCGGTTTCGGACATGAGAAACCGGTCATGTCCAAGAGTGACAAGAAGGCGACGTTTTCGCGCATCCACTCCGTTCCGGAGGGGTCCGGTCAGGGCAATTCCCATTTGCTGTGGTAACGGCCGCCGAACAGCGTCGTGGTCAGCTGATCGTATTTGTAGGTGCCGCCGCCGTTGACGCCCTTGAAACGACCCGTTCCGCCGGTGGCTTGATACGTGTTCAGATCCATACCTGAGCCTTCTTGCCATGCGATCGACATCGTCTCCCCTTCCTTCACGGTTACCAGACACGTCCCAGCCGCTTGCCAAGTTCCGTCCGGCTTGTACTCATATTTGCCATTGCATTCTTCCGTGGTCTTGGTGGCGGCCGGCGCGTCCGGAACCTTCACGCACCGTCCAGCGTAATCGACGACCTTGTGATCCTTGCCGATCTCCTTTTCGTCCCACTTGTCGCTGACGCAGACGATCACGCCGGGTTCATCCACCTTTTGGCCAGCGTCGACCGGTGGCGCGGCAGCCAGAGGGACGATGAGAGTTGAGGTCGCGAGCATAGTTGAACGAAGCACTTTCATGACATTCGCCTTCCTGGTTGGTGTCAAAGATGGGCTTTCAGGCAGTACGCGCTCCGACACGCGGCAACCTCAAGCCCTGTAGTGATGACAAATGCCGGCTCCCAGGCGTAGTATGTTACGGTTAGCAACGGCCGGTTGCCGATGGATTTCATAAGGTTTTTTCGAAGGGAGGCGTCACGTGCCCTTCACCTCGAACCCGGATGACAGCGATTGTGATGTGGCCGCCGTGCGCGCGCAGGTGCGGCGCATATCTGAGAGCGCTACCTTTAGACACTCTGAGCGCCGCCAGAATTTTCTGCGCTATGTCGTGGACGAAGCGCTCGCGGGTCGCGCGGACCGGTTGAAGGGATACGTCATCGCGACGGAGGTGTTCGGACGTCCCCCATCCTTCGATCCCCAAATCGATCCGATTGTTCGCATCGAAGCGGGAAGGCTGCGCGACAAACTGCACGAGTATTACGCAACCGAAGGTCGCTCGGATACGATCGTAATCGATCTACCGAAGGGCTCGTACGTACCGGCCCTCAAAGCAGCGAAAAAAACTTCGCCCCATGCACAAGATGGCGACATCCAAGCGGACGGGCAAGAAACTTTGCCGAACACCGTTTCAAACGGCTTGGTATCTGTGACATCCACAGTCGAAAGCGGGATCATGCCGCCCGGTCGCGCAGCCCTTGTCGGCGGCTTGATTTGCATGTTGATCGGACTTTGGGGCCTGTGGAACGGCGCTCTCCAGCGGCATGGCGTGTTTGATCGGCCATCGCTTGCGGTCCTTCCATTCGAGAATCTGGGTGACGATTCGAAATGGAACCGGCTTGCCGATGGCTTGACGGAGGACGTCATCGCCGATCTCGCGCACTCGCGGGATTTAATGGTGATCGCCCGTAGCTCGACGCAGCGCTATAGGGGACTGCGAACCGATGCCCGCGAGGTCGGCCGAGAGCTGGGTGTCAAATATGTGCTCGAAGGCAGCATCCAGACGGTTCGCGAGCGCATTCGCGTGACGGCGAAGCTGATTGAAACGAAGTCCGGTAGCCACGTCTGGTCGGAACGCTACGACCGGCAAGCCGACGACCTCTTTTCCGTGCAGAACGACGTGACCCAGAGCATCGCTGCGGCGCTCGGCAGCTATTCGGGAGCGGTGGCCGAGGCCGAACGCCGTCAGATCCGTCGCAAGCCGCCGGCCAGCCTGACCGCTTACGATAGCTACCTTCTCGGAGTTGAAGCCAAGCACAAGGTCACCAAGGAAAGCCTGTCCGAGGCGGAAGCGCTTTTGATGAAGTCCATTGAACTCGACCCGCAACTCGCGCGCGCTTTCGTCGCCCTAGTCGACACCTATTGGTATCAGATCGATCTGGGCCTCACCCCTTCGGTTGCGGAGACAGCAGGAAAAATGCTTGCGGCAGGTGAGAGGGCCGTGGCGATCGATCCAGCTGATGGCAGGACCCGGTATGCGCTTGGACTTGCAGCGCTTTACAACGGTAAAGCGGAAGTTGCCGCTACGGAATTCAAGACGGCAGAAGCGCTGGCGCCGTCAGATGCCGACACTCTCCTGACGATCGCATGGTCGTTGCCCGGCCTCGGTCAATCCGATCACGCCGTCGAACTGGTTGAACGCGCGCTCGCCCTCAATCCGTATTATCCAGACTGGTACAATCAGGGGCTAAGCTACGTGTATTTCTTCGGCGGACACTACGGCAAGTCCGTCGAGTACCGGCTGCTCGTGAAGCAACCGGCTGCGATCGATTACGCATATCTTGCAATCGCCTACGCCCAATCGGGACAGACTGAGAAAGCGGCCGAAGCCGCGGCTGTAGTCCGACGGAGCTCTCCCTACTGGGTTGCGGAAGTCTACCTGAGCGAGTCAGGCGGCTACCAGGACCGTGAAGCAGAGCGATTCATCGAGGCGGCTCGCCTGGCCGGCCTCGACACATGCGCACCGGCACGAACGATCGGCGACAACCCCAAATTCATCCCCGTCAAATCCTGCTCGGAGCAGCGCGCCAAGCTGCCGGGTTGATAGCGCCCGTTACGTCCAGTTTTGGCCCCAAGCGGACTCTGTGTTTGGAAAGGCTTTGCGGTCGGTAGATGGCCGTTTCTAAAAATGAAAAAAGCGCTCTCCGAGAGGAAAGCGCTTCTGAACGTCCGGCCTTCGCCCCCAACCTACTCCGCAGCTTCCATACGCACGCTGCCCGTGGGTGACGTTTCGGGGAGCATGCCCAGCGCGTGGAGGTAGACTTCGAGGATGCTTTCTTCTTCCTGGCGTTCTTCCTGGCTCTTTTTGCGCATGCTCACGATCTTGCGCAGCGCTTTGACGTCGAAGCCGACGCCTTTGGCTTCGAGGTACTTGTCGCGGATGTCGGCTGCGAGCGCCTTCTTTTCTTCTTCGAGACGTTCGATCTGTTCGACGAACTGGCGCAACTGATTTTGCGCGGCGGCCTGGAGCGTGGTCATCGCCTACCTCATTCTCATCTGAATTGACTTTGGAACTGGGGACACGCGGATACGCACGCGCGGATCATGGACAGAGGCTAGCGACGCGGAGGCAGCGCTTCAAGCCAACGCATTTTTGATCCAGATGTTTTTTGGCCACCTGTGGAAGGAAGGCGCGTGGGTGGATGCCTTCCCACCGTCTTGGCCGGGCTTGACCCGGCCATCCAAGGCCCGCACGCTGACCTTCGAGCAAGCCCCCTGGGGCCGCCTCACGGGCGGCCATGACGTGAGGGGGAGGGCAGCACCGCACCGGAGCAAGGAACTGCCCCTCACCCCGACATTTCGATTTGCCCACACTCGGCAGGCCGGTGTGGGGCCTCCCCACTGCAAGCGCAATGGGGAGAGGGGACGCTAAGCAGGCACCGTCGACATATGCCCCAGGCCGTAAAAGGGCCGCGAATCCGGGCATTGTGGGGGGCGAATTTGAGGAGATGTGTGGGCCTGTGAGAGCTGTGTTGAGACCGATTTTTGCCGGCGCCTTCGGGTTGCTGATGCTTGTTGGCGGGGCGGCGGCCGACGAGCGGCCGGCGTTCAGTGCCTTTATCGCCGGGTTGTGGCCCGAGGCGCAGGCGGCAGGCGTGTCGCGCGCGACGTTTGACAGGACGTTCACAGGCTTGCAGCCGAACCTGAAGCTGCCCGATCTCGATCTGCCGGGGAAGCCGTCGGATGGATCGAAGGGGCAGGCGGAGTTCACGCGCGCGCCGAAGGATTATCTGGACGAGGCGTACCTGGAACGGCTGGCCGCGACGGGGCGTCAACTGGCGGTCAAGCACAAGGCGGAGCTTGAAAAGATCGAGCGTGATATCGGCGTCGACCGGTCTTCGATCCTCGCCATTTGGGGGCGCGAGACGGCGTTCGGCAATCACAAGCTGCCGCATGATGCGATCGAAGTGCTGGCGACGCTCGCCTGGACCGGTCGGCGCAAGGAGCTGTTTCGGGCAGAGCTCATCGAAGCGTTGAAAATGCTGCAATCGGGCGTGGCGCGGGCGGATATGCGGGCGTCGTGGGCCGGCGCCGTGGGGCTGACGCAGTTCATGCCGTCGGAATATTTCACGCACGCGCGCGATCTCGACGGGGACGGGAAGAAGGATATCTTCCGCAACGTCGGGGATGCGCTGGCGTCGGGCGCGGCGCAGTTGGCGGGCAAGGGTTGGGTGCGCGGGCAGACGTGGGGTTATGAGGTGATCATTCCGGCGTCGTCGGACTGCGGGTTCGAGGGGCCGACGCAGGCGCGGCCGATTTCCGAGTGGCAGAATCTCGGATACACGCGCGCCGACGGGAAGCCGTGGGCGGACACATATCAGGGCGTCGAGGCCTATCTGATGAGCCCGGCGGGGACGTATGGGCCATCGTTCCTGGTGTTTGAGAACTTCAAGGTGATCCGGCGCTATAACATGTCGGATCTTTATGCCGTGTTCGTCGGGCATCTGGCCGATCGGATCGCGGGCCGGGGTGATTTTGTGCATGCGTTCGGCGGGACCGGGGCACAAAAGACCAAGGTGATCGAAGAGATCCAGTCAGGACTGGTGAAGGCCGGCTACGAGGTTGAGAAGGTGGACGGCAAGGTGGGGTCAAATACGCGCAAGGTGATCGGCTTGTACCAGCGTGCGAACGGGCTCAATGTCGATTGCTGGCCATCGGATGAGGTGTTGTCCCATATCCGCAGCACGGCAGCGCGCGAGTGAGGCTTGTCAGCATGACGCGAACGACTGAGAATGCCGGACACTCTCGCTGGACCTCGTGCGCTTCATGATGTGCCGCCTGTTGATCGCTGCTTTATTGTGTGTCGCGCTGCCCCTGGCCGTGGGTCAGGTCGCGGTTGCGCAGGAGGAGGCGTCGTCGAGCTTCCTGGCGCCGTTTCCGAGGGGTGACGTCTATTCCGTGGCCGTGATCGGCGACGATATGGCGGAAGGGCTGTGGTACGGCCTGTCGGAGACGTTTGCGGCGGATCCGCGGGTGCAGGTGCGGCCGAAGCCAATCATGCTCAACGGGCTGATGCGGCCCGATCACGACGAGAAGGTTTTGGCTCTCGAGGAAGACCTGAAGCGCGACGCGCCGGCGGTGGCCGCGCTGATGTTGGGTGCTTGGGATCGCGTGTCGCTTAGGACGGCCGCGGGCAAGCGGTTTGCGGTGGGATCGCCGGAATGGCGGCAGGAATATTCGCAGCGCGCCGACCGTCTGATGAAGATGATGAAGCGGCTCAACATCGCGGTGTATCTCATCGGGCTGCCGAACGTGCGCAAGTTCGATGCGAACGACGACGTCCAGATGATGAACGATGTGCTGCGGGAGAGGGCCTATCTCAACGGGATGAAATTTATCGACGCTTATGCGGGCTTTCTGGACGAGAACGGCGGATATAGCGGATGGGGTCCGGATCTGACGGGCAAGATCGTGAAGTTGCGAGATGGCGACGGTGTTTATTTCACGATGGCTGGTAACCGGAAGCTGGCGCACTTTGTAGAGCGCGATTTGCGCCGCGATTTGAAGCAGGCGCAGGCGGCGCGCAGTGTGCCGTTGCTGGGTGGGGCGGACGAGCAGGCAAAGATCAATCCCGGCAAGGCGGTCGTGAATGCTGGGAGTGATGCCGATCCGGCGGCGGCGGCGATCGCGGGGTCGGCTGCGCCCGTGAAGCCGAATGCGCCTTCGGAGGGCGACCAGGCGGCCGATAATGGCCGCATCAGTTTGAAGACGGTTACGCCGACGGGGCGGGAGGATGTCGTCACGCTCGATATCGTGCGGCCAGCGATCCCGGCGTCCGTCGTGGCGCTGGTGACGCGGAAGGAGAGCGCGGATCGCGCCTCGCAGATGGGTGACGTCCTCGTCGACCGGATCGCATCGGGCATCACTGTGATGAGCACGTTTACACCGCCGTCGTCGGCTGCGGGTGGTGCGGGCCGGAGTGGGCGATTATCGCCAACGCAATCGGCTTACTATCGCGTGCTCGTTAAGGGAGAACGGCTGGCGCCGCGTGCCGGGCGTGCCGATGATTTTGTGTGGCCGCGGCCGGAACCGGAACCGATTACAATTAAGCCGGCATTCGAACCGTTGGAGACGGGAAGCGCAGAGCCACCGCCGGTGGAAGAGCCTCCACCGGCGAAGAAACGGCGACCCTGATCTCTTTTACTCTTCGTCGCGGATGGCGGGGGCGGGACGGCGGCGGCCGCGCTCAGCCTTAGCGCTGCCCTTCAAGCGTTCGGCGATGTCATCGAGGCGGCGTTTGGCGGCGTCGAACGCATCGCGCAGCGCGATCTGCAGATCTTCTTGCGCATCGCCGACGTGGCTCTCGTGCGACAGGATCAGCGGCGCGTGATCGGGGATGCCGATGTCGATTTTGATCTCGTAAGACTTGCCCTTGTGGTGGTGCTTATTGGGGGCTGCCACCACCACACGGCAGTGGGTCATCCGGTCGAACACCTTCTCGAGCTTGGCCGTCTTTTCATGGATTTTGGCTTCGATCGCTTCGCTTCTGTCGAGACCCTTGAAGGTGATTTCGAGCGGGGTGTTCATGTGCGATGCCTTGTGTTGCGGCTCACGGGTGACGGGTGTCACGGAACTGATATTAGGCTGGTTCGCGGCGAGGGCAAGGATTGACAATCGACATAAAGCGACGGCCAACGCGCAATGGCCCCGGTATCACGAGGTAAATTTGGCCAATATTGCCGAGATCAACGCGGCAGGGTTGTTGCGCCCATGAGGGCTTTGTCGATGGCGTGGGCGGCTTGGCGGCCTTCGCGGATCGCCCAGACGACGAGCGACTGGCCACGGCGGACGTCGCCGGCGGCGTAGAGCTTGTTGTCGCCGGGGAGCTTGTAGCTCTTCTCGTCAGCATCGAGGCCCTTAAAGCGGCCGCGCGGGACCACGCTGAGGGCGAGTTCCTTCACCACGTCGTTCTCGATGGGACCGGAGAAGCCCATGGCGAAGAGGACCAGGTCGGCATCGAGCGTGCCCTCGCTGCCGGGGACAGGCTGCATCTTGTCATCGACGCGGGTGTAGTGGAGCTTGCGGACGACGCCGTTCTCGCCTTCGAAGCCCGTCGTTGAGATCGAGAATTCGGTCTTGGCGCCTTCGGCCTGCGAGGTGGAGACGCGCAGCTTCATCGGCCAGTGCGGCCAGGAGAGCGCCTTGTTTTCCCTCACGGGCGGCTGCGGCATGATTTCGAGCTGCGTGACGCTCTTGGCTCCTTGCCGGAAAGACGTGCCAATGCAGTCGGAGCCGGTGTCGCCGCCGCCGATGACGATGACGTGCTTGTCGCGCGCGGAGAGTTCCCGCGTGCCAGGGCGCTGGTTTTCGCCGGCAACGCGGCGGTTTTGCTGGGGCAGGAAATCCATGGCGTAGTGAATGCCATCAAGCGTGCGGCCCGACGACTTGGCGAAGAAGTCGAAGGGATGCTCGGAGCCCATGGCGAGAAGGACGGCGTCGTGGGTCTTTTCCAGATCGTTCGCGGTGATGTCGCGGCCGACCTGCACGTTGCAATGGAACGTGACGCCTTCGGCTTCCATCTGCTTCACGCGGCGGGCGATGATGTCCTTTTCCATCTTGAAGTCGGGGATGCCGTAAACGAGCAAGCCACCAGGGCGGTCGCTCTTTTCGTACACATGTACGTCATGGCCAACGCGGGCGAGCTGCTGGGCGGCCGCGAGGCCAGCGGGGCCCGAGCCGACGATCGCGACCTTCTTGCCGGTTTTCGTTTCCGGCGGCTCGGGGACGACCCAACCTTCTTTCCATGCGCGATCGGCGATCGCGCCTTCGATCGACTTGATAGTAACGGGAGCATCGTCGATGTTGAGCGTGCAGGCGGCTTCGCAGGGCGCGGGGCAGATGCGGCCAGTGACTTCGGGGAAGTTGTTGGTCGAGTGCAGGTTGAGGGCCGCCTGTTTCCAGTTCCCGCGATAGACGAGATCGTTCCAGTCAGGGATCTGGTTGTTGACGGGGCAGCCGTTGTGACAGAACGGGATGCCGCAATCCATGCAGCGCGCGGCTTGCGTCTTGAGTTCGCCTTCGGCCAGCGGCACGACGAATTCGTGCCAGTGTTTCACACGGGCTTCTGCCGGCTCGTACTTGCGGTCGGCGCGCTCGAATTCCAGAAACCCTGTCGGCTTACCCATCGTCTTTTCGTCTCTCTGTTCGTCGTGCGGACGGATGTTTCAGGTTCGGTGCGATCTTTAGGCTTGCGGGCGGGAATTCTCGCCGCCGATCTCAGAGGCTTTGGCGAGTTCGGACAAGGCGCGGCGGTACTCGACCGGCATGACCTTGCGGAACTTCGGCAGGAAGGCTGCGAAGTTCTTCAGGATGGTTTTGGCCGTTTTCGAGTTGGTGTAGTGGGCGTGGCGGACGAGGAGCGCGTGGATGCGTTCCACGTCGCCTGAGCGCATGTCGCCCATGACGGTCTTTAAGGCGACGGCGACCTCGCCACCCTGCTTGGCCAGCGCATCGAGTGAACCCGGATCAGCCGTGAACTGTTCCAGTTCCACCATTTCCTTGTTGAGGCGGCTTTCGAAAGTGCCGTCCTCGTCCAGCACATAAGCGACGCCGCCCGACATGCCGGCTGCAAAGTTGCGGCCTGTGGGTCCGATCACGAGGACGCAGCCGCCGGTCATGTACTCGCAGCCGTGATCGCCAGTGCCTTCGACGACAGCGGACGCGCCGGAGTTGCGAACGGCGAAGCGTTCGCCTGCGATGCCACGGAAGTAGCATTCGCCGTCGATGGCGCCGTAGAGAACCGTGTTGCCGACGATCATGCTCTCTTCGGGCACGATGCCTGAGTCAGGCGCGGGGCGAACGATGATCTTGGCGCCGGAGAGGCCCTTGCCGACATAGTCGTTGCCTTCGCCGACGAGATCGAGCGTGAGGCCGCGCGTGCCCCAGGC
>LNFM01007852.1_pt1 | contig 16445 bp, 16 predicted proteins | sample 596031 | NCBI WGS metagenome assembly LNFM01 (sample SAMN04254537, study PRJNA301005) | activated carbon metagenome | isolation source: dual media filters at the Ann Arbor, Michigan drinking water treatment plant | place: USA: Ann Arbor
TGTCGCGATCCGCGGCGAGACCATCGCCGCGATCGGCGAGGGCCCGTCCCCGCCGGCGAAGGACTTCGCGGATTTCTCCGGCAAGTACGTGCTGCCCGGCCTGGTCGATGGCCACATGCACACGGCGTCGTCGCGCGGCTGGCCGGGCATCGAGGGCGCGTCGCGCACCGCCGCCGCCGGCGGTGTGACCACCTGCGTCGACATGCCCTATGACGTGCCGCGCCCGGTGACCGATGCGTCGATCCTCGCCGAGAAGATCGAACACGTGAACCGCCTGTCGCATGTCGACATGGCGCTGTACGGCACTATCCGGAAGGATGGCGGCATCGACGCCATCGCCGGCATGGCCGAGGCCGGCGTGTGTTCCTTCAAGCTCTCGACCTATGAATACGACCCGGAGCGCTTCCCGCGCATCGACCACCCGACCATGGTCGCCGCCTTCCGCGAGATCGCGAAGACCAACCTGATGGTCGCGATCCACAACGAGGACCAGGAGATCGTGGTCCGCCTGACCGAGGAAGCGAAGGCCGCCGGGAACACCAGCCCGATCTGGCACTGCCGCACCCGCCCGCCGCTGTGCGAGACCATGGCGGACCTGGAAATCTTCGAGATCGGCCTCGAGACCGGCGCGCATGTCCACATCGCCCATTCATCCCTGGCGCGCGGCTTCGAGATCGCCGAGGTGTTCCGCAAGATGGGCGGCAAGGCATCGGGCGAGGCCTGCATCCAGTACCTGTGCATGACCGAGGAGGACATCATCCGCCTCGAAGGCTTCGGCAAGTGCAACCCGCCCTTCCGCACGCAGGACGAGGTGAACCGCATGTGGGACGCCTTCGCGGCCGGCAAGATCGCCTATGTCTCCACCGACCACGCGCCTTGGCCCTATGACCGCAAGGTCTATACCGGCGACATCTTCACCGTGGGCGCCGGGCTGACGGGTATGCAGTCCTTCGCGCCCCTCATGTACACGCTGCTGTCCGAACGCTCGATGCCGGTGACGCTGATGGCGCAATACTGCGCCGAGCGTCCGGCGAAGTTCCACGGCCTGTTCCCGAAGAAGGGCGCGATCCGCGTGGGCTCCGACGCCGACTTCGTTGTGCTGGAAACCGGCGACTTCACCTTCGACGCGAAGGACATCACCGACGACGCGGATGCGCGCTGGTCGCCCTATGACGGGCGGCGCGTCTCGGCGCGCGTGGCCGCGACGTATCTGCGCGGGGCCTGCATCTGGGACGGGGCACAGGTGCTGGCGAAGCCCGGCGCCGGGCGCTTCGTGCCGCGGCAGCACAACGGGACCTATGTCGGGGAAGAATGATCGGCGCGCTCTTTACGGCCTTGATCGCGTATGCGCCCGCACCGGGTGTCCGTCGCGCACATGCGCGCGAACGTCGACCGGGCCACCGGCAGCCTCGTCGTCATCCAGCATTCGAGTCCAGACTGCGCGTCGCTCCGCCGCGAGAGCCTCGCGTCGCTCCGCGGCGAGCGCACGGTGGTCGGCGCTTCGACGATACGCCTCGCCGCCTAGAAGGTATGCATCAACATGCTGCCGCGGCACGCGCCTCCAATCCGGGCGTGGCCAATTCTAGCGCGACTGATCCGGCGACGGGTTGGCGACCCAGCGATCCCTGGGTTGCCACACCGCGCCGATCAGCCCGCCTGACCCGTCCACCGGGCTGCGGTCGATAGCCTCCCGCGCCAGGCGCAGCACGTCGTCGAAGGTGCGCGCCCGCTCGCCGATGCTCACGCCGAGCAGGTTGTTGCGGCGATCCATCGCGGTCGCAGCGGCATCGTTGATCGGATCTCCTCCGCCGCTCGTGAGTTCGCGCCGGGCGGCGCTGACCTGCCCCTGAAATTCATGAAGCTCCGCAAGGCTGCCGGCGCTGCCAGGACCGAAGCGACGGGTCATTTCCCCAACCCACACGATGTGCCGGTAGGCATCGGCCGGGCCGTTGACCCGCCCTGGCAGGTAGGAGGCCTTCGCTTCGGTCGTGGCAACGGCGATCGCCAGGACATTCATGAGCGGCGACTCAAGCCAGGACGCGCGCGCGATTGCGCGCCGGTCCTCGGCGCCTGTGCCGGGATCGGGCATCGTGTTCTCCAGGTTGCGGGATAGGGTGTGCGCCCATGGCGGGCGCCGCGTTCAGTAGTCGGCTGGCCCGAGAAGCCAGGGGAAGGACGGCCCTACGCGCCGCATCGGGCGGCACGCGGACACAGTCTCGCCATCCTCCCGGATGCGGAGTTCGACGTGGCATGATGTGGGTCGACGCCGGTCAACCTCGAAGTCGATGCGCCGCACCTGCCCATCCGGGCCGTCGCGCAGCCGGAGATGGCCGGCGCTGTGCAGGCGCAGCAGGTAGGTTTGAACGTCCATCGAGGAGCCCGGCTGCCCGGCGCGCGCCAGGATGCGCGACCGTGCCGGTTCACGCGGGTGCCAGTTCCAGCCTTCGACGCCAAGGTCGTCGATCTGGTAGTCGCGCCCGGTCTCGTTCACGATGCTGAGTTCGGCGAAGCCATAGTCGATGTCGTCCGGGCGCTCCGCCTGGCGGAAGTATTTGCGGTCGCCGTCGGCGAACGAGCTATCGTACCAGCCCCAGATATCCGCGCCCAAGTTTGCCACGCCCACCAGCAGGATGGCACGTAGGGACCAGCGCCAGATCGCACCCAGGCTTCGGCGGAAAGGACCGTGTTTCGGGATCGGTCGAGACAATGGACGCAGTTCGACTGGTGGCCTGTCGAAGGTGCCGGAAAATTTTCCTTCCGTCAAGCAGTCTGACTTCCGCGTCGCCGATCCCCGCTGTAGCGTCCCGATGTACAGCGCGCGGCAGGATGGCTTGGCATGCACATACGACAGGAGCGGGTCGAGAGCGTGAGACGCATGTTCGCGTTGGTGCCGTGAGCAAGCCGCGGTGCGCATGCCGCAATACGGCATGGCCTGCGGAATGGTCGCCGTGACGCGTGCTAATGATCGGCGCCCACCGCGCCACTGGGTGAAGCGCCCGCCGCGGCCCTCGCGCACCGGCCCGGCCGCGCCGCCGCCGCGCGTGAAGCCCGGCTTCGGCCAGGCCGCCATGGCGATCGGCGCGGGCCTGCTGCTCGGCCTGCTGGGCGCGAGCCTCGCCCACCAGGCCGGCCTGCGCGAGGGCCTGCCCGGCCTGGTCGCCGGCAGCGGCTTCTGCCTGGGCTCCGTGCTGGTGTGGCGCGCCTTCGGCGGCACGCTGCAGGATGTGCGCGACCTCTGGCGTTAGAGCATCACCTGCTCAAACGGAATCGTTTGAACGGGCAAAGATGCTCGCAAAGACAAAAGGGCTGGAGCGCATGACGTGAGCCCTTGCGAACGGCATGCGCTCTAGCCGGGCGCGGGCAGGGGTTCCGCCCCGCGCGTCTCGCGCATCGCCACCGCGAAGAACACCGCGCCGGCGGCCGCCACGCCGGCCAGCATCAGGAAAGCCGCGTCGTAGCCGCCATGCTGCGCGACCTGCCCCGCCACGGCATTGCCCAGCGCCGCGCCCAGCCCATGCGCCACCGCCATCACGCCCAGCGTCGCGCCGAAATGCCCCGACCCGCGCGTGAGGTCCGCCACCATCAGCGGCAGCAGCACGCCATACACCCCCGCGCCGATGCCATCGAGCAACTGCACGCCCACCAGCCAGTACGGCTCGTCCCACACGGTATAGAGAACCCCGCGCAGCGGCAGGATCGCGAAGCCCACAAGAAAGATCGCGCGGCGCCCCCAGGCATCGGCCCGCGCGCCCGCCAGCCACGACGTGCCGATCATCACCACCTGGGCGGCGACGATGCAGGCACTCATCAGCACGGTCCCCATGGTCGGGTCGGCGATCGCCATCACCTGGCCGACCAGCGGCAGCATCGGCGCATTGGCGAAGTGGAACACCGCGACCGACACCGCCAGCACCAGCAGCGGGCGGTGCGACAGCAGCACGCGCCAGCTGCCCGGCGCGCCCTCGGCCTCGCCCAGGCCGCGCGCCAGGCGCGGGTCGATCTCGCGCGCCGGCACGAATGCGGTCGCGATCAGCGCCGCGAAGGCCATCACGCCCAGGATGACGAACACCGCGACCGGCCCGACCCAGAAGGCGGCGATGCCCGCGGCCGCGGCGGTCGCGGCATTGCCGCCGTGGTTGAAGGCCTCGTTGCGCCCCATGCGGCGCGAGAACCCGCCCGGCCCCACCAGCCCCAGCGTCAATGATGCGATGGCCGGCGCGATCACCGCCGCCGCCACCCCCGCCAGGATCTGCGAGGCCAGCACCACGCCCCAGGCCGGCGAGATCACCACCAGCATGCATGACAGCGTCACGGCGATGGTCGCGACCATCAGCATCGCGCGCTTGTCGGGCAGCGCATCCACCAGCATCCCCGCCGGCGCCTTGGCCAGCAGCCCGGCGATGCCCGCCGCACCCACCACCGCGCCGACCGCCCCGGCATCCCAGCCATGGACCACGATCAGCCAGATGCCGAGATACGGGCCGAGCCCGTCGCGCACATCCGCCAGGGTGAAGTTGGTCGCATCCAGCGCGCGGGCTGCGCGGGTGGATGGCGTTCGCTGGGCTGTCATGTGCGGATTGTTCCGTTCGGGTCGGGCGCGGTAACGCACGCATCGGCATGGGGTTGCAAGCCGGCCTCGCGATATTGCGCCGCGCACGTCGCTGGACGACCATGACAGCCCGACCCGGAGACCGCGCCATGGCCCAGGCTTCGCCGCTCCCCATCTGCATCGCCGGCGGCATCGGTGCCGTCATCGCCAGGCTGGTGACCGGCCCGTGGCCATCCGATGCGGGTGATTGGATCGGCGTCGCCGGCCTTGCCGTCGCGGTCGCCGTGGGCGCCTATCTTGCCCTTCGCTTCATCGCCAGGAGACGGCAACCTTGAGTTCACGCGTCCTTCGTATCGCCGGCGCCCAGATGGGCGGCAACCAGAAATCCGACAGCCGCGCGGCGATCCTGTCGCGCATGATCGCGCTGCTGGAGGACGCCGCCGCGCAGGGCGCCAAGCTGGTGGTGTTTCCCGAACTGCCCTTCACCACCTTCTTCCCGCGCTGGCTGATCGAGACCACGCAGGAGCTCGACACCTACTTCGAACGCGAGCTGCCCGGGCCGCAGACCCAGGCGCTGTTCGATCGTGCGCGAGACCTCGGCGTCGGGATGTATGTCGGCTACGCGGAACTCACGCCCGCGGGCCAGCGCTTCAACACCGCCATCACCACGGGACCGGGCGGCGCGATGCTCGGCAAATATCGAAAGATCCATCTGCCCGGCACGGTGGAACCGCGCGTGGGGGATCGCTTCCAGCAGCTCGAGAAGCGCTACTTCGAATATGGCGACATGGGCTTCCCCGCCTTCCGTGGCCCGGATGCCTGGGGCCGCCCGGTGCTGGGCATGCTGATCTGCAACGACCGCCGCTGGCCCGAGGGCTGGCGCGTCTATGGCCTGCAGGGCATGGAACTCATGCTGGTCGGCTACAACTCCGCCGCCTACGACCCGATGGGCGGCACCACGGAAAGCGCCGAGCTTCGCACCTTCCATTCCACCATGGCGGTGCAGGCCAATGCCTACATGAATGCGTCCTGGGCGGTGTCGGTCGCGAAGGCGGGCGACGAGGACGGGTCGGGCCTGATCGGCGGGTCGTGCATCATCGACCCGAACGGGCTGGTGGTGGCGCAGGCGAAGACGGTGGGCGACGAGGTCATCGTCGCCGATGTCGACTTCGACGCCTGCCGCCAGGGCAAGGAGAAGATGTTCAACTTCGCCGCGCACCGTCGCCCACAATGGTACCGGCCGATCATCGACCAGGTCGGCGCGCTGCCGCCGGCCTGAGGCGCTCAGCCGCGCGGCGATTGCCACGCGCTGATCTCCTCCGGGGATGCCGCCAGGCCCGGCGGCACCTCCGGCGCATAGCGCGGCGCGACATGCGCCAGCATCAGCGCGAGGAAGCGGCGTTCATGTTCGATGGCGTCGCGCGCGGCGTGGTTCGTCGCCTGGTCGGCTTCCAGCACCACGATCTCCAGGCGCTGCACGGCCTCGCGGATTTCCGCCACGCCGCAGCGCGACGCCAGGGCGACCGCGTCGTCGGGCGCATCGCCCAACAGCGCATCGAGGCGCGACAGCTCGATGTACAGCACCGCGTCGCACGCCATCTGGATGTCGGCGGCGATGGCGCAGCCCTGCGTGAACCAATCCCGTTCGGCGACGAGGTCGGGGAAGTGTGGCCGGTCGGGCGCGTCGTCGTCGAAGCACGCCTGGTAGCCGGCATCCCAAGTGGCGATGCGCGCCGCCAGCGTGCTGTCGAGCCCAAGCGCGGCCGGGTCCACCGGTGCGTCGGTGTCCGCGTCGCGCAGCGGGGCGATGCGGAAGCCCGGCGCCAGCCGCAGCCGCGGTGCCTGCGGGCGTGGCGCGAAGGGCAGCGCCGCCGGCCGCCAGGTGGCGTGGCGCAGCAGCACCGCGCTGACCGCCGCGACGACGCACGCCAGCAGCAGAAGTTCCAGCGCGGCCGGCTCGACCCAGGCGCGCCAAGCCCCATCGCGGTCGAGCCGCCAGACCAGCGCGCCGGCCAGCAGGAACAGCAGGAAGCTGCGGACCGACGCAGCTTTGCCGGAGCGCAGCAGCCAGGCCGCCTGCAACAGGCCCGCCAGCGCGAAGGCCAGCGGCGTCCAGCGCGACAGCAGCAGCAGCGACAGCCCCGCCGCCAGCAGCAGCGCGCCGCCGGGCATCCACCAGCGCCGTCGCGTCCGGTCCGCGGCTTCGGTGGCTGCGCCCAGGCCCTCCAGCATGCGGTCCATCACCGCATCGGCCGCCAGCGCGCGCAGCAGCAGCGCCGCGCCCACCACGTAGAACAGGCCCACGGCCATGCCCAGCAGCGACAGCGGCGACAGCGGTTCCCCCATGCCGCGCCATGATGGCCCAGCCGCGCCCGTGTTGTCTTGCCCTCGCCAGGGCCGGACCGCACACTCGACCCAACCCCCGCAGACGGGTCGAGGAGGAGAACGCACCATGGACGGCATCCTGACCGGCCAATCGCTGCACGCCACGGTCGAGGCATGGCTGGGCGACTTCGAGGCGGCGCTCGGGAGCGGCCAGCCGGCGGCGATCGGCGCGCTGCTGGCGGGCGAGTGCCATTGGCGCGACATCCTGGCCTTCACCTGGGACATCCGAACCTGCTCGGGTGCCGAGGCGATCGCCACGCGGCTGGCGCCGACTCTGGCCGCGGCGCGCCCGCATGGCCTGGCGCTGGCGCCCGGGCGCACGCCGCCGCGCCGCATCGGGCGCGCCGGCACCGACTGCATCGAGGCGATCTTCACCTTCCAGACCGCCACCGGCCCCTGCACCGGCGTGGTGCGCCTGGTCAGCGAGGACGGCGCGCCGCGCGCCTGGACGCTGATGACCTCGCTGGACGAGATCCGCGGGCATGAGGACCCGGCCGAGGGCGCGCGGTGGCAGAACATCGACTGGAAGCGCAATTTCGGCGGGGAGAACTGGCTGGACCGCCGCAAGCGCGCCATCGCCTACGAAACGCGGGACCCGGCGGTGCTGGTGGTGGGCGCGGCGCAGGCCGGGCTGTCGGTGGCGGCGCGGCTGGGCTTGCTCGGCGTCGATACGCTGGTGGTGGACCGCGAGCGGCGCATCGGGGATTCCTGGCGCAACCGCTACCACGCGCTGACGCTGCACAACGAGACGCGCGTCAATCACCTTCCCTACATGCCGTTCCCGAAGTCCTTCCCGGTCTTCATTCCGAAGGACATGCTGGCGAATTGGTTCGAACTTTACGCCGAGGCGATGGAGCTGAATGTCTGGACCTCGACCACCCTGACCGGCGGGCGGTGGGACGCGGACGCGCGCTGCTGGGAGGTGACGCTCACGCGCGCCGATGGGCTCACGCGCGTGATGCGGCCGCGACATATCGTGATGGCCAATGGCGTCAGCACCACGCCGGTCATGCCGGACCTGCCTGGGCTGGCCGACTTCGCGGGCGCGGTGCGGCATTCCTCCGCGCTGGGCAGCGGGCGCGACTGGGCGGGCAAGCGCGCACTGGTGCTGGGCACCGGGACGTCGGGGCACGACACGGCGCAGGATTTGGCGGTGTCCGGCGCGGCCAGCGTGACCATCATCCAGAACCGGCCCTCGCTGGTGGTCAGCCTGAAGGAAGCGCAGACACCCTATGCGCTGTACGACGAGGACATCGCCTTCGAGGACAAGGACCTGCTGGCGACGTCCTTTCCCTCGCCAGTGACCAGGCGCGTCGCGCAGCGCATGGTGGCGATGAACCGCGAGGCTGACCGCGACTTGCTGGCGGGGCTGGAAGCGCGCGGTTTCAAGCTGAACTTCGGGCGCGACGGCACCGGCTGGCAACTGATGTATGCCGAACGCGGCGGCGGCTACTACTTCGATGCCGGGTGTTCGCAAATGATCGTCGATGGGAAGGTCGGGCTGATGCAGTTCGCCGACATCGATCGCTTCGTGGCCGAGGGCGCGCGGATGAAGAATGGGTCCGTCGTGCCGGCGGAGCTTCTGGTGCTGGCCACCGGCTACGAGGGCCAGCTTGCTGCGGCGCGCCGGCTGCTGGGCGATGCGGTGGCCGACCGTGTGGGGCAGGTGTGGGGCTTCGACACCGAGGGCGAACTCGCCGGCATGTGGCGCCCGACCGGGCAGGACGGGCTGTGGTTTCATGCCGGCGGCCTGGCGCAATGCCGCATATATTCGAAGGTGCTGGCCTTGCAGATCAAGGCGCGGGAACTGGGGATGGTGCCGTGATCGACGTGGTGCAGGACGAACAGACCGGGCATTTCCGCGTGGTGACGCATCGTGGCGAGACGATCGCCATCACCACCACGCGGGCGGCGGCGAACGACCTGTCCGAACTGATGCTGGAAGCCTGGCAGGAAGCGGTGGCTGCGGCGGCGGCGCGGGCGCGCATGAAGCACGGCGCGGCGATCATCGAGCCGCGCTGAACTCAGCCGCCGCCATCCGGGCCGCGGCCGTAGTCGCGCATCGCCGCCATGGTGGCCGCGTCCTCGCCGTAGCTGTTCGGCCCGTCGGTGCCGGCCATGAAGCCGAGCGCCACGATGTACCACAACCCGATCCCGGCGAAGACCGCCATGAAGACCGTGTCGAGCGGACCCTCGTGCAGCGCGCCGCCGGTCACGCCGGCGCAGTCGAGCAGGGCCTTCAGCACGTTCACCGCCGCCACCGGCAGCACGCGCGGCAGGGGGTCGAGGTCGCGGTCGCGCAAGCGCATCGCCGACAGGATGCTGGCCAGCCAGACCAGCAGCAGCGACACCCCCAGCAGGACCAGGCGCCCGGTGAGGGTGTTGAACAGGCGATCCCCGAGGAGGGCGTAGAGCAGGAAGCCCGCCAGCCAGCCGCCACCGGCCAGCAGCAGCATGCCGATCCACCAAGTGGCCCGCCCGGTGCGCTGACCTGGCAGGAGGATGGACTCGATCGCCATGCGGACCCTCATGGCGCGGAATGCGCCCGTGCGACCTATGCTGCGCCGGCCGCGGCACGGTAATGAAGGGCTTCACCTCGTTGGAGATCGCGCCATGACCCGCTCGCTCGTCCTCGCCGCCGCACAGTTGGGACCCATCCAGAAGGCGGAGGGGCGCGATGTCGCGGTGGGGCGCATGGTGCGGCTGATGGAGAAGGCGCACCGGATGGGCGCGCAGGTGGTGGTGTTTCCCGAACTGGCGCTGACCACCTTCTTCCCGCGCTGGTACGAGGAAGACATCGCGCAGGCCGACCATTGGTATGAGAGCGCTCTGCCGTCCAACGAGACCGCGCCGATCTTCGAGGCGGCGCGGAAGTATGGGATCGCCTTCCACCTGGGCTATGCGGAGAAGACGCCGGACGGGCACCGGTACAACACCGCGGCCTTCGTCAGCCCGGGCGGCGACATCATGCTGAAGTACCGCAAGGTGCACCTGCCCGGGCATGCGGAGTACGACCCGATCCGCAAGGTGCAGCACCTGGAGAAGCGGTTCTTCGAGGTGGGGAACCTCGGCTTCCCGGTGGTGCGCGCGCCGGTGGCGGGGCAGGACGTGAATGTCGGCATGATGATCTGCAACGATCGCCGCTGGCCGGAAGCCTGGCGCGTGATGGGGTTGCAGCAGGTCGAGCTGGTGATGCTGGGCTACAACACGCCGTCGCTGAACATGGACAACCGGGGGTTCGAGGCACACCACCTGCGGGTGTTCCATTCCCACCTGACCATCCAGGCGGGCTGCTACCAGAATGCCTGCTTCGCGGTGGCGACGGCCAAGGCGGGGACGGAGGACGGGCACGAGCTGTTCGGCCATTCCATCATCGTCAACCCGCAAGGGGAGATCATGGCGCAGGCGACGTCCTGGGGGGATGAGCTGATCGTCGCCGATGCGGATCTGGGCATGTGCGAGTTGGGGCGGTCGACCATCTTCAATTTCGCGGCGCATCGGCGGCCGGAGGCCTATGGGCGCATCACCGCCCAGGTGGGCAGCGAGAAGCCGGCGGTGTGGGCGCCGGGGCAGGCGGCTGAGTAGGGCTCGGGCGCGGGTCACGACCAGCCCAGGCGCAGGGCGCGGCGGAGTGTCTTCACCCCGCCGGCGCGCCTGTGAAGGCGGCGCAGGGCGAGCAGCAGGGCGCGGGTGGCCTCCGGCGGGGCGGCGTAGAGGGAGTCCACCGGCGGCAGGCTGACGCTGCGACGCATGGTTTCGGACAAATCGGGGTCGGCCACCTTGTCGGGCGGGCCAGGCAGGGCCTGGGGCAGGCGCAGGCGGCGGACGAGCGCGATGAAGCCGAGGCCGAGGATGCGCGCGGCGCGGCGGCAGGCGCGGAAGATCATGGGCGCGATCTGGTTCAGCGGGTGGTTGGGACTTAGGTCCTTCATGGCGCGCAGCAGTTTTTCCCAGAGGCCGGCGCGGGTGAGGCGGCGGAAGTAGCGCGAGACGGTGTCGGGGCGGCCGAAGCGCTCGGGCAGGTCGCACCAGGGGCCGGTGCCGGAGGCCACGAGGAATATGGCGTCCATGCGGGTGCGGAGGTCGCCGATCTGGCGGCCGGCGGGGGAGCGCGGGAGGATGTAGGGGAGGAGGGCGTGGAATTGGAGGTCGGTGAGGGGGGCGGGGTGGGGCATGGGGGGAGGGTGGCATGGGATGAGGAAATAGGCAAGATTTCCTTCTAAGTTTACTGTTATACGATGGACGCGTAGTTGAGGTATGGCGATCTGCTGCGAAGAGCCTTATCCATTCGGTGCCCAAGTTTGTTAGTTGGGAGGCCCACGCTCATCCCAAAAGAGGCCTCGAACAAAGCTGAACCAGAGGTAAATGGCGGTTCAGCATCGGCTGCCACCCTCACCGATGCAGAAAATATTCCCTTGCGGCAACTGATGAGCTGCTTTTCAGGACAATAGCATGTCATTCACACAGACAGCCCTGTGGAAGGCGGCGTTCAAAGACGCCCGGGCCGACGCTACTCCAGACGAGCAAGCGCGTCTTGCCGGCTGCTATGATTCGATGCGTACGCGCGCTAGCGCGCTGGTCGCCAAGATTGCCGGGGACTTACCCCATATGACCGTTCACGACATTACGCATCTCGATGCTCTATGGGAGATGGCGTCCGTCGCCGCTGGTGCGAGCTTTGACCTCAACCCGGCTGAGGCTTTCGTGTTCGGCGGCGCGATCCTTCTTCACGATGCCGCAATGACGCTCGCGGCTTTCCCTGGCGGCATAGCCGAGTTGCGCGAGCAAATCGAATGGCGCGATCTCAACGCGAGGTACATGGCATCCGTGCCAGCCGGCGACACGGTGTTGGCCAAGGAAGCCGAGAATCGCGCGACGGCGGACGCGTTGCGTTTGCTTCACGCCAAGCAGGCCGAGAACCTGCCGATGGTCTCGTGGGTCGGCCCCCATAGGCATCCAATGTTCATTATTGAGGATCAGCAGGTCCGGAACTTCTACGGCCAGAAGATTGGCAAGATTGCGTACAGTCATTGGTGGAGTATTTCGCAGGTCGAAGAAGAACTGTCAGGGACGCTCGGTGCCTTGCCGCATGTCACCAATTGCACAGTCGATTTGCTCAAGGTCGCCTGTCTGCTTCGCGTTGCCGATGCGATGCACCTTGACCAACGGCGGGCACCGGCATTCGATTTTGCGCTCGTTCAGCCAACCGGCATTTCGGCGGTTCACTGGAAGTTCCAAGAGCGAATGGCGAAGCCCTTCGTTCAGGCCGACGCGCTTGTGTTCACCGCACAGCCGCCTTTCGAGGCTGACGCCGCAGATGCGTGGTGGACAGCATTCGACGCCCTCCAGATGGTCGATCGCGAGTTACGTGATGTCGACCGTGTTCTACGTGACCGTCAGAAGCAGCCGCTCGTAATTCGGCGGGTAGAGGGTGTGACTTCCCCGAGCGACCTTGCTCGGAAAGTCGAAACGGTCGGTTGGACGCCGGTCGACAGTACTGTCCGGGTCAGTGACGTACCCAAGATCGTAAGCACACTTGGCGGCAGCAAGCTCTACGGACAAAGCACTGCTGCGCCGATCAGGGAACTGATTCAGAACGGCCTCGACGCGATCACCGCGCGTCGTCGGCTGCAGGGCCGCCCGGCGAAGTGGGGTGAACTGAAAATCCTGTTGCAGAAGCACGACAATGAATTCTGGCTCTGCTTCGAGGACAATGGCGTCGGCATGTCACAGACAGTGCTGACGGGCCCACTTATCGACTTCGGCAATTCCTTCTGGAGATCGTCGCTCGCGATCCAGGAGTTCCCCGGCTTGGCCGCGGCGGGTATGAAATCTCGCGGAAAGTATGGAATCGGGTTCTTCTCAATATTCATGCTCGGCGACCACGTCCGCGTCATTACCCGCCGCTTTGATCGCGATGCTCAATCCGCGCGTGTGCTAGAGTTCCGTCATGGCATAGCCTCACGTCCCAATTTGCGGAACGCCGATCCCAAAGAGGTGCCGATTGACGGAGGGACAAGAGTTGAGGTCAAGCTCAGAACCAACCCGTTTGATCCCGACGGTATCCTTTCCCGGAAAGGTACTTACGAGAGGATAAAGGAGGTGAAGCTGAGATGGATGATCGCCAGCATCGCACCCGCTTGTGACGTGGCGATCAGCGTTACCCAGGATGGCGAGACGGAAGGCCATATCGCCGCAGGCGATTGGCTCGAGATAAGCTCCGCGACGCTCTTGAATCGAATTGAGGGTAACGTCGTACACGACGATCGGCCCGCGTCCACGACGAAGCCATGGGAGCGTCTCGCCGAGCTTCGCGATGAGGATGGTAAACTCTACGGCCGAGCGCGCATCGATGCCGCTAACAGGTGGTTGACGTCTGGCTTGATCACCGTCGACGGGCTTGCCGCGTGCAAAGTCGGCTTCGTGGCCGGCATTCTGCTTGGGATCGAGACGAGCGCGGCACGCAATTCCGCAATTCCGGTAGTACCGGCGCCTGTGCTCGCATCTTGGTCGTCGGAGCAAGCGCTTATAATTGCCTCCGCTGAAATACCCGACTCTGAAAAGGCGCAAGCCGCAGCAATCGTATTGGCGTACGGTGGCAATATCGGTGAACTGCCAGTTGTTTGGTGGCAAAATGAGTGGATGTCGGCTTCGCAGTTCATTGATGCCGTAAAGCCGCTTGAGCGGCTGGAGATACACATAGGTTCTATTATTCACGAAGATCAAGATGATGTCACCAAGCGCGATTTTGAGTCTTCGTTTGAGGCTAATACTATGATCGCGCATACTGTTGATAGCAGTTATGGCATTTTGCGGGACACCGACTGGATCGCCGCTATCACTAAAGGAAACGGATCGACGCCACTTAAGATCATCGAATCGCTACTTTGTGACGCATGGGGTAAAGTGGAATCCGATGAGGACGACTTAGTTGTCGGCGACGTAAGTGGTGTGGCAATCTTCCGCTCGGTCTCAATTTATACGCCGTGTTCTTATGACGATCAGGACTAGGGCAGAGCAAAGTCTGCACGGAAGCAGACCACGCCACCACCCGCCACTTAGCATCGACGTCCATTTCGCCGGCGTCGGGGACGTAGCGCGCTTCGGTCACCAAGCCTCGCCGCCGCGCCGCGCGCCGTTCTGGACGCTGTTATGGCGGTTATCGTCCGTGATCGCCTCGACCAGCGAAGCCAGGTCGTAGCCGTCCGGCCGCACCGGCTCGATGATGATGCGACCGTTCTCCTCGCGCACCTCCACCGCCTGGCCGAGCGACACGTGCGCCGCCGCCATGACCGAGGACGGGATGCGGACGGAGGCGCTGTTGCCCCACTTCTTGACGACGACGCGCATGATGGCCTCGGCCTGACTGTGGGATGCCCATACGGGCGGTCGCACGGGTCGTGTCAACACTGTCGATACAACGGTCTCCATCCGCGCGACGGAAGGGTCCCGCCGCGCCGGCCCGTCACTGTGATCCGTATCGCATCCCCCACCCCATCCCGCTGCCATGCTACACCCTCGAACCAAGTGCCGCGCACGCAGCTTCCCACCCAGGAGCACGCACATGCTGAGGGCAACACTCGTCACCCTGACCGCACTCGGCGTCGCGCTCGCCGCGCAGGCGCAGCCCGAACGGGCCCCCACCACCCCGACGCCCCAGGTCGAGACCATCACCGACCCCGACGCCATCGCCGCGCGCCTGCGCTTCTGGGCGACCGACAGCGGCGACCCGGTCTATTTCGGCGAGGTCCGCAACGTCGATGCGCGCTCCCGCCGCGTCCTCGGCCACTACCAGTGCCTGGCCATCGCCTTCATCCGCTACGAGGCGGGCGTGTTCCACTACTACCACAAGATGTGGGCGCGCGACGCCAGCGGCTCCTGCCGCTACGACGACCTGACCAGCCGGCCGGTCGGCAATCGTGGCCTGTGTGTCCGCGACAGCGATGCGGCCGGTCCCGGCCGCGCGCCCAGCACCCGGCGCATCAGCAAGGACAATCTCGACTGGCAGAACGGCCGCTTCCGCACCATCGACACGCGCGCGCGCCGCGTCGGCGAGACCGCCGCTTGCGTGCCGCCGAACGGCGCGGCCGCCGGCCTGTTCTCGCTGCAGATCGTCGGCGACCGGTTCCGCCTCATCACCACCCGCCCGCTCAGCTACGAGCTGAACATGGCGCCGCAGGACCCGCGCAGCCCGCCCACCGCGCCGGTGTTCTGAGCGCCAGCGCGCCGCGCCACGAAGGGGGATCGCATGAGCTTCCTCGCCGCCCTCGATGCCCTGCCGCCCAACGACCCGGCGCGGGCGGGGCTGTTCATGCAGCGGCTGCGGGCGGATTGGCGCGCGCTGTTCGCGGAATTGCGCGCCGACCGGCCGGTGCTGCCGCTGCCCATCTTCACCGTGGTCAGCCGCTGGACCGACGTGGTGGACGTGCTGTCGCGCAACGAGACCTTTCGCGTCACCTATGCGCCGATGATGGACCCGTCGGTCGGGCCCTACATGCTCGGCCGCGACGGGGCGGAGGAGAACTGGCGCGACAAGTCGGTGATGCGCGCGCTGATGCGCTGGGACGACGTGCCGGGCATCCGGGCGCTGGCCGCGGCGGTGGCGGCGCAGGCGCTGGCCGCCACCGCGCCGCCGACGGTCGATGTGGTGCAGGCGGTCTCGCGCCTGGTGCCGCTGCGCGTGGTGCAGCGATGCTTCGGGTTTCCCGGGCCGGATGATGCGGCGATGCTGCGCTGGTCCTGGGCCAGCCAGGCGGACATGTTCCACAACTTCGCCAACGTGAAGGCGCGGCACGATGCCTGCGTGCAGGCGGGTGCCGAGATGCGCGCCTGGGTGCGCGACTTCCTGGCCACGCGCCAGCCCTGGGCGCAGGCGGCGGGGGAGGACACCGTGTCGCGCCTGCTGCGGCTGACCGCCGGCGGGCTGTCGGGCCTCGACCCCGAGCAGGTGGTGAGCAACATCTGCGGCTTGCTGGTCGGCGCGATCGAGACGTCGTCGCAGGCGATCGTGAACGCGACCGAGCAGATCCTGCTGCGCCCCGACGTCGCGGCCCGCGCGCTGCGCGCCGCGCGGGGCAACGAGGAAGCGGTGCTCGACGCGATCGTGTGGGAGGCGCTGCGCTTCAACCCGATGACGACCTTCGTCATCCGCACCGCGGCCACCGATGCCGTGCTCGGACCGGGCACGCCGTATGAGATGGCGGTGCCGGCCGGCACGCGCATCGCGGCCGGGATCGGGTCGGCGATGTTCGATCCGGGCGTGTTTCCCGAACCGGATGCGTTCCGCGAAAGGCGGCGGACCGCCTACCTGCATACCGGCTTCGGGCCGCATGAGTGCCTCGGCCAGTTCGTGGCCTATGCCATCATCCCGGAGACGATCCGCCAGATCCTGCTGCTGCCCGGGCTGCGGCTGCGCGAGGGGGAGGGGAGCCGGGTCGACTTCGCGGGCGGGCCGTTTGCCGAGCATTTCGTGCTGGCGCACGGCGCGGCGGGCTGACGGGGCGGGGGTCGG
>LNFM01002040.1_pt1 | contig 16442 bp, 14 predicted proteins | sample 596031 | NCBI WGS metagenome assembly LNFM01 (sample SAMN04254537, study PRJNA301005) | activated carbon metagenome | isolation source: dual media filters at the Ann Arbor, Michigan drinking water treatment plant | place: USA: Ann Arbor
GTCGAGCACCTGGGCGCTGTGCGTCAGCCAGCCCGCCGAGATGAGGTCGACGCCGCTCGCCGCGATGGCGGGTGCGGTGGCGGGCGTGATGCGGCCGGAGGCCTCGCTGACCGCGCGGCCGTCGATGCGCCGCACCGCCTCGGCGAGCTCGGCGGGGCTCATGTTGTCGAGCAGGATCGCGTCGGCGCGCTCGGCCAGCGCCTCGTCGAGCTGGTCGAGGCGGTCGATCTCGACCTCGATCTTCACCAGATGGCCGACGCCGGCGCGGGCGCGCCGGATGGCATTGGCCACGCCGCCCGCCACGGCGACGTGGTTGTCCTTGATCAGCACGGCGTCGTCGAGGCCGAAGCGATGGTTGACGCCGCCGCCGGCACGCACGGCGTACTTCTGCAGGGCGCGCAGGCCCGGCATGGTCTTGCGCGTGCAGCAGATGCGCGCCTTGTGGCCGCGCACCGCCTCGACCAGCGTGGCCGTCGCCGTGGCGACGCCGCTCAGGTGACCGAGGAAGTTGAGGGCCACCCGCTCGGCCGTCAGCATGCCGCGCACCGGGCCGCGGACGACGGCGATGCGGTCGCCCGGCACGACCGTCGAGCCGTCCGTCCGCTCGACATGAACCTCGATTGCCGGATCGACCAGGCGGAAGGCGAGCCGGGCGACGTCGAGCCCCGCGACGATTCCGGGCTGGCGCGCCGCCAGCGTCGTCTCGGCCTGCGCGGCCTCCGGCACGATCGCGTCCGTGGTGAGATCGCCGGCGCGGCCGAGATCCTCCAGCAGGGCCGATCGCACGATCGGCTCGACCATGAGCGCGGGCAAAGGGGAGAGAGTCATGATCAGGCTCCTCGAGCGATGGCGTGAGACGAGTCGGACAGGGGAACGGCGCGGCACACGAGATGGGTGCCGGTGTCGGCAACGCGCTGCACCAGGCGGCAGCGCCAGCCGGGCGACGACGTTGGAAAATCCGATCGCCAGTGCCCGCCGCGGCTTTCCTCGCGGCGGAGCGCCGCCGTGGCGATCAGCAGCGCGACCAGGGCCGGATCGGCGGTCGCGCCGCCGCGGAAGGCTTGCGCCTCGAGCGATGTGACGGCGGCCGACAGGCCAGCGCGATCGCGCACGACGCCCAGCGTGTCGCTGACCAGGGCGCGCAACGGGCCGGCGTCGCCCGTCGGCGGCAAAGCCACCGGCCGCGGCACGAGCAAGGTGCCTGCGGCGGTGCCGGCGAGGCTGCGCGCAACGGCGTCCGCCATGACAACGGCCTCGAGCAGTGAGTTGCTGGCCAGGCGGTTGGCGCCGTGCAGGCCCGTCGCCGCCACCTCGCCACAGGCCCACAAGCCCTCGAGCGTGCTGCGGCCCTGCCTGTCCGCGGCGATGCCGCCCATGTGGTAGTGCACCGCCGGCCGCACCGGGATCGGCTGGCGCGCGGGATCGATGCCCGCCGCGCGGCAGCGCGCCGTGATGAGGGGAAAGCGCGCGGCGAAGCGATCGCGCAGCACCGCGCGCGCATCGAGGAAGGTCTGGTGGCCGGCCGCGATGTGGCCGGCGACGGCGCGCGAGACGACATCGCGCGGCTCGAGCTCCGCCTGCCGCTGGCCCTGGCCGGCCATGAAGCGCGCGCCCGTCTCGTCGATCAGCACGGCGCCCTCGCCGCGCACCGCCTCGCTAACCAGCGGCATCGGGTCGAGGCCGACATCGAGCGCCGTCGGATGGTACTGCACGAACTCCATGTCGACCAGTGCCGCACCGGCGCGTGCCGCCAGGGCGACGCCGTGGCCGACGGCGCCCAGCGGATTGGTGGTGTGCCGATAGAGGCCTCCCAGCCCGCCAGTGGCCAGCACGACGCGTCGTGTCGGCAGCAGGCAAGCGTTGAACGGTCCGGCCGCCAGCACGCCGGCAATGCCGCGCTCGTCGACCAGAAGTCGGCGTGCCTCCAGCCCCTCGATCACGGTGATCGACGGCGTCGCCGCGACGCGGCCCCCGTGCCGTCGCCGGCGACATGGACGATGCGCCGCCGCCGATGTGCCGCCTCCAGGCCGAGCGCCGGATTGCCCGCCGGATCGCGGTCGAAGGCGACGCCGTAACGCTCGAGCAGCGCGATGGCATCGGGCGCCGCAGCGGTAACGTGGCCCGCAACGGCGGCATCGCCCAGCCCATCGGCCGCCTCCAGCGTGTCGGCCGCATGCAGCGCCGGGGCATCATCGGAACCCACGGCGGCGGCGATGCCGCCTTGCGCCCAGGCCGACGCCGCTCCCTCGCCGAGCGGCGTCCTGGCGAGCAGGATCACGGGCTGCGGCGCGAGCCGTAGCGCCGTCATGAGGCCGGCCAGGCCGCCGCCGATGACCACGACCGAGCCGGCATGGCCGGAGCGAATGGTTTCCATCACTGCCTCCTCAAATCTCCAGCATGCGCTCGACCGACCGGCGCGCCGCGTCGGCAATCGCGGGATCGATCGTCACCTCGTGCCGCATCGTCTCGAGCGCGCGGCGGATCTTCGGCAGGGTGATGCGCTTCATGTGCGGGCAGAGATTGCAGGGCCGCACGAACTCGAGATCGGGATTGAGGGCGGCGATGTTGTCGCTCATCGAGCACTCGGTCATCAGCACGACCCGCGCCGGCTGCTCGCGCGTGACGTAGTCGGCCATCGCCGCCGTCGAGCCGGCGAAGTCGGCCTCGGCCACGACCTCGGGTGGGCACTCGGGATGGGCCAGCACGACGATGCCGGGATGGCCGGCGCGCAGCTGACGCACGTCGGATGCGGAGAAACGCTCGTGCACCTCGCAGTGGCCGGCCCAGGTGACGATCTCGACGCCGGTCTCGGCGGCGATGTTCTGCGCCAGGTACTCGTCGGGCAGCATGATTACCCTCGGCACGCCGAGGCTCTCGACGATGCGGCGCGCGTTGCCCGAGGTGCAGCAGATGTCGCTCTCGGCCTTCACCGCGGCCGAGCTGTTGACGTAGGTGACGATCGGCACGCCGGGCCAGCGCTGCCGCAGCAGCCGGACGTCGGCGGCCGTGATCGAGGCGGCGAGCGAGCAGCCGGCGCGCAGGTCCGGGATCAGCACGGTGCGGCCCGGATTGAGCAGCTTCGCGGTCTCGGCCATGAAGTGCACGCCCGCCAGGACGATCACATCGGCATCGGTCTTCATCGCCTCGCGCGCCAGGGCGAGGCTGTCGCCCACGATGTCGGCGACGCCGTGGAAGATCTCGGGCGTCTGGTAGTTGTGCGCGAGGATGACGGCGTTCCTCTCGCGCTTCAGCGCGAGGATGGCCTCGATGTCGCCGATGAACTCCGACCATTCGGCCGGCAGGATCACCGACTTCACCCGTTCGTAGAGCCGATCGGATTGCAGGGAGATGGGCATTGCAGGGACCTCTTATGCTCTATATGAGCATTAATGTCTTATGCTAGGAGTGAGCATAATTGGCGTCAAGGCTTTTTTCCGAGGTGGTCTGATTCTGAGCGCGTGAATCTGTTGACGACTCTCGGAGGCCGAGCCGTGTGCAACGCCAACAACCTCATCCTGAGGAGCGCCCATAGGGCGCGTCTCGAAGGATGGGCTTCAGGCACGATGCTGGTTGCCATGCTTCGAGACGCCGTGCTACGCGCGGCTCCTCAGCATGAGGCGATTAGGTTGGCCGCCGCGCTCGGCAGACGCGAGCAGGATGACTCTCAAATAGTCACAAACGACGAGTCAGCGCTCACTCCGCGCGAGCGAGCGGGAGCTTGGTGCCGGCGAGAGCGCGCTCGAGCAGGATCTCGCGGCGGAAGCGGTAGAGCTTGCCCGGCCGTCCACCGGTGCCGGCGGCGACGGTGCCGGTCTCCTCGACCAGGCCCTGCTGATCGACCAGTCGGCGGAAGTTCTGCTTGTGGAGCGGCCGCCCGGCCAGCGCCTCGACCGCGCGCTGCAACTGCCCCAGCGTGAAATCCGGCGGCATCAGCTCGAACACGACGGGCCGGTACTTGATCTTGGCGCGCAGCCGGGCGAGGCCGGTCGCCAGGATGCGGCGATGATCGTAGCGCATTGCATCGCCGGGCACCGGGTCGGCGATCGGCCGGCGCGGCCGACCGGCTTCCGGCACGGCACCGGCCTCGTAAAGCAGCTCGTAGCGCTGCAGGGTCAGCTCGTCGTTCCAGGCACCCTGCTCGAAGCACTGCTCGACCCGCTGACGTCGCGCGCGCCTGGCCGCCGCATCGCGGGCGTCGTCGATCCACTTGCCGAGCTTGGGCAGGATGAGCTTCGCCACCACGGCAGGTCGGCCGTCGCGCCAGTCCTCCCAGGGGAAGTAGCGGTACCAGCTGCGCCAGCCCGGCTCGCGCTCGCCCTTCATCGAGCGTTCGCGCGTGAGGCCGAGATAGGAGATCGACACGATGCGCCGTCCGCTGGCGGCATCGGTGCGATAGCGATCGGCGAAGGTGTAGAGCTGCTCGACGTAGCCGAGCGGGTGATGCGTCTGCCGCTCGACCCAGGCGCGCAATCCCGTCTGCAGGGTCGGATGATCGCCCTCGAACGGGCCGGACGGCAGCAGGGCGCCGTCCTCCAGGGTCAGCACCTGAGGCTGGTCGTCGATCAGGGCGACCAGCACGGCATTGAGCTCGATGACGACGGAGCGCGGTCCAGCAGAGGGCATCGCCGGCCATTATGCCGGTTCTTTTCGGATCGCGCCCGGTGCACAGTGTCCTTTCCAACACGTCAACCGGGGCGAGCCGATGGCCAGGAAGAAGATGCCGGAGCACGACGAGAGCTCGGCCGAATACCAGCGCGGCATGGCTGAGATCCGCAAGCAGCTCGGCCCCATGGCCGACAACTACATTCGCAAGATCAAGTCGCTGGCGCCGGAATTCGCGTGGGTGAACGTCACCTTCCCGTTCGCCGAGCTCTACCCGCGCGACGTCATCGACCTCAAGACGCGCGAGCTCTGCACCGTGGCGGCGCTCACCGTGCAGGGCTTCTCCCAGCCCGAGCTTCGGCTGCACATCAACGCCGCCCTGCGCTGCGGCAACTCACGTGGCGAGGTGGCCGAGATCATCACCCAGATGATCGCCTACTGCGGCTTCCCTGCGGCCACCAATGCGCTGATGACCATGAAGGAGGTGTTCGACGAGATCGACGCTCGGGCCCGTCCGGCCAAGGCCGCTCCGAAGAAGCGCAAGACGGCCGGCAAGGCGAGGCGCAAATGAGCGGCGGCGGACGCAACGGCGCCAGGCTGCTGGTGCAGAACCTCGAGGCGCAGGGTGTCGAGTACATCTTCGGCATCCCCGGTGCCAAGATCGACCCGGTGTTCGATGCGCTCGTCGATTCGACGATCAAGACCGTGGTATGCCGGCACGAGCAGAACGCCGCCTTCATCGCCGGCGGCCTCGGCCGCCTGACCGGCAAGGCGGGCGTCGTGCTGGTGACGTCGGGGCCGGGCTGCTCGAACCTGGTGACGGGTCTCGCCACGGCCAACACCGAGGGCGACCCGATCGTCGCGCTGGGCGGCTCCGTGCCGGTGGCCGAGCGGCTGAAGCAGACGCATCAGTCGATGGACACCATCGCCCTGTTCCGTCCGGTGACCAAGTACGCCGCCGAGATCGATGCGCCGGAAGCCATCTCCGAGGCGCTGGCGGCGTCGTTCCGGGCCGCCGAATCGGGTCGGCCCGGCGCCACGTTCCTCAGCCTGCCCAAGGACGTCATGAAGGCCGACGCCGCCGGCGATGTCCTGCTGCCGGCGCGCTGCCCGGCGCTCGGCCCGGCCAATGCCGAGGCGATCGCCGAGGCTGCCCGCCTGATCGATGCGGCCGAACGGCCGGTCGTGGTGCTCGGCATGCTGTCGAGCCAGCCGGCCGCGACGGCGGCGGTTCGCACCCTGCTGACGCACAGCAAGCTCGCCGTCGCCGGCACCTTCCAGGCGGCGGGCGTGATTCCGCGCGAGCATCTCGACTGCTTCGGCGGGCGCGTCGGCCTGTTCCACAACCAGCCGGCCGATCGGCTGCTCGACGCCGCCGACCTGGTGCTGACCATCGGCTTCGATCCGGTAGAGTACGACCCGGCGCTGTGGAACGCCGGCCGCAGGCGCACCCTGATCCATCTCGACTGCGTGCCGCCCGATCCCGATCGCCACTACCGTCCCGACCTCGAGTTGCTGGGCGACATCGCCGCGACCCTGGGCGGGCTGGCGTCGCTCCTGAAGCCGCGGCCGCGACCGGCGCAAGCGGCCGTGCTGGCCGAGTTCGCCGGCGAGCGTGCCCGGCTGGCGGCCGACGCCGCGAAGCACTCCGGGATGCCCGTCCATCCGCTGCAGCTCGTGCAGGCGCTGCAGGAGCTGCTCGACCAGGACACCCTGCTGTGCTCCGACATGGGCTCCTTCCACATCTGGATGGCGCGTCACCTGCTGGCCCATCGGCCGCGCCAGATCATGATCAGCAACGGCCAGCAGACCTTGGGCGTGGCCCTGCCCTGGGCGATCGCCGCCTGCCTCGCCGAGCCGGGCCGCAAGGTCGTCTCGGTGTCGGGCGACGGCGGCTTCCTGTTCTCCGCCGTCGAGCTCGAGACCGCCGTCCGCCTGAAGTGCAACTTCGTGCATATCGTGTGGATCGACGGCAGCTACGACATGGTGCGCTTCCAGGAGATGGCGGCCTACGGCCGCGAATCCGGCGTCCGCTTCGGCCCCGTCGACGTCGTCAAGTTCGCCGAGTCGATGGGCGCCCGCGGTTTCCATGTCGGCTCGGCCGACGAGGTGAAGCCCGTCCTGGCGAAGGCCATGGCAATGGATGGCCCGGTGCTGATCGGCGTACCGGTCGACTACCGCGACAACCAGGGCCTTATGGCAGCCATGCATGCCGACGTGATTCATTGAGGCTGACCAAGGCCGAACAGCACTTCGCCTCATCCTGAGGAGCCGTGCGTAGCGCGGCGTCTCGAAGGATGGGGGCACACGCGGTGCTTGTTGGCATGCTTCGAGACGCTCGCGGTGCTCGCTCCTCAGCATGAGGTGTCATTGGTTGCTCGCGCGCGTGACAACGGTGTGCTGTCCGCGCTGAGAGTTCATCGCCGCGCGGTGTGCTGTCCGCGCCGAGACCTCACCGCGGCGCGAGCTGCTCGATCAGGCCGTTCGCCGTGCCGGCCAGTGCCGTGAAGGCGCCGACATTGAACTGGTTGATGGCGGCGAAGACGCCGACGCCGCGGGTCGGCGCGAAGGCCGAGTAGGTGAAGATGCCTTGCAGCCCGCCGGCCTTCTGCAGGATCAGCGGACGGCTGCCCTTGGGCGCCATGACGATCCAGCCGAGCCCCATCGCGTCCATGTGCCCGGCCTCGTCGAAGCCCGAGACCGGCTTGAGGCCATCTCTCGGTACATAGGCAGCATGGTCGAGCAGCCGGATCTCCGCACCCCGAGGCGAGAAGCGATCGAGATGCCAGGCGAGCCAGCGCAGGATGTCGTTGGCGGTCGAGTAGAGGCTGCTGGCACCGGCCATCACGCTGGTCGCCCTGACGGTGGGCATCGCCTTGCCATCGAAGAAATGTCCCTGCAGGACCCGCGCGGCGTCGCCGTCACGCAAGGCCAGGACCGTGTCCTTCATTCCCGCTGGATCGAGCACGATCTCCCTGAGCAGCTGGTCATAGGGCTTGCCCGCGCTGGAAGCGAGTGCCGCCGCCAGCATGTCGAAGGCGAAGTTCGAGTAGAGGCCGCCGCTGCCCGGCGTGAACAGCAGGGGATTGGACTGCAGGCCCTTGATGTAGGCCTCCTGCGTCAGCGTCCGGAACGGGTCGTCCGGCGGCCCCGGCGTGCGCTCGACCTCGCGCGGCAGGCCGGACGTGTGGGTCGCGAGCTCGATCAGGCGGATCGGCCGTCCGTCGCGCTCCGGCACCTTGACCGGCCAGCCGAGCCGGTCCTGCAGGCGATCGGTCAGCCGGACGGTGCCCTGCGACACCAGCCCGGCCAGCACCTGGCCCGTGAAGGCCTTGGTGATCGAGCCGATGCGCAGCATCGTGTTGCCATCGGGCTCCTTGCCGGAGCCGTCCGACGTCTCGCCGAAACCGAACACGGCCGTCCGGCCGTCACGTACCGCACCGAGGATCAGCGCGGGAACGCGCGCATCGAGAAACAGCATCGCGCCGGTGAAGCTCACGATCTCGTCGAGGAGCCTGTCCTGCGCACGCAAGCGTGGAGAGGAGAGCAACGTGCCTGCCAGCGGCAGCGATGCGAGGGCAAGGGCTCGGCGGCGCGTGGGATGCTTCATGGGCTCGACTCACAATTTCGTTTGCACAGAGACCGTACCCAATCAGCGGGCCGACGCATCAGCATAGGCCATTTTCTTCGTCATCCCGAGCGGAGCCGCCCAGTCAGGCGCTGTTTACAGCGCCTGACTGGGCGGCGCAGTCGAGGGACCTGTCTTTGGCAACGGCTCGACAAGAAAGGTCCCTCCACTACGCCGCCCTTAGGGCGGCTCCGGTCGGGATGACGGTTGCTTTGTCAGGGGCGATGCCCGCCCCAAAGCTCGGCACTCAGCTCATGTCCCCTGCCATCTGGGTCAATCCCAGCGCAACGGACAGCAGATCCGAGCGCGCGGCCAGGCGCGCTGAGGGAGCGGCCCGCGCAACCGCGGCGCGCACGGCCGGCACGCGGCTCGAGCCGCCGGTGAGAAAGATCGTGTCGATGGCCGACGGCGCCAGCCCCGCCGCCGCGATGCAGCCGCGCGCCGTCCCCTGCAGGCGATCCAGCCTGGCGCCGATGGCGCTGTCGAACTGGCCGCGCGTCGCTTCGGCTGCCAGGTTCGCCTCGAGAAAGGTCAGGAGGATGCTCGCGCGGTCCTCGGCGCTGAGCGCGATCTTGGCGTCCTCGACGGCGAAGGCCAGGCGATGCCCCAGCCGGCGCTGCACCAGGTGCAAGAGACGCTCCACCTTCTCCGGCTCGCACGCCAGCGCGGCCAGCTCGGCGAGCGCGCGCTCGTTCCTGTAGGTGTAGGCGAAGTTGATCGTCGCCCAGGTGGCGAGCTCGTGATAGAGCGCGTTCGGCATCGGCAGGTTCTTCTCGACCAGCCGGGTGCCGAGCCCGAGAAGCGGCATCACCGCCGCGAGGCTGAGCGCGGCATCGAAATCCGTGCCGCCCACGCGCACGCCGGCGTTCGCCAGCACGTCGCCGCCGCGATCGACCCGCGTGCGTTGCCGCGGGCCGACCCGCACGATGGAGAAGTCGCTCGTGCCGCCACCGATGTCGGCGATCAGCGCCAGCTCCTCGCGCTCCACCGTCTGCTCGTAGTGATGCGCCGCCGCGATCGGCTCGTACACGAACGCCACGTCACGAAAGCCCACGCGGCGGGCGATTGTCTCGAGCACGCCCTGGGCTCGCGCATCGGCCGTGTCGTCGCCGTCGACGAAGCGCACCGGCCGGCCATGCACGACGGCGGTGATCTCCCGGCCGGCGAAGGCTTCCGCCTTGTGCTTGAGATGCCGCACGAAGATCTCGACGACGTCGGCCAGGGCCACCTTGCGGCCGCCGATGACGGTCTCCTCCTCGATCAGCGGGGAACCGAGGATCGACTTCAGAGCGCGCATCAGCCGCCCTTCGGTCTGCCCGACATAGGCCGAGATGGCCTCGTTGCCGAACAGCACCCGGCCCCTGGTCTCGCTGTCGAAGAACACCGCGCTCGGGATCAGCGTGCTGCTCTCCTCGACCGGCGCCAGCACGGCGGCGTTGTCGCGAACAACGCCGATCGCCGAGTTCGACGTCCCGAAATCCAAGACCTCATCTATTGCGACTCGCCGAGAGTTGCCAGTCTGTTTCTTTTCGCTTAGCATAGCCGCGATAGTGGGATGCCCAGACGATGAGCGTCTTGTTATCAGTTTCAGCATCCCCACCGACTTTGTGCCGATACGGCCTTTTCCCCTCCCCGAATGGGCGTTAGGGCAATACACTCACTCCCATGGTCTTTGCGGCTCGCCGCAGTTCTCGATCCAGTGAGGCAAGATCGGCATCGAGACGAATCGCAAGCTCGAGATAGGCAGCATCGTACGCTGTCAAGCGATGGGCTCGCGCCAGCAACATGGTATCCGCCCACGATTGGTTGCCAGGGTCCGTATCGACGGAGAGCGGCAGATCCGCCATCAGTTTCAGGTACTCCTCCGCCTGAGATTTCCTCAGGCGACCGCGCCGCTCGGCCACCAGCAGCACATTGGCAATCTCCAGTCGCCATAGGGCGGGCACGATGGCGCCTTCCGAATCGACTCGCCGTTCGATGAACCGTGTTGCGTCAGTGGCCTCGTCCTCGAAGCACCACGTCAACGCGATAGAGGCGTCGACAACCAGCACGGTCAGTACTTGCGTCCGTCGTCGCGCAGTTCCTTCCAGCCGAGGCCGCCCAAAGTAGTTCCCTTGCGCAGCTTTCGGAGCCTTTCCATCGCCGCTGAAACCTTCTCCTTCCGAGCCGTCGCAACCGGCATCAATCGCGCAACAGGCTTGCCACGCCGTGTAATCAAGATCTGCTCGCCTTGCTCCACACGCTCCAGAAGAGCAGAGAATTTGGTCTTGGCCTCGAAGCTTCCAACGGTCGCCATGCCCGACCTCCTCTACCAACTAGTTTAATCAACTAGTCTATTCACTGCAACGCCGAGCCGTCGATGCGCCCGCAACGTGGCGTTGCTTCGTCCCGGGCTTGCCCGTTTGCCGAGACCTTGCCGGGCGAACGCGGAACGATGAACCTGCGACGCTTCTACGCCGGCCCCGCGACGATCTTGCGATCGTGCAAGCGCGCGATCTCGTGGTCGGGCAAGCCCAGGACACCGGACAGGATCTCGTCGGTGTGCTGACCGAGCAGCGGCGCCGGTCGAGGCGGCTGGCGCGGCACCGCGCCGAACTGCAGGGGCGTGGCGGCGACCGGGTAACGGCCGATGCCGGGCTGGTCGAGGGTGGTGAACATCGGGTTGCCGAGCACATGGTCGCGATCGGCCGCCAGCTCGCGGAAGGTCTGGTAGGGCGCCCATAGCGCGCCCGCCGCCTTCAGGGCCTCGCTCACCTCGGCGGCCGTATGCGCCGCCACCCAGGGCTCGATCACCGCGCAGAGCTCGGCGCGCGCCAGCCAGCGACCGGCATCCGTCTTGAGGTCGAGACCCTTGTCGTGCTCGATCCGGGCGAACGCGTCGGCGAAGCCGCCGGCCTTCGCCAGAGCATCGACGTGCCGGTCGGAGAAGATGCAGATCATGACGAAGCGGCCGTCGCGCGTGCGGAAGTCGCGGCCGAACGTGCCGAAGATCTCGTTGCCGAAGCGCGGCCGGTCGACCTCGTTGACCGCCGCCTCGCCGATGTAGCCCAGGGCCGAGGTGACGGCGAGCGCCATGTCCTGCAGGGGCAGGACGATGCGCTGGCCCTCGCCGGTCAGCCGGCGATGCCGCTCGGCCGCCAGGATCGCCATGGCGCCGGCATAGGCGGTCGCGAGATCCCACGGCGGCGCCACGGCGTTGACCGGCCCTTCGTGGCCGACCGGCCCGGTCACCATGGGAAAGCCGGTGATGGCGTTCACCGTGTAGTCGACATGGGCGGTACCGTCGCGCGCGCCGACGATGTTGAGGGCGATCAGGTCGGCGCGCTTCTTCGCCAGCTCCTCGTAGGCGAGCCAGCCGCGCGCCGGCATGTTGGTGGTGAAGATGCCAGCGCCCTCTCCCGGCGCCGTGATCAGCGCCGTGAGCAGCTCGCGGCCCTCGGGCGAGCGGAGCGCCACGGCGATCGACCGCTTGCCCTTGTTCAGCCCCGCCCAGTAGATCGAGCGGCCGTCCTGCGTGATCGGCCAGCGGTCGCTGTCGAGGCCGCCCGCGATGTCGTCGAAGCGGATCACGTCGGCGCCCAGTTGGGCGAGCGTCATGCCGCCCAGCGGGGCGGCAATGAACGCCGAGCCCTCGACGATGCGAAGGTCGGCGAGGATGCCAGTCATTGTTCGTTTCCCGTGTCTTGTCTTGTTATCGGTCGAGGATTTGTTATCGCTTGAGGTTGTTCTTGCGCTTCTCCAGCCACCATCCGTATTCGGGCGTCCACATCTCGAAATCGCCGTCGCAGCCCAGCTCCTGCGCGGCGTGCACCGCCCAGAATGGGTCATAGAGCGCCTGCCGGCCGATCGCGATCAGGTCGGCGTCGCCGGCCTGCAGGATCGCCTCGGCCTGCGGGCCGTCGAGGATCAGGCCGACCGCCATGGTCGTGATGTCGGCCTGGCGCTTCACCGCCGCGGCGAACGGCACCTGGAAGCCGAGGCCGCGCTTGACCGGCAGCGCCGTCGACAGGCCGGTGAGCCCGCCGGACGAGCAATCTATGACGTCGACGCCGAGCTCCTTCAGCGCCTTGGCGAAGACCACCGTGTCCTCGACCTCCCAGCCGCCGGCGCCGTCGACCGTCGAGACGCGGATGAACATCGGCTTGTGCCCGGGCCAGTTGCTGCGCACCGCCTGCGCCGCGGCGAGCGGGAAACGCATGCGGCCGGCGCGATCGCCGCCATACTGGTCGTTGCGCTTGTTGCTGACCGGCGACAGGAACTGCGCCAGCAGGTAGCCGTGCGCGCCGTGGATCTCGATGACGTCGTAGCCGGCGGCGTCGGCGCGCCGGGCCGCCTCGCCGAACTTCCTGACGATGTCCTCGATCTCCGCCGCCGCGAGCTGGCGCGGCATCAGCCAGCCCTCGGCAGCCGACAGCTCGGACGGGCCGACGACCTCCCACTTCTTCCAGCCGGCGCCCTCCGGGCCGAGCTGGCCCGGCTTGTCGAACGAGCGCGGCGTCGATCCCTTCCGGCCGGAATGGGTGATCTGGGTGGCCGCCAGCGCCCCTTCCTGCTTGAGGAAGCGCACGAGCCGCTTGTGACCCTCGATCTGGCCGTCGTCCCACATGCCGAGATCGCCCTGGGTGACGCGGCCGCGCGGCTCGACGGCGCAGTTCTCGGTGAACACGATGCCGAACTTGCCCAGCGCGAACTTGCCGAGATGGACGAGATGGTAGTCGTTCACCTGCCCGTCGGTGGCGCGATACTGCACCATGGGCGACACGACGGAGCGGTTGGGCGCGGTGACGCCGCGCAGCTTGAGGGGCTGGAAGAGAAGCGGTTTCTGCAAGGGTGGTCCCCCGGACGGGATGGCTAGTGCGGGTCGGGAACATAGACCGGACGACCGCCCGCGGCCTATCTTCCCGCCATGTTTGACCTCGTCATCCGAAATGGAACCGTGATCGACGGTTCCGGCCAACCGCGCCGCCTCGCCGATGTCGCCGTGCAGGACGGCCGGATCGCCGCCGTGGGGCCGAGCCTCGGCGCCGGAAGGCGCGAGATCGACGCCGCAGGGCTGATCGTGGCGCCGGGCTTCGTCGACATTCACACCCACTACGACGGGCAGGCGACCTGGGATCCCTACATCACGCCCAGCTCGTGGCATGGCGTGACGACCACGGTGTTCGGCAATTGCGGCGTCGGCTTCGCACCGGTGCGGCCGGGCGCGTCGGGCTACCTGATCAACCTGATGGAGGGGGTCGAGGACATCCCCGGGACCGTCCTGAGCGAGGGCGTGAAGTTCGACTGGGAGTCCTTCCCGCAATACCTCGATGCCCTGGCGGCGATGCCGCGTGCCGTCGATGTCGCCGCCCAGCTGCCGCACGGCGCGCTGCGCTTCTACGTCATGGGCGACCGCGGCGCCGACCACGCCGAGGTGCCGGACGAGCGCGAGATCGAGGCCATGGCCCGCCTCACCGAGGAGGCGCTGCATGCCGGCGCGCTCGGCTTCACCACCTCGCGCACAACCAAGCACAAGGCAAAGGACGGCCGCTTCACGCCCTCGCTCAGCGCCCGCGAGGCCGAGCTGCTGGGCATCGCCGCCGGCATGAAGCGGGCCGGCCGCGGAGTGCTGCAGGTCAACTCGGATTTCGGCCCGGGCGAGTTCGAGGCGCTGGAAGCGGCGGCCGCGCTGGCCGGCCGGCCGCTGTCCTGCCTTCTGGTCCAGGTCGACGCCCAGCCCGCGCTGTGGCGCGAGACGCTCGACCAGATCCATGGCGTGCGCCGCGCCGGCCGCGCCGCCAACGCCCAGGTCGGCTCGCGCGCGATCGGCGTCATGATGGGGCTCGAGACGACGGCGCATCCGTTCGCCGCCCATCCGGCCTGGCTCGAGATGCGCCGGCTCACCCCGGCCGAACGATATGCCCGCCTGGCGGCGGATGCGGAGCTGCGACGCCGCCTGGTCGAGACGCCCAATGGCGATGGCCCGCGCGCTTTCCTTGCCGACTCGTTCCACAAGATGTTCCCGGTCGGCGATCGGCCCGACTACGAGCCGGATGCCGAGAGCTCGATCGCCGCGATCGCGCGCCGGACCGGGCGCCCGCCCCAGGCGGTGGCGCTGGACACGCTGATGTCGCTCGGCGGCAAGGGCCTGCTGATGCTGCCGTTCGAGAACTACGCCTACGGCAACCTCGACGTGGTGCACGAGATGATCACCGACAGCGCGACGGTGCTGGGCGTGGCCGACGGCGGCGCCCATGTCGGGGTGATCTGCGATGCCTCGTCGCCGACCTCGCTGCTCACCCTGTGGGCGCGCGACCGCCGGCGCGGGCCGAAGCTCGCGCTCGAGTTCCTGATCGCCAAGCAGACGCGCGGCACCGCCGCGGCCTACGGCCTCGGCGACCGCGGCCTGCTGGCGCCGGGCCACAAGGCCGACATCAACGTGATCGATTTCGACAGCCTGGCGCTCAGGCGCCCCGAGGTCGTCTACGACCTGCCGGCCGGCGGCCGCCGCCTGATCCAGCGCGCGACCGGCTATCGCCACACCTTCAATGCCGGCATCGAGACGGTCTGCAACGACGAGTTGACCGGCGAGCGGCCGGGCCGGCTTGTGCGGGGACCACAGGAAGGTTAAAGGCGGCCGCAGGCGGCCTCGACGACGTGCTCACCTTTCTTTCTCCTCCCCTGCTCCTGGTCGCCTTGGTGATCGGCGCGATCGCCGCGTCAGAAGCCGGATACTGGGCGGGCCGCATCGCCGGTCCAAAGGGCGAGGATTTCGACAGTCAGCTCGGCGTGGTGCGCGGCGCGATCTTCGCCCTGGTCGCGTTCCTGATCGGCTTCGCCTTCTCGGGCGCAGGGTCGCGCTACGTCGATCGCCTCGACGTCATCGTCAAGGAAGCCAATGCGCTCGGCACGGCCTGGCTGCGGGCCGACCTGCTGCCCGAACCGGCCCGGGCCGAGCTCAAGAAGGCGTTGCGCGAGTACACGACCGATCGCATCGCCCTGCTCGGGAGCGAGGACATGTCAGACCTCGAGCGACGGCTTGCCGGCGTGCCCGCCCTGCAGGACAGGATCTGGAAGGCCGGCCTCGACGGCACCGCCGCCAATCCGCAGCTCGCGCTGCTCGTGCTGCCGTCGCTCAACGACGTCATCGACCTGCACACCACCCACCTGTCGGCCGCCCGCCGCCACATCCCGATGCCCATCATGCTGGCGCTTCTGGTCGGCGCCACTGTCTCCCTCGCTATCGCGGCGTTCGGCAATGGCCAGGCAAAACGGCGCCATTCCGTGCTGAACTTCATCTACGGCCTGGTGCTGTCGATCGCCCTGTGGATGACGATCGACCTCGACTATCCGCGCTACGGCCTGATCCGCACCAACATCGCACCGCTGGCGGAAACGCTGGCGTCGATGAAGTAGCCGGGCGGGCTCGCGCGGGCGGCGCCATTCTCCGGGAGCGCGCCAACCTGCTCAGGATGAGGACTTTGCCGGACCAGCCAGAAGGTAGCGCCTATGAGCGCCCCTGGAGTGGCGCGCTCCCAGCGCATGATCGTAGCGCCTGTGCATGGCGCACTCCCGGCAACGAAGCGCCGTGCCCCGGCGATGCCTACACCGTCATGTGCCTGCGCACGGCTTCCTGGTCGAAGGTCTCGCGGGTCCCGGACATCACGACCTCGCCGCGGTCCATGACGGCGAAATCGTCGGCCAGCTCGTGGGCGAACTCGAGGTATTGCTCGACCAGCAGGATGGCCATGTCGCCGCGCTGGCGCAGGAAGGTGATGGCTCGGCCGATGTCCTTGATGACCGACGGCTGGATGCCTTCGGTCGGCTCGTCGAGAAGCAGCAGCTTGGGCCGCATGGTGAGCGCACGGCCGATCGCGAGCTGCTGCTGCTGGCCGCCCGAGAGATCGCCGCCGCGGCGCCTCAGCATCGACTGCAGCACCGGGAAGAGCTCGAACACCTCGTCCGGCACCTTCTTGTGCTCGCGGCTCACCGGCGCGAAGCCGGTCTCGAGATTCTCCTTCACCGTCAGCAGCGGGAAGATCTCGCGACCCTGCGGCACCAGCGCCACGCCGCGGCGCGCACGTTCGTAGGGCGCCAGCTTCGAGACCTCCTGGCCGTCGACCTGGATGGTGCCGGAGGCGATGGACTGCATGCCGGAGATGGCGCGCAGCAGGCTGGTCTTGCCGACGCCGTTGCGGCCGAGCAGGCAGGTCACGCGGCCGATCGTGGCCGA
>LNFM01007853.1_pt1 | contig 16440 bp, 17 predicted proteins | sample 596031 | NCBI WGS metagenome assembly LNFM01 (sample SAMN04254537, study PRJNA301005) | activated carbon metagenome | isolation source: dual media filters at the Ann Arbor, Michigan drinking water treatment plant | place: USA: Ann Arbor
TCCTGACCTCAAGCTCTCGAACCGCCCGGTGCGGACCCGCACGCCGGGTGGTGTGGCAGGGGTGCCTCCGAACATGGAGGCCCCCTATGCCGATTTGGGTCCGGCGTAGCTGCGGGACGGGCACAGGATGTCTGCGGCGCCCGACGCGCCGATGTCCTACACCCGCAGGGTCGGGATGTGGCCATGGTCAAAGGTCTCTTCTGAAACACCCAGGCAGACCCCATGGACAACATCTGCGATGCCCTGAGAGAAAGTCACAAGACGCAGCGCAAGCTCTGTCGACAACTGGTTCGCATCAAGCCCGAAGATCCGCGTCGACCTGGGCCTCAAACCATCGCGACACGCTCTGTCCGAGCATCACGAGATCGACGAGTGTGTCGAAACGCTGGGCAAAGCGCACGACGACCCCAAGGCTTCAGTGGCCGTCAGCACCTGAGCTGCCACGGTTTCGACGGGCTCGCGTTGCCATCAGACGGTGCGCCCGCCGTCCACCGGGAACTCGACTCCGGTGATGAAGGCAGCGTCGTCGCTGGCCAGGAACACCGCGGCGTTGGCCACGTCTTCAGGGCGCGACATCCGGCCCAGTGGAATGGTGGCGATGAACCTCTGACGGTTCTCGGGCGTGTCGGGTACGCCCATGAAAGCCTCAAGCAGAGCCGTCTCACCGATCACCGGGCAGATGGCGTTGACACGGATGCGGTCTGGGCCGAGCTCGACCGCCATTGACTTGGACAACAGGTTCACCGCGCCCTTGCTGGCGTTGTACCAGGTGAGGCCAGGCCGGGGCCGGATGCCTGCGGTCGATCCCACATTGAGGATGACGCCGCCTCCTTGCGAGCGCATCACGGGCACCACGGCGTGCGTCATGTGGAAGATCGACTTGACGTTGATCGCGAAGACGCGGTCGAAGGTGGCTTCGTCCACATCAAGCAACGGTTGATTGCGGTGCGTCCAGCCGGCGTTGTTCACCACCACGTCGATCCGGCGGAAACGCTCGCGTGCGCGGTCGATGAGCGCATCCACATCGGATCGCGACGTCACGTCGCAATGCATGGCCATGCTGCGCCCGCCGCACTGCCGGGCGACTTCGCTGGCGCCGGCCTCGTTGAGGTCGGCCAGCACCACATGCGCGCCTTCGCGGGCGAAGGCGCGCGCAATGCCGGCGCCGAACCCGCTGGCTGCTCCGGTGACGATGGCGATCTTGTCCTGCAGTCTCATGGGGTCCTCGCGGTGGGTGATTGAGTGAGGGTTGCAGTGTGAAACCGGGGCATTGCCTGCGCCATTGCCGTTTGGCAAAGGCAGGCTTTCGATCACGGCAGGTTGCGGGTTTTCACCGAGTCCGGGGCGCAACGTTGCCCGGCGACGAGGGCGATACTCGACATCCGTTTGGGAATCCATCATGTTGCCTGACCTTGACTCTCTGGCTCTGTTCGTGCGTGCGGCCGAGCAACGCAACTTGACGCGGGCCGCCGAGGTCAGTTTCATCACCGTGCCGGCGGCCAGCCGTCGGCTGTCTTTGCTGGAGCACCAGTTCAAGGCCCAGCTCTTCGAACGCCATTCGCGCGGACTGGAGCTCACGGCGGCGGGTGAGCGCCTGCTGGTGCTCGCCCGCGAGGTGCTCGCCACCGTGCACCACATGCGCGCCGAGATGACCAACTACGGTTCTGGCCACACGGCTGTGCTGCGCATCCACGGCAACACGTCGGCCATGGCGCAGTTCCTGCCCGCCGACATCGCCAGCTTTCAACCCCTGCGACCCGACATCCGGCTCGTGCTGGAGGAGTGCTGGAGCGCCGACGCCATCCGCAAGCTGCGCAGCGGCGACATCGACCTGGGCGTGGTCGTCGAGGGCGTGGATACTGCCGGCCTGGTGACGCTGCCTTACCGCCAAGACCAGCTGGCGGTGGTCGCTCCGCCTTCGATCCCGTTGCCCGAGCCGGTGTTCTTCAGCGACCTGCTCGAGCACGACATGGTGGGCCTGGAAGGCGGCAGCACCCTCACGCGACTGCTCGAAGCGCGCGCTACCGAACTCATGAAACCCATGGCGCTGCGTGTGCAGGTGCGCAGCTTCGAGGCGGTGTGCCGAGCGGTGGAGGCGGGTCTGGGCATCGGTGTGCTGCCGATGCAGGCTGCGCGCGGCACGGCCCAGTCGATGAACCTGCGGGTGCTGCCGATTGCAGACGCCTGGGCCTCGCGCCGCATGCTGTTGTGCACCGGCACCGTGGCCGACCCCGGCTCGCCGCTGGGTGCTTTGCTGGCCCACCTGCAGACCTGCGTGCAGCTCGACTGAGGTCCCGTTCAACACGTGGCAACGCTGGCTTTGCCACCCGGCAATAGCCAGGCGCGCCGTGGGTGCCCATCATGGCGCGATGAGTGCCACCAGCCTTCAAGCCCCCAGCTACCTGTTTCTTCCCGCCACGCGGCTCGACCGGCTGGACAAGGCCTTGTCCAGTGGTGCCGGCGCGGTCATCCTCGATCTCGAAGATGCGGTGGCCGCCGCGCACAGGCCGGCGGCTCGCGATGCGTTGGCAAACGCGGGTGCGCGTCTGGCCGGCGCACCACCCGGCCGGCTGTGGCTGCGCATCAACGCCATGGACACGCCCGACGTCCAGGCCGATCTGGATCTGCTCAAGGCATTGCCCTGGGTGGGCGTTGTCTGCCCCAAGGCGCAGCACATCGACGAACTGCGCGCCCTGCCTGCCGGGCGTGATGTGCTGGCGTTGATCGAAAGCGCGCGAGGCCTGGTGCTGGCTCCCCGGCTGGGTGAAGTGCCCTCGGTGGTGGGTGTTGCCTTTGGCAGTATTGACTACGCGCTTGATCTGGGAGGCATCGACCCCGATGACCATGAAGCGCTGCGACACGCGCGCTCGACCCTGGTGTGGGCCGCGCGCATGGCCAACCTGCCTGCGCCGGTGGACGGTGTGACCACGCGGCTGGACGACGTCGCCGCCCTGCAGGCCGACGCCCGCGAGTCGAGGCGTCTGGGCTTTGGCGCCAAGCTGTGCATACACCCCGACCAGGTGGCGACGGTGAACGCGGTGTTTGCGCCCACCGAAGCCGAGCTGACCTGGGCGCGCCGCGTGGTGGAGCTCGCTGGTGATGGCGCTGCCACACGACTCGACGGCGTGATGATCGACCGCCCGGTGTTGCAGCGCGCGCTGCGCCTGCTGGCCAGCGCGCGTTGACATCGCTGGCGCGTCAGTGCGGGCGCGTGCGTTGAACCGAAGGCCGTTGCGCCAGGGTGCCGGCCAGGGCGCGCAGGGCCGGCATGTCGGGCAACCACGGTGCATTCGTGAAACGGAAGTCGAGGTAGTCCAACGCGTCGATGGCCGCCAGCACGTCCAGCCGCGGCATGCCCGAGGCGCTCAACGCGCCGCTGGATGCCATCGCCTCCAGGCGCTCCATGCCCTCGCGCATCGAGCGGCGTCGCCGCACGCCCACCGGGGTGTCGTCAAAAAGCGTTGGTGCGGTCACCTTGCGGATGATGATGGTGTGCACCGCCGCGTCGATGACACCCAGCGCAACACCGGTTCGGGAGAGCACAGAGGCCGCATCGGCGCCCAGCAGACTGGGAGCGTCAGGACGGGTTGCCTCCAGCCATTGCACGATGAGCAGGCTCTCGGCAAGCGGCGTGCCGTCGTCCAGCACCAGCGTGGGCACGCGGGTGGCGGCGTTGGCTTCTCGCAGGCGCGGGTCGTCGGCCCAGGGGTCGACGATGGTGGGTTCGATCTCGACCCCCTTTTCGATCAGCGCCATGCGCGCCAGGCGAACGTAGGGGGAGGTGGTGTTGGCCAGAAGTTGCATGTGCGGGTCCTCGCGGTTCGGATTCAGGCGGGCAAGGCGCCGAGCTGCTTGAGCATGCCCAGGTTGTCGAGCAATGCCCAGTGTTCGATCAACACGCCGTCGCGGATCTGGAACAGGTCCAGCACGCCGATGTCGATCGAGCGGCCGGTGGCGGCCATGTCGCCGAAGGGCCCGGTGTGCGTGGCCTGCACGCGCAGGCGGACCAGCACCTTCTCGCCCTCGGCCACGAAGTCCTCCAGCGGCAGCTTCATGTCGGGGAACGCGGGCATGAGCGCGTCGTGCAGCTGCGCCACGCCTGCGGGGCCGCGCACCTCGAACGGCAGGCCCGGATCGTGGCGGACAAAGCTCGGGGCGATGTGTTTCTGCATCCAGTCCACATCGCGCTTGAGAAAGGCGGTGAAGTAGTCGCGGCAGAGCTGCTTGTTGGCTTCCAGGTTCATGGTGTGGTCTCGCTGAGGGGTGGTCGGTGGGCTCAGACGGGCATGACGTCAAAGCCCAGGCGGGGGAAATGCAGGTGCAGGTCACCGGCCTGGGGGTCGTGGCGGTGGATCACCACCTCGGCGTCGCTGGCGGCCACCAGGGTGCCCGTCACCGGCACTCGGGCGTTGTCGTCGGGCGTCACCACCACCGATGCGCCGGGCTGCAAGCCGCCCGGGTCGCCATCCGGGCGCAGGTGGGCCACGGCGGCCGGGCGTGCGGCCGCGGCCGCGGCCAGCGCTTCTTCCGGCGTCATGGCGCTGGCGTGGCCGTGGCCGATGGCGGCGATGCTCGCGTACCACGCCTCCAGTCCGTGGAAGCCCACCAGGGCGTCCACCTCGGGTGGGGCGTTCTTGCGCATCAGAAACGTGGTTTGCCAGCACGCCAGGTCGAGCACGCTGGGCGACTGGCCGAACAGGAACGCATGGCCGCGTGCTTTCGCTGCGGTCAGCGCCTGTCTGAGCCAGCCGTAGTGAGCGCGCAGCACCTGCAGGTGGTGCGGCAGGTCGGGCGCCATGGCGGGCTTGCTGATGTCGATGCCCAGGTAGCCCTCCTTGCGGTCCTTGATGAACTCGGGTGGCAGCGCATCGCCAATGAAGTGCACCAGCACGCCAATGGTGGGAATCCAGACCGAGCGCTCCCAACCGAACGCCGCGCCCCGGGCCAGGCCCTCGCAGCCACCAGGGTAGATCGACGGCTCGGGCTGCAGGCGCTCCAGTGCGGGCAGGATGGCGTTGGTGTCGCAGTGAATGTCGGCGCCGATCTGCAACACGGGAATGCGGCGGTAGCCACCCGTGAGTGCGGCCAGCAGCGGGCGCGGCGGCAGGGGTGCCACGTCCACCGAGCGCCAGCTCATGCCCTTGAGGCCCAGGGTGGTGCGGACCTTTTCCGAGAAGGGGGAGAGGCCGTAGTGGTGCAGGATGATGTCGCTCACGTGTTGTCTCCTGTGTGTTTCGTCTGTGGTGTCAGTACATGATGTGACCGCCATCGACCACCAGAGTCTGGCCCGACACAAAGCCCGAGAGGTCCGACAGCATGTAGACCGCCGTGCCCACCAGATCGTCGGGCTTCTGCTCGCGCCCGATGGCTCGCGCCTTCAGGAACGACTGCTGCCACTCGATGGGGCGGTTCCTGGTGGCATCGGTGATCACGAAGCCCGGTGCGATGCAGTTCACCCGCACGCCGTGTTTGCCGACCTCCTTGGCCAGGCCCTTGGTCATCGCCAGCACAGCACCCTTGGTGGCCACGTAGTGCAGATAGCCGGGCTGGCCCGCCACAGCCACCACCGAGGCGATGTTGACGATGGCGCCGCTGCCTTGCGCGCGCATGGCCGGCATGACGGCCTTGCAGCAATTCCACACACCGCGCACGTTGACCGCGAAGATGCGTTCCCACTGGGCCGGGTCGATGGTGTCGAAGTCGGTGAGCTTGACCTCGCGGAAGTAGGCCGCGTTGTTGATCAGCCCGTCGATGCGGCCAAAGCGCTGCATGGCCGACGCCGCCATGGCCTGGGTGGATGCGTCGTCGCTCACGTCGGTCCTGGCAGAGATCGCGTGGCCGCCGGCCTGGGCGATCAGGTCCATGGTTTCGTCGGCGGGCCCCATGTCGGCCACCACGATGTTCGCGCCGTGCGCGCTGCAGGCCAGTGCAAACGCCTGGCCAATGCCGGTGGCCGCACCGGTGACGATGACGGTGCGACCGTCGAGCAAAGGTGGGGTGGACACGGGTCGTTCTCCTGGTTGGGTTGCGGGTTCAGTGTTTGTGGGGCTGCGTGTCGGGGCGCGCGGGCAGGGCCGGGCAACGGCCGTCACCGGCGCATTCCTCGGCCCGCAGCACGCGCACCACCCGCTCACGCACCGGAGCGCTGATGTCGACTTCGATGGCCCAGACGCCGCTCATCTCCAGCGCCAGCTGGCCGCGGTACTCGCCGGGCGCACCGGCGGGCTCGGCCTTCACGGGCCGTACCGAATGCGCCATCGGCATCGACGGCATGGTCGCACCCAGCGCGACGCTGGCACCCGACAGCGGCTCGCCCTGCGCCGTGCGCAGCTGCAGGCGGCAGTCGAGCAGCGGACCCAGGCCGTGTGCGTCGCAACGCAGGTCCACTTGCGGGCGGCGCGTCTGCGCGAAGGAGGGTGGGAACAGCACCAGCAGCGCCGTCGCCAGACACAGGGGTTTCATCATGGGTTTCTCCGCAAGGCACGCCACAGGCGGTGCACGGTGACCTCGTCGAGCAGACCCCGTGGCCGAAATCGCAGGAACAGCGCCACCAGCCCGCCGAAGACGACCATGCGCCAGCCCGCGAACACCTTGGTGGCCTCCAGCAAGCCGATGTCGAACGCCACGCCCAGCAGAGGCCCCAGCGCAGTGCCCAGGCCGCCGATGAGCGCATAGCCCACCGCGTGCACGCCCAGCATGGGGTCGAACAGCGCGGGCTCGATGTAGGTGGCGCGGTGCGCGTAGAGGCCGCCACCCAGCGCGGCCAGCGCACCCGCCAGGCCGATGGCGAAAAGCTGCAGCCGCAACACCGGCAGGCCCTGGCTGGCGGCCAGGGTTTCGTCGTGGCCGACCTGGCGCAAGGCCAGCCCCAGGCGGCGCGGGCGCAGCCAGGCGAGCCCCAGCAGCACGGCGGCGAGCATGCCGACACACAGGGCCAGAAAGCCGCCGGTGGACACATCGTTCTCCAGCAGCCAGCGGATGTCTCGAAAGCCCTCGGCACCCTGGGGACCCACCGGCTGTCCGTCGATCTCGCGCGTGAAATGCCAGCCCATCAGGCCGATGCGCATCATCTCGGCCAGCGCCAGCGTGGCCACTGCGTAATTGAGTCCCGAGAGGCGCAAGGTCGGGAACGCCAGCAACACCGACGACACCGCCCCCACCACCATGCCCAGCAATAGCGCCGGGCCCAGCGGCCATTGCGCCAGGGTGGATGCCAGGCCCGATGCGTAGGCCCCGAGGCCGAAGTAGGCCTGTTGTCCGAACGAGATGCGCCCCACCAGCAGCACCAGGTAGGCCGACAGCGCCAGCAGCGAGAGGATGGCGATGTCGGTCGCCAGTCCGATGGCCTGTTCAAGCGGCATGGGCCACCTTGTTGCGCAGACCAGACCGTCCCGCCGGCCCCAGCACCAGCACCAGGAACAGCAGCGCGTAGGTGGCGAATTCACGCCCGACCGCGCCGAACAGCGCCTGCGCATGGGCCTCGACGAAACCCAGCAGCCAGCCGCCCCACAGCACGCCGCGCACATGCCCAAGCCCGCCCAGCATGGCCGCCACCAGGCCCTTGGTGAGCATCCACATGCCCAGCATCGGCGTGACCTGACCCTCGGTGGCCAGCACCGCAAACGCCGCCACACCCGACAGCGCGCACGCCACCAGAAAGGCCGTGGCCTGCACGCGCCCCACCGCGATGCCCACCAGCCCGGCCGCCGTGCGCTGCGTGGCGGTGGCGCGCCAGGCCAGGCCGCTGCGTGTGTGCTGCAGCCACAGCGCCAGCGCCAGCGTCAGGCCCACCGCCAGCAGCGCGACGAGCAAGCGGTCGGGCCGGATGTGGAGGCCCAGCCAGGTCCACTCGGTCTGCGAGGCCAGGTTGGGAAAGACGTTGAGGTGGCGCGGCAACAGATTGACGGCCAGTTGCTCCAGTTGCATCCACAGCGCGAAGCTGGACGCCAGGGCCACCACCTCGCGACCGTCGAAGCCGCCACCCGGGGGCGTGGCACTGCCCCGGCCTTCATGCCCGTCGGCGTGGCGCGGTGCACTGAAGCACAGGCGCTCGACATACAGACCGATGAGCCCAGCCAGGCCGACCATGCACACGGCAACACCCCAGGCCGGCAGTGCATGGCGGCTGAACAGCCATGCGCCCACATAGGCGGCGAGCATGGCGGTGGCGCCATAGGCCAGGTTGAGCCGGCGCAGCGTGCCGAAGGTCAGCGTGAGACCCAGGCCCACCAGCGCGTAGGCCGATCCGTCGATCCAGCCGTCCAGCGAGCGTTGCAACAGGTCCAGCACCGCAGGCACCGTGGTGGTTCAGGCCGCACGCCGCTGGCCGAGGTAGGCGCGCTGGATGACGTCGTCGCTGCTCATCTCGCCCGGGTTGCCCGAGAAGGTCACCAGCCCCTGTTCCATCAGGTAGAAGTGCTGAGCCACCTTGAGCGCCATGTGGGCGTTCTGCTCCACCAGGAAGATGCTCACGCCCTCGCTGTGCAGCTGGCGGATGATCTGGAAGATTTCGGCCACCACCAGGGGCGCCAGACCCACCGAAGGCTCGTCCATCAGCAGCAGCCGCGGACGCGACATGAGCGCGCGCGCCACCGCCAGCATCTGCTGCTCGCCACCCGAGAGCGTGCCGGCCATCTGGTCAACGCGTTCCTTCAGGCGCGGGAAGCGCACGAACATGCGGTCGATGTCGTCGCGAATGGCGCTGCGGTCGCGGCGGCGGAAGGCGCCCGCCATCAGGTTCTCGCGCACGGTGAGTGCGGGAAACACCAGGCGGTTTTCGGGCACCAGCGCCAGGCCGCGCCCCACGATGTCGGCGCTGGACTTGCCCACCAGCTCCTCGCCATCAAAACGGATCGAGCCGGCCTTGGGCTTGAGGATGCCGGCGACGGTCATCATGAGCGTGGTCTTGCCCGCCCCGTTGGGGCCCAGCAGGCAGGTGACTTGTCCGCCCTGTGCGGTGAGGTTCACGCCCTTGAGCGCCTCGATCTTGCCGTAGGCGGTGGCCAGTCCTTCGATGGTCAGCATGGGTCGGGTTCTCTCAGGTGGGTTCTCTCAGGTGGGTTCGGTCACGGTGTCATCGGCACCCAGGTAGGCAGCGCGCACAGCCGGGTCCTGCTGCACCTGCGCGGGTGTGCCTTCGGCGATCTTGCGGCCGAAGTTGAGCACCGCCACGCGGTCGCAGACCTCCATGACCAGCTCCATGTGGTGCTCGATCAGCAGCACGGTGTGGCCCCGGTCGCGCAGAGCGCGGATGCGTTGGTCCAGCTCTTCGATCTCCTCGGCGTTCATGCCGGCGGCGGGCTCGTCCAGCAGCAGCAGTTCGGCACCCGAGGCCGCCGCGCGCGCCAGCTCCAGCCGGCGCTGCTCGCCGAAAGCCAGGTTGCCGGCCAGCGTGTCGGCCTTGTCGGCCAGGTTGCTGAAGGCGAGCAGGCGTTGCACCTCTTCACGGGCTGGCTGGCCCGAGGCCAGCCAGCGCGACTTCACGCCTGCCCAGCCGGTCTCGCGCACCACGCGCGCGGCCCACACGTTCTGCCACACCGTGAGGTTGCCGAACAGGCGGATGTTCTGGAACGTGCGCGCGATGCCCAGCGCAGCGCGGGCGTGCACCGGCAGCGGACCGATGTCCTGCCCCTGAAAGCGCAGCGTGCCGGTGGTGGGCGCATACAGGCCGGCGATCAGGTTGACCGTGGTGCTCTTGCCCGAGCCGTTGGGGCCGATCAAACCCAGGATCTCGCCCTTGCGCACCGTCAGGTCGAGCTGATCCAGCGCCTTCACACCACCGAAGTGGCGGCTGAGTTGCTGCAGCTCAAGCATGGGCTTTCTCCTCGGTGGCGGCTTTGCCGTTGTCGGGTCGGGGCGCACCGCCGCGCAGCAGCCTGCCCAGCGGCGAGGTGAGCATGCCGCTGGGGCGCACCAGCATCATCAGCAGGATCAGTGCACCAAACAGCAAGCTGCGCCAGTCGCCCAGGAAGCGAAGCCCCTCGATCAGGATGCCCTGGATGAACACCACGGCCAGCACCGTCCCCAGGAGGCTGGAGAGCCCTCCCAGGATGGGGTAGGCAATGGCGAAAGTGGCCAGCAGGATGGTGAAGTTGGAGTGCTCGATGTGGGTCGTGTAGTGGGAGAAAACGCTGCCGGCCAGGCCGGCGATGGCGCCGCCAATGCCGAAGGCCGACACCTTGGCCGCCGTCAGGTTGATGCCCACGCTCTGCGCGGCGATCTCGTCCTCGCCCACGGCGCGCCACAGCGTGCCCACACGCGAGCGGTCCAGCCAGGCCAGCACCGCCATCACCAGCAGCACCAGGCCCCAGATCAGCAACACCACCTCGGTCGAGCTCCAGCCGTTGCTGGGGAAATAGCGGATGCCGCCAAAGCCCAGGCTGCCGTCGGGGCCGACCAGACTGCCGTCGGAGCCGGGCACGCGCCAGGTGAGGTTGAAGAAAAACAGCCGCACGATTTCGGCGAAGGCGGTGGTGGCCACCACCAGCATCAGCCCCTTGACGCGCAGCGCCGGAAAGCCCACCGCGATGGCCACGGTCGCAGAGATCAAGGAGGCCGCGGGCAGCGCCAGCCACAGTGGCCAGCCCGCCATCGTGGTCAACATGCCGGCGGCGTACGCGCCGATGGCAAAGAAACCACCTTGGGCCAGCGAAACCTGCCCCGTGTGCAGCACGCACCAGGCCGACAGCCCCAGCAGCGTGTGCACACCGATGACCTGCGCAAGTCCGAGATAAAAATCCATGGGATGTGTCTTTCAGTCGCGGCCGGCTGGCGGTTTGAAGAGTCCGCCCGGTCGGAACACCAGGAAGGCGAACAGCAGCAGCATCACGTAGATGTCACGCTCGCTCACGCCGCGCCAGTACTGGAACAGGTTCTCGAATCCACCCACCAGCAAGCCGGCCACGATGGCGCCCGGGATGCTGCCCAGCCCGCCGATGACCGTCACCACCAGACCCTTGACCGTGAGCGGCAGCGTGAGCAGGGGCGAGAGCACACCGATGGCGGCCCCGGCCATGGCGCCGGCGGTGCCACCGAGCAGCCCGGCGATGACGAAGGTGCCGAGGTTGGTGGTGGTGATGTTCATCCCGCACAGGCGTGCGGCCGTGCCCTGCTGCGAGACGGCTCGCGTGGCCAGCCCCAGGCGGGTGCGCTTGAGCAGCAGCGTCAGGCCGATCATGGCGGTGCAGCCCAGCACAAAGACAAACAGCAGGTCTCCGCGCAGCGAGATCGGACCGATGTCGATGTTGGAGCCCACCCACATGGCCGGGTAGTTCTGGGGCATGCCAGCGGTGGCGTGCACGATGGCTTCCTCGATCAGCAGCAACATGCCCACCGTGGACATCAGCGTGGCCAGCGGCTTGTTGAGCGGCAGAAAGTGAAAGCACACGAGGTAGACCACCGCGCCCAGCACACCCCCCACCAGCGCCGCAGCCACGAACACCAGCGCCGGCGGCGCGCTCTGCACGATGAGCAGGCTCAGGTACGCCGCGCCCACGGACGCCGCTGCGTACGACAGGTTGATTTTGTGCATCACGCCAAAGATGAGCGTGAAGCCGATGCCGATCAGCGCGTAGATGGTGCCGAACAGCACGCCGTCGATCACCGACTGGGTCAGGTCCAACAGGTCGAGGTAGGTCATGTGGCGGATGCGGTGGGTGTGCGATGAGGGCGCCCCGTGCGGGGCGCCTTCGACTCGTATCGGGCGGGGCAGCAGGTCAGGGCTTGTGCGCCACTGTCCAGGCGCCGCCCTTGGCCTGCACGAACAGGAATGGCTTGATCGCCTCCCGGTCGGCGGACCGCTCCACCGGGCCGAGCAGCCCTTGTGTCTGCTTCAGGGAGGCCAGGCCCTGGCGCATCTTCTGGCGGTCTGCCGCGACCGTGTCGGGCTTGCCCATGATCTTTTGTTCTTCAATGATCTTCTTGAGCGTGAAGATGTTTTCCCAGGCCGCCGCGTTGTGCAGGTCCATGTTCGACTTCTTCGCCGCCACCGCCTCGGCGGCCGCCTTGGCCTCGGCCGTCACAGGTGCAAAGCTGGTCGGGATGATGATGCCTTCGGCCTGCTGGGCGCAGCCTTGCAGTGTCTCCATGCTCGACGAGCTGGTCAGGCCGATCACGAGTTTGGGTTTGACACCCTGGCGCTGCATTTCCTTGAGCACACCGCAGGTGGTGAACGGATGGGCCGAGATGGCCACCACATCGGGGTTGGCGCGTTTGATCTCGCGCACCTGGGTGCTGAAGGTGGTGTCGGCCAGCAGCCATTCGCTCTGGCCCATGACCTCCAGGCCCACCTTGCCGGCGTTGTCCTTCATCACGTTGAAGGTGGCGTTGCTGTGGGCAAAGTCTTTCTCGACGCCGCCCCAGAAGGTCTTGAGGTCCTTGCGGGTGGCACCCACCCACTCGAACACCGACTTGTACATGGCCGCTTCGCTGGGCACGTTGCGGAACGACCATTCGGAGATCGAGGCCAGGCCGCCTTTGGCGGCCACGTCGGTGTACAGCGGGAACTGGATGCCGGAGTCGCTGGCATCGCCCGCCTTCTTCTGCAGAAGGCCGAACACCGGCTCGGCCACGTTGCTGCAGGTCGGACCCACAGCCACGATGGCGTCGGGTTGAGCCGCGATCCGGCGCAACACGTTGATGCCTTCCTCGGCGTTGCAGCGGTCGTCCAGGTAGTCGATCACCAGCTTGGCCTTGGCGCCATCACCCAGGGTCACGCCACCGGCGGCGTTGATCTGGTCGGCTGCGGCCTGCATGGCGGCCTCGCTCTGGATGCCGAAGATGCGGACCACGCCGCTCTTGGCGCCCATGCCGTAAATCTTGATCGTGCGCTCTTGCGCCTGGGCCGGCGCTGACACGGACGCCAGGGCCACGGTGCAGGCCACGGCGGAAAAAATGGCGGTGAAGCGTTGCATGGTTTGTCTCCTGTGTAGTGATGACCTGGACGGTCTTGGGCCAATGCCGCTGCAGTGTCGGGCCGATGGTGGGTGTTCGCCCATTTCGAAGTGGGCAAAGCAGAGTTAAGCCCGACGCAACGGACGTGTTGCGGGCTCGGCAATGCACGCTTCGAACAAAAGCAATTCCGGCCCGTGACGGCGGTTCCCACAATGACCGCATTGCAGAACACCCGACGGAGACCACACCATGACCACCATCGCCACCATCCACGCCGTGCCCGGCCGGCTCAGCTTTGCGCACACCGGAGCCATCGTGGCCCAGACCCACCGCCACTTCATCGACGGCCAGTGGATCGACTCGCTCGATGCGCGCACCGTGCCGACGCTGGCGCCGGCCACTGGCCAGCTCATCGGCAACCTGGCGCGCGGCGGGCAGCGCGAGATGGACCTGGCGGTGGCCGCTGCGCGCGCCGCGCTGGACGGCCCCTGGGGCCGCATGACCCCCACCGAGCGCGGGCGTCTGCTCATGAAGCTGGCCCAGCGCGTGAGCGACGAGGCCGAGCGGCTGTCCTGGGTGGAGGCTCACGACACCGGCAAACCCATCACCGTGGCGCGCAACGATCTTCAGGCCCTGGTGCGCTATTTCGAGTTCTATGGCGGGGCTGCCGACAAGGTGCATGGCCAGACCATCCCGTTTCTCGCCGGCTACGACGTCAAGCTCGTGCGCGAACCGCACGGCGTCACCGGCCACATCATTCCGTGGAACTACCCGGCCCAGATGTTCGGCCGCACCCTGGCACCCGCGCTGGCCATGGGCAATGCCACCGTGCTCAAACCTTCCGAGGAAGCGTGCCTGAGCTGTCTTGAGGTGGCGCAGCTGGCGCACGAGGTGGGGTTTCCGCCCGGCAGCATCAACGTCGTCACGGGCATCGGGCCGGAGGCCGGCGCTGCGCTCTCGGGGCACCGCGGCATCGACTTCATCACCTTCACCGGCTCACCCCAGGCGGGTGAACAGGTGCAAGCGGCTGCAGCAAAAAACTACGTGCCGGTGGTGCTGGAGCTGGGCGGCAAATCGCCCCAGGTGGTGTTTGCCGACGCCGATCTGGAGAAGGCCGCCACCACGGTGGTCAAGGCCATCACCCAGAACACCGGCCAGACCTGCTCCGCGGGCAGTCGGGTGCTGGTGGAGCGCGGCATTTTCGACAGCTTCATGGCACAGGTGAACGCCAAGTTTCGGGCGCTTCGCGTCGGTACGCCGGACCAGGACCCCGATCTGGGACCGGTCATCAACGCACGCCAGCGCGAGCGGGTGCTGCGCTATGTGGAAGAGAACGCCAGCGCAGGCGTGCCCGTGATGGTGCAGACGGCGTTGCCCACCACGCTGCCCCAGGGCGGGCAGTTCGTGGCTCCCACGGTGTTTGGCCCGGTGGATCCGTCCTCGCGGCTGGCCCAGGAGGAAGTCTTTGGTCCGGTGCTCGCCGCCATTCCCTTTGATGACGAGGAAGACGCGGTTCGCATTGCCAACGGCACGGAGTACGGCCTGGTGGCCAGCGTGTGGACACGCGACGGTGATCGCCAGGCGCGCATGGCCAAGCGCATCAAGACCGGGCAGATGTTCATCAATTGCTATGGCGCGGGCGGCGGCATCGAGCTGCCTTTCGGCGGCACCAAACGCAGCGGCCATGGGCGCGAGAAGGGCTTCATTGCCCTCGAAGAGATGAGCACCGTCAAGACCGTGGTCCACCACCACGGCTGAACCATGGAGCGCCCATGAGCGGACAAACGACAGCCAAGCCGCTGGACGGCATCCTTGTGGTGGCCCTGGAGCAGGCGGTGGCCGCGCCCTGGTGCACCAGCCGCCTGGGAGACGCCGGCGCCCGGGTCATCAAGGTTGAGCGCCCCGAGGGTGACTTCGCCCGTGGTTACGACCACGCCGTGCACGGCGAATCGTCGTACTTTGTGTGGATCAACCGGGGGAAGGAGTCGATCGCGCTGGACCTCAAGCGCCCCGCAGAGCTTGAGTTGCTCCAGCGAATGCTGGTGCGCGCCGATGTCTTCATCCAGAACCTGGCGCCCGGCGCCACCACGAGGCTGGGCATCGGCTCAGATGCGCTGCGACAGCGCCACCCGCGCCTGATCACGTGCGACATCTCGGGCTATGGAGACCACGGAAGCCTGCAACTGATGAAGGCCTACGACCTGCTCATCCAGGCCGAGAGTGGTCTGGTCTCCATCAGCGGTGCGCCGGGTGAATGGGGGCGCATCGGGGTGTCGCTGTGCGACATCACCGCCGGCATGAACGCGGTCATCGGCATCCAGCAGGCGCTGCTCATGCGCGAACGCACCAGCCGGGGCTCGGGTATCAAGGTATCGCTGTTCGATTCCGCCGCCGAACTCATGGGCGTGCCGCTCCTGCAGGCGCGCCACGGCGGCAAGGCGCCGGAGCGGGTGGGCCTGAAGCATCCCTCGATTGCACCTTACGGCGCGTTCACCTGTGCCGATGGGCGCGACATCCTGGTGTCCATACAGAACGAACGCGAGTGGGTGGATTTTTGCCGCGAGGTGCTGAAGCGCCCGGACCTGCCCGCCGATCCACGGTTTCGCACCAACGCGGTACGCGTGGCCAACCGCTCGTTCGTCGACGGGACCGTGGCGGAAGTGTTCGCGGGCATGACGTCCGCGCAGGCCATTGATCGGCTGACCACGGCCAAAACCGCCTTTGGCAGTGTCAATTCGGTACAAGACCTGATCACCCACCCGCAACTGCGCATCCGCCGCATGCGCGTCAACGGCCACATGGCTGAAGTGCCCGCGCTTCCCTGGATCACAGAATGGGATGACGAGCGCTACAAGGACGCACCGGCACTGGATGCACACGGGGCCGCCCTGCGTTCCGAATTTGCGCCTGAAGAAACCGCATCGTTCTCCAAATGACGCGGTGACCGGCGCTCACAGGCGCCTGAAAACAAAAATGCCCCGGTTCACTGGGTGAACCGGGGCATTCGGGTGGTCTGTCGAGACGCTTTGGCAAGCGCTGGGACTCATTTTTGGCGGAGGGCGTCGTTCACATGATGGCCTGTATGCCGCATGAATACTAGGCTTTTTTGATTTGATTTTCTCCGATACCCCCAAAAATACCACCGCATCTAATCGACGGCATTTTCTGCCCTGAGTGAGTCGTCTGGAAGTGGCTTGGTTGAGCCTAGTCCAGCAAGACTTTGAGGTCACCCTCGATCTGCACGCTACAACTGCTGGTCCCGATGCCCAAGGAGGACATTCAGTCCACGGCCGACCTCTTGGCGTCGAGTGACCTCGTTGCTGTAGTCGGGATGCTTCAGGAAACAGATGACGAAGACATTTGGGTTGTCCCATCCTTCGCGCAGTGCCGAGTGCGAGAAGATGAATCGAACAGGCTCTTCAAGACTGAGCAACTGCTCCTTCTTCTTCAGGATCTGAACCGCCCCGGGTTTTGAGGAGGCTCAACTCTCTGAGAGGATTGAGCCATGAAGAAGTCGAACCACTTTTCTCCCGAGGTCCGCGAACGCGC
>LNFM01007854.1_pt1 | contig 16439 bp, 11 predicted proteins | sample 596031 | NCBI WGS metagenome assembly LNFM01 (sample SAMN04254537, study PRJNA301005) | activated carbon metagenome | isolation source: dual media filters at the Ann Arbor, Michigan drinking water treatment plant | place: USA: Ann Arbor
GCAGCGTGCTCGCGACGCTCCCGCTGATCAGGGACGGCGAGCGGGGGCCGCTGCGATCACGGTTCGTTCGCCTCGTTGGCGACTCGATGGACCTCAACGCGCCTGGCGTGCAGGGCCAGACGTTGCTCGTCGCGCTGCGCGATCGGCTGCGCGCAAGCTATCGTCGCCCCGGAGTCGCCGGGGAGGCGTCCTTCGATTTGCGCGTCGGTAGACCGGGAAACGAGGACGGACCCCTCGCTGCGCGCAGAGCGCGGTGGAGGCTGGTTACGCTTCGCGCGACGCCCGGAGGTCGTCCGGTGATCGGCAACGACGACGACGGCGCAGCGGCGCTGCTCCGAGAGCAGGTGCAGATCTCCAACGAGATCTATTTGCAGTGCGCGATCACGTTCGGGGTGCCGGCGAGCTATCCGGTGCTGATCGCCGATCCGCCGCGAAATACGCTGCTCTCGGTGTCCGACGATGACGGGCTGCGCGCGGGGGGAGGGGACGTCGCGTTTCGCGTCGGAGCGCGAAGCATCGGGCCTGTTGCGGTGCGACGCGGCTCGACGCCGCTCGAGACGGCCGAGGCGATCGGCCGGGCGATTCAACGGGCGGGGCTCAACGCGCGCGTGACGGCGAATCGACGGACGGACTACGCCGCGCTCGGCAGCGCTGACGTCATGGTGAGCGACGGGCAGGGCCGCTGGCTCGCCTTCGAGCAGCTCACGAACACGCCGCTCTCGACGGATCGACGGCAGCGAATTCAGCTCGGGACCGTGGACCTTCGCGACGGGGTCGAAGAGTTTCAAAACATGAACTCCGCGAGCGGCACGCTCGAAGAGCGGACGCTCTTGAAGGCCCTCGTCGACGACGACCCGACGACGATCGACCTGTTGATCATCAATCGATTCACGCGAGGAACGCGGATCGGCGAGGCGTTCGTCGAAGGCGACGGCGGCGCGATCGTCAACGCGCTCTTCGTCGATCGCACCGGGCTGAGCGCGCAGCGCGAGGCGTGGACGCAGTCTCACGAGGTCGGACACATCGTGCTCGACCAGCCGTGGCACCCAGACAATCTCGGGCCCGATCGCCCGTGGCTGCTGATGGACGCCGATGCTTCGCTCGCGGCCGTCAACGGCCCCAAGCGCCTGACGAGCGAAGAGTGCGCGCGCGTTCGCGAAGAGAGCGGACCGACGGCGACACCCTCGCTGTTGCAGCGGTTCGACGAGGCTCGTCCGAGCGCGAGGGCGCAAGAGTTTCGACGATGGCCGACGCGTCCGGTCTACCCGCGACCGCCCGCAGCCCCGAGCGTCGCCGCTTCGGCTCGCCCGGCCGCCGTCCGCGCTCGGGCCGCGGAGTTCGAGCTCTCGATCGAGTGATCGACGGTTCAGTGCGGCGGAATCACGGTCGAGCCGGGGCGAACGATGCTGGAGCCGCAATTGGCCGCGGCGCCGCGAATATAAGCGCCGACGACGATCGCGAGCATCGCCCCGACGATGAGCGCAAGGATCAGTCGACTGATGAAGCGGCCGTCGCGCGTGACGGGTTCGAGCTCGGACTCGTCGACCTTGCCGCTCGAGGGAGGTTCCGCTGGTTGCTCCTCTGCCATACCGAGGACTCTGACATACCAGTCGCACGGGCGGCGAGTGCGGCGCGCGAGACTGTGGTAGCAAAAGCCCACCGCGAGGTTTTAGATGGCTGAATCGAAAGGCAAGATCCTCATCGTCGACGATGAGGCCAACGCGCGCGGCGCGCTGAGCGAGATCTTGCGTGAAGAAGGGTACGAGACCGAGACCGCTGCTGACGGTTTCAAGGCGCTCGGCAAGCTGGCGAACTTCTCGCCAGACCTGATCCTGACGGACCTGAAGATGCCCGGACTCGATGGCATCGGGCTGCTCGACGAGGTGCGCACGGCGTCACCGACGAGCGTCGTGGTCGTGATGACGGCGTTCGGCACGATCGACAGCGCCGTCGAGGCCATCAAGAAAGGGGCTGAGAATTACCTGACCAAACCCCTCGACCCGGTCTCGCTCCTCGCGGTGGTCGAGCGCGCGATGGAGAAGGCTCGGCTCAGGGCGGAGGCCGCGCTGCTCCGCGATCGGCTCCGCGAGCGCAACGCGTTCGGGCACATCGTCGGCGAACACCCCTCGATGCGCGAGCTTCTGCGCACGGTCGAGCAGGTCGCCGCGTCGCGCTCGAGCGTGCTGATCGTCGGCGAATCGGGCACGGGCAAGGAGCTGATCGCCGCCGCGCTGCACAGGCACTCGCCGCGCGCGAGCGGCGCGTTCGTGCGCCTCCATTGCGCGGCGCTCGCCGAGGGGCTGCTCGAGAGCGAGCTGTTTGGCCACGAGCGGGGCGCGTTTACGGGCGCCGTCGGTCGACGCGAAGGGCGGTTTCGTCAGGCGGACGGCGGGACGTTGCTCCTCGACGAAGTGAGCGAGATTCCGCTCGCGACGCAAGTGAAGCTCCTCCGCGTCCTGCAAGAGAAGGAGTTCGAGCGCGTCGGGGGCAACGAGACGCTCAAGGTCGACGTTCGCATCATCGCCGCGAGCAACGTGGATCTGCGCGAGCGCGTGCGAAAAGGGCTCTTCCGCGAGGATCTGTACTACCGGCTCAACGTCATCACCCTCGAGGTCCCGCCGCTTCGAGAGCGTCGCTCGGACATCGGACCGCTCGCGACCTTCTTCTTGCGCCGGTACGCGGCGGAGAACGGCAAGCGCCTCGAAGGCTTCAGCGACGACGCGATGGAGCGGCTGCTCGCCTATCCGTGGCCTGGCAACGTTCGCGAGCTCGAGCACGCCATCGAGCGCGCCGTCGTCCTCGCCCGTGGCGGGAGCGTCGAAGCCGAGCACCTGCCGGTGAGCATTCAGGGCGGTCGAGCGCTGAGCGAAAACGCCTCGGGCTTGGGCGTCAAGGTTCAGATTCCGGGCATGACCATCGCGGATCTCGAGCGCGTGGCCATCCTCGAGACGCTCAAGAGCGTCGGCGGTTCGACCTCGAAGGCAGCAAAGATCCTGGGAATCTCCCCGCGCAAGATCCAGTACAAGCTGCACGAGTACGGTCGGCCGCCGCTCGCTGGCGCGACGAACTCTGACGAAGACTAGAGCGAAGCCTTCGATTTCCCCACCCCCGGCAATAGACGAAGCTCGTCAGGCGTTTTCGGGGCCGACGACGAGGACGGGGACCTTCGCGTTGCGCACGAGGTGAGACGTCACCGAGCCGAGCAGCACTCGACCCAGCCCCGTTCGACCGTGGCTCCCGATGGCGATCAAGTCGCCGCTCCATCGGTGGGCGAACGTGACGAGCTCGATGGCCGGGTCGCCGTCGACGACACCCCAGTCCACGCCCTCGCCGAGCGACGCGCAAACTTCACGGAGCTTATTTTCGAGCGCCGGACGAAGGTTGTCCTTGGGAAGCCCGAGGTTGCCGTACTCGGCGCCCGGAGTGATCACGTGCACCAGAATGAGCTTGGCGGACAATGAGCGAGCGAGGTCGGCCGCGGCGGCGGCGGCCTTCAGGCTCAGCGGGCTGAAATCCATGGCGCAGATGAGCTTCTTGAACACGGCAGTGTCTCCTTCGATCGACTGAGGCGCGTTGTACCACCAACCATTCGGTTCGCGGTGCGGTAGACTTCGCGCCATGGGTCCGATTGTACTGGCGACGTGTCTTTCGAAAGTCTCAGAGTCTGCCGCGAAGGTCGCGCGAGCGCTCGCCGAAGAAACCAAGGCGCCACTTCATGTGGTCTACGCGCTCGAGCCGATGTCGGGCCTGACCGGGGACGCGGCGATGATGGCTCGGGAGAGCGTCCGCGCGCGGCAAGAGGGCGAGCTGCGCGGCGCGCTCGAGGCGTTTTGCGTGCGCCAGGGGATCGACGTCGACACGACCACGCGCCGAGTCCTGTCCGGGACCATCGCTGAGGAGATCGCCGCGTACGCTGCCGACGTGAGCGCTCGACTCGTGGTGGTGGGCACGAGCGCGCCCACTGGCGTCACCGCGGTGCTGCTCGGCTCGGTCGCAGACGAGGTCATGCGTCGATGCCCTGCGCCGGTCCTCATCGTCCGGCAGGACTTGTTGAAGGACAGCTGATCGCTCGGAAGCGTCAACGATCGCCGCGGGAGGGGTCGTTGTCCGAGCCGGGGTGCGAAGAAGACGGATCGGCGCGGTCGGCGACGGCGCGCAGCTTCTCGGCGAGCTTGCCAGCGATGGACGCCACCTCTCGGCCGACGTCGGCGGCGACCTGTTCGCCAGCCTTTTCGAGGCTGTCGAAGGTGCTACCGACGTTTTTCGCGGCGTGGTTCGCGAGCGGCTCCGCGGCGCGCGCCACCTTCTTCGCCGCGTTGAAGAGGTGACCGAGGCCTGCCTTCAGCTCTTCGGTCGCCGATGGTTCTGCTCGCGGCGCTTCGCTCTGCTCGAACGGGTTCTTCTCACCGGAATCCTGGCCCGTGTCTTCTTCGCTCATGGCCTTTGTGTTGCCACAGGTTCAGCGGACGCGCGAGTGGGCACCGATCAGGAGGAGTCAGCCTTCGGCGCGCACTGTGTTCACGAGCGTTCCCACGGAGTCGATCGAGACTTCGACGGTGTCCCCAGGACTCAGTGGTCCGACGCCCTCGGGCGTCCCAGTGAGGATCACGTCGCCAGGCTCGAGCGTCATGACGTCGGAGATGAACGCGACGAGCACGTCGATCGAGAACACCATGTCTCGGAGATGCCCGTGTTGTCTCGAGGCGCCGTTGACCTTCACGGTGATCGCGGCGTCAGGCGATGGCCGCTCGACGACGAGCTCTGGGCCGAGAGGACAAAAGGTATCGAAGCCCTTTCCCCTGGTAAATTGCACGTCCTTGCGCTGAAGGTCTCGCGCGGTCACGTCGTTTGCCACGGCGTAGCCCGCGATGATCGACGGCGCATCCTCGACGCGCACGCGACGCGCGCGCCGTCCGATCACGACCGCGAGCTCTCCCTCGTGCTCGACGCGCGCGCTCTCACGAGGCAACACGATCGACTCGCCGTGACCGATCACCGCGCTCGGCGGCTTGAGAAACAACAGCGGCTCCGCCGGGACCTCGTTGCCGAGCTCCTTGGCGTGAGCGCGGTAGTTGCGACCGACACAAACGATCTTCGACGGCGCAAACGTGTACCTCAACGCGGTCCTCCAACGAGGTAGTAGGTGCCGATCTCTCGCGGAGATTGCGAGCGCGGAAGCCGCACCAGCGAAATGATCGGCAGGACGCAGGCGGTGAGCTCCGGCGGCGTCACCGAGGGCGAGGTGATCATCCCTTCGTGATCGTAGCGAAACGTGATGCGCACTTGGGATGGCACCGAGCTCAGACCCCGAAGGCACGCGCGAAGCTCCTCGCGAACCGGCTCCATCGCTTGCGCGATGCGCTCCATCGTGAGCCGCGGCGGCGGAATGCTCGGGTCATCGGGCACGCTCGTGTTCGAACCGCCAGAGGTCGTCGAGCCGGACGCGCCGGTGCTGCTCGTGCTGGAGGTCGATCCGCTGCTCGAGGCCGCGGCGCTCGGATCGCGAATCAACCGCTGCAGGATTGGCTTGAGCGCGTCGACCGTGTTCGGGTCGATCGCCAGCGCTTGCAGCCAGCGGCGGTGGTTGGGAGAGCCGCTTCGCGCGAGCGCCATCGCGCACTGCTCCATCGCGCTCACGACCGCTTCCTGGTCGCCGAGGGACCGATCATTCGTGGCCTCGGTGCCGTCGACCTGCGGCACAGATCCGTCGTCCGCGTGGTAGACGCGCAAAAAATCGAGCATCGCTGGCAGCGCCGTCGAATCTCCGAGCTCGCGCAGCGCCGCGGCGATGCGGGGCAGGTCGGTCGCAGGAGTCTCGGGGTCGTTGAGGTGCCGCACGAGCGGCGCGACGCCGCTCGACGCCCGAGCGCGAGCGATGGCCTGCGCGATGTAACCGACCGGCGGCGCAACGGTGCCGCGCACCCAGTCGTAGTGCGTCTCGAGCGCGGCGACGAGCGCATCAACGCCTTCTGTTCGTGAGGCCAGCGCCTCTCCAGCGGACGAGCGAAGCTCCGGTGGAAACGCAGCGCGCGACGAGATGTCGAGCAGCGCGCGCGTGGCGTCGGGGCCTGGCATCGCGGCGAGCGCGCGAGTCGCAAAGATGCGAGCCGGCAACATGCGAGTGTCCGTTCCGCCGGCGGTCGCGAGCAACGTGTCTGCGGGCGTGCTGGGCGTCTCGGCGCCTTCGCTTCCTGGCGCGAAATCGATCGGCAGCGCCAACACTCCCTGCAGCGGACGGACGTCGATTTGCTGGCGAAATCGACGGTGTCCGAGCTGAGCGTCGATCATCACGAGCTGACCGGACTCGTCGACGACGACGATTCCTCCTCGGACGGCCTCGGCGCCAGTGAGGTCGCGCTCGAGCAGGTGACCCCATTTCACTTCGCCCGAGCGGGCGTCCATCGCGAAAACAACGCGATGAAACAGCGCGTACACGAGGTTGTCCGTCGGAGCTGCGTCCGGCGAATCGGGGTCGGGCCTCGCGACGATCGCGACGCGCTCTCTCGCGTTGCGCTGCACCCCGAGGCCTTCGTATCCGTCGAGGGTCAGCGGTGGGTTTCCCGGCAAGTCTTCACGCACCACGCGCAGCGTGCGCGCTGCGTCGCGACGGCCCGAAGTGACTTCGGGAGAGAAGCGGTAGTACGCGCGGCCACCGAAGTAGACCGCTCCGCGCTCGACGCGGGCGCGCGCGAATACGTCATCGGAGCTGTGCAAGCGCGTGTGCTCGACGTTGCGCTGGACGTCGAAGACCGACAGATACTGTCCGCCCCACGGAACGAACGCGTAGCCGCCCGCGACCGTCGGCGAGCCGAGCGCCTGCTGCACTTCTCGCTCGAGCAGCGTCCGACCGTCGCGCGCGTCGACGACCGCGAGGTAGCCGACGCGGCGGTTGAGACCACCGGGACCAAACGTGAGCGCGACCGCAGTGCCATCTCCGCCCGCGCCCGTGAGCGAAAACCCATGGTCGTGCTTGCGCCAACGGATCGCACCGGTGGTCGCGTCCCACGCGATCGCCTCGCGACCGCTGTGCGAAATGACGACGTCGCCAACGACGATGGGCCTGGCGTCGATGTCCTGGCTGACGCGAAAGCGCTGACGGCCCGACGGCAGGTCGAACACCGCAAACCCGCGCTCTGGCCGCATGAGGGTGGCGACGAGCGCCGCGGTCGGGGCCGTCGCAGCACGCTCGGCGACGACGCTCGCCACGGCGCGCACGTCGTCCGCGCGGTTGGCAGGAAAATCGATGTCGAACCCGCGAGCGTTCACGGTCGTTCCGCACGCGCTGGCGAGCGCGACGGAGAGGAGGAGGGCGGGGCGAGTGGCCGCCGCACGAGCGGTCGAAAAGTGGAGCATCGAGCTACTCGCTTGCAGAGATTCGGTCAGCGGCGGTGCGCGCCGCGCGACTCGCGGGGACCCCGAAGTCGCGAGGCGCGTCTGCGATCGCCGTCAAAAAGCCGCGTACGCCAGGCGTCGCGAGGTTTCCCACGTCGTTGACGATTCGGACCTTCAACGCATCCGGGATGTCCCGTCGTCGAACCGCGATCGTGAGCGCGTCGCTCATGGTCGCAAACGGCGCTCGTCGCAAGAACGTCAAGAGCCGCGTGACGTGCTCCGCAGTGCCGACTCGCGCGATGAGCTTCGCGAGCTCGTGGGCGAACGGAGACCCAGCGGCGCCGTTCATCGCGTCGACATCGCGTTCGAACGCCGCGAAGCTGATGGGGACCTCGCGGGCTCCTCCCACCTCGGCGAGCGCGGCGGCCGCTTCGGTGCGTACGCGTTGGTCGCTGTCTCTGAGCTTCGACGCGAGCGCGGCGACGAGCTCGGGGCTGTGAATCGCCTGCGCCGCGGCAACGGCGTGTCGACGGAGCGACGCTCGTCGATGCTCGAGAAAGCGCAGCACCGCGCCGGCTCCCTCGGGCCGACCGAGCACACCCAGCGCGTCGAGCCCAGCGGCCGCGGCGCGCGGGGGGATTCCATTCACGAGCAGACGCGAGATCGCGCGCGCGCCATCCGCGTTGCCTGTGAGCGCGGCAGCTTGGATCACCTGCACGAGCTGGTCAGCGTCAGCGCCGCCTGACGGCGCGTCGTCCGGCGCTGCGTCCGGGTCTTCGTTTGCCGCGGCGGGAGCGGTCTGGGCGAGCGCGAAGGACGCGTTCGATCCGAGCGATGCGAGCACGGAGAACGCGACGATCTTCGAAGCGTGGGTCATGGCTTTCGGGGAGGAAACGGGGGCGGTTTGAAGGACGACGGCGGCGACGGAGGGCTCGTCGGTCGTTCGGGCGACACCATTTGTGCGAGCGAGTCGAGCGAGTCGTCGTCGAACGACGCCTCGAGCGGAGCGTCCCCAGCGCCGTCGCTCGGCCCTGCAATGGCGTCGCGGTCGAACGCCATCGTCGCTTCGCCATCGTCGCGATGATCTTCGAAGGCGTCGATCGGCTCGCTCGCGGCCGCTTCGATCGCGCTCCGATTGCCGGTCGTCTCGTCGTCGGACGCTTGGAGACTGTCGAGCGCATCGAGGGCGTTGGGAGGCTCTGGTTCGAGGGCCTCTGCTGCCGGTGTTGCCTCCGAGGCGTCGTCCGCCACCGAGTACTCACCGGTCGCGGGCTCGATCGCGTCCGGCTCTGGTGCTTCGAGTCCAGCCGCGGGTGTCTCGCTCGACGAATCTGCCGATGCGAGGTCGTCGCCGGCGCTCTGCGGTTCGACGGCGTAGTCTCCGGTGCTCGCGTCGGAATCATCGATCGCGATGCGCGCTGGGGCGGCGCGGGAGCCGGTCTCTTCGTCCAGCTCGTATGCTTCTGGCGCCTCGAGCTCGCCTGTGTGAATCGGCAGCTCTTCCGCGAGTTCGAGGTCGCTGCTCGGCGGCGGCGCCACGAGTCGCGAGGACGTTCCGTCGAGCACGTCCATCGCGTCGATCTCTTCGGGCTCTTCAGCGGGCGCAGAATTCGCGCCGAGGCGGACGCCCGCGACCTTGGGCGGCGGCGGCGGAAGGGACGAAACGGGACGGGCGGTCGCCGCGTCGATCGACTGCGCGGGTGTCGCGTCGTCGAAATCGTCGTCGTCGACGCGCTTCTTCTTCTCGAGTCGATCGAGCGCGGCGCGAGCCTCGGTGTCGTCCGCGGCGTGTTTGAGAACGCGCTTCCATGCGTCCTTCGCCTCGAACGCGTTCTTCAGCGAAAAATCCCACACTTTGGCGATCGATCGGTAGACCGAGGCCTTGTCGGTGCCGCTCATCTCGAGCTCGCGCTCGAGGGCCATCAGCAGGTCCTGGTGGCGCGAGTGCTTGCGCAGCGTGTCTTGCAGCAGGTGCAGCGCGCTGCGGTCCTTCGGCGCGATCTCGACGAGGTTGCGCAGCGCTTCGATCCCGTCGTCGACGCGGCCGAGCTTGTCGCCGAGCACCGTCGCGCGCCGCAGTTGATAGAAGCGCGCGGTCTCAGCTTCGTACGCGTCGTCGATGACCTTTTCGTAGCGATCGACGAGCTCCGGCAGGCGACCTTGCTCTTCCGCGAGAGCTTCGATTTTTGCGCTCGTTTCCTGGTCCGCGGGCCACAGCTCGAGCGCGCGACCGTAGAGCATCCACGCGTGATCGGGCAGTCCGAGGTCCTCGGCGCACACGTCGCCTGCGAGGCGCTGGAGCGCTGCGGCGAGCTTCGGCTCGTCCTCGTCGTTGTCCTTCGCAACGGTCGCGAACAGCTCGACCAGCGTCGATCGCATGTTCGCGTTGGGCTTCGCCTGATCGGCTTGCCGCGCGACCTGCACGATGCGCCCGAGGCGCGCTCCGTCGATTCCTCGGGAGCTCGCCGCCTGCGAGAGCGCCTGGCGAAGGTAGTTGTTGGCGGTCTCGACGTCATCGAGGCCGACGAGCGCCGCTTTCGCCGCGCGCAAGATGAGCTCGAAGCGCTCGCGCTCGTCCTGGGCGTTGTTGCGTCGGCGATCGAAGGCGATGAACAGCTCTTCGCCGCGGCCTGCGAGCGGCGCGAGACGCTCGACCTCATCGAGCAGCACGTCGTCGGCGGCGGCGCGGCCCTGGGCTCCGAGCACCAGGTCGAGCGCTTGCGACGGCGCCCCGATGGCTTCGAGCAGTCGTGCTCCGCGCAGCGCGGTGTCCCTCAGTCGCTCGGCTCCGTCGCGCCCGGCTAGCGCGGCGCCATACGATTGAACGACGAGCTCCGTCGCCCGCGCGGTCTTCGCGAGCGCGTCGAATCGATCGAGCGCCGGGTCGCTGACGGGATGCGCGATGACAGCCTTGGACGCGATGTCGAGCGCGCGCTTTTTGTCTCGGAGCTGCGCGTCGAGAAGGTTGGACAGCTCGAGCAAGAGCTCGCAGCGGCGCTCTCCGGTTGTCCGCTGCGCGCGCTCTTCGATCAGGCCGGCGAACGGCTTGTGAAGCGCTGCGCGCTGAGACACCTGGCGCGCGGCGTCGAGCGCCCGATCGTCGCCGTTGCGCGCGGCGGCAGCGAGGATCTCGAACGCTTGCTTCTTGTCGTCGAGCTTGTTCTCCGCGATGTCCGCGAGTCGAAGCGTCATCGTCGTGAGCTCGTCGTCGTCTCCCTCGACCTCCGAGAGAACCGTGAGGTACTTCAACACCTCTGCCCAGCGCTCTTCGGCCTCGTTGAGCCGAACCAGCCGCTCGACGACGCTGTACTCCGTTGGATCAGCGTCGTACTGCAGCTCGAGCGCGCGAATGGTGCGCGGTCGATCGTTGAGCTGCTCGTCGCACGCCTTCGCGAGGTCCGCGGCGAGCGCAGCACGAGCCTCGTCGTCTTCGGTCAGCGGAATCTGCCGCTCGAGCGCCGCCGCGGCGAGCTCTGGCTGAGCCTGTCGCTTCGCGGCAGCCGCGAGCGTGCTCCACGCGATGGCGCTGTTTGGTTCGACCTCCTCGGCGGCGAGCCGAAGCACAGCGAGCGCCTCCTCGGAGCGGCCCAGCGAGTGCTCGAGCAGCTCGGCTCGTCGGGTGAGCAAAGACCATCGCTTCGACGGCTCGTCGAGCGCCGCGCCCTGCGCCTCGTCGAGCAACACAGCAAGCCGCTCTTCGTCGCCTTCGAGTTCGGCGAACCCCGCGAGCGCCTCGAGCGCTTCGACGTCGTCGCGACCCTTCACGCGTTGCGACACGGCGCGCAGCTCGTCCCAGGACTCCTTGGCCGCGTCGCGATCGGATCGGCTCAACGCGCGGCCGAGCCTCCTGAGCGTCTCGATCTTCTGCTCTCCGTCCGGCGCCCGGCCGACGCGGGAGCGCAAGAGCTCGAGCAGTCGCTCTTCCTCGCCCGCGGCTTCGAGGGCGTCGCCGAGCAGGGCGGCGGTCGACTCGTTGCTGGGCTCGATCTCGAGCGCACGCTCGGCTTGAGCGATCGCGGTCCGCACGTCGCCGAGGAGCCTCGCGATCTCTGCGGCGCGCGCGAACAGCCGAGCGGGCCGGCTCCCGGCCGCGGGACCCTCTGCGTGCGCGATGAGCGTCTCGAGCAAAAGATCGTGCCGACCCGTGCGCTCGAGCAACACCTCGATCGCCTCCCAGGCGCCGGCGTGCTCGTTGTCGTTGACGCACACTTGCTGCCAGGCGGCGAGCGCGTCGTCGAGCGCGTCCATCGTGGTGTAGTGCTCAGCCAGTTCGGTGTAGCGCGACACCAGCGCCTCTGGCTCGGCGTTTTCGGCCCGAACGCGGAGCACCTCTGCGCCGCCAGCCATGTCACCCGCGCGCTTGCGCGCGCCGACAAGGCGCATCGCGATCGCCTCGGCGAGGGGCTCGTCGGTCCAGACAGGACGAAGCGCCTCGGCTTCGCCCGCCGCGTCGCCACGACGGTCGCGGTGAAGGTCCGCGAGCCGAAGGTAGGCGTCTCGACGGCGATCCGGGTCGGTCTCGCGAGCGGCGCGCTTCTCGATCCAACGAGCGAGCTCGTCCCAACGCTCTTGCGATTCGAGCAAACGCTCGAGCGCGTCGTTGGCATGCTCGTCGTCCGGGCTCGTCGCGAGCACCGCTCGCCAGGCGTCGATCGCGCCTGCGGGGTCGCCGAGCTTGCTCTCGCTGAAGGTCGCGATGTCTCGCAGCCAGCCGAGCTTGGCTTCGGTGTTCACGCCTGGCGCGCGGCTCGCGCTGTAGAGCGTGACCCGGAGCTCCGTCCATTGCTGCGTGTTGCGAAGCTCGTCATCGACGATCGACAGCGCCTCGGAGTCTGCGGGCTCGATCGCGAGAATGTCGCGGAGCGCGGTCATCATCCCGTGACGGTCGCCGCCCTGCCCGTAGACCGCCGCCATTTCGCGCAGGTCGTGGAGCCGTTGCGATGGATCCTGCGAGGGTGGCAGCTGCGCGACGATGGCGACGCGCTCAGCGATGCGGCCTGCGGCGCCGTAGAGGTCTGCGAGCTCGCGAAGGGCTCCCACGTCCGTGTCCGCCAGGGGAGCGAGCGCGGCGATGGCGTCGTCGTACTGGCCGGCGTTCGCATACAAGCTCGATAGATCTCGACGAACCTGCGAAGCGTAAGGGCTGTCAGGGTTCGCTTCGAGAAACGCGATCTCTCGCGGCGCGAACTCGGCAAACGACGGGCTGTTGACGTACTGCTCGCGAAGCGTCGTGAACGCTGCCTCGTCGCCAGCCCACGCGTCGAGCGCCGCCTCGCAGTACGGCACGAGGTGCTCTCCGCCGAGCGCGTGCGCGATCGTGGTGAGCAGCGTGCTGGCTCGCATCAGGTCCTCGACGCCCCCGCCCGGACCCTGCGCGCGGGTCTTGTAGGCCTCGGCGAGCTGGTGCATCGACTGATAGTCGTCGGGTTGCAGGCGGATGACCTCTTCGAGGGCCGCGGCTTGACCGGTGGGGTCGTTGAGGCGCGCGCGGGCATCGGCGAGACCACGGGCGAGCTCGACGCGGCGGGCGGGCTCCGCGGTCACCGCGAGCTCTTTCTCGAAGAGCGTCGCTGCGTTCTTGAAATTGCTCGCGCTGACGTACAGCTCGCGCGCAGCGTGGATCGCCTGGAGGTTTTGCGGGTCTCGCTCGTACGCCTTGCGGTAGTTGGGCGCCGCTCGGTCGGGCCGGCGGAGGTTGATCTCCCAGAGCTGACCGGCTCGAAAGAACAAGTCCGCCGCGGAGCTCGGATCGAGCCTCCGCTCGGCGACCTGCTCGACGATTTGCGCCAGTTGCTGAAGTTGCCCGCGCTCGCCAAACCACTGCCACAACACCGCGAGTGCTTCGGCGTCGTCAGGGTTTTGCGTGAGCCGCTGGTAGTACGGTTGAACGGCAGGGTCGAGCATTGCGCGTCGTTCGCGGCCCGGCATTCGAGGGCCCGATCGTCGCGGACCCGCGGCGATCGGAGCAGAGCCGGGCGGCGCTCCGAGGCGGGAGGCTATCACGATGTCCCTTCCGAACCGCTAGTTCTCGCTGGAGTTTACCGGGAGAGTTCCGTCGCTCGAACGCCGCCGGAGAGGGTACATTCGCGCCGTCGGGTCAACGCAATGAGTGCATTCAGGACGAGGGGGGGCTCGTGAGCAATCCAGCGCCGCCAGCAGCGGCAAGGGCGAAGGGCGGCGCGGACGCGGCGCTCGCGACCCTCGTGGTGGCCATCGTCGCGACGATGATCATCCCGATCCCGCTTCCGCTGCTCGATACCCTGCTCGCGCTCAATATTTCGCTCTCGATCGTGCTGCTGCTCGTGGCGTTGTTCGTGGCCGAACCGCTGGCGATCGCCTCGTTTCCCACGATCCTGCTCGTCACGACGCTCTATCGCCTCGCGCTCGACGTGGCCGCGACCCGCAATATCCTCGGCCGTGGGGACGGCGGCGAGCTCATCCGCGCGTTCGGAAGATTCGTCGTGGGCGGCAACTACGTCGTCGGCGCGGTCGTGTTCGCGATCCTCACCCTCGTGCAATTTCTCGTCATCGCGAAGGGAAGCGAACGGGTCGCGGAGGTCGGAGCCCGATTCACGCTGGACGCGATGCCGGGCAAGCAAATGACGATCGACGCGGAGCTGCGCGCTGGGGGGATCGACCAGGCCGAGGCGCGGCGGCGGCGTCGAACCCTCGCGCGCGAGAGCTCGTTCTACGGGGCGATGGACGGCGCGATGAAGTTCGTCAAGGGCGACGCCATCGCCGGCATCGTGATCACGCTGGTGAACATCCTGGGCGGCCTCGCGATCGGCGTTGGCCAACGCGGAATGGCCGCGGGCGATGCGCTGAAAACCTACGGTCTCATGACGATCGGCGAGGGGCTCGTCGCGCAGATTCCAGCGCTCGTCGTCTCGACCGCCGCGGGGATCCTGGTCACCCGGGTCGCGAGCGAAGAGCCCGACCAGTCGCTCGGTGGAGAGATCGCGCGCCAGATCGTCGGGCAACCGCGAGCGCTCATGATCGCCGCGGGGCTCCTCGCGGCCTTTGGCCTTACGCCCGGCATGCCCGCAGTGCCGTTTCTCTCGATCGCAGCGCTGCTCGCGATCGCGGCGCGCGCCGTTCTCCAAGCCGAGCGCAAGCGCGCCCGCGCGACGGAGATCATCGGCGCCGGACCGTCCCAGCAAGGCGCTGCGCGAACGAGCGGCACCAGCGAGCGAGACCGCGAGCTGCTCCGACCAGTGCTCACGCCGGTCGAAATCGAGGTCGGAACCGCGCACGCGGCGCTCGTCGAGTCGCAAGGGACCGACGAGGCGCCGTTGCGCGCGATCGTTCCGACAGTGCGCGACGCGATGTTTCGCGAGCTCGGGGTCGCGATCCCCGGCGTGCGGGTGAGGGTGTCTCCGTCTCTGCCCGAGCGGGCCGTGGTCATTCGCATCTTCGAGCTGCCCTCGAGCGAGCTCGAGTTCGCGCCGAACGCTCGCTTCGTCGCTGCGCATCCGCGGGCGCTCGCCGAGCGCGGCATCGCCTTCGAAGAGGGCGTGCACCCGTCTCGCTCGACCCCTGGCGGGTGGATCGCTCCAGAGGCCGCCGAGGCCCTCGAACGCGACGGAATCGAGTCGTTTTCGGCCGCCGAAGTCGTGGGCGCCGCGCTGCGAACCGCGCTGCGAAAGACCGCGCCGCAGTTCGTCGGCATTCAAGAGACACAAGCGCTGCTCGATGGACTCGAGCAGACGCACCCGGCGCTCGTGCGCAACCTCGTGCCCAAGCCGATGTCCGTCCCGCTCCTCGCAGAGGTGCTTCGGCGCCTCGTCGAAGAGCAGGTCTCGATTCGACCGCTTCGAGAGATCCTCGAAGGTCTCGCGCCGTTTGCGGCGCAGGAGAAAGACCCGATCGTGCTCGCCGACCTCGCGCGCCAGGCGCTGCGTCGACACTTGTCGTACGCGGTCGCGCCGAAGCGTCGCGCCGAGGTTTGGTTTCTCTCGCCCGACGTAGCCGAGGCCATTCGAGAGTCCATCACTCGGACCTCTGCGGGAGCGTTTCTTCGCCTGCCTCCCGAGCTCGCCCGGGAGATCGCAGAGAGCGCGAAGCACCAATTGGATCCGGCCTCGGTCATCGTTTGTGATCCGGACATCCGTCGCTTCGTGTGGGTGCTGCTCGACGGCGCGGTTCCGGACCTTCGCGTGCTGTCCCACGGAGAGCTCGAGGCAGGCGTCGTGCTCGAGCCGCTCGGAACGATCGGACCGTAGCGTTTCAGCCCCGCCGACGATCAGCGGGCAAACTGCACGATCTGTCGCCAAACGAGCTGTGTTTGATCCGCGAAGAGGTCGTTGTGCCCGCGCCCTGCGAGCTCGACGAAACGCGCCCGGGGAAACAGTCGCGAGAGTCCCCGCCCCATTTCGACCGGGATGAGCGTGTCGTCCGAGCCGTGAACGATCATCACTGGAATTCGCACGCTGGGCGCCTTCGCCCGCGTATCGAATCGGTCTCGAAGCAGCAGCGATGCGGGTAGGACCACGACCAACCGCTGCGCGACGTCGACCATCGACGTGTACGGCGACAGGAGAACGAGCTTCGTCCCCCAGCCGCGGGTGGCCATCTCCGTCGCGACCCCAGTTCCCAGCGACTGACCGCTGAGCACAATCCGCGAGCGCGAGATTCCTCGCTGCTCGAGCTGCCGCAACGTCGCTTCGGCCGCTCGATAAAGAGACGCCTCACTCGGCGACCGATGGGAGAGCATCCCGTAGCCCGGGTATTCGACGGCGCAGTAGCCCAGTCCTTGCGCGTGCGCTGATCGAGCGAAGCGCTCGAGATAGCTCACCTGATCGCCGTTGCCATGAAAGTGGACCAACGTTGGGGCTGTGGGAGCGGACGCGAAGGCGCACAACGCGAAGGTGTCTCCTTCACCGTCGTGGCCGCGCAGCCACTCGAGCGGAGGCTCCTTCGGTGGCTCGACTCGCGGCGGCGCTGGATAGAGCATCGATCGCTGCCCCGCGCACGCCACGCCGCACGCTACGCCGTACAACCCGCTGAGCACGCCGAGCCGCGTGAGCCATTCGCGAACGTCCATCGAGCCCGAGTGTGCATCGAGCGATGCCGTCGCGCGACCGGCTGGCGTCGATCAGTATCCGCGG
>LNFM01007855.1_pt1 | contig 16438 bp, 13 predicted proteins | sample 596031 | NCBI WGS metagenome assembly LNFM01 (sample SAMN04254537, study PRJNA301005) | activated carbon metagenome | isolation source: dual media filters at the Ann Arbor, Michigan drinking water treatment plant | place: USA: Ann Arbor
GGGGTCGGCGTCGGGCAGGGCCGCCTGCAGGTGCCGGGCGGCCTCGGCGGCGTGGGTGTCGGGATCCCGCTCGGCGCGGGGGACCACGACCGCGGCGATGCCGCGGTGGCGCCGCCGCCGCAGGGGCGGGGAGAGGCGGTCGGCGAGCGCCTCGGCGACGAGGGCGTGCCCGAAGGCGTGGCGCCCCGTGGCGGGGTCGGACTCGGCCACGAGACCCGCCTCCCGCGCCCGCTCGACGGCGGCGAGCGCCGCCGGGCCGTGCAGCTCCTCGAGCAGGTCGAGGGGGAACTCCGTGCCGATCAGCGCGGCGGTCTCCAGCACCTCGGCGACGTCGGGACCGAGGCGGTCGACCCGCTGACCGACCAGTTCCACCACGCGCTCCGGCACGCCGGTCGCCGCGTCCTCCCCGGGGGCCGTGGCGGCGCGCACCAGCTCGCCGAGCAGCAGGGGGTTGCCGCGGGCGCGGCGGCCGAGCCGCGCCGCGTCCGCCACCGGGCCGCCGTGCGATCCGACGAGGTCGGCGACCTCGGACGCGTCGAGGCCGGTCAGGGGCACGGACACGAGCGGGTGGTCGCGGCGGAGGTCCGAGAGGGCGGCCGCCAGGGGGTGCGTCCGCGACACCTCGGTGTCGCGGTAGGTGCCGAGCACCAGTAGGGGCGCCCCACCGGTCACGCGGCTCAGGTGGCGCAGCATCTGCAGGCCGGCGGGGTCGATCCAGTGGAGGTCGTCGAGGACCAGGAGGGTCGGTCGCCGCCCGGCGATCCCCTCCAGCACGCCACGGACCGCCTCGAAGGCGCGGTACCGCCCCGTCCCCGCGTCGTCCGGCGCCACGGCGGCCGGGTCGGGCTCGACGGCCGGCAGCACCCGCGCGAGGTCCGCGCGGCGGCGGCCGATGACGTCCTCGCGCTCGGCGGCGGGCAACGCCCGCAGGTGCCGTTCGAGGGCCTCGACGAACGGCTGGTGGGGGACGGGCGCGTCCTCGTCGGAGCGGCCGTAGAGGACCGTCGCCCCGCGTGCGTGGACCTGGGCCGCGAGGGCCGACGCCAGCCGGGTCTTCCCGATGCCCGGCTCCCCGGCGACCACCGCGACCCGCGTGACCCCGGTGGCCGCGTCGCGCCAGGCCGCCTGCAGCCGGGCGAGCGCCGTGGCCCGCCCGACGAAGGGGCCGCGCCGGTCGAGCGGGGCGGGGAGGGGCGTCGGGGACGATCCCGCGGCGGCCGTCGCGCCGGGGCCGCCCGCCCGCACCTCCGCGACCATCTCCCGGGTCTCGGCGGAGGGCACGATCCCGAGGTCGCGCCGGAGCCGCCCGCGGAGGTCGTCCATCGCGGCGACGGCCCCCGCCCGGTCGCCGGCCCGGGCGAGGAGGCCGATGAGCGCGCGGGCGGCGATCTCGCTGTGGGGGTCGTCGGCGACGTGCCGGCGTGCCCAGGCGATCGCGGCCGGCAGGTCGCCGGCGTCGGCGGCGGAGGTCGCGAGGGCGCCGAGCATCGTTCGCACCTCGTCGCGGTGGCGGGCCCGCTCCGGACCCACCCAGTCCTCGTCGAGCCCCGCGAGCAGCTCCCCGGCGCCGGCGATCGCGACGGCGCCCGCGAGGTCCCCGGCGTCGCGGAGGGCCCGGGCCGTCGCCACGTCGATGGTGACGCGGGCGGGGTCGTCGCTCAGCCCGACGTGGTCGCGGTCGGCGACGAGGGCGTCGGCCCCCGCCCCGCCGAGGGCCCCGCGCAGCGCCCACACCGCCTGGCGCAGGCTCTTGCGGGCGCTCTCGTCCGGCACGTCGGGCCGCAGCCGCCCCGCGAGCACGCCCCGGGGGTGCAGCCCGGGGTGCAGCGCCAGCCACGCCAGGAGCGACCGCGCGCGTGCCGCCGACCCGAGGTCGACGGGCGCCCCGTCCACCTCGGCCGCGATGCCGCCGACCACCCGGATGGTGAGCACGGACCCAGCGTAATGCGGCCCGTGGCGGTGGCGCGACCCGCGCGAGACGCTGCGCGAGACGGTGGCGGGACGGTCGCGCCCCACGATGGTCGCCATCGGACCACGCGCATCGGAGGACCCATGAGCACCAGCACCGCACCGACCCACACCGCCGAGGCCCTCGGCGAACGCCTCTTCGGCGCCCTGCTCGGCGCGATGGAGCTGGCCTGCATCGACGTCGGCGACCGCCTCGGCCTCTACGCGGCGCTCGACGCGGGCGGCGCCCAGACCAGCGCCGCGCTCGCCGACCGGGCGGGCATCGACGAGCGGTACGCCCGGGAGTGGCTGGAGCAGCAGGCGGTCGCCGGGATCATCGTCGTCGACGACCCCCGCCTGCCGGCGGGAGAGCGCCGCTTCTCGCTGCCCGCGGGGCACCGCGACGCCCTGCTCGCCCCCGACTCCCTCGACTACGTCACGTCGATGGCGCGGATGCCGGCGGGGGTCACGAAGCCCCTCGACCGCCTGATCGAGGCGTTCCGCACCGGCGAGGGCATCCCGTACCCGGCGTTCGGCCCCGCCTGCCGGGAGGGGATCGCCGCGTTCAACCGCCCGATGTTCGTGAACCACCTGGCGCAGGACTGGATCCCCGCGGTCCCCGAGCTCGACGCCCTGCTGCGCTCACCCGGCGTGCGGGTGGCCGACATGGGCTGCGGCGCGGGGTGGTCGAGCGTCAGCCTCGCGGCCGGGTACCCCGCCGCGCGGGTGGACGGTCTCGACGCCGACGAGGCGTCGATCGCGTCGGCGCGGGAGCTGGCCGCCGCACGGGGGCTGACCGACCGGGTGCGGTTCTTCGCCCAGGACGTCAGCGACGACGTGACCGGCGACTACGACCTCGTCACCATCTTCGAGGCGCTGCACGACATGGCGCGGCCGGTGGACGCGCTGCGCACCGCGCGGGGCCTCCTGCGCCCCGGTGGGCGGGTGCTGATCGCCGACGAGCGGGTCGCCGACGCGTTCGGCGCCGTCGGCGACGAGATCGAGCGGCTGAACTACGGCTTCAGCGTGCTGCACTGCCTGCCGGTCGGCCGGGAGGACGCGGACTCCGCGGCGACGGGGACCGTGATGCGCGCGTCGACCGTCGACGGCTACGCCCGCGCCGCCGGGTTCGACGGCGCGGAGGTCCTGCCGATCGAGAACGACTTCTGGCGCTTCTACCTGCTGCGCGCCTGAGCCGTCACGCGCCGGCGGGCACCGCCGTCGCCGTGTCGGGGCCCGTGCGCTCCGGGCCGGCGGCGGCCGGTGCGGCCGGGGCGTCGGCGGGGCCCGCCGCGGACGGCGGCGGGATCACGTCGACCACGCCGATGTCGACGCGGGCGACGGTCATGCCGGTGGCGAACTCGACGCGCTCGACGACCCGCGCCCGGACCGCCTCGACGACGCCGGGGATCGCGACCCCGTCGCGCACCACCAGGCGGAGGGCGATGGTGGCGGTGCCCGCGTCGATCTTCACCGACGCCCCGCCGCGCTGGCGGTCCGACGCGCGGACCCACCCCCGGCGGACGCCGCCGCCGCGCAGGTCCTCGACGCCGTCGACCTCCCGGGCGGCGGCCGCGGCGACCTTCGCCACGATGGCGTCGGCGATCCAGGTCTCGCCGCCGGATGCGGCCGGTGCCTCGGGGTACGCGGCCGTGGGTTGCTCGTCGGGCATGGGGCCTCCTCTCGCGGTCAGCGGAGTGTGCCCCATCCTCCCGCCGGGCGCGACGGGGCCGGTCAGGCCCGCAGGTAGCCGACCCGGCGCGCGTAGGTGAGCTCGATGCCGAACGGCTCCCGGGCGACGGGGACCAGGACGGAGACCCGGTAGATCCCGGGCGCCGGCGGCGTCCAGGTGACCGAGAACGCGCCGCCGGCGTCGATCTCGACGGGGATCGAGGAGCCGGCGCGGGTGCTGACCGCGTCGAGCCGGCCGGAGAGGCCCGCGAGGCCGGGGTCGGTGGTGCCGCTGACCGTCACCGTCCCGCCGGAGGGGAGTGGCGTCGGCACCGCCCGGTGCGCCCCGAGGGCGGGGGTGAAGGTCGTCGTCGCGCCCGGCTCGACGGGCACGCCCGACAGGTCGGCGACCGCCGGTGCGGAGCGGTGCCCGGCGGCGTCGACCGCCGTGACCGACACCTGCGTGCCCGTCCCCCGCGGCACCCGCACCTGCCCGGCGGCGCGCACGACGAGGCCCGGGACGTCGTCGGCGGGCACCGACGTCACCGTGTCTCCCTGGGTCACCTCCAGCGTCAGCACCCCCGCGCCGCGTGCGGTCGCCGTGACCGCGAGGACCAGCTCGGGCACCCCGCCCGCCGGGGCGATGACGCGCGCCGACGTCACGCCGACGGCCGGGGGCGTCCGGTCGAGCCACGTCGTCACGACACGGGGGACGCGCCCGCCGGCGACCTTCAGGCGGAACGCCCCGGGCACCGTGAGCACCCGCCGGGGGGCGAGCACCTGCCGTGCCAGGCACGCCGCGTCGGCCCGGCAGGCGACCTGCGGATCGGTCGCCGGCAGCCGGACGGGACGCGGGTAGAGGTCGGTCCCGGGGGCGGGGGAGTAGGCGCCGGGGACGCGTGACACGGCGACCCCCCGGGGGGCGGGCACCGGCCGCGAGTACCGCAGGGCCGCCCGGCGCCGCGACTCGACGAACCAGTCCCCGTCGGCCGTGCGGAGGCGCAGCAGCATCGGCGCCGGGCCGTCGATGGGCCGCACCCGTGTCGCAGACGTCCCCGGCGGCGCGTCGGTGACGGTGGCGAGGCCCAGGACCGCCATCGGGTAGGCGCCGAAGCGGTCGCCGCCGTACCCCATGATGTCCAGGGCGTCGCCGTACTCGAAGACGTTGCGGGGGCGCTCCAGGCAGCGGACGGGCGAGAAGGGGACACGGCACGCGGTGGGCGCCACGGAGTGCTCAAGCCCCATCGCGTGCCCGAGTTCGTGGGCGAGGGTGCCCGCCTCGCGCCACCCCGTCCCCTGCAGCAGCACCTGCGCCGTGGAGCCGTAGCTCGACGCCGGCTGCCGCGACGCCGCCACGAACACGGGCACGGCCCCGCCGAAGGTCACGCCACGCGCGGACGCCCGCGCGACCGCCACGCCGAAGATGCGGGGATCGAGGAAGCGGGGCGACGTCTCGTACCGTCCCGCGGCGATCGTGGGCGCCACCTCGCCGCTCAGGAGGATCCGCCCCCGCGACGCGCGCGCCAGCAGGGTGCGCGTCTCGCCCAGCAGGCGCCGCAGCCGCGCCGCGCTCGGCACCGGCTCCCCGCGCAGGCGGACCGGCAGCACCACGACCCGCAGGGGCGTCCCCACGGGGCGCAGGGCCTCCGGCGACGTCGCCGGGGCCGCGCCGGCCACGGCGGCGGTGGAGGCGAGCGCGCCCACCACGAGCGATGCGAGGGTGACGAGACGTGAGGTTCCCACAGGTTTCAGGGTAACGGGGCGGGCGGCTCCCCGACCCGCGGGGGCGGATAGCCTGGCGTCATGAGCGACGACGACGACCTGCGCACCCTCCGCGCCGCGGCCCTCGCCCGCGCCGGGGCACCCGACCTGCGGGGCCTGGCACGCGCCCCCGCGGTCGTCGCCCTCGAACCGGACCTGGCGGCGGTGCTGCGCCTGCGCCTCGGCCTCGACCGCGACCCGCCGCGGCCACGCACCCGGCCCGAGGTCGCCGAGGCGCTCGGCCTGGGTGGCGCGCGGATCGAGGACATGGTCGCGGCGTTGGAGGAGGACGTCCTGGACGCCCTCGGCCCGGCCGCCGCCGAGCGGTGACCGTCGGTAGGGTCCCGGCCATGAGCGATCTCACCGAGGGGCGACGGGGCGAGCTGCGGGCGTTGATCGAGGACGCCGCCGCGCGCTTCGCGGAGGACCCGGCGACACGACCGGAGCTGTCGAGGGCGATGCGCGGCGGGTACTTCGCCGGCCTCGACCGCCAGGACGTCATCGCGCGATCGGGGCTCTCGCAGCACGACGCGGAGCGCGTGCTCGACGGCTGACCCCCGGCGCGGGGTTCCGTGCCGACGGCGGGGTGGTGGGGGATCGATCCGTACGGGTACGTGCGGATCCACACACCAAACGAAAGGGGGACCCCGTGCCGGACCACGGAGTCTCACTGATCCCGATCGCGCATCGGAGCCTGGAACCGATACTCGTCGGGCTCGCGGAGTCGTTGGAGGACGCCGACGTCGGTTGCCCGCACGCCGACATCTACGCCGCCGTGGCGGAGGCGTACGTCGCCGGCCACGTCGACGGTCAACGTCACGCCGTCGGGGAGGTCGCCCCCGAGGCGGCCCGGCGCGGTCTGCACCTGCGACTGGCGCCGCGGCTCGCGGACGACGGCGGGGCGGGGGCCGCCACATGACCGCGGGGACGCCGGAGGCCGAACGCACCGCGGCGCGCCTGCCGGCCACACCCCTGGCGCCCACCCACGCCCGCGAGCTCGTGGCCGGCGCCCTCCGCGACGCGGGCTGGTCGCACGGCGACGTCGCCGACGCCGCCCTCGCGGTGGACGAGGCCGTCCAGAACGCGATCGACCACGGGTCGGTCCCCCGGGCGCCGGTCGAGGTGGTCGTGGACGTCTGCGAGGACGGCGCCGAGATCACGGTGCGCGACCGTGGCCGCCCGGGGGCGTCGGTCCCCGACGGGCCCCCGCGCCGGCCCGACGCGTCGTCGGTGCGGGGCCGCGGCCGCGCGATCATGCGGGACCTCGCGGACGAGGTCGACTGGAGGGAGCGCGACGGCGGCACCGAGGTGCGCCTGCGCCTCACCCCCGGCGACGGGGACGCGGGCGGGTGAGTACCGGCCCCGGATCCGCGCGCCCGCGCGGATCCGGGGCAGCCGGACCATCCGATCGCTGCCGCCGATCGGCCGATGGGCGGCCCGCCGCCGCTGCCGATCCCCACCGCATGACCCACCTCACGGACACGCGCCCGGATCCCGTGCGTGCAGCGGCCGCGCTCCACGACCCGGACCGCCTCGGGGCGCTCCGGCGCACCGGTCTCCTCGACGCCCCGCGGGAGGAGTCGTTCGACCGGCTCACCCGGCTCGCCGCGGAGGCGATCGGGGCGCCGGTCTCGCTGGTCTCGCTCGTCGAGGAGGGGCGCCAGTTCTTCGCGAGCGCCCTCGGGCTGGCGGAGCCCGTCGCGTCGGCGCGGCAGACCCCGCTGTCCCATTCGTTCTGCCGCCTGGTGCTCGGGGGTGAGGAGCTCGTCGTCGCCGATGCCCGGGACCACCCGCTGGTGCGGGACAACCTCGCGATCCCGGACCTCGGCGTCGCGTCGTACGCGGGCATCCCCATCACGCTCGCCGGCGGGGAGACCCTCGGCTCGCTCTGCGTGATCGACACGGTGCCCCGCGAGTGGACGGGGGACGAGCTCGCGATCCTGCGCGATCTGGCGGCCTCCGCCGTCACCGAGGCCGAGCTGCGCCTCGCCCTGATCGAGGCGCGCTCCCGCGCCACCCGCGACCCGCTGACGGGCCTGCTGAACCACGGCGCCTTCCACGAGCGCCTCCGGGAGGAGATGGACGACGCCCCCGGCGCCGGGGGCGACCTGGCCCTGATCCTCCTCGACATCGACTTCTTCAAGGACGTCAACGACCGCTTCGGCCACCTCGCCGGCGACGCCGCGCTGGTCGAGGTCGCCCGCCGGATCGACGCCCGCACACGCACCGGGGACGTGCTGGCGCGCGTCGGCGGCGAGGAGTTCGCCTGGCTGCTGCCGGGCACGTCCCGCGCCGACGCGGTCGCGGCCGCCGAGCGGGCACGCCGGGCCGTCGGGGCGACGCCGATCGACGGCGTCGGGTCCCTGACGATCTCCGCCGGGGTGGTCGACCGCCACGAGGCCGGCGACGCGCGCCGGCTCTACGCACGGGCCGACGCCGCGCTGTACTCCGCCAAGACGGGGGGCCGCGATCGGGTGGTCGCCGGTGGTGGGCCGGCGGGGACGGCCACGGCACCCGGGGTCGCGATGCCCGTGGCGGAGCACCGGCCGGTGCCGTCCCGCACCCGCGAGCACGAGGCCGTGGCCCGCCTCCTGGGGGTCCTGGTCGACCGGGAGGGGGACATCGCGGCGGCCGCGGGGGCGGTCGCCGAGCAGGCGGCGTGGCTCGCCCGTGCGACCGGCGTCACGGTGATGCGACGCGGGGCGCCGCTCGCGACGTGGGGCGACGTCGATCCCCGGTCCCGCGCCGGGGTCGGAGACCGTCCCCTCGTCGTCCCCGTCCGCGCCGGCGGCGCCGCCTGGGGCACGATCGAGCTCTCCGGCATCCCCGCCTCGACCGGGCGGCGCGACCCGCTCCCCGCCGCACTCGCGACGCTCGCCGCGTTGTTCGCGCTCGCGGTCGCGAACGACGAGGGGCGCACCCGTCTGTCGGAGCTGGCCGATCGCGACCACCTCACCGGGCTGCCCCACCACCGCGCGCTGCACGAGCGCCTGGCCGAGGAGGTCGCCCGCGCCCGGCGTCACGACCGCCGCCTCGCGCTGGTCGTCGCCGACCTCGACAACCTCGCGCGGGTCAACCACGACCACGGCCACGAGGCCGGCGACCGGATGCTCACCGAGATCGCCCGGCGGATCACGGCGGCCGCCCGCCCCGGCGACACCGTGGCGCGCCTCGGCGGCGGCCAGTTCGCGTGGGTCCTCCCCGAGTGCGACGAGCTGACGGCTTGGGAGGCCGCCGAGCACCTGCGGGTCGCGATCGCGGGGGAGCCGTTCCCGGAGGTCGGTCACGTGACCATCTCGTCCGGCGTCTGCGACCTGGCGGCCGCCGAGGACGCGGAGGAGCTCTACCGGAAGGCCGGCGGGGCCCTGTACTGGGCGAAGCGGCACGGCCGCAACAGCGTCTTCCTGTACGCCCCCGACGTCATCGATGCGTTGTCGGCCGAGGAGAGCCTCGAGCGGCTCGAGCGGCAGCAGACCCTCGCGGGCGTCCGGATGATCGCCCGCGTCGTCGACGCGAAGGACCCCGCGACCCGCCTGCACTCGGAGAGGGTCGCCGGGCTGGCGGCACGTCTCGCCGCCGTCATGGGCTGGACCCCGGCCCGCGTGTCCCTGTTGCACGAGGCCGGTCTCGTCCACGACGTCGGCAAGATCGGCGTGCCCGACGCCGTCCTCTTCGCCTCCGGGCGGCTCACCCCCGGCGAGTTCGACCTGATCCGCGAGCACGCCGCGCTCGGCGCGAAGATCGTCGCGGAGGTCCTGGACGAGGAGCAGACGTCGTGGGTGCGCAGCCACCACGAACGCCACGACGGGGGCGGATACCCCGACGGCCTCGCGGGCGACGCCATCCCCGAGGGCGCGCGCATCCTGACGCTGGCGGACTCGTGGGACGTGATGACGGTCGCCCGGCACTACAGCGCCCCCGTGTCGGTCGACGACGCCCTCGCGGAGTGCCGCCGCGAGTCGGGGAGCCAGTTCGCCCCCGAGGTCGTCGCGGCGCTCGAGGTCCTGCTGGCCGACGATCCCGCCGGGTTCGCCGAGGTGGGGCCGCTCGCCGGCACGGGTGGGGTCCCGACGCGCTAGGCTCGCTCCCGTGCCGGGGACGCCACGCGGGAGCGGGGGCGCCCCTCCCGCGGACCGCCCTCCGGGCGACGACGCGGCATCCACCGGCCGGGCCGGGGGCCACGTGCCACACCGCGCGTCGAGCGACCGGTCCGCCGGGAACGGGCTGCACCCGCGCGCGTCGCGATGAGCGGCGGCCCCTCCGCCCACCGCACGCTGATCGCGGCCCTCGTGGCCGCCGCGAACGGCCCCGACCCCATGGCGGCCCTGTGCGGGGCATGCGCGCGGGAGGTCGGGGTGGCGGGGGCGAGCATGATGGTGATGGCCGACGGCCTCCCCTCGCCGCTCGGGTGGTCCGGCCCCGTCGGCCGGCGCCTCGAGGACCTGCAGCAGACGCTCGGCGAGGGTCCCTGCATCGACGCCCACGCATCCGGAGCGAGCGTCGCCGAGCCGGACCTCCGGCGCCCCGGGCGGGGGCGGTGGCCCGCGTTCGGGCCGGCCGCCGTCGCCGCGGGCGCCGTCTCGGTGTTCTCCCACCCCCTCCGGGTGGGCGCGGTCCGGCTCGGGGCGGTGACCCTCTACGGCGTCGCGCCGGGCGGCCTGACGGCGGAGCAGCACGCGGCGGCCGCGGTCACCGCGGACGTGGCGGCGCACGCGATCCTCGCCGCGGGGAGCACGACGAGCGGGGGGATGCCGGGGCTGGACGCGGAGATGCTGACCGGTGACGTCGCCGCGCTGCACCAGGCGTCGGGGATGGTCAGCGCCCAGCTCGGGATCGGCGTCGGCGACGCCATCATGCGGGTGCGCTCCCACGCCTTCTCATCGGATCGTCCGATCGCTGCGGTAGCCGCGGACATCGTCGCCCGGCGTCTACGCCTCGATGACTGACGGGGCACCCCCCGGGGCGATTAGACTCGGTCGCCTGGTCGCGCCGACGGGACGGCACCGATGACACGTGAGCAGCGCCTCGCCTCGACGTTCGTGGAGCTCGCCGACAGCCTGGTCGAGGACTTCGACGTCGTCGACATCCTGGTCCTCCTGACGGAGCGCAGCGTCGATCTCCTCGGCGCCGCCGCCGCCGGACTGCTCCTCGTCGACGCCAACGGCGACCTGCGCCTGATGGCCGCGACGAACGAGGCACTCCACACCGTCGAGCTGTTCCAGATCCAGAACGACGAGGGTCCCTGCCGCGACTGCATCCACACGGGCGCGCCCGTCGAGGTGGTGGACCTGACCGAGGCGGCCGACCGCTGGCCCCGCTTCGCGCCCGTCGCGAGCGCCGCCGGCTTCCGCGCCGCCCACGCGTTCCCGCTGCGCCTGCGCGGGCGCGTGCTGGGCGCGATGAACCTCTTCCGCGTCGAGCCCCTCCCGATGACCCCGGGGGAGGCGGCGACGGCGCAGGCGCTGGCCGACGTCGCGACGATCGCGGTCCTGCAGAGCCGCGCCCTGCACGAGTCGCACCTCCTGGCCGACCAGCTGCAGGGCGCGCTGCACAGCCGCATCGCGATCGAGCAGGCGAAGGGGGTCATCGCCGAGCGCCTCGGATGCGACATGGACACGGCCTTCCGGGAGCTCCGCGACCACGCCCGGCGGGGCGGGCGCCGGCTCGCCGACGTCGCGGCCGACGTCGTCGCCGGGATCCTGCGGCCGGAGGACCTGCGCCCGGCCGCCTGAGGGCGACGATTCTGGCGGTTGCGCGATCGCGCCTCCCGGCCTATTCTGGCCGCGGAAGGAACAAATGGACCCGGGGACGCGGCCACGCCGCACCCCCCGCCGCCCGAGACCCCGGTGGCACGACCCGCTGACAGGGGGCGTGGCGTGCTCGGTCTCACGAGGTCAGGCGAGGGGCGGGGGCACACCGAGCCGGCGCCCAGGGGCGAGAACGGCGACGTCGGCGACGCCGGGCCCCGTGTCGAGTCGCTCCGAGGTTCGAGCGATTTCGCGACGGCGGTGCGACGCGCCCGCGAGGCCGCCGCCGCACGGGCCGCCGACGCGCCCCGCGCCGCCGCCGCGCGCGACCACGAGCTGGAGGAGCTGGTCGCCGACCGGACGGCGTCGCTCCGGGAGGCGAACCGGTCGCTGGTCGCGATGGGGGAGAGCCTCACCCGCTCGCGCGCCGAGACCGTCCGCCGGCTGGCCGGCGCGATCGCCGTGCGCAGCGGCGAGGCCGGGGCGCACTCCGAGAGGATGGGGGCGATCTGCGCGTCCCTCGCCGCGCGCCTCGGGCTGGACCCCGCCCGCTGCGACCTGATCGGGACGGCCGGCGCGCTGCACGACGTCGGCAAGCTCGCCATCCCCGACGTCATCCTCGACAAGCCCGGCCCGCTCACCCGGGACGAGAGGCGGGTCATGGAGACCCACGCCGAGATCGGCCACCGCATGCTCGCCGGGTCGGGCGAGCCGCTGCTCGACCTGGCGGCGGTGATGGCCCGCAGCCACCACGAACGTGTCGACGGGTCGGGGTACCCCTACCGGCTGCGGGGTGAGCGCATCCCGGCGGAGGGGCGCATCGCCGCCGTCGCCGACGTCTTCGACGCGCTCACCAACGCCCGCGTCTTCCGGCCCGCGTTCGGCGTGGACCAGGCGATGGAGATGATCACCGCGGGGGCGGGCGCGCAGTTCGACGCGGACGTCGTCGGCGCCCTCCACGACGTCCTCGCCGGCGGTGGCGTCCGCGCCCCGGGTGGGGCCGGGCGCGGCGCCTGGTACACCGCGCCGGAGGGGCGTCCGTCGTGATCCCGGTGCCCCCCGACGACGCCTCCGCGGACGCCCTCGACGCGGCGCTGCGCCGCGAGATCGCGCACCGGACGGCGGCCGATTTCGTCCTCTCGAGCCTCGACCTCGACCAGTCGGTCGCGGACTCCGAGCAGACCCTCGCCGACGGCGACCAGGCGGCGTCCGACACCGATCAGGCCCTCGCCGACCGCGAGCAGGAGGCGGCCGACCGGGACCAGGCCGGGTACGAGAGGGACAACCCGGAGCACACCGCGGCGCACGACGAGGCGTACCGGGCGGCGAGCGCGGAGCGGCAGGCGACGACCCGGGAGCGGGTCGCGACGTCGGCCGAGCGGTCGCGGACGACCGCCGAGCGGCTCGGCGCCGCGTTGCGTCGTGACGAGATCGCCGCGGCACGGGACCGCGCCGCGGACGCGAGGGACCTGGCCGCCGACGCGCGCGACCGGGCGGCCGACGTCCGCGACCGCACGGCGGAGGAGCGTGAGCGCCATTCGCGCGCGTCGGGTGAGCTCGACCCCGCCGCCGTCGCCCTGCGGGCCGTGCGCGTCGCCGCCGCCCGGGTCCGTCAGCGGTCGGCGCGGGAGCGGGAGGCCGCGGCGCGCGACCGGCGCGCGGCCGCGGAGGATCGCCGCCGCGCCGCGGCGGACCGCGCCGACGCGGGGTACGACGAGCTGACGGGCGTCTTCCGTCGCGGCACCGGCGAGCTCGCGCTGACGCACGAGATCGCCCGGGCACGTCGCAGCGGGTGCCCGCTCGTGCTGGCGATGATCGACGTCGACGGGCTGAAGGCCGTCAACGACCGCTTCGGGCACGCCGCCGGCGATGACCTGCTCCGCGACGTCCCCCGGGCGATCGTCGCGACGCTGCGCGCCTACGACCTGACCGTGCGCTGGGGCGGGGACGAGTTCGTCTGCGCCCTCTCGGACGTGGACGAGGAGGTCGCCGCGCAGCGCATCGCGGGCATCGCGGCGAACCTGCGGATCCTGCGACCGGGCGCCTCCATCAGCGCCGGGCTGGCCCTGCTCGCCGACGGGGACACCCTCGAGACGCTGGTCGCGCGGGCCGATGCCGCCCTCTACCTCCGCAAGGCGAAGCGCCGGGTGGCCTGACCCGCCGTCGTGGTACCGTCACGGGCCGGATCCCGGTGTGCGTCCGCGTCCCCGCGGACCGAGCCGGCCGCCGCGGCGTCGGGTCCCCCGAGCCCCCCGCGAGCCCTCCGCCTCCCGCAGCCCGATGACGACGACGACCCCCGCCACCACACGCCCCGTCACGCGCCGCCCGTGGCGACGATGACCGGCGGCCGCGCGGTCGCCGAGGCGGCCCGCCGGCGGACGTTCGCGATCATCTCGCACCCCGACGCCGGCAAGACCACCCTCACCGAGAAGCTGTTGCTCTACGGGGGCGCGATCGACCTGGCGGGGGCGGTGCGCGCCAAGAGCGGTGGCGCGGGCGCACGGTCCGACTGGATGGACATCGAGCGCCAACGCGGCATCTCCGTCACCTCCGCGGCACTGCGGTTCGAGCACCGCGGCCACGTGCTGAACCTGCTCGACACCCCGGGGCACCGCGACTTCTCGGAGGACACCTACCGGGTGCTGACGGCCACCGACACGGCGGTGATGGTGATCGACGCCGCGAAGGGGCTGGAGCCGCAGACCCTGAAGCTCTTCCAGGTGTGCCGCACCCGGGGGACGCCGATCATCACCTTCGTCAACAAGCTCGACCGGCCGGCCCGCGACATCCTGGAGCTCCTCGACGAGATCGAGCGCGAGATCGGGATGCGGCCCACCCCCGTGACGTGGCCGGTGCTGCACGAGGGCGCCTTCCTCGGGATCGCGGACCGGCGCGACGCCACGTTCATCCCGTACGACCGGCCGGTGCACGGCGCGAGCGCCGACGAGCGGGAGCCGGTGCCCCTCGCCGACGCCGACCTGCCTCCCGCCGCCCGCGCGACGCTCACGGACGACCTCGACCTGCTCGACGGCGTCGGCGCCGACCACGACCCGGCGGGCTTCGCGGCGGGCGCCACGACTCCGGTGTTCTTCGGCTCGGCCCTCGGCAACTGCGGCGTCCGTCAGCTGCTCGAGGCCGTCGAGGGCATCGGCCTGCCCCCGGCGGGGTGGGACACCACCGACGGCGGCGTCCGGGCCCTCGGCGACCCGTTCTGCGGCGTCGTCTTCAAGGTGCAGGCCAACACCGACCCGCGCCACCGCGACCGGATCGCGTACCTGCGCGTCTGCTCCGGGCGGTTCGAGCGCACCCTCGCCGCCCGCCACGAGCGCACGGGCAAGCCCGTCGGCCTCAGCTACGCCCACCAGCCGTTCGGGCGGGAGCGGATCCCCGTCGAGGAGGCCTTCCCCGGTGACGTGATCGGCCTCGTGAACGCGACGGGCCTGCGCCCCGGTGACGTCGTCCACGACGGCCCGGCGGTGCGGTTCGCGCCGATGCCACGGTTCGCGGCGGAGCACTTCGCCGTGGCGCGCTCGAGCGACTCACGGCGCTACAAACAGTTCCAGCGGGGCCTCGGCGAGCTCGACGAGGAGGGCGTCGTCCAGGTGCTCCGCCACCGCGACCGCGGCGACCAGTCGCCGGTCCTCGCGGCGGTCGGCCCGATGCAGCTCGAGGTGGCGAAGGCCCGCCTCGAGGGCGAGTTCGGCGCGCCCACCGAGATCGACCCGCCGCGGCGCATGATCGCCCGCGAGACCGACGAGGAGGGGGCGAAGGTGCTCGCCCGCGTCGGCGTGGAGGTCCTCGCCCGGCGCAGCGGGGAGCTCGTCGCCCTGTTCCGGTCGCCGATGCACGTCGCCGGCATCGAGAAGGACTACCCCGGGGTCCGGCTCGAGGCGCTGCTCGCCGGCTGACCGGCGCGTCCGGCGACGACGTCCTCCAGCGCCGCGACGGCGGCGGGACAGAACTGGATGCCCGCGAGGTCGCGGATCTCCTCCAGCGACGATGCCGCACTGCGCGCCGAGGCGTAGGCCCGTCCGGTGGTCATGACGTCGAACGCGTCCGCCACCGCGATGAGGCGGGCACCCTCGGGGATCTCCCCGCAGGTCAGCCCGTCCGGGTAGCCGGAGCCGTCGACGCGCTCGTGGTGGTGGCGGACCCAGGCGGTCTGCGCCGGGCCGAGGACCTCGGCCACGATGCTGGCGCCGAGGCTCGGGTGCAGCTTGACCGTCTCGTACTCCGCGGCCGTCAGCGGCCCCGTGTGCAGCAACAGCCCGTCCGGCACGCCGATCTTGCCGACATCGTGGACGAGGGCGGCCTGGCACAGCGCGTCGATCTCCCGGGCACCCCATCCGGCGGCTCCCGCCATGCGACCGACGAGCGCGGCGACCCGTTCGCTGTGGCGCCGGGTGGCGGGATCCTTGGCCTCGACGGCGAGCGCGAGCGCGCGCACCGCGGCGAGTCCCTCCGAGTGGGTCGCCCGCGGAGGAGCGGCGGGGGACGTGCACGGGGCGGCCGGGTCGAAGCGGTGGACCCGGTTCCGCCCGCCCTCCTTCGCCAGGTACAGGGCCTGGTCCGCCGCGGCGAAGAGGGCGTCGGGGCCCCCGGCGTCGCGGAGCTCCGCGACACCGGCCGACGTGGTGAGGGCGGGCATGCCGTCCTCGCGGACCCGCGCGACCGCGAGGCGCATCCGGTCCGCCGCCGTGACGCCGGCCCGGGCGTCGACCTCGGGCAGGATGACGGCGAACTCCTCGCCCCCGACGCGCGCGAGGACGTCCTCAGGGCGCAGTCCGTCGGCGAGGGCACGTGCCGTGGACGCCAGCACACGGTCACCGACCTGGTGGCCCCAGTCGTCGTTGACGCGCTTGAAGTGGTCGAGGTCGAGGACGACGAGGGAGAGCGGGCGCCCGTGCCTGCGGGCGCGGGCGACCTCGGTCTCGAGACGACGGTGGAACTCGCCCTGGTTGATCACCCCGGTCAGGTCGTCGACGGTCGCCCGCAGCGCGAGCTCCTCGCGGGACTGGGCGTTCGCGATGGCCAGTGAGGCGAGCTCCGCGAACTGCTCCAGGCGCTCCTCCGCGTCGGGGGGGAAGGGGACGGGACCCGTCGTCGCGGCCAGGACGGCGCCCCAGGGCCGCCCGCCGACGGAGAGGGGAGCGGCGACCCCGCTGGTGTAGCCCTGTCCCACGACCCGGGCGCTGGTGGGGTCGTCGGAGGGGAGCGCCGTGTAGACGCACCGCGCGGCACGCCCGGTACGGGCCGCGACCGCGACGGCGCCGTCGCCGGACAGCGGGAACGTCACGCCGAGCTGCGACCGG
>LNFM01009248.1_pt1 | contig 16437 bp, 21 predicted proteins | sample 596031 | NCBI WGS metagenome assembly LNFM01 (sample SAMN04254537, study PRJNA301005) | activated carbon metagenome | isolation source: dual media filters at the Ann Arbor, Michigan drinking water treatment plant | place: USA: Ann Arbor
CGTGCAACGGCGCCCTCCAGGTCGATGATGCGATCGAGATCGCGGAGAAGATCGACATCTGACGACGTGACGCTCTACCTCTGATACCGGACGCGATCGGCGGCGCTAGCTGCGCCGCCGATCAAGCCCTACGCAACGGCAGCTTTTGGGATGGCGCTACTCTGTGCGGCGCATCATTCCAGTGGAAGCGTTAGGTCACTATTGGCCCCTTCTCGTCGATCGGCTGAGCGGCCAAGTTCGTCCGCACCTGTGGGTGAAGCAGTCTCGCTGCGCATCCGCGCCAGAGGTCAATTCTGACCCACAACGGTCATTCAAACACGACGTGTGGTGCAGTGCGGTCGAGCCGCAGAATTGTCGGTGGCAGGACCGCGAATCAGAAGCTTTCGCCGAAAGCGCGTTGCCTTTGTCCCAGTCTAAGCGCCTACTGACCTGACAAGGCCCTGCCCATGAGATGGCGACGTACCGAAGTCGCCTCCTACCAAACGCGGCAGCCTCGATTGCCATCGGCAGGCAAACCGGAATTGAGTCGTGATAGCGCCGAGGCCCCCAAGGTCCGGTCCCGGCCGCTCGATAGGCGATCTCGTCAGAACGCGTCACAGGCGTGACGCGCAAGGAGACTCATCAAGTCCCGATGCAGAGGAAACGCTCGTGAGAATCAGTGTTGTTGTGTTAGCGGCCGCTGCCGCGTTCGCCGCGGTGACAAATTTCGCATACGCGGATGGTGAAGGCGATCCGGCTGCCGTGAAACAGGAAGACGGCAAATACTTAGATGAGCGCGGCACTCCGACCTACAAGGTCCAGCCGGGCGGCACTGTCGATTGGTACACTTATTCGGGCTATCGCCGTTATCATAGCGACTGTAGCGTTTGCCACGGTCCCGACGGCGATGGCTCGAAATACGGACCGGCAATGACGGACGCGCTCAAGAAGCTGACTTATGAGGACTTTCTCGGCATCGTGGCAGCCGGGACCAAGAGCGGTCTTGCGTCGCAGGCAAACACGCATACGTTCGGCACTGTTCCGCACGTCATGTGCTACGTGGACGATCTCTACGTCTACCTGCGTGCTCGCGCGAACGATGCGGTGGGCCGGGGCCGTCCATCGAAGCGCCAGGACAAACCCGAAAACGCCCATAAAAGCGAGGACAACTGCCTAGGCAGCAAGTAGTCTGCCTGGCCTTCGCATCGCGATTTCGGTAACAGCGAGGCTTCAGCGGCGTGGTGGCGTGATACTTATGGTAGATTGCAATACCGAGGCAGGCGGCATATCAGTTAACCCGGACTTCATCGTTGACTTCGGCAAGGAGCCGAATGGACCCAGCCGCTGCCACGAGACACGATATCCTGGCGGCGACTGTACGAGCGACATTTGGATATGACGAGGACTCGCACCATCATCCTCGCCAATCGAGGCGGAGCGACATACAAGGTCGACAATCGCAAGCTGAGGCGCACCCTCAAGGTGGAAGTAATCGTCTCCTTTTGGCCCTAAACGGAACCGGAGTTTGTGCTGCCGGATGTCCGCTGCCGAACGTGAAGCATCCGAGAAGACATATATCAGTGAAGCAAGGGGGCGAGACGATCCGCAGGTCGGTCGGCTGCACTAGCCCAGCCCTCGCGCTCCTTGATTTACTGCAGCATGTCGTCGCGTCGCCGGTAGCCGCGTTTTGCAGCGGTGTCAGCGAGCAACTTGCCTGCAAAGCATCATGGCGATAGGTAGCGCAATTCGCGCCGCGCGCGTGTGGCCGCCAGGACTCGCCCCCAAGCAATTCCTAACGCACGTCAAACGTCGGCGATCTCCCGCTAAATCTCGCGCTACGTGCTGTTATAGGCGCCGCAACTTTTCGCACACCGCCTTCTCGCCCCGTCGATCGACTTCCATTTCTATTCGCCTGATGCCGTAATCGACCCAACGTCCGGCGTCGTGCCGCTCGATCCGTTCACTTAGCGACCGCATGGTGGCTGTGTTCGGTCGAACGCCGCAGTTCTCATAGCGCCACACGAGCGCCGCGAAGTGCGCACCCTCCCTTGCTCCCTTATCCTGGGCCAAAACATTTGTCGGCAGGCAAGCTAGGAGCCAGGTAACGCATGACAATCTCCCTATTGGTGTACGAGCACCATACTAGCCGCATGGTCGGTGCCCCTGTCCACATTTCACTGCGGCCGAGCTGTTGCGCCACCCAGTAACGCGCGCGACAAAGCCTGCTGCTCGTCGCGGACTTGTTCACGCGAGAAGGTCTCTCTTCTCGTAGCCAGTCTGAACGAGCCGCAATTGATCTGGCAGGATAGGGCGGCAGAGCCCGAAGGCTTCCTCATCCGTGCCGTCCATCCACTGGTCCTGCATTTCTGGCGTCGCCAGCAACACCGGCATTCGCTCGTGATTTACGGTCTCGACGAGCGCGTTGGGCGTCGTCGTCATGAACGAGAACACGGCGATAGCGACGTTCGGGCTGTCCTTTTTGATGGGCCCATTCCATGCCCGCCAAATCCCAGCGAAGGCGAACAGCGGCCGCGGCTCGATGCCCGCGAGCGCAAACCAGTTCCAAGTTGCGGGCTTCACGTTACTGTTGGGCTCGCAGAACGACGTCGCGGGTATCAGACAGCGCCGATCCTTAAAGCTACCGCGCCAAAACGTGGATTGTAGATTATCGTCTCGCGTATTGGTGACGCGTCGCGGTGCCTTGCCTGGCATGAGGCGAATGAAGCCCCACGACAGTTCTACAAGCTCGCGCTCGCCGTCCTGCGCCTTCCTGACCACCGGCGCCATGTGACCTGGGAAGATCGCGTCCTTTGGTTCGAAGGAAGCAGCGCGGTTCGACGATACCCGGAAGAGCCGCCGGATCGCTTCGATGTTACTGGTCTGCGAATAGAGATTGCACATCCGTTCGAAGATAGTGGAGCGGTGCGGGACCTCCAAGCCACTGACGCCGACGATCTCGTTTAACGTATGCTAAACCTGTCAAATAGCGCGGGAACCTGAACTGACCAACTTGCAAAGGTACGCGTTTAGCCGGCGCCGGCTCGGGAGCATACGGCTCTGTTCTTGGTCATCCCGCAACCAGCGCCTTTTCGACATCTGCCAGCGAGTGCCCCGTGAGGTCTTTAGCGATCTCTCCAAGAAGGATGGCGGACAGCGCCTTGTGGTAGTGCTTGCGCATTTCACCTAGCGCGCGCGGGGCCGCTACGATTACCAGCCCCACGATTTTACCATTGAGGGCCTGTTGGTTGAGATGATGGACGATGCCAGCCGAGAACTGATCTTCGCCCGCCTGACCATGATCGGGATTTGCGGAACTCGCTTGGCGCGCCGTGCTTGTGCCCTGGTCAGCTTCAACGCCAGCGGTCGGCAATGCTTCCAATTTCAAACCCGCTTCGTTACCCGCGTTGCGAAACAGGTTGAATTTCTCGCCGTCCGCGACGGCAATGGTAGTACCCTGGGGTAGTATCATGGGAAGTCTCCTGATTGGGGCAAAGCGTATGCTTGCCGCTCAGAGATCAGGGATCAGCCACACTATTTGTCCTCGACCACACCATAGATCGTGGATGGCTTCCAACCCTTCAAAATTCTGAGATAGCTTACACTCAACGCGCACATGCGAACTTAGCTCCATATAATTGGCGCGCACAGGTGTTCGAGGTGTCGACGGCGACGCGGAGCCACGTTGGCGGCGTGGTGGGAAACCACTACGGCTGCCTCGAATGAAGCACGACCGCTTCGTTCTTTTCGCGTCTTCGCTGTCGGCTCGCAATCGTTCCCAGGAACCTAATCTGACCAACTCCGTTGCATAGGCTACTGCCAATGTAACGAGTGTGCGTTTCATGCCGACCTGCTTTCCCCCTGTTGAGTTGGTGCAGATTGTCCGCGTGACAGTCGTCCGCGATCCTTCAGGCGTGTTGGTTGCGAGAAGCCCCGACGTCCCAGGCCGCGCGGCCATCGCATCGGACATTGCCTCGCTCGATGGCGAGATCCGTGACCTCATCGAAGGCTACTTCGCAAAGCAGGGCGAGCGCGTGCACGTGCGGCGAGCTCGTGGGAGCAAACGCGATGATCTCTCGACATGGGAAGTGGAGACGACCGATGGCGCAGAGATGCTGATGGCCGCGGAGTGAAAAATCCTCAATGATCGATAACCACCATCCGATCCTATCGTCCGGCGACGATGACACCACCCGGGCGTATTTGTTCAGGGCGGGAGGCGACCCGAGCATCCATGCAGTGACGCGCGATGCTCTCGGCTCCAACCTGCCAGATCACGATGCCAGTTGGATTCTTGACCGCGAGTTTGCGCTCGGCGTTCGCGAAGTGATGCCGATCAACGTCGCTCCGGAGCCCGTTCTCCGAGGCTTGGCTGCAGATGGCTATTTCGTGTGGTGTGAGGGATCGAATCCCGTTGGAACGTCTCAATGACCCGAAGCGATCGCATAAATGACAATCTCCCTACTGTGGACCGCCTGCGACACGAAATCAGTCGCGGAAAGGTCGGGGACAAAGTCGACCATCCCGACCCGGCGGCGGCCCCGCTCGGCACAGATGACGAAGCCGCCGGAATGTCGCCAACTCCGGAGGAGCGTCGCATGGCCGCCGCGACCGCTCCTTCAGATCGGCAGGAGAAGGAGGCTGCTGTTGGCGCAGGAAGCATTTATGTGGCCATCGTCGTCGCGATCGTCATCGTGGTAGTCGCGGCCCTGATATTTAAATGAGTCATCCCCATGCCGGCTAAGCAAGGGCAGCGTTCGTCAGCCGTCCGTAAGATTGTCGAGATGGAAGCGGAGACCTGGAGAGCACTGCACGCACTCGCAGGCGATCGAATGGCAACGTTCCAGGAACTGGTCGATGAAAGTTTTCGCGACCTTTTGAAGAAGCACCATCGACCTGTCACGCTGCGCGAGGCGCTTCGGGCCAGCTCTCGAATTGCACCCGCTAACGACGGTCCTTCGCCGGGTCGCCTGAAGGGCGGTGCCGGCACGGAAAGCAGAACTAAGCGGCGCTCGAAATGATTGCTTGGTCCATCAGTCGCCTCGGCCATCGCAGCTAGCGCTTGAACCGCCCCCGGTTGCTCTCCGTCCAGCCGGATACCTTGACCTTCACCCAGGCGTCGGTGTCTCCGGACACATATGGCGACGATCGCCACTTACTGACGATGCCTTCGAGACCCTGCTCGGCCGCCGCGCGCAACAGAGGGTCTCCGTCGTCCCAGATAGCGTTGAGGTGAAGCGCGTCACTTTGGTTGCGGGCCATCAGGCGTTCTAGGCGCCGCCGGCGCTGCGTCCATGGCAAATCGCGCAGGTCTTCATCCCCCATGTGCATGAGATCGAACAGCCAGGCTACCGTTGTCGGCCGGCGTCTGCGGAGCAGGTGGAAGTCCGGCCGGTTGATATCATCGAAAGCGACGAGCTCGCCGTAATCAGATCGCCGCCTGGAAGGGCCGCCACGGCCTCAGCCACGCCCGGGAACCGCTTGGAGATGTCATTGCCAGGCCGCGAGTAGAGCAGGACGCCAGAGCCGGTTCGGTGCGCCTGGAGGCGCCAGCCATCCCACTTGATCTCGTGCGCCCACTCCGCGCCAACCGGCGGCGTCCCCCGCAGGGTCGGGGCACAAGGGCGGATGAAACGGGTGATTAGCTTGCGCACGATGCAGCGGACCGGCCTTAGTTCCGTTCGCTGAAGCCAGGCACGTCGTTGCCCAAGCGCTGAGTAAGATCGTCCCGCCAGCGTCTTCGGCTTAGAGCCACGAGCTCGTGATGCGCTTCTTCGAGGGCACGTTGAGCGTGCGCTAGGTGCAGCAGCGACCCGGTGCTCTCGTAGCGAGCCAGTTCATCCTCGAAGATGCGAAGGCTTGGAATATCATTCACGAGGGTGGGCGAGTTACGCATTACAACGTCTCCAACGGTTGCGTAGAGAACGCAAACAGTAGAGAGCCGTTCCCATACAACTTGAAGGGCGCTACCAACGCTCAGCGCTTGCGATCGCCCTTATCGCCCTGACCGGACTTAACGGCCGTCTTCGCCTTCGTCCGGCGATCGGCGGCAAGTGAGCGGCCCACGTCGTCGCTCTCTTTGATGCGACCTTTCTCGTCTCGGCGGATGTAGCGCTTGTCGCCTTTCGGTTCGATCAGTTCACGCTTGCTGGCCATGCCATAACTCCAACGCTAATGCCCGGCGGACGCCGTCATAGCGCCCGCCGGGCGGGTCAATTGTCCAATCGGCGCGGAAACGCACCGAACGGTAGGAGGTTCCTCGAGCATCTGCTGCGAACGGACGGGCCGTGAGGTGTCTAGACGAGACGGTGAGACTGTGGCCTCGTCGATCGTGTCGACAGCCTTAGTTCATGAGCACGCATCCGGGAGAACGGGACTATGACGCTTGGCCGCCTAACGCGGATGACCGTGGGATATGTCGCAGCCAGTAGTGTAGCAGCCGTCACCATTGTCTCGGTGCTTCTGATAGTCAGCGCGTCTCAAAGTCAGCTTGCGCTCGACGTCGAACTCATCGGCAATACTACACCTCTGATTGGACTGGTCGCCTGTTTCGTGGCTATCCTTGGCTTGGTTCCGTTCCTTATCGCGGAAGCTTTTGCCATACGTCGCTCGATCAACACCGCTGCGTGGTACATGGGCGCGGGAGCTGTCGCGGGTTTAATCGGGTTGGTATCGAACCTTTTGCTAACTGGCCCACGAGGTGGGATTCGCTTGTCTGATTTGAGCGAACCCGTGGTTGCGACGCTAACAAACGTTGCAACAATAAGCGCTTTAGCGGGTGCTTGTGCAGGGTACACCTACTGGCTGATCGCCGTTCGAGGCGACCGGACGCGTTTGGAAAAATCTTCAAGCTCGGCGGCAAAGCCAAAGGCCTAAAACCACGGCGGCGAACCCGAGCAGAGAAGGCAGAAACGCCTCTTCAAACATGTCGACCGATCGGGACATCATTGCGATTCCAACGAAGCACATCACAATCCAGATCAGGCCGGCCACCATTAAAACAATGCATGTCAACCGCATCACCGTATCAATCCGAATGGGCCGTAGTAGGTGGACCACTGCAGTTGGCAGTCTGCGCAATCATGCTTTTGGGCGACACGAGCCGGCTGCTTTTCCCCATCTCGACGGTAAGGGCGAAACGGCAGCCACACGACCATGGACGCTACGCGGGGTGATTGACATCCTGGGCAACGCGTCATGCTGACTCCCTCAATAGACCACGCGGCTCCCCTCAAGACGCTGTGCGCCGATTGGGTGTCGCCGGCGGCACAAACATTACTGACACGCGCCGTGCCCGCCACCTTGACTTACGACTTCGCCGAGAACAAATAGGGAACTTGCGATCCAGTCAAGTGTTCGGCGGCAACTGTGGATGACATCGAAGATACGGCGAGCCGACGGACGCGCGCGTTCTGGCACCGCTTCCCCAAAGATGACGCTTGGCGAGTGTGCACCTTCGCCAGCGCTGTCAAAAACGGGTATCGCTATCAGCCCTGCTGCCGCAACTGCTGGCACTCAGGTGAGATCATGACGCCAGATGAAGTGTCAGCATGGGCAAAGGTGTCGCTGGAGACACCGATAATCGCGCTTGCTGCACGCCTCGTGTGCTCAGCGTGTGGTTATCCGGCAGGCTACTTTCATCTGCACAATCCAGCGGTAAAGGCGCATCAATAGACTCCCTCCGCGTTAGTTGCTCCGCGGCGGCGGCACGGACAGTCGTACCCGTAATCGAGAGTGTCTCATGAAAACCCGTATGCTCGGCCGACTATGGCCTGTGAGTGCGCTCACTCTGGGTGGAGGCGGCGTCGGTCAGCTCTGGGGGCCGACCACACGCGACGAATGCATTGCGACAGTTCGCACGGCAGTCGACAGCGGAATCACTCTGCTCGACATGGCGCCGGCCTATGGAAATGGCGAGGCGGAAAGTGTTGTCGGCGCGGCATTTGAGGGGCGGCTACCATCCGGGCTCAAAGTGACGACAAAACACCGGCTCGGCACGCCGCCCGCAGATGATGTGGAAAGCAATATCGTGCGCAGCCTCGATGAGAGCCTGTCGCGCATGCGGCTCCAGCGGGTAGACCTTTTTTTCCTGCATTCCAACATCATTCCTGATTCCTATGACGCCAGCGCCTATGCCGACCGTCCAGCAACCCGATGGTCAATCTACATCGAGCAATTCATTCCGGTTTGCGAGCGTCTTGTCTCTAGCGGCCGCGTGGGCGCCTGGGGCATCACGGGCATTGGAATCCCTGAGTGCATCCTGGCGGCGATTGAAGGATTGTCTTATCCGTCCGCGGTCCAATGCATCACGAATCCGCTCGACTCTACTGGTGAGCTCCAGTATTTCGCCGGGCCGAGCCGCGCCCGTGAGATCATCGCCGCAGCCAAGAGCCACGGCGCTGGTGTCCTCGGCATCCGCCCGGTACAGGGTGGCGCACTTACTGATACGATTGACCGTGACCTGCCTGGAGATCATGGCGTCATGGTTGACTTCAAGCGCAGCACTGCTTTTCGCGCACTCGCCCGCGAACTCGGCATATCGTCGGCAGCGCTCGCCCACCGTTATGCCGTGTCAATGGATGGCGTCGATACCGTCGTGCTGGGGTGTAAGAACCGCAAGGAACTTCTGGAATGCGTCGCCGCTGTCGAGGCTGGCCCACTCGATCCCGCCGTCATCGCGCGGATCGACGCTGCCTTCGCTGCGTGAGATTGCTTCGAGAAGATCTCAAGCTCGGTTCGGATGCAGACCAGCGTCGCGGAATCGCGCCTCGCTACGCGTCTCATCTACTTCCATCTTCATAATCCGCAGGTGAAGTCCCATACATGAGCATTGGGCGTCCCTAGTTGATTGTGTCGGGAAATCTTCGAGCGCCCGCACAATGACGGCCGTGCGCCGCACCAACCACCAGCTCCAGCAACCTTTGCAAGCGCCAGCATGAAGCGCTTCACGGTCACTGGCTCGCCCAGCGCCGAAAGCCGACGAAGAGGGCTCGGCGATTTGCGGGACCGTAGTGTAACACTCGGATGCAACTCGAAGGACGCTTTGCGATCGCCGCGCCGAGCCCATCCTCGGACTTACTTTTGGCTTGAAGGTGTATCCGGAGCAGATGACGAGCGTATCCTTGGTTCGAGCTTGCCACATTAAGGCACCACTGCTGACCTTGAGCAAAGCGGGAGCAATTGTGATGCCCATTGCGCTGGGGGATATCGAGCGTTGGAAACGTGCCCTACGTGGGGTGATTGTCGTCGCCTGTCTGGCTGCCGGCCCTCAGTGTGCAATTGCCCAATCGGTTGAAGAAATTAACGCCATGAGCCGGCGTATCGGCGAACTCTTTCAGGCCGGGCAGTACGACCAAGCTATTCCAATTGCCCAACGCCTCGTGGGGGCACTGGAGGCGCGAGAGGGTAGTGCGTCGGTCAATACAGCCATTGCGCTTAACAGCCTGGCGTTGCTCCTCGAGGATGCGAACCGCTTGAAAGAGGCCGAGGTGCAGTTCCGCCGCGCCATCGGCATACTCGAGAAAGCAGGAGGACCAAAGCAGCCAAGCTATGGCGCGGCACTGGGAAACCTGTCTGCGTTATTGTTCAAGGCGAACAGGCTCACCGAGGCAGAAAGATTGGCGCGTCGCGCCCTCGCGATCGACGAGCGCAGACTTGGGCCGAAGCATCATGATCTGGCAATTCGATTGAACAACTTGGCATTGCTTCTTCAAAGCACCTTCCGCACTGCCGAGGCCGAACCGATCATGCGACGCGCTCTCGCCATCAGCGAGGCGACCCTCGGCTCGGAGCATCCCACAGTGGCACTCAGGCTTGGAAACCTGGCGCAGATTCTAACCGACCTACATCGCCGCAGCGAGGCCGAGCCGCTCATGAGGCGAGCGCTGGCGATCGAGGAGAAGAAGCTTGGCCCGCATCATTCAAGAGTAGCGCTCCGTCTCAACAATCTGGCGCTGTTCCTCGACAGAACTGAGAACATCACTGAAGCGATCGAACTGATTCGCCGAGCGCTCGCGATCGAGGAGCGCAATCGAGGCCCTCGACACCCGAGCGTCGCCAACATTCTGGCAAACCTCGGTTCACTCCTCCAGAGAACTGATGCTGTTCAGGCTGAAACGTACATGAGGCGAGCGCTGGCGATTGAGGAAAGCAGCTTTGGACAACAGCATGCTCGCCTCGAGCGGCATTTGAGCAATCTGGCTTGGTTTCATGGGCGACGGGGTGAATGGAAACTGGCCCTTCCCTATTTCCGCCGCTCCAACGCCATTGTTGAAGCCATGGGGCAGCGTGCGGCGACTGCCGGTGGTGACGTTGCTAAGCAACTCATTGCCGACAGTCGCCACGACTTCCGACTCCATGTCCTTGCCCTGAGCAAGAACGACTTATCCGGTCAATTCAACGAAGAAGCATTTCGCATCTCCCAGCTCGCCCTCACGAGCAGCACCGGGTTAACACTCGCTCAGATGGCAGCTCGCTTTGCGTCGGGCCGGGACGAACTCTCGCAAGCGGCACGCGAACTTCAGGACCTCCTGAGAGAACGCACAGCCACCGACGGGCTGCTTCTGGCGTCGCTGTCGAAAGCCGACAACAAAATGACGGAACGGCTCAACAGAGATCTGGCGCTGGTCGATGGTCGATTGAAGACTGCCACCAAGAGTATGTCCGACCGGTTTCCGGCGTACGCCGCGCTCGCGCATCCGCAGCCATTGCATGTTCGCGATCTTCAAGCCCTTCTGCGTGCGGACGAAGCACTGATCCAGTTTCTGATGGTTCCGGCCATCGATGACTTGCCGGAAGCGGCGTTTGTATGGGCCGTGACGTCGCAGGAAGCCCGATGGGTGCGCCTCGATGTCGGCGTCAAGGCCATCTCCGACCAGGTTGATGCACTGCGCTGCGGGCTCGACCACGCGTCTTGGCTTGCCAAAGGCGGCGACAAATGTCGCGAACTCCTGAGCAACCAAATGCCGACCGATGTCGCAAAGCGCAGTGACGCACTTCCGTTCGCTGCCGAACGCGCGCACGCTCTTTATCGCGCATTGTTTGATGGTATCAGCGACCTCGTCGTGGACCGCCATCTCTTGATCGTTCCATCGGGTGCATTGGGTCGGCTGCCCTTTCAGGCCCTTGTGACGGAAAAGCCCGGACAGGTGCGCACCGGCGCACCCGGTGATCCGTCAATCAAGTGGCTCGTCCAGCGCAACGCCGTCACCGTCCTGCCATCTGTCGCGAGCTTTCCAGCATTGCGCCAGTCGGCGAAGCCCAGCTCTGCCACTCAAGCGTTCATCGGATTCGGCAATCCATTGCTCGTGGGACCTGACGGGAAAGACCTTTCTGCATCGGCGCTGCAGCAATGTGTCCAGGCGGCGTCGAATCCCTTGCAGGTATCTTCTAGGAGTGCGCGCGCACCTGCGTCCACACTCAATCGAAGCGGCATTGCGAGGATCGAGTTTCTTCGGGCTCAGCACCCTCTACCCGAGACCGCCTACGAACTTTGCACCGTTAGTCGAACTCTCGGCGGAAACGATGAGGCCGTTTACCTCGGACAACGTGCCACCGAAACGGCAGTTAAGGCTCTATCGGACACAGGAGTGCTGGGGCGGGCGAGGGTAATCCATTTCGCCACCCATGGATTGCTGGCATCGGAGAGCGAAAGTGTCGGTGGCTTGGCGGAGCCAGCGCTTCTGCTGACGCCACCTGTCACTGCCAGCGCGGCGGACGATGGGCTACTGACCGCGTCGGAGGTCGCAAGATTGAAACTGGACGCCGATTGGGTCGTGCTGTCTGCATGCAACACGGCCGCGGGCGGCGGCGGCCTTGACCAGATCGATATGCTTTCCGGCCTCGCGCGCTCCTTTTTTTATGCGGGAGCCCGTGCGCTCATGGTTTCGCACTGGGCAGTAGACTCCGAGGCCACAGTCAAGCTGGTCACCGGCACGTTCGATCACTTGCGCGCCAATCCGCGAGTGAGCCGAGCGGAGGCACTGCGATTGTCCATGCTGGATATGCTGCGGGTTGGCGGACCACTGGCCCATCCGGCCAATTGGGCGTCATTTGTGGTTGTTGGCGAGGGCGCTAGAGCAGCACCCTAATTGTAGCCCTCTGATGCCATCTGAGCGGCCATAATCGTTTTCCCCGCGATGTCTATCCGTGTCAGAAGCGCCAAGAAGCCCTTAGGGACACTACAGGCTGCCGCAACGAGCTCCCACTTTTATGGTCCATCCGCCAGCCAAGTCCTGCACGTCACCAGGATCGACCGGCTGGCGAGATCTATGCACGACTTTGGTAAGCTCATCAGGACGGACTAGACGGCCGGGAGGCGTTTGGCGGCCATTATCCTGGCGCTGCGAGTGATGGTTCTTATGCGCAGTCCCAGTGTTGTCTCCCGAATCTACTTCCTGGTCCGCGCATACAATTTCAGGTCGAACTCATTCTTCAAACCCAGGTGTACCTGAAATGTTTTAGCATCGGCATTGAAACGAACCCGGGGCTCCAAATAGCGCCAAACATATTTACTCCCTGCGCCGCGGCCTCCCGTTGCCAGGTAGCCTATTACTGAAAACTCAAAGAGCGCCTCAAGTGCCCTCTCCGGGGTCTCTCCGTCGTCAAACATCGTCTTCCTTGCATCCCATGCTCGATCAAACTCATCCCGGGAAAACCCAACATTGGAAAGTCCTTTCAACACCTCAAAATACCGCTCGTATGATTTGGAGTGCTTATGAAGCTCATCTTCGAGCTCTTGCATAAAGTATCGGGAGTAGGCCACTTCAGCCGCACGCACTACTTCGTTGTCAAATCCGGTATCATTATGTTTTGACTTGAAGACGCGAAGGACCTCATTGCAGTATTGGATCATATCTCTAGGGCGCAAAAATCCCCTCTCGCATATGAAATCATACTTTGTTTGAAATCTGGCCATTTGACGAGACTCAACAAATAACTGATCCCAAGGCACAGTGGGACTTGACCCGAGAACCTCATTGAAGCGACGCTCCATCAACCGCTTAATGCAGTGAGGGCCATCCTCCTTGCTCCATCGAATTTCCGACATTTGATCTTGCGTCAGCTTATTCTTGTCCTCAAACCGGAGCGTGTGCCAAATGTCGTCGCGCAATAGTATGACTACTGCTCCACTGACGTTCTCCTGTCTCAACCGATCATTCGTATACTTTGCAGCCCGAACCAATCCGATAAGACGCTGCAAGTAATCTTGATTGCGAGGATCGAACCCAATGTCTAGCTCATCGAAGCAAATGTAGAATTTTTGCTCTCGCGGTATGCAGCGAAGAATGGCATCAAGCACATTGTGGTTAATCTCCGCATAAAACCTAGGAAGATGCTCAATATCGATTGTTTTCGCCTCCGCTCCTACGCCCCAAAAATTAATCTTTCCAGAAAGCTTGATTTTCTGACCAGGAGTAAAAACTCGGGTCAAAGCGGGGTCCATGGTCCCATAGCTGTCAACTACGAAGTTCTGGATATCTGAAGCCGCCGTTTGAGCCGCTGGCTCGCTCGATATCCTGTCCCGGCGCTTTAGGATTAACTTACACAGCATAAGTGAGATGAAATACTTCCAGCTCTCGCGGTAGCATTCTTCAACGGGCACGCCAGACTGCTTCTGTTGGCCGTGATGCTCCCACGGATAGTCTGAGAACGTGAACCCGGAAGAGGCAACTTCGTCTCTATCGTCTGACGTAATTTTTTTGAAAACCGCTGATTTTCCAGCCCCTTTGCGCCCAAGGATTATAGGTCTTGAAAAATCTAATGCTGCTTTGTATGCAGAATGATCTTCAAACGCTTGAAGTAAAATTCGATCGCTACTCGCATCAATGCCACCAAACGTCTGCACGTCTCTGAGCTTCTCGATGAATGGGGCCACGATAATGATTCCGTTTTGGATCGCTTCTACTGGTATGAGCTGCCCCGCTTCCGTATTGAGTCGAGGAACCTCAGAACAACCGCTCGAACATGGCACACTGGCGCTGTTGATTCGAGTGGGTGCGTCGATGGACGATCCATCGTGCCGTGGGCGCCCGAAGAGGATGCTTTAGCCGCGAAGTCGTACGACGAGATGGTCAAGGAACGCAAACAGGGTAAGACGCGCAAGAAGATGAGTATGGACGCCATCAAACCGCAGATGCTGAGGACGTTCGGTTTTCTGGCTGTGCTGGCGGCGACCTGTGAACTCGTTTTGCTGACTTTCTTGGCGCCGCATCGAGTGGCAACTGAATTTTGGAACTCCGTAGCTGGTGGCGAGTTCACACGCTGGGCCGGCGATGGCCGGTACTATCGCCATGGTGGCGCTTACGCGATTTGAGTACAGCAACAAGTATCCCGGCCTCATAACTGAGACTGTGCTGACGCTGCTGTTCACCTATCTTTTGAGCGAGAGCCAGTTGGCTGGTCGCTAGGTCCTGCAATAGAAGCGCAGCTCGCCACCACTGGCGGGCTTTGAATTTGGAGGGACTACGAGGGTTACATTTTCGCATTTTTTGATCCGACTCGCGAGCTGGTGCCCGATGCGATCGGAATTTGCCGCCCCGCTCCTTCACTATATCGTCAAGCAATTCGGCTCGCTGGTTGGCTGTGAGTTGGACGCATCGTTACCCAATGGTGGCGACCGTCGCGGTACAGAGCGCCGGTGTCGAGCGACGACGATATTGCTTCGATTTTTTGGCAGTCAGCACGCGTCGCGGTGCCGGAACCGCAACGGATTACTGCGTGCGGCCTGCCGATTGCGCCGCGACTGGGCACCAGCGCCTTACGACCCGGCTCCAGTGCGTGCGAGAATTGCGGCGCGTTGCGATTCTGACAAGGGCCGATTCCCCTTCAGCGCCTCGAGCGCTTCAGCCAGCAAGGCCGCCTTGTTGTGTTCGTCTGCGTCGACAACATTCAACAAGTCCGCCGTCCACAGCTCAAGGGCATGCCTCTTCTCCGCGGCAAATCCATATAGATTGTAGGTTGCTCGTAGCCCGCGAAGCGCGTGCCCTAAGACCAATTCCGCTACCACTTCGTCGACGCTCAGGCGGGCCAAGTGGGTGCGCACAGTGCGACGAAGATCATGCAACGCAAAGCGCTCCATCGGGCGGCCGAGGATGATCTCAGCCCTCTTGTGCAGGTCGTCGACCATCTTGCGCGGCACGCCCGCGATCGGCTTTTCGCCGTTCGTCGTAGAGAGGATATGGTCGCCCGCGTTCCAGGGGTACAGGCTGTCGATGATGGCAACCGCTTCGGCCGGTAGGCAGACGAGAAAATGCCGACCAGACTTATAGTGTTCCGGTGGGATGAGCAGCGTCGCCTTGGCTTTATCGAACCAGGCGCGGCGCGCGGCGCAGATTTCCATCTCGCGACAGCCCGTGAGCATAAGCAGCCGGATCGCTTGCCCCCAAGGCTCGCGCATGTCGCCCGCTGCAGCCCATGCGGCGCGCGCCTCATCAATCTCAAGGAATCGCTGTCTCGCTGCCAGCTTAGGCGGCTTTGTCGCGGCAAACGGATTGACCTTGGCTCGCTCTTTCTCGACGGCGAAACGGAAGAGCGCGAGGCCCCATTTCCTCACTTCGCTGGCCGCGCCCGATTTTTGCTTGGCAATCCCCGTTGCGGGGTCCGGCCGGCCCTTGGCGACCGCGTCCAATAAGGACTTGGCGTCGCGTTCGGTAATGCTCCCGGCTGGTCGCTCGCCCCATGCGGGCAGGAGGTGGCGATTGAGACACCACTTGGCATGCTTCCATGTCCGATGGTTCTGCTCGGCGTGCACAAGGAAATCGGCGACCATTTCGGCAACTGTGTCGCGCCTATCAACCGCCTTCTCTTCAAACTCAATGAGGGGGTTTTTGCCGGTGGCAACGTCATCCAAAAAGGCTGCCGCTTTTCGTCGTGCCTCCTTCAGCGAGACGTCGGGATAGGTGCCGAGCGACACGCGATGATAGCGCGCTCCGTTGAGCTTGGTGCCGCGCTCGGTCACGCCGCCGGCTCCAAGCAACCGGAATCGGAAGGACCAAGTGGGACGGCCGCGGGGGCCGACTCGCAACGTCAGTCCGTCGACGGTCCCATCCTTCAATTCGACTCGCCGGGCGGGCGGGCGATCAAGCAATGCGCGCAGACGGACATCACTCAGCTTGGCGTCTGTTTTGGCCGGTTTCACGAATTGGGGTCCAAATTGGGGTGCAAGCTTGTGCGGTTGCGGACGGATAGCACTGGACTCGTGCGAACACCAGAGGGGACATATTTTATTGTAATAGCATGGATTAATTCGCATACGCGCACTCGCGCGAACTTAAGCGGACTGCTGAACCCAAAATTCACACGGGTGGGGTCACAGGTTCAATCCCTGTCGCGCCCACCAGCATTGTGGGCTGCTGATCTCAAAGCCTGGTAGCTCAGATTGTTTCAGCCCGCGAGTTCTGCGCGCAGGATCCGCTTCAGGATTTTTCCGGACGGATTGCGTGGCAGTTGATCGCGGATGAT
>LNFM01018878.1_pt1 | contig 16437 bp, 19 predicted proteins | sample 596031 | NCBI WGS metagenome assembly LNFM01 (sample SAMN04254537, study PRJNA301005) | activated carbon metagenome | isolation source: dual media filters at the Ann Arbor, Michigan drinking water treatment plant | place: USA: Ann Arbor
GCGCAGCCACCCGCGCCGCGGTAATCCTCTTCCGACAGGCCCAGCGTCTGGATCTGCGTCCCCATCGCGCCGTCGAGGATCAGGATGCGCTGCTTTGAGAGCGCTTCCAGGGCCGCTGAAACGGAATTGATTGTGCGGTCATGTTGGGTCAGGTCACTGCTCCAGCAAGAAGAGGTTTAAACTGGCCTTCCTCTAACATTCCTTGCGGACTAGACGAAAACTCATATTTTTCGCCATAAATATGAGTGCAGTTCATGTTTAGGGCGCCGGATTTCCGTCACCTCGAAACCCTGTCAGGCCGACAAGCCGTGGGCTTCCCCGTTCCGATTACTTCTTGAAACCAATCGACAAGGCGAAGGCATAGCTGCCTTCAGTCAAGCCCTTGGGTGCAGCCGGGAAACGGCCAGCGCGTTCGACAGCCTTCAACGCGGCTTGATCGAGGACTGCATGTCCGGACGAACGCGCGACTTTCACGCTGATAAGTCGTCCGTCGCGCCCGATCACCAGCGCCAACGCGACCTTGCCGGATGCCCCATCCGCTTTGGCCGGATACTCCTTCCGTCGTTCGATGCGCGCGCGGATCTTGGCGCCCCAGCTTGCTTTCAGGTCGCTCACCTTCGATTGCGACAGTGTTGCAGCTTCGGCATTTCCCCCGGTGCCCGCAGCATTCTTCTTGCCTTCGCCTGCTGCGGTCTCGGCCTTGCGGCTTTCGCTCGCTTCCCCCGGCGGAGGTTTGATCTTCTTGGCAGCAGGTTTCTTCTTTGCCTCGCCGTCCTCTTCTTTCGGCTTTGAGTTTTCCTCGGCCGTCGCCGTCGCCGTCGCCTTGTCCACCTTGGGCGTCTCGGGCGGCGGGTCCGATCGGCCCGGAGGATCGGGCTCGGGCGGTGGCGGCAAGACGATCTCTTGTGGCACATCGGGTTCTGGCAGGGAAACCAGCTCCAGCGGGTCAGGGCGGTCGATTCGGGTGCGTGGTGTGTCTGTTGCCGGTTCCGGCAGGATGGGAAGCGTCTCGGGCGCAGGGTCCCATGCCGCAAGGTCCGGCGCGTCTGTCGGCACGGAAGGCGGGGTCGCAGAGGGGAGCCAGTCGGGCACCAGTTCCACATTCATGGTCTGGACCGCCTGGGTCGAGATAAGATCACCACCACCCGCCCCATCCGAAACGGCCCCCGGAACGGCGGCGAGGAGCAGACCCAGAGGCGCGAGGTGCAGGGCAAGCGACAGCGCCATCGGAAGCCGTTGCGCCCGGTCCGGTCGGTCTGGCGCCGGGCCAGTCGACCGCAATGCAACGAAGTCGGCTGATTTGATGTGCTGCCCCTCCTGTCGAGGGACCAAGACCGGCGCGAAGGTTGCGGGAACCGGGCTCCGCGCGCTTCCAAGCCGGACCCGGTGTGGGGTCACCGCCTCAATGCCCCGGCTTCTCGATCTCCGCATCGGAATCTTCCTCGGCGACGGCGTCGAAAGCATGGCTCCAGGCCACAAGCAGGGGGCTGTCGCCGTGTAGCCTGCGCCATTGCCGCAAGCCGTTGCGCAGGCCCGTCCGACCGGTGCGGCTGGCGGGAGCGGCATGTCCGTCGGGGCCCTGCGCCTGCGCCAGGGCCGCCCAGACGGCAGCCTTTGCCTGACAATAGGCCTCGGGGCCCCAGGCGTTCAGAAGGCTCTGGAAACCTTCAAGGGCGGCATGGTCCAGGTCACGGTCCTCGCCCATGCGACCGATAACCGGATTGCCGGGGTGGAAGTTTGCGCAAGGCACCCAGCCTTCGGGGATCGGCGCGTTGGCGGAATGGGTGCGGCCTGCCCGCAAGAGCTTTGGGAGGACATGGGTGTGTGGACCCTCGGGCGAGACGCCGCCAGTGTCCGGCCCGCCGATCTTCTGGTAGACTTCCACACGACCAAGGCGGGTCACTGCTACCCGATGTGGATGCGCCTTCAGGATCGCCATCATCGCCGGGTTGTCATGGTCGAACAGCGAGCGCCCGGCATTGGCGCGCAGAACGGTCAGAAGGTCAGGATCGGCGGTGCGGATGCAGAAGTCGACCTGCGGCTGGTCCAGTCCCATGTCGAACAGGATCGCGCCGCGGTCCGCTTCGCGCAGGGCGTCATGGTCCGGGCCAAGATCGGTCAGGACAGTGCGGCGATGCATCATCGCCTCGGCCTCGGGCAGGCAAAGCGCCACGGCCTGCGACCAGCGATGCGGGCGCGGGCTGAGGAGTTCGTAGGCCACCGGGCGCACGCCGTCCAGCCGCGCGATCCGCACGCCACCCCGGGCGGTGACCTGGATGCCCGGTCTGATCACCGGCGGCGGCTCTTCATCGCCGACATGATGGAACTCGGCGATGGCCCCGAAGGAACCCATGTTCCAGCCGGTCTCGGCGTCTGCCAGACCCCGCGCCACCACCGTTTCAAGATCAAGCGTCATCCCAAAGCCTCCCGTTTCTTGCGGTCTTCGATCCAGTCCCGCGCTCCGTCCAGCGCGGCGCGGTAGACGGCGGCGCCAAGCGCCTCACCAACGGCGGTGTGCAGGCCCGCGTGATCGGCCTCGCCCGGCAGGGACGCAATCGCTAGGCAATCAGTGCCGGTGCCCGTCGCCCGGCCCGTCGGCAGCTGAAACCCTGCTTCGATCACAGCTGCCGTGCGAGCCTCGGCTGCGATGCTGAGGGCCTCGATCAGCCCGGCCTGCGACAGGCCGGTGTCAAGCACGACGGCGATGTTGATGGTTCCCCAATCCACTTGGCTGCGGTCCAGCCGGTGACCCACCCGTTCGGCATTCGACAGGCCGACCGTGGCCACGCAGACGGCACGAACCCCCTCGACCACCACATCGGCGCGGGTGAACTGCCGCACATCGCGCGAGGTCAGGAACGCGACCGCATGATCGAGCCTTCGCGCAGCAAGTTCACCCATCAGCCACTGGCGCGCATCGCGCCCCTGGGGCAGGTCGGCATTGCGCACCTCGCGCCAGATGATCTGGCTAGCCTCTACAAACCCGGGCAAGTTCAAGGCCCAACTCAGGACTTGCATCCTTTGGCCCAAGTCGACCGTCAGCCAGGGCCGTTCCACGGTGACGGTGATCATTCCAGCACCTCAAGCGGCTGGAACACCGGCCCCTGCGGTGTCGCAGCAACATAGGCCGTGATCGCGAAGCTTTCGCGCAGGAGGTCGGGCGACAGTACCTGTAAGGGCGGCCCGTCGGCCACGATCCGGCCCCGTTCCAGCACCACAAGCCGCGTGCAATGCCGCACCGCAAGACCCAGATCGTGCAATGAGACGATGACCGCCCGCCCCTCTGCCGCAAGCTCGGCAAAGATGCGCATGGTCGAGATCTGATGCGCGGGGTCAAGACCCGCTATTGGCTCGTCCGCCATCAGGATCGGCGTCTCTTGCGCCAGCGCGCGGGCGATCAGCGCGCGGGCTTGCTCGCCACCTGAGAGTTCGGTCGCGGGGCGATGGCGAAAGCCATCCAGGTCCAGTCGCGCGATGGCGCGGTCCACCGCCTTCCGGTCGGCGTCACTGGCGCGCGCGGCGGGGCCGAGATGCGGCGTTCGACCCAAGGCTACCAGCGTTTCCACCGAAACCGGCCAAGCCACCTCTCGCGACTGCGGCATCCAGGCGACCTTCCGGGCGCGGTCGCGCGGCGACAGGGTGGCCAGCGAGGCGTGCCCCTCCAGCGGCAGCAGGCCCTGCATGGCGCGCATCAGCGTGGTCTTCCCCGCACCATTGGCCCCGACCAGCCCGACCAACTCGCCCCCCGCGACCGTCAGCCCGATGTCCTGCAGGACCGGCTTGCCGTGGCGGAGGACCGTCAGGTCCTTGACCGTGATCAGCGTCATGCCCCCCTCCGCGTGCGGTAGATCAGATGCAGGAAAAGCGGCGCACCGATCAGGGCGGTCAGGACGCCCAGCTTCAGATCGCGCGCGGGCAGGACCACCCGCACCGCGATGTCCGCCGCCAGCAGCATCACCGCCCCGCCAAGAGCCGAGGCCCAGAGAAGGTGACCCGGCCGCCCGCCGACAAAGCCGCGCAGGACGTGCGGGACCACCAAGCCGATGAAGCCTATGGCCCCGGCCACAGCGGTCGAGGCACCGACGACGGCCGCTGTGCCAAAGATCAGCACCAGCCGAAGCCGGGTCATCCCGATCCCCATCGAGGCGGCGGCATCCTCGCCCAGGGTCAACGCATCAAGCCCCCGGCTCAGCGTCGCCAGCGCGAGCGACCCCACAACGATAAGCGGCAGCGCGATCCAGACATGGGTCATCGACCTGTCGGCCAGCGACCCCATCATCCAGAAGACAATCTCGTTCGCAGCAAACGGGTTGGGCGACAGGTTCAGCGCCAGCGAGGTCAGCGCCCCCGCCAGTGCCGAAATCGCGATCCCCGCCAGGATCAGCGTCAACGACCCGCCACGCGGTCCGGCTAGAACCAGCACCAGCGCCACCCCGATGACCGCGCCGGCCAGGGCAGCGATGGGCAGGGCCAGCGTTGCCGTTCCGGCAATCCCGGTCTGAATCGCGATGACGGCCCCCAGCGCGGCAGAACCCGAGACCCCGATCAGGCCGGGATCGGCCAGGGGGTTGCGCAGGTATCCCTGCATCGCCGCCCCGGCCAACCCCAACGCCGCGCCGATGGCCAGCGCCAGAATGGCGCGCGGCAGGCGGATTTCGCGCATCACCAGGGTCAGCGGCCCCTCACCCCCCGCCAGCAGCGCGCGCAGGCTGTCGGTCGGCGCGATATTGGCAGGTCCGATGAGAAGCGACCCGAGGAACAGAACTGCGACCAGCAACGCAAGGACAAGGGCAAGCCACCGCATGCTCACTCCCCTTCCGACAGGGTCTGGCGCAACTTCTTCATCTCGGCCACCGCGCGCAGCACGTAAGGCGTGCCGCAAACCCAGTCGCGGTCCGAGATCGCTCCGCGCGCGCGCTCGTCCTGGCTGGCCAGAAGGGCCGGGTGCGACATCACCGCCTCGGATCGCGAGGCGCCCGGATAGGGGCGGCTGGTGATGATCGCCTCGGGTGTCAGCATGACCAGAAGCTCCAGCGGCAGGACCCCGCCACCCGCATAGCCGGCCTCGGCGGCCACGTTGGCAAACCCGGCGGCGCGCAGGATCTGCCCGGACAGGCTTTCGTCGCCCTGGGTATAGCCGTTCGCCGCATAAACCGCCGCGCGGGGGTTGCGGGCGATCTCACCCTTGAAGGCCGCGAGGTCCGCCTGATACTGCGCGACCATGGCTTGTGCCGCGTCGGTTTGGCCGAGGGTTTCGCCCATGCGCAGTATCTGCGCCGGGATCTCGTCCAGGCCGTAGACGGGCTCGAAGATCTCGACCCGGACGCCAAGGCGTTGCAGCATCGACACCGTCGCGCGCGACGTGAAGGACCCAGCGATCACCAGATCGGGCTGCATGAGGTAGATTTCCTCTGCCAGCCCCCGGTTCGGCGGATAGGCCTTCGCCTCGTCCGCCATCGCCGAGCCGCGAGGGTCGGAGGCAAGATAGGACACCGACAGAAGCTGACCGGGCGCCGCCAGCAGCATCGCCAGCTGATCGGTGCAGAGGTTCATCGAGACCACCCGCCCGGGGCGTGCCTCCTGACCCGAAACGGGGGCGCCGGACAGCGCCCCCATCAGGGTCAGAACAAGGCCAAGTCTAGAACTTTGCATTCAGCCCCACATAGATTGCGCGGCCCCGCGTCGCATAGCCCCAGACATCGGTTGCATCGGCGTCGAACAGGTTCTCGACCCTGCCGTTCAGTTGCACGGTGTCGGTCACGTCATAGTTGGCCGAGAGGTTGACCGTGGTGAAGGCCGGAAGCTCCACCGTGGCAAAGCTGCCCCACAACTGCGTGTCGTAATTGCCCGAGACATGGCGCAGGTCGCCCGAGACGGTGCCGCGCCCGCCGAAGGCGGCCAATGTCGCACCCAAGGTCAGCTCGTGGCGCGGGCGGCGGATCTCGACGCTGCCGTTCGGGTTCGAGGCGTCAAGGTAGGTGTAGGCCATCCGCAGGGCGAGGTCCTCCGTCGCCTGAACGCCGCCCTGGATCTCCACCCCCTGCCGGTCGCTGTCGCCCGCCTGGTTGATGTAGGTGAAAGTGCCCGGTCCGGTGCTGACAGCCGTGATCTCATCGGTCAGGGCCTCCTTGAAGAGCGTGATGTTCAAGCTGCCGCGGTCGCCCAGAACCGGCACCTCGATCCCGAGGTCGATGCTACGGTTTCTTTCGGGCTGGAGGTTCGGGTTGCCTGTGTAGCCGAAGGCATTGGCGTAGAGTTCGAAGTAGCTGGGGTTCACCACACCCGTTCCCGCAGACCCGTGCAGGCGGATGCCGCTGTCCAAGGTGTAGGACAGGCCGACGTTCCACGTCGTCGCGTCCTTGAAGACATCGTTGTCGTCGAAACGGACCCCCGCCTGAACGTCGAGGCCCATGTCGAAACTGGCTCGGTACTCCACCGCGGCCGACGTCGCCTCGCGACCGTAGTCCGGGTTGGAACTGCTGGCGTCCCTGCGGTTTTCCAGAAGGACGTTCAGCAACTGATCCGCGTCACTGACCGAGCCGTCTATCCCAAAGCTCAGCCGGTACTTGACTGCATCGGTCGTCGTCTCGGTGGGCGGCCCGCCGTTGAAGCTTTGCTCGTTGTCGGTCTTCTCGAACGACAGTCGGTGTGTCATCCGGCCGTCCATCATGCTGTATTCGGCGTAGAGCGCCGCCGTTGTCTCGTCCCGGTCCGAGAATTGGGTCGGATCGTCCACGACATAAGACTGCGCGTCGGTCGCCACAAAGCTGGTGCTGTCGTAGTCGTAGTCCTCGCGCGAGCGGCGAACCGTGACACCTAGCTTCAGGTCATCAGTCACCAGATAGTCGCCGGACAGGATTGCGGTATTGCGGCGGATTCCGTCCTTTTCACCGCCGTCCCCCGATTGGTCGTAACCCCGGTCATCGGTGCGCGACAGCGATAGCGAGACCCCGCCCCGCGCGTCGCGTCTGGCAAAGAATGCCGTGGCTATGGTGCCGGACCCCAGCTCAAGGCTGGCGGACAGGGTCGTGCCTTCGGTCCCCTTCTTCGTGATGATGTTGATCACCCCGGCCGAGGCGTTCGAGCCGTAGAACACCGATTGCGGCCCGCGCAGGATCTCGATCCGCTCGATATTGGCTGTCTCGAGCCCGCTCAGAATGTATTCGCCGTCCCCGCCCGAGGCAGCGATGCCGTCGATCAGGATCAGCGTGTGGTTGGCCTCGCCACCCCGGATGCGGACCTGGGTGAAACTGGTGCCCGATCCGTTGACCGACACCCCCGGCAGGGCGCGCAAGGCATCCTGAACGCTGGTGATGCCGCGTTCTTCGATGTCTTCCGACGTCACCACACTCACAGCGCGGCCGTACTTTCCGGCCTCGATGGGCAAGAACCCGCCCGAGACGATGATGTCATCCAGTGTGAACACCTCTTGCGCCTGGGCCGGGATGGCAAGGACGGCAAGACCAGCAACTGAAGCAAGCAGTTGGAAACGCTTCATTATATCCCCCACGAACGGCCGCATGGGCCGCGATTTCAGATCGGTTGTCAGTGAGGGATCAGGCCCCCGCAGACGGTGAAATCACCACGCGCGGAAGCTCCGCAGCCCGGAGCGCCCCTCGCGTCCGAACAGGGTGAACACCTTGGCAGGTCTCCTGCTTTGGGCCGCAGTGGCACTTCCCGGTTTCGCTCGCCGCCTACAGTTGCGGGGGCAGTTGTGGCTTTGGTGCCTGATGGCTACGCCTGACCACATTCCCTATTAACCATGCAGCACACTGCACGGACCAAGATGCGTAATCGTATCGCGACGGGCCGCCGGATGAAAAGCGGATTCTGGCGGTCCCGCCGTGTCTTCATGCGTCGATGGCGACACGTCCGATCGGATTCGAGCAGCAGGCCAGGACATAGCCCGCAGCGATATCTTCGTCGCTGATGCCGCCGTTGTGCACCATATGGACCTCGCCTTCGGTCTTTTTCACCTTGCAGGTTCCGCATAGCCCGAAGGTGCAGCCAGACGGAATGTTCAGGCCGGACCGCTTTGCGACAGCAAGGATCGTGTCCGTCTGCGCGCAAGGCGCCGAGATTCCGCTGGCCCTGAAGGTGACAAGCGCACCGGTATCCGCATCGGGCACCACATCGTCATGAACCGGCGCTTCGGCCTCGGTTCGCACCGGGGCTCCAAAGCTCTCCTGATGATAATGGTTCATGTCGAAGCCCAGCGACACCAGCATGTCGCGAACCCCTTGCATGAAGGGCTCGGGCCCGCAGCAAAACACTTCGCGCTCCAGATAGTCGGGTGCCATCAGGCCCAGCATGATCTGGCTGAGGCGTCCCTGATAGCCATGCCAGGTGCGGTAGGGATCGGGTTCCTCGACGGTAAAGCGCAGTTTCAGCCCCGGCACGCGGTTGGCGAAATTCTCCAGCCGTTCGCGGAAGATGATGTCCGACGGGCGGCGGGCGGCGTGGACAAAGACGATATCCGGCATCTCGCCCGAGTCCCAGGCCCAGGTCGTCATCGACATCATCGGCGTGATGCCCGACCCTGCCGAGATGAAGAGGTATTTCCGCGCCGGGTGGCGGTGAAAGCTGAAGATGCCCGAGGGGCCAAAGGCCTTGATCTTCGTACCGGGCTTCAGGTGATCCAGCATCCAGCGCGTGCCGATACTGTCCTTCTGCGCCTTGACCGTCACGCTGATCGACAGGGGCCGCGAGGGGGAGGAGCTGATCGTATAGGTTCGCTGCACGTTTCCGCCGGGAACTGGAAGGTCCAGCGTCACGAACTGCCCCGGTTGATAGTCGAACCACGCGCCCGACGGCGCGCGGAAAGTAAAGGTTGCGGTGTCGGCTGCATCGGGCACTACCATCGCGCATTCGAGCGGCTCGGCGTCTGACCACGGCCGCGCGGTCCAGTTCTGCTGCGGGGCCATGCGCCTACTCCGCCGCCAACGCCGGTTCGGGGGCCAGCCGACCCGAAAGCGTGCCGCAATACCAGTCGATGAACTGGATCACGCCCTCTTCATGGATCGTCGAATAGGGGCCGGGCTCATAGGCGGGCGACAGGATGCCCAGCTGGTTCTGCTCGACCACCAACCGGTCCTCGTCATTGGTGGCAAGCCACACTTCGGTCAGCGTCTTCAGATCATAGTCCACCCCCTCGACCGCGTCCTTGTGGACAAGCCAGGTGGTCGTCACCTCGGTCTCGGTCGGGCTGATCGGCAGCACGCGGAAGGTGATCGCGTGATCGGCAAGGAAATGGTTCCAGGTGTTGGGGTAGTGGTACATCAGCAGGCTGCCCGCGTCGTTGAAGGGCATCTCGCCCATGCGCCGGGCCACGGCGGCCTTGGTCGTCATCGTGTAGCTTTCGGCGTTGTTCAACAGCGGCACGCGCGCCAGCCGCCACTGGAAATCGGGCGCGTGGACAAAGCGCGACGGCAGGCCCGCATCCTCGCACCGCTGCCAATGGTCCAGGATCTCCGGGCTGGCGGAATGCGGCCCGTCCATCGCGCCGATCTTCGGGTTGTCGGAAAACGTCCGGCACAGCGACGGATGCGAACCCGAGCAATGATAGCACTCGCGGTTGTTCTCCATCACCAGCTTCCAGTTGCCCTTCTCGACGATGGTCGAGGAGAAGGCGACCTTGGCCTCCTTCAGCTTTGACGGTGCCAGATAGGTCATGGCAGTGCGTGCAAGATCGCCGATCGGCGGCGGCACTTGCGCAAGGCAGATGTAGACGACGCCGCCCAGATCGACGCAATGCACCCTCTTCAACCCATGGGCAGCCGGATCGAACCCTTCCTGCATGTCGCGGGCGTAAAGCAGCTTGCCATCCAGGTCGAAGGTCCACTGGTGGTACGGGCAGACGATCTTGGGCGCGGACCCTTCCGCCTTGGCGCAAAGCTTCTGGCCACGATGGCGACAGACATTGTGGAAGGCACGGATCATGCCGTCAGCGCCCTTGACCACAACGACCGGATAGGCACCAACCTGCAGCGTGGCATAGGACCCGGCCTTGGTCAGTTGCGCCGATGGGACGGCGAACAGCCATTCCTTGTACCAGATCTGCTCCAGATCGGCGCGATAGACTCCGTCATCGCAGTACAGAGTGTGACTGAGCGAATAGTTCGGGCGGCGGCTGGCGATGTCCCGCGCGATGTCGGTGGCGTGCTGCATGTTGTCCTCGCTTCCCGGCATCCCCGCCGGGTCTTGCTGATGAAGCGACGGGAAAGGACATGCAGCAGCCAGCCGCACGCCCGACCGCCCGCCGCGGGTGACGTTCCTGGTGCAAGGCTGGCTTCCGGACTTGCGGAAGCGGACCTTGCGGTCCCGTTCGCGACGCCTTCCCGGGCTCCCCAGTGGCTCTTGTCGCGCCCTCTCCCGTCACCGTTGCGGGGGCAGTGCCGGTTTCCCACCGGCTTCCCAATTCTCCGCTGTTTCCAGCGGCACCTTGCCGGGGTAGATAATCACCGCCTTAGGTCCGAACTCGCGTCGAAACCGACATCGAACGCTGCGCTAGCGACTGCCGTCGGCACGGGGAACGGCGAAGGAAATCCAAGCTGCAAGTTCCTAGGCGCGTCTGCAAGGACGTCAGGCCCTAAATGGTACCCAGCGGTCCATCCAGATTTACGAGGTGAACTGTCTGGAAAGCTCTGCGAAGGAGATACTTCGCAAAACGCTAGGGTCAGGACCCATTGATCTTGCGTTGACGGCGTGATTCAGCCTCCGCAAGGAGACTGAACGATGAGCAACCTTTTCTGGCTGACCGAGGCGCAGATGGCGCGGCTCGAGCCCTTCTTTCCCAAGAGCCATGGCAAGCCCCGTGTCGATGACCGGCGGGTTCTGAGCGGCATAATCTTCATCAATCGCAATGGCTTGAGGTGGTGCGATGCACCCCGGGAATATGGCCCACCCAAGACCCTCTACAACCGTTGGAAGCGGTGGAGCGACAAGGGCATCTTCGCTCGGATGATGGATGGGCTGGCCGCCGAGGCTGCCGTTCCGAAAACAGTGATGATCGACGCGACCTATCTCAAGGCGCACCGTACGGCGACAAGCCTGCGGTCGAAAAAGGGGGACCCAGCGATCAGAGGGGCCGTCTGATCGGCCGCACCAAGGGCGGCATGAACACCAAACTGCACGCCGTCACTGACGCTGACGGTCGCCCTATCCGGTTCTTCATGACGGCAGGCCAGGTCAGCGATTACACGGGAGCGGCTGCACTTCTGAGCAGCCTGCCTTCGGCGGACTGGCTGCTGGCCGACCGAGGCTATGATGCTGACTGGTTCAGGGAAGCGTTGAAAGACAAAGGGATAAAGCCCTGCATCCCAGGCCGGAAGTCTCGCGGCAAGCCGATCAAGCACGACAAGCGTCGTTACAAACGCCGCAACAGGATCGAGATCATGTTCGGGCGGCTGAAGGACTGGCGCAGCGTCGCCACCCGCTACGACAGATGCCCGAAGGTTTTCCTCTCTGTCGTCGCCCTCGCTGCAACCGTGATGTTCTGGCTATGACGCGAGAACGAGTCCTGACCCTAACCAGGCAAGTCGCGGATCGTGTGCGTCCTGACAGTCTTTGGGTTTGGCCGGGGCAAATGGCTCGCAGCCCTTGAAATGGGCGCAGCTCGCTTGTGAAATTCAAGCTATCCTTTTTCGCTCTGCTGATTTGCATGCACCTTCCATTTCACGCCGGGGCTGCGACCATCTCGCCTGAAGCACTTAGCTTGAGCACGCGAGACTCGGCGCCTCGCGTGCTCGCGACTCACTCTGTGTTCAGTCATGGGTCGATGGCGGCCGCACCTCTAGAACTTCCAGTTGCCGTGTTTCGTCATCCCGCGTGACCCACGAGATCGTCGCTCCCGGACTGAGGCCAAGCAGGGCAACACCTACCGGGGTGAGGACAGAGATCCGCCCTTCCTCGATGTTGGCATTTTCCGGGTAGACCACAGACACTGTATGCTCGCGAGCCATGTCCAGATCACGGTAGGTCACCCCACTTCCAATCGTGACGACATCATCACGCATCTTGTTCGGAGAAACCAGCTTCGCACGCGCGATCTCGTCGATCAGGCGCTCGCCAACCTCAGGGGAGCGCCTCATCACGGAGGCAGCCAGCGCCTCGAGTCGGCCGACCAGAGTCTTGTCCAGATGGATCTTTGGTAGCCGCGTTGATGCAGAGTTGGAAACCTTTGTCATGTTCGTGTCTTTCTCGGTTGTCATGTTTGAGGGATCTCGAGAGCCCCAATGTTTTGCCTCTTGGAAGTGTCTCAGGCTTGGTTTCTGTCGACAGTGAGCAGATGCACGCTGCGGAAAGTCCCGTCGGCTTGAAGGAATGGCACCCGAGTGTCGACTTTCATACCGATCAAGGTTGCACCCAAAAGAGACCCAACGTGAATGCCGATGTCTTCCTCGGCAAATTCGTCGTAATGGAAAAGTCGTCCCGTCTGTCGCTCCTCGTCATCGATTGCATAGGTGACACGTGAGCCTCCAGTGGCGGCCTTGGGATCGATCTTGCCATCGTCCAAAACCGTCGCGTACAGCAACTTCATGCCGAGCAATCTGGCCAGCATCTCGAATGCGCCGGTGCCGATCATGTCCGCACGCTGAATGTGATCAACCAAGGCACGACGATCTGCTTTCGTCAGCACACAGGTAGCGGCATGCTGGCAGAGGTTTGCATACCCAAATGTGTCGCCCGTTAGGCGTCTTTCGCTGGTCATAGTCATGCTGGCTCCTCAGGCGGAGATGCCGCCGTGGTTTCAAATCAGTTCAGGTTGTTGTGAAAAACCCGGAGCAGCGACTGCGCGTGTACGCGCTCAAACCGCCCCGGGCAGGGGGCGGTTTTGCAGAAAAATCCGAAGGATGTCCGAAACGAAACTCATCTGGTTACCGTGGAAGTCATGGCCCGAGACGTCAACTGGTGGCTTGTGTTTCAGATTTCAGCGTGGATTCCGGTTCGTGGTTCGCGCCCCGCTCGGCAATCACCACTTCCCCAGCAGCAGAAACCGGATGGAGTTCCGCGCAGGCGAAGAAGCCGTGCCACACAGGCTCCCCGGTCTGCCCTTTCTGTTTTTCAGGACCAAAAAGGTTGGGGAAAATATCTTCGAAGTCCGCCTTGCAAAGCATCATTTGTCGCCTCCATTGGGTCAAGTTGGGAGAAGCTGCGCGCTCCCTGTGGCGCGCAGCTCATCTTCAACCTACGCCTTATGCCGCCCTGCGCAGATCGGCGTGGGAAATGTCCTGCGACATGGATGCAGGCTCGGGTGCAATCGGCGTCATCCGCAGTTCCGCACTGCTCAGACCATCGACGAAGTCTTCGATTTCCCCACGGCTGAGGCCGATATCCTGAAGGATCCGATCGTCGAGACTGTGAAGCGCAGCCTTCATCTTTCGCCTTTGCCAGCTGCGGATGGCCCTGTTCCACCATCGCAAGATGGAGGTTCTGAAGGGCGACTTGTCGATTGCAAAAATAGCGCTTCGGCCTGATTGGGGTTTGAGTTGGACAGACATTGCTTTCTCCATATGGGACGTCCACTGAGTTTCTCTCCACATGCGGAAACCGGCTGGTCGCACATGCGCCAACCCGGTTCTGATCGGTCGAGAGAGGCTGGTTTCATTAACCCCGAGGCGTCACCAAGCACGTATGCTCGAGCCGCCCGGGGCTACCGGCGGTTCAGTAGAATCCCTGCTGCGCGCAGGAACCTCATATGGAAGCTGAACATCGTCATGGGGTTCATATGGCCGCTGCGCTCCAGGATTTCAATCTCGCCACGGCCAGTCCGGTGGCCTGACCGGCGCAAACGCGCCGATCAGGCGGAGTTCCTGAAACAAAGCCTTATGGGCAACAACGCGTAGCCGCCACATCGGTTGACTTGTCTGGGACGGCTACATACCCTTGATGCATGGTGTCGCAAGCAAACCACTATCGGTTTCCTCTGCTGAACCGCCCCTGTCCCCGGGCGGTCTAGGCGCTTGCGCGCCTGCTGAACCTCCCGGGGCCTCCTCGCATTCCCAGAAATCTTGCGGCCACGGGCCGCCCGAGGAGAAGTCATGACCAGCAGCTGCACCCTCCAACCCCAAGTCCATCCGTTTGCCAGCACCGCCCTGGACTTGCCCGGTTTCTGTGGAGAGCGTTTAGCTCACTTCCCGGGCCTTTCGCTCGAAGGCGATGGGGCTTTGGAAGCTGAGCGATGAATGCCGCCTGACGGGGTTATAGAACCCGTCGATGTATCTGGCGACGGCGTTTTCGGCCTGCGGACGGGATTGCCATGCGACAGGCCAGATCAGCTCCGACTTGATGGTCTTGAAGAATGTCTCGACCATCGAGTTGTCGTAGCAGTTTCCGCGCCCGCTCATCGAGATCAGGACACCGCGTTGGCGGAGCAGCGCCTGATAGTCGACTGAGCAGTATTGCGATCCGCGGTCGGAATGGTGGACCAGACCGGGCGCAGGGTTGCGAGCCACGAGAGCACGGCGCAGGGCTTCAACCGCGAGATCGCGCTTCAGGCGATCACTCGTGGCCCAACCGACGACGCGCCGAGAGAAGAGGTCCAGCACGACGGCGAGGTAGAGCCAGCCCTCTGCTGTCCAGATGTAGGAGATGTCTGCTCCCCACTTCCGGTCCGGGCCATCCGCCGTGAAGTCCTGCGCCACCAGATTGGGCGCTACGGGCCAGGCATGTTCGCTGTCCGTCGTGCGCTTGAACCGTCGCTTCTGCCGCGCGATCAACTGGTTCTCGCGCATCAGGCGTGCCGTGCGATGCCGTCCGATCTCATGGCCCTCGTCGACGAGATCGCGGTGCATGCGGGGGCTGCCATAAGTGCCGTTCGACAGCGCGAAGGCCGTGCGGATATGCGCCAGATAGACCATGTCCTGCTGCTGGCGCAGGCAAGCAGGTCGTTCCTGCCACGCAAAGAAGCCGCTCTGGCTGACCCCAAGGACGTGGCACATCCGGCTGATCGGGAAGCTGGCCTTCTCCGCTTCGATGAAGCCGAAGGTCATCGTAAGATGTCGCGCTCCTGCTTCAGAACCGCATTCTCCCGGCGGAGCCGCTTCAACTCGGCATGAACATCTACAGCTGCCTCACTCGGCTCGCCGGCATCGCGTTCCTCCCTCAGCCACCGCGTCAGCGTCGAAAGCCCGATGCCCAGATCCTCCGCAATCTCCCGCCGCGTCCGACCGCTCGTCAGTGCCAGCCGCACCGCTTCACGCCGAAACTCCGGCGTCGGTCTGTTCCCGTTTCCCATAGAACACCTCCCGGTTCCTAAGTTGGTGCTCTCCACTTTTTCCGGGCAAGTCCACCCGGGTACGGCCACGGGGCAGAGCGATACTGCCAGTGGCGGACTATGATTTTCTTCTTGAACATCTCGAAATCTGTGAACGCGACAGGGGACCGAACTGGACCTTGCTTGCCTATGTCCTGCAGAACCGGATCGTGAACACCGAACCATCCCACCGGCCTGTGGACCGTGACATAGTGGTCTGTGGGAGCGAGGTCACATACTCGGTGAGTGGGGCATCGGTCGAAGCCGGCCTGCTCGTGCACCAGCCGAACCCTGGACCGCGGCAACGGGGAATCATCCCGGTCTCGTCACTTCTGGGTGCGACGCTTATCGGCATGCGTATTGGGCAGCGCGCGCCGCTTCTGTGCGAAGACGGCTCGGTAAAGTCGGTTGTGGTCGTTGACACGGTCACGCCCAATCCGACGTCGGGACCAAACCTTTGCCCGGAGTTGCAGGAAAGAAGATCGTGATGGAATATCTGGTGCTGATTTCTGCCGCCTTTGGTGCGGGGGTGCTGAACACGATTGCGGGTGGGGGCACCTTTCTCACCTTCCCGGCGCTGGTCTTCACTGGCATGCCGCCGGTCATGGCCAATGCCACGAGTACAGTGGCCGTCTTTCCGGGCTATTTGGGGGGCGCGCTGGGTTTTCGGCAGGAGTTGCGCGGTTTTGACCGTCGTCGGCTGTTGCGCCTTGCCGGTATCACCCTTGCGGGAGGGCTGGTCGGCTCCGGCCTGCTGCTGGTTTCGTCCAACGAGGCCTTTGCCGCAGTTGTCCCCTTCCTGCTCTTGGCTGCGACTCTGGCATTTCTGTTTGGGGACCATGTCCGATCATGGGCCGCAGCAAGAGCACGGGATGTACCGGCAGAGGGCGCTATGGGTTTGTTCGCGGTGGCGCTTTATGGTGGCTATTTCAACGGCGGTCTTGGCATCATTCTGCTGGCGTTGTTCTCGCTTTGGGGGATGGCGGACCTCGACCGCATGAACGCCCTGAAATCGGGGTTGAGCTTTCTGTTGTCGGCCATCTCGGTGGCGGTGTTCGCCGTGGCGGGTCTGGTGGCCTGGCCGCAGGCGGCCGTCATGATGCTGGCTGCGACTGCTGGCGGCTATGCTGGGGCCCCCCTGGCGCGCGCCCTGCCCAAACCGGTCGTCCGTGGGGTCATCGCCA
>LNFM01016067.1_pt1 | contig 16434 bp, 18 predicted proteins | sample 596031 | NCBI WGS metagenome assembly LNFM01 (sample SAMN04254537, study PRJNA301005) | activated carbon metagenome | isolation source: dual media filters at the Ann Arbor, Michigan drinking water treatment plant | place: USA: Ann Arbor
TCACCAAGCTGCTGGTGATTGCCTTGTCCGGGTTGATCATGATCGGCCTCATGCTGCTGGTGAATCGCAGCAAGCTGGGCCGCGCGATGCGCGCCACTTCCGAGAATCCGCGCGTGGCTGGCCTGATGGGCGTCAATCCGAATTATGTGATCGCCGTGACCTTTGCCATCGGCGCTGCGCTCGCGGCCGTGGCCGGCGTGATGATCGCGTCGACCTACTCGGTCGCCCACTTTTACATGGGCTTCATGCCGGGACTCAAAGCGTTCACCGCCGCGGTGCTGGGGGGCATCGGCAACATTCCGGGCGCCATGGTTGGCGGCCTGCTGCTCGGGCTGATCGAGGCGCTTGGGGCGGGCTACATCGGCGATCTCACCGGCGGCGTGCTCGGCTCGCATTACCAGGATGTGTTCGCCTTCGTCGTGCTGTGCGCGGTGCTGATCTTCCGTCCGAGCGGCCTGCTCGGCGAGCGCGTCGCCGACCGCGCGTAAGGGCAGGCGATGCAGCTCTTCTTTCCTCGCCTGAAGGACAACCCGACCGCCGCCATCCTCGCGGCATTCGCCGTGGGTGCACTGCTGATCGCCCTGCCGTTCGTGGTCGGTCAGCTCGGCAATGCCTGGGTGCGTGCGTTGGCATTCGCCGCGCTGTACGTGATGCTGGCGCTCGGCCTGAATATCGTCGTGGGCTTTGCCGGCCTGCTCGATCTCGGCTACATCGCGTTCTATGCGGTGGGCGCCTACATGTATGCGCTGCTCGCCTCGCCGCACTTGACCAGCAACTTCCCGGCGCTGGCGGCCATGTTCCCCGATGGCTTCCACAGCTCGATCTGGTTGGTGGTGCCGCTGGCAGCGGGGCTGGCGGCGCTGTTCGGCATCATTTTGGGCGCCCCGGTGCTCAAGCTGCGCGGCGATTACCTGGCGATCGTCACACTGGGCTTCGGCGAGATCATCCGCATCTTCATGAACAATCTGAACGCGCCGGTGAACATCACCAACGGCCCGCAGGGCATCACGCTGATCGACCCGATCAGCATCGTCGGCGTGAATTTCGGCCGCGCGCTCGATCTGGGCTTCGTGAAGTTGCCTTCGGTCTACCTGTACTACTACCTGTTCGTCGTCCTCACCATCTTCACCATCATCATCTGCATCCGCCTGCAGAACTCGCGGCTCGGCCGCGCGTGGATGGCGATCCGCGAGGACGACGTCGCCGCCAAGGCGATGGGCATCAACGTGCGCAACGTCAAGCTGCTGGCTTTCGCGCTGGGCGCCACGTTCGGCGGCGTCGCGGGCGCGATGTTTGCAGCCTTCCAGGGCTTCGTCTCGCCAGAATCGTTCTCGCTGATGGAATCGATCATCGTGTTGGCGATGGTGGTGCTCGGCGGCTTGGGTCACATCCCAGGCGTGATCCTCGGCGCCGTGCTGCTGGCGATCTTCCCCGAAGTGCTGCGCCACACGGTCGTGCCGGTGCAGCAGTATCTGTTCGGCAAGGTGATGGTGGACGCAGAAGTGCTGCGCATGCTGATCTACGGCCTGGCGATGGTGGCGATCATGCTGTATCGGCCCAAGGGACTGTGGCCCGCACCCGAGCACGGCCGCAAGCGGGCGATCAAGGTCGCACCCGACGAGAACGCCCCCAGCGCGGCGATTGTCTGACGGCGGCCCACATGAGTCCCCCTTTGCTCAAGATCGCCGGCGTGAACAAGCGCTTCGGCGGCCTGCAAGCGCTCTCCGATGTCGGCATCGAGATCCAGCGCGGCGAGATCTACGGTCTGATCGGCCCCAACGGCGCCGGCAAGACCACCTTCTTCAACGTCATTACCGGCCTGTACACGCCGGACTCGGGCAGCTTCGAACTCGATGGCCAGGCGTATTCGCCACGGGAGGTGCATCGTGTGGCCGCGGCTGGCATCGCGCGCACCTTCCAGAACATCCGCCTGTTCCCGGACATGACCGCGCTCGAAAACGTCATGGTGGGGCGCCACGTCCGCACCAAGGCAACCGCGCTCGGCGCGGTGCTCAACACCCGCGCCACGCGCACTGAAGAAGCAGCCATCCGCAAGCGCGCGCAGGAGCTCCTCGAGTACGTCAACATCGCCAGCTACGCCGACTACCAGGCGCGCACGCTCGCCTACGGCGACCAGCGCAGACTGGAGATCGCCCGCGCGCTGGCCACCGAGCCCAAGCTGCTGGCGCTCGACGAGCCCGCCGCCGGCATGAACGCGACCGAGAAGATGGCGCTGCGCGGCCTGCTGGAGAACATCAAGCGCGACGGCGTGACGATCCTGCTGATCGAGCACGACGTGAAGCTCGTGATGGGCCTGTGCGACCGCGTCACCGTGCTCGACTACGGCAAGATCATCGCCGCGGGGGCGCCGGCCGCCGTGCAGCGCGATCCGGCCGTCATCGAGGCCTATCTGGGCGCCAGCCACAAGAACGTGGCGACGAAGGTGACGGCATGAACACGGTCGACGCCGACGTCGTCCTGCGCGTCTCCAACCTGACCGTCGCCTATGGCGGCATCCAGGCCGTCAAGGGCATCGATCTGGAGATCCGGTCCGGCGAGCTGGTCACGCTGATCGGCGCCAACGGCGCGGGCAAGACCACCACGCTCAAGGCGATCACCGGGACGCAGGCCTGGCACGGCGAGATCAGCTATATGGGGCAGCCGATCAAGGGCAAGGCGTCCTACGAACTGCTGGCGCGGGGCCTGGCGATGGTGCCCGAGGGCCGCGGCGTGTTCGCGCGGATGAGCGTGACCGAGAACCTGCTGATGGGTGCCTTCTTGCGCAACGACGCCGGCGCGGTCAAGGCCGACATCGATCGCATGTTCCAGACCTTCCCGCGTTTGAAGGAACGTGCCAAACAGCTGGCCGGCACGCTGTCTGGCGGCGAGCAGCAAATGTTGGCGATGGCGCGGGCGCTGATGAGCCAGCCCAAGTTGCTGCTGCTGGACGAGCCGTCCATGGGCCTTTCACCGATCATGGTCGACAAAATCTTCGAGGTGGTTCGCTCGGTCTCGGCGCAGAAGATCCCGATCCTGCTGGTGGAGCAGAACGCGCTGCTGGCGCTGGAGGCAGCTGATCGCGCCTACGTGATGGAATCCGGCCTGATCACGCTGTCGGGCAACGCCAAGGAGATGCTGGACGATCCCAAGGTGCGGGCGGCGTATCTGGGCGAAGCGGCCTGACCGCTGCCATCACGCAAGCGGCGTGGCTACAGCCGCCGCCCGAAGCTGATCACCGGATCCGGCCGGTAGCCGGCAGCGCGCCAGAACGCATGTGCGCCCCTATTGCTGTCGAGCACCTGGATGTTCACCTTCGGACAGCCGCGGCGCGCCAGTTCCGCCTCGGCGTGGGCCACCAGCCGCCGGCCCACGCCCTGGCCACGCCGGCTCGGGTGCACGCCCAGTGAGTACAGCCAGCCACGATGCCCGTCGTAGCCTGCCATCGCGGTGGCCACGCGCGCCTCGCCATCGAGCGCCAGCCAGAACAGGCCATCGCCGAACGCCAGCTTGCGGACGATGTTGGTACGCGGGTCGCGTTGCGGCCGGGTCGGATCGTTGTACTCGGGAAAGACCTCGCGCCAGAGAGCGACAACGGCGTCGATGTCGGCGGTCGCCACGGTTCGTATCTGCATGCCGGCCTCAGGCGGCGCCGAGTCGCTGCATCCATTGCGCGAGGTCGCGCGCACCCGCGTCACCCTGCGCCATCGCGGCAAACACGCCCGCGCGATCGGCTGGCGAGCGGTTCTGGCTGACCTTGAACTTGGCTGCGATCGCGTCGGCTTCGATCGCGAAACCGACGATGCCCCGCTTCATGCCCTCGCGGTAGTCGAGATCGAGATCGTCCCACTGCGTGCGGTACGGGGCATCGTGCCGGTCGATCAGCGCCTTGAGCACACGCTCCTTGCCGTCGCTGTCGTCGACGCGGGTCACGATGCCGCGCACATGGACCACCGTGTAGTTCCAGGTCGGCACTGCCTTGCGCGTCTGATACCAGGAAGGTGACACGTAGCCTTGCGGGCCGTGGAAGATCGCGGTGACGATCGTGCCGTCGTGCAGCGCGCCCGCGTGCGGGTTGGCCTGCGCCAGGTGACCGAGCAGGCGCAGCGGCGGCAGCAATCCGTCGGCGCCAGACGCATCGTCATCCAGAACAATCAGCGGCGCATGCGAGATCAGCGGCTCGTCGGCATCCGGCGTCACGCTGGCCAGCGTGGCGAGCGGGTGAGCGCGCATCAGCGCCAGCGCATGCGCGCGATCGGTGGTCGAAAAATGGGCCGGCTGGTAGAGCATGGCCTCAGTCCAGTCCGGCGCCTTCGGGCAGGCCGAGCATCAGGTTGAGGTTTTGCACGGCCGCGCCGCTGGCCCCCTTGCCGAGGTTGTCGAGCCGCGCAGTGAGCAGGGCCTGGCCCTGCGTGTCGCTGGCGAAGACGAACACCTCCAGCCGATTGGTGCCGTTCAAATCTTCTGGTTCGAGGAAGGCACCGTCGCGCAACGCCGCCATATCGTTCAGCGGCCGCACGGTCACGAAACGCTCGCCGGCGAAGTGCTCCACGTAGGCGTCGTGCAACCGCTGCGCGGTCACGCCCGGCAGATGCGGCAGATGCAGCGGCACCGACACCAGCATGCCGCGATGAAAACGCCCGACCGAGGGCGCGAACACCGGCTTGGCCGCGAGCAGACCATGCTGCTGCATCTCTGACAGATGCTTGTGGTTCAACGTCAGGCCGTAAGCGCCGAAGGCCTGCGGCAACACCGCACCGGCGGCGGGCTGCTCGAAGCTCTCGATCATCTTCTTGCCGCCACCCGAGTAGCCGGACACCGCATGCACGCTGACGGGATAGTCGTCCGGCACCAGGTTGCGCTCGCGCAGCGGCCGCACCAGCGCGAGAAAGCCGGTCGGATAGCAGCCGGGGTTCGACACCCGCGTGCTGGCGGCGATCGCCGCACGCTGAGACGAGGTCAGTTCGGCGAAGCCATAGGCCCAGCCAGCGGCGGTGCGGTGCGCGGTGCTCGCATCGATCACCCGCGTGCGGGTATTGCCGGCGCCATCCAGCAGCGCGACGGTCGCTCGAGCGGCGTCATCCGGCAGGCACAGAATCACGCAGTCGGCCGCGTTGACGATCTCGCGCTTGGCGCTCTCGTCCTTGGCCCGCTCGCGCGGCAGGCTGATCAGTTCGACGTCAACGCGTGCGGCCAGCCGCTCGCGTATCTGCAGGCCGGTGGTGCCGTGCTCGCCGTCGATGAAGACCTTGGGTTTGTTCGTGCTCATCCGGGTTGCTCCATTGCGGCATGCGCGTCGGGCGTATGCCGTTCCATCCACTTGTGGGGCTGCGCGACCACCGCGAAGCCAAAGCGCTCGTACAGCCAATGCGCATCCGTCGTGACCAGGGCAAACCGCCGCAACGCCTGCAGGCGCGGCTCGGCGTCGATCGCCTGCAGCAGCCGGCTGCCCACCCCGGTGCCACGCCAGGCCGGGTCGACAAAGACGTCGCAAAGATACGCGAAGGTCGCCTCGTCGCTGATCACCCGAGCGAAGCCGACCTGGGCGCCGCCGGCCGCGGCATACGCACCGAAACACAGTGACCGATCGATCGCCCGCGTCAGCCGCGCCAATGTGATGCCGCGTGCCCAGGGTGTCTGCTCCGAAAGCCAGCCGTGCACCCGGCCGCGGTCGAGTCGCGCATGGTCCGTGCTGATCTCGACGGCGCTCGATCGCCGTTTCTCGCGCCCCGTGCTCGAGACACTCTCCCTCCGGGCCGCCGGCGGGCTCATGGCAGGCCCTCCAACGCCCGACCTAGCAGGGCATCCATCAGCGCGATCTCTTGCGCGGTGACATTCAACGCCGGCATCAGGCGCAGTACGTTGGGGCGAGCGGCATTGAGCAGCAGGCCATCCGGGTCGAGCAGCCGTGCCTGCTCGACCACCTGGGCGGCCACCGGTGTCGGCAACACCAGCGCCTGCAGCAGCCCCGCCGCCCGTACCGTGCCCTTGAGGCGCACCGCATGGCGCGCCAGCACCGCCTGCATCTGCGCGGCGCGCTCTCGGACACCCGCGAGGAACATCGGCTCGGCCACCACGTCCAGCACCGCATTGCCGATGGCGGCCATCAGCGGATTGCCGCAGTAGGTGCCACCCTGGTCGCCCGGTTGGAAGCAATCGGCGCGTGCGTTGGCCAGCAGCGCAGACAGCGGCGCACCGCCGCCCAGCCCCTTGCCGAGCGTGAGCACGTCGGGCCGAACGCCGGCTGCCTCGAACGCGAACAGCGTGCCGGTGCGGCCGATGCCGGTCTGCACCTCATCGAGGATCAGCAGCAGGTCATGGGCGTCGCACAGCGCCCGCAGTTGCTGCAGGAACGACGCCGAGGCCGGCACAACGCCGGCTTCGCCTTGCACCGGCTCCAGCATGACCGCCACCGTGCTCGGCCCGATCAGCGCCTGCACCGAGTCCAGATCGTTCAGCCGCGCTTTCGGGAATCCCGGCACCTTCGGCTCGAAGATCGCGTCCCAGCCCGCCTTGCCCGATGCGCTCATCATCGCCAGCGTGCGGCCATGAAAGGCGTCGGCGAACGTGATCACCTGGTGCGCTCCGCCGCGGTGGCGCGCACCCCAGCGACGCGCCAGCTTGATCGCGCCTTCATTGGCCTCCGCCCCACTGGACGCCAGGAACACGGAAGACAGCCCGGACAAGCGCACCAGCCGCTGCGCCAGCGCGAGGGCGGCATCGTTGAAGAAGCCGGGGCTGGGGTTGATCAGACGCGCCGACTGGACTGCAAGTGCCTGCACGATCTGCGGCGGGCAATGTCCCAGCGCGTTGACCGCCCAGCCTTGCACGAAGTCCAGATGTCGCCTGCCGCGGTGGTCGATCAGCCAGCTGCCTCGGCCTTCGACGAACACCTGCGCCGGCCGCGCGGCGATGTTCATCAGGGCAGAAGTCTCGTACTGATCGATCTTCACGTGGCCTCCTGTAGCAGGGATGGTCGGAAAGAAAAAAGGGCCGCGGAATCCGCGGCCCTTTTGTCTTGTTGGCTGGCCTTGATGAGGCCACCGGTGATTCAAGGCGTGCACGGACTCCCGCGGAAAACCGCAGTACGTCGCGCACGTCGAAGGCTGATCTGGAACATGGGACCGACTATAGCCGAGCGATGGGCAGGTGCGTCAAGCGCGCGCCAGATCGGCCTGCGACGTAAACGAGTCGGCGAAGAACTCCTCGTCGGGCAGGCCGCAGACGGTCGTGAAGTCGCGACGCGCTGATTCGACCATGATCGGCACACCGCAGGCGTAGACCTGATGGCCGGATAGGTCGGGCAGATCGGCCATCACCGCCCGATGCACCAATCCCACCCGCCCGCACCAGCCATCGTCCGGCGTTGGCTCGGACAGCACTGGAACGTAGGTGAAATTGGGCTGCTCTTTTGCCCACTGGCTGGGCAATGCGTCCAGGTACAGATCCTTGCGCGAACGGCAACCCCAGTAGAGGGCGATCGGTCGGGCGCGTCGGTTGGGTTCGTCCAGGTTCACGCGCTTGTGGAACAGATGCTCGGCAATCGCCTTGATCGGCGCAAAGCCGGTGCCACTGGCCAGCAGCACGATCGGCTTGGCGCTGTCCTCGCGCACGAAGAACGTACCTAAAGGCGCTTCGAAACGCAGGATGTCGCGCTCCTTGATCTGCGGCGCCTTGCCGCCGAAAAGCACGTCGGTGAACAACCCGCCCGGCATGTGGCGTATGTGAAGCGCGATCTGCTCGTCGGCATGCGGTGCCGTCGCCATCGAGTAGCTGCGGCGCGCGCCATCCTTGAGGATGAACTCGAGATACTGGCCAGCGCGAAACTGCAACCGTTCGTTGGCAGGGAGTTGCAGATGAACGATCGCCACATCCGCGGTGGGTCGTTCGATGCGCGCCACGCGACACGGCATCTTGCGCACCGGGATATCGCCGAAGCCGGACAGTTCACGCGCCTCGATCACCAGGTCCGACTGGGCCACGCTGCAACACACCAGCAGGCTGCCGCCCGCCACTTCATCGGCGCTCAACGCGCTGGCGGCATGCGCGCCTTGTTCCCAGCGGCCCTCGATGACCTTGCTCTTGCAGGTACCGCAGGTACCACTCTTGCAGCCATACGGCAGCCCGACGCCTGCGCGCAGCGCGGCCGCCAGGACGGTCTCGCCCGTTTCGGCGGTGAACTCGCGCCCCGAAGGACGAACCGTAACCTTGTGGACCATAGAATTCGAGCGATGGATCAGCACATGCACGCACACGGCGACGCCTGCGGCACGGATGAAACGATGAAGTTCCGACTCAAACTGGGCGCCCCGCGATTGCTGATCGTGGGGTGCGGCGACATCGGCCTGCGCATTGTGGCACGTGTGCATCGGCGCTTTCGCGTGTTCGCCCTGACCTCCTCGCCTGCACGCGTGGCCCAATTGCGTGCCGCCGGTACGGTGCCGATCGTCGGCGACCTGGACCAGCGCAGCACGTTGCAGCGACTGCACGGCCTGGCGCCGCGGCTGATCCACTTGGCGCCGCCGCCTAACGCCGGCCGTGGTGACCCGCGCACGCGGCGCCTGCTGTCGGCCATCGGCCGGCCCGAGCGCGCGGTGTACATCAGCACCAGCGGCGTGTATGGCGATCGCGGCGGCGCATGGATCGACGAGACCGCGCCGCTCGCACCCGCCAACGAGCGCGCATGGCGACGCGTGGCCGCCGAGCGAGCAATGCGCGCGGCCGGCGCGGCGGTGCTGCGCGTGCCCGGCATCTATGCGCACGATCGCCTGCCGCTAGACAGACTGCGGGCAGGCAGTCCGGCGCTTGCACCGGAAGACGACGTGTTCACCAATCACATCCATGCCGACGACCTGGCTCTACAACGCAGTCGACGAGTCGCATCTGAAAATGGGCGACTACTTCGATCAGATGGCCGACGCCTTCGCGCTGCCTCGGCCGCCACGCCTGCCGCGTGCTCAGCTCAAGGCGGCGGTCTCGGCCATGATGTACTCGTTCATGGCCGAGTCGCGTCGAATGCGCGGCGAGCGGCTCAAGCGCGAGCTGCGCATCGCCTTGCGCTGGCCGACGGTCGCCTCGACCCTCGCCGATCTCAGCCGCTGACCGCGCCCGCTTTTGCCGCAGCGTTTTGCCGTCGCGCACGGCACGCCTATAATCCGCCGCTCGCTTGTGTCACATCGCTGCTGTAGCTCAGTCGGTAGAGCAACTGATTCGTAATCAGTAGGTCGGACGTTCGATTCGTCTCAGCAGCACCAGCTTTACTCGATGCGCGCCTGTTCATCTGAACCGGCGCGCATTGTTTTTGGGCCGATCAATCTTCGGGCCGATAAGTCTTTAGGCCGACAAAAGGCGTCTGCGCCAAGACATGCTGTCCAACGCGCTGCTGATCCTGTCCGACTTCGCGCTGATTGCGATCGGCTTGCTGCTGCGTCGCCTCTGGCCCGACAGCTTCAACCGCGGCTTCTGGACCGGCGCCGAAAAGCTCGTCTACTACGTCCTCTTTCCGGCGCTGCTGTTCAACGCCATCAATCGCGCGCAGTTTTCTCTGACGACCGAAGCGACCGTGCTCGGCGTCGCGGTGGGCGCCTTCTTCAGCGCCGTGCTGCTCGGTTTCGCCGGCCGCTGGATCGTTCGTCCCGCGCCCGACGTATTTGCCAGCTGCGTGCAGACGGCGTTTCGCTACAACTCCTATATCGGCCTGGCGCTGGCGTATTCACTGCTCGGCGCCCGCGGTGTCGCCCTGCTCGCGCTGGTGCTGGGCGTATGTATTCCGCTGGCCAACGTGTTCGCCGTGTATGCACTGGCGCGGCATGCTGAACGGGGCTTGCTGCGCGAACTGGCCAGCAACCCGTTGATTCTGGCGACGGTCGGCGGACTCGCGACCAACCTGCTCGGCTGGAAGCTGCCGACGCTGCTGGCGACGTCACTGCTCGATCGGCTCGGCAGCGGCGGCCTCGCGCTCGGGCTGCTGTGCATCGGCGCCGGGCTGACCCTCGACAACCTGCAGGCGCCACGGCGCGTGATCGCCTACTTCACCACGGTCAAGCTGGCGTTGTTTCCGGCGATCGCGTTGGGCCTGGCGTGGCTGGCCGGTCTGCGCGGCCTGGAGGCGCAACTCGTGGTGCTGTTCGCCGCGTTGCCGACCGCATCGACCGCCTATGTTCTGGCGGCGCGCATGGGAGGCCAGGCTGCGCCGGTCGCCTTCACCATCACGTTGCAGACGCTGCTGTCGGTACTCACCCTGCCGCTCTGGGTTTCGCTCGCACCAACCTGATCCTGCCTCAGGCGGTGGTGCCCAGAAGCTTGTCGCTGGCTGGCACCTGATAATCGGCCTGGGTCATCAGATCGATGCCGCACTCCAGTTCGGCGATCCAGTCGATGAACTGATCGACCGCCTTGCCCACCATCGGTGCGCCATGTTGCGGCACCAGCATTTCGATCTGCATCTTGCGCGCCATGCTTGCCCACAGGCGGCAGGCGCGGTTGCTCGTCATGTAGCGACGATGGAAGTCCGTCATGTACTGCAGATGCGGCCCGAGCTCTTCGACGATGTCCGCGGCACGCGCCGCCGGCAGCAGCGAGGCACCGAGGTCGCCCGAGAACAGGATGCGACTGGTCGGGTCATACACCTGCAGATTGCCCTCCGCATGCAGAAAGTGCGCGGGCAGCAGCGTCAGGCGGCAACCGCCCAGTGCGATCACGCCACCACGGTCGGGAATCGGCACGATGCGGCCGTCGGTCTTGCCGGGCGGGCAGAAGTGCGGCACGAAGCGCGCCCAGACTCGAGATACCAGCAGGCGCGTGTCCGAGCCGGACAGCCAGCGCGGCAGCGAGGCGATGATGTCCGGATCAGCATGCGACGCGAACACATAGCGCAGCTTCTTCGGTGACGTGACCTTGGTGAGCTCCATGTACAGCTCGTTGTAGCTCATCGCGCCGCCCGGATCGAGCAGGATCGCCTCGCCCGCGTCGACGATCAGACACTGGTTGGCCTGCACCGCCGCGCCGCCCTCGTCCTCGGACAGATCGGTGTACAGGATGCACTGGTGACCGTTGCGGTTGAAAAGCGGCTTTGGCATGGAAATCCCGGTTCGATGTGCCGTCGCGCAGGCGCGCGGCTGCCGGTTGATAGCAGTCAACCGCCGTGACGTGCAAGTGCCCAGCCGACATGCTCGCGCACCAGCGCGCAACCGTGGTCGGCGCGCGTGCGCAACGCATCAGTGACCGCGGTGCTGCGCGGGCCATTGCCTAGCGCCACCGCGATGTTTCGCAGCCAGCGATCGTGGCCGATGCGCCGGATCGCAGACCCGGCGTGGCGCGCTTCGAACTGCTCTTGCGTCCAGCCGAAAAGATCGACCAGCAACGCGGTGTCGAGTCCGTGTCGCACGTCGAAGTCGGGCAGCGTGGCCACGGCGGCGAACTTGTTCCATGGACAAGCCAGCTGGCAGTCATCGCAACCATAGATGCGGTTGCCGATGAGCGGACGCAGCGCCTCGGGGATGCTGCCCGCGTGCTCGATGGTCAGGTAGGAGATGCAGCGGCGCGCATCCAGCGCATACGGCGCGGTGATCGCGCCGGTGGGGCAGGCGTCGATGCAGCGCGCGCAGGTGCCGCAGTGTTCGCCGGCAGGCGCATCGACCGGCAGCGGCAGGTCGGTGAGGATCTCTCCCAGAAAGAACATCGAGCCGGCCTCCGGCGCCAGCAGCAGCGTGTGCTTGCCGCGCCACCCGATGCCGCTCTTGCGCGCCAGCTCGACCTCGAACACCGGCGCTGAATCGGTGCAGACGCGATAGCCGATCGGCCCGACTTCGTCGACGATGCGCGTGGCTAGCTGCTGCAGGCGCTGACGCAGCACCTTGTGATAGTCGCGTCCGCGCGCATACAGCGACACCGTGGCCGCCTCGCCCTGCGCCAGGCGCGCTGTCTCGCGCTCGATCCAGTTCGATGCGGTGGCCGCGGGCAAGTAATCGAGCCGCGCGGTGATCACGCGCGCCGCCGCCGGAAGCAACTGAGATGGATCGGCCCGCAGGTGCGCGTGCCGTGCCATGTAGGCCATCTCACCGTGGTGGCCGGCCGCCAGCCAGTCGCGAAGGCGCGCGCTGGCCGCGCTGACGTCGACGTCGGCAATGCCGATCGCCCCGAAGCCCAGTTCGCGGCCCCAGGTTCGAATGCGCGCGACCAGTGCTTGCAGCGTCGCCGGGCTCGGGGCCGCCGCGCCGCTATCCTGCGCATGCGCGGCAGTCTGCCGTTGCTCCTCCCCCTTGGGCGCCCTTTCATTCATGGACCGATTCTAGGTGTCGACGTCCCCGCCACCTGCGCTTGCCCAGGTCATGCTGACGCTCACCGACGCGTTGGCCACCGATGCATTCGGCTGCGCGTTGGCACAGTGGCTGGCAAACAACCGATCGTGCGTGGAGCGACAGGGCTTCACCCTTTGGCTCAGCGGTGACTTGGGCGCCGGCAAAACCGCCCTGGTGCGGTCGCTGCTGCGCGCACTTGGGGTGAAAGGCTCCGTGAAAAGCCCGACGTTCACCCTGCTTGAACCTTATGTCGTTTCGAGCTTAAACTTCTATCACTTTGATTTTTATCGATTCTCAGAAGCTGCAGAATTCGACCTTGCGGGCTTTAGAGAGTTGTTCGGGCCGGGCGCCATCTGCGCCATTGAGTGGCCTGAACGCGTGGCGGGCCGGTTGCCAACGCCGGACCTCGTCATCACGTTGAAAGTCGAGGATGAAGGCCGCCTGGCGCAGTGCCAGGCCGCGAGTGAAGCGGGTGCCCGATGTCTGCAACAGGCGGTCTCGACGATGCAGGAGCCAACGGACGGCGACGGCTGATTGCCGGCGGCGTCGGCACGCTGGTGCTGGCGCTGTCACCGCTGCAGATTGCGCGTGGCGCCACCCTGCTCGGCGTGCGCGTGTGGCCCGCGGCCCATTACACCCGCGTCGCGCTCGAGCACGACACGCCACTGCAGTTCACTCATTTCACACTCGACAATCCCGCGCGACTGGTGGTCGACGTCGAGGGCATCGAGTTGTCCGCAAGCTTCCAGGAACTGGTCGGCAAGGTCGACGCCGACGATCCTTACATCAGCACCGTGCGGTTGGGGCAAAACCGGCCGCGCGTGGTGCGCCTGGTGATCGAACTGAAGCAGGAGGTACGGCCGCAGGTCTTCGCCTCCGCACCCGTGGGCCCGTACCAGCATCGGCTGGTGATGGACCTGCACTCCCTGGTGCCGATCGACCCGCTGCTGACGCTGCTGCAGGAGCATGAGCAGCGCAATACGGCCGAACGCACCGAGATCGCCACCGCACCCGAGCGCACCGAACCCGTCGAACGCAATCTAGCGCGCGAGCGGCCCGTCAGCCGGTCACGACGCGAAGCCGCACGCGTCGTCACGCTCGCGATCGACGCCGGCCACGGCGGCGAGGATCCGGGTGCAGTGGGCAAGCGCGGCACGTACGAGAAGAACATCACGCTGGCGATCGCCCGTCGCATCGAGCAGATCGTCGCCAAGGATCGCAACATGCGCGTCATGCTCACGCGCGACGGCGACTACTTCGTGCCGCTGCACCAGCGCGTGGCCAAGGCGCGCCGAGTGCAGGCCGATCTGTTCGTCTCGATTCACGCCGACGCCTGGGTGCGCCCCGATGCGCGCGGCTCATCGGTGTTCGCACTCAGCGAGCGTGGCGCCACAAGCACCGCGGCGGCCTGGATGGCGCGGCGAGAGAACGACGCCGATCTGATCGGTGGCATCGACCTCGGCACCCACGACGCCGGTCTGGCACGCGTGCTGCTGGACCTGTCTACCACCGCGCAGATCAACGACAGCCTGAAGTTCGGCAACGCCGTGCTGCGTGAGCTGGAACAAATCAACCGCCTGCACAAACCGCGCGTCGAGCAGGCCGGCTTCGCCGTGCTGCGCGCGCCGGACATCCCGTCGATCCTGGTGGAAACCGCGTTCATCAGCAACCCCGAGGAAGAAGCGCGGCTGAAGGATCAGCGGTATCAGCAGAAAATGGCCGCCGCCATCGTCAACGGCATCCGCGCCTACTTCCGCAAGTACCCGCCCACCGGGCTCACCCTGGTCGGCTGAGTCACCGCAATCGCCGTGGCGGGCCGCTAGACTTGCCCGGCCATGTCCGACTCAGACCTTCTGCGCGAAAACCTGTCCCGCGTCGCCCTAGGCGACCGCATGGCATTGCGGCGCGTCTACGAGGCCACCAGCGCGCATCTGTTTGGCGTTGCGTTACGTATCTTGAATCGACGCGACCTCGCCGAGGACGTCCTTCAGGAGGCTTTCGTGAACGTCTGGCACCACGCCGGCAGCTACCAGGCCACGCAGGGCCAGCCAATGACCTGGCTGATCTCGATCGTGCGCAACAAGGCGCTGGACCATCTTCGCGCCGGCCAACGCCATGTCGCCGACTCTCTTGACGAGGCCGATGATGACGAGCACGAGGCACGTCAGGTTGCCGACGAGCGGCCGAATCCGATGCAACTGTTGCTACAGGCGGCCGATGCGCTGGCGATCCGCGGCTGCATGGATGCGCTCGACGCGTCGCCGCGCCAGTGCCTGGCGCTGGCCTACTACCACGGGCTGTCGCACTCCGAGGTGGCCGAGCACATCGCCGCACCGCTGGGCAGCGTCAAGGCCTGGGTCCGACGCGGCCTCGAACGGCTGAAGAAGTGTCTGGACCAGCGCGCCTGACGCAGCCATGAACTACAACCGCCCCGACCTGCTGGATCGCCTCGCCGCCGAGTACGTGCTCGGTACGCTGCGCGGCCGCGCGCGGCGGCGTTTCGAGCAGGTGCAGCGTCAACTGCCCGCCGCCCGCAGTGCGGTCGCAGCCTGGGAAGACCGTCTGGCCAAGCTGGCTACCTCGGTACCGGCCCAAGCGCCACCCAAGCGCGTGTGGGAAGCGATCGACGCCCGCATCCAGCCGCGCCGGGCAACCGCTCCAGCAGCAGTCGCATCGGCGCCGCGCCGCGGCTGGCTGTCCGACTGGTTCAAGCCCGCGCTCGGCTTCGCACTGGGCGCGGTGCTGACCGTTGGCATCGTGCGACTGGCGCCCGACACGCTGGTCTCGCTCGAGCAGCTGGCGCAGCGCCAGCAGGCGCTGCCGCAAAGCTATGTCGGCCTGCTGACCGATGCCAACAATGTGCCTCATGTGCTGGTCAGTTCCACCCGCCACGGCACGCGCGTGACGGTCAAATCGCTGCGCCCCTGGCAGGTGCCCGCCGGCAAGGTGGCCCAGGTGTGGGCGCTGCCGCGCGATGCGCAAGGCAAGGATCTGCCGCCGATCCCACTCGGCGTCGCGCTGCCTGCCGCGCCACCCGGAAGCACGCAATTCGATATGCCAGCGTCGTCGGAGGCCTTGCTCGCCAACGTGCCGCGGCTCGCGGTCTCCATCGAGGACGCGCCGGCCAAGCCGGGACAGTCGCCCTCGGCGTTCGTCTTCTCCGGCTTCTGCGTCAAGCTCTGGTGAGCGCCACGTCGGACACCGGCCGCAGCGTGCGCAGCGTGATCGAGTAGCGCAACTGTCGTGTCGCGGCGACGCTGTGCTGCCAGTTCCAGCGGGCTTCGCCCGTCATCAGGTACAGCGACCGCGGCGCCACGACGAGCTTCAGCATGGCCGCGCCAAGCCGCGGCGGGTAGTGGCGCCAGCGCATCTCGCATTCACCAGCGAGCGAAACACCGGCCACTTCCTCGAACTCCCGCGTGTCGCGATGCCAGCCGAGCGGCGTGCCGATTGCGTACTCGGTGACCAGCGCATGCACCACGCGTTCAGGCGGCACCTGCAGCCGCGCCGCAACCCGATCGCGCAGCGGCCGCAGGAACACCGGCATGGCAGGCGCCGGCCGCAACCGTCGCAAGGAGAAGTCGTACGACGCGCCGAATGACGCGATGCGGCGACGCGCGGTAAAGCCGCGGTAGTCGGCCGGCGCCAGCGGCAGGTCGCGCACGGCCTCGACCAGTCGCATCTCCTCATCGACCGACAGGAACGCCGACTCGTACGTCAGGCCGCACGGCAGCACCGCATCGGCAAACAGATCGCTTGGGGGGTCGATGCGGGTCGGCAGCACCATCAGCCGCCTCAGCAAGCCGACGGCCTGCGACGGCTCAGGCGACCGGGTTGCGCTGCATGCTGCGCCGGCCCCAGCGCCACAAAGCAGCCAGAAGCAAGGGGCCGAGCACGATGCCGATGCCGACGACCAGGATGATGCCGAGGTTGTCGCGGATGATCGGAACATTGCCGAACAGGTAGCCGCCGTAGACGAGGGTGAGCACCCAGATCACTGCTCCGAGCACGTTGTAGATCTGGAACCTGCGGTAGTCCATGCCGGAGGCGCCTGCCACCAGCGGTGCGAACGAGCGCACGATCGGCACGAAGCGCGCAATCATCACCGTCTTGCCGCCGTGCTTCTCGTAGAACGCGT
>LNFM01007856.1_pt1 | contig 16430 bp, 14 predicted proteins | sample 596031 | NCBI WGS metagenome assembly LNFM01 (sample SAMN04254537, study PRJNA301005) | activated carbon metagenome | isolation source: dual media filters at the Ann Arbor, Michigan drinking water treatment plant | place: USA: Ann Arbor
GATTGCTCCACCACGTGTACTGCTCGGGGCGCGGGTCCAGGCGGCGGAACACGTCGACCCAGCCGTGGCTGTCGACGAGATCGGTCATCCACGCGCGCTCGTGCGGCAGGAAGCCCGAGTTCTTCCGGTTGCTGCGCCAGTTCTTCAGATCGATTTCCTTGTGCGCGATGTTGACGTCACCGCACACGATCACCTCGCGCCCTTCGGCCGCGCTGCGTGCGCGCAGTTGCGCCAGATGCGGCATGAACGCCGCCAGGAAGCGATCCTTCGACGCTTGCCGGTGCGGCCCGGCCGAGCCTGACGGGAAGTACGCCGAGACCACCGTCACCGAAGCGAAATCGGCCTCCAGGTAGCGCCCCTCGTCATCGAACTCCGGCACGCCGAAGCCGCAACTGATGCGACGCGGCTTCTTCTTTGCATACAGCGCGGTGCCGCTGTAGCCCTTCTTCTGCGCGCAGTGAAAGTGCGCATGCAGCGCATCAGGCTCGCGCATCGCCTCCGGAATGTCGACTTCATGCGCCTTGACCTCCTGCAGGCACAGCACGTCGGGGTCGGTGCGACGGATCCACGGCAGCAGGCCCTTGGTCAATGCCGAACGAATGCCGTTGACGTTAAGCGTGGCGACACGGAACAAGGGCTTCTCCTATTCGGCGGGGCAAACGTATGCACTTCGGATGAACTGCCGGCGCAAGGCGGCCATGCATAATCGAAGCCATCACTTATTCGCCACGCCGCCGACTGCATGGATCCGCTGCGCCAACAGTTCATCGACTTCGCCCTGCAGGCCGACGTGCTTCGATTTGGCGAGTTCATCACCAAGGCCGGACGCAAGTCGCCGTACTTCTTCAATGCGGGCCAGTTCAATCGTGGCGCGACCCTGGGCCGGCTGGCGCGATTCTATGCACAGACCCTGCTGACGGCGCGTGATGCGGGCCGGGTGCAGTTCGACATGCTGTTCGGCCCGGCCTACAAGGGCATCACGCTGGTCAGTGCCACCGCGGTGGCGCTGGCCGATCTCGGCTGCGACGTCTCGTTTGCCTACAACCGCAAGGAAGCGAAGGACCATGGCGAGGGCGGCCTGATCGTCGGCGGGCCGCTCAAGGGTCGGGTGATGATCATCGATGACGTCATCACCGCCGGCACCTCGGTGCGCGAGTCGGTCTACCTGATCCGCGAGGCGGGTGCCACGCCGGCCGGTGTGCTGATCGCGCTCGACCGCATGGAGCGCGCGGGCCCGGATGACGCGCTGTCGGCCCACTCCGCGGTGCAGGAAGTCGAGAAGCTGTACAACATCCCGGTGGTGGCGATCGCGTCGCTGATGGATCTGCTTGCGTTCATCAATGCAGAAGGCGATGCCCCGTTGTCATTGCAACCGTACCGGGCGGCGCTCGCCGCGTACCGGAGCCGCTATGGCGCGTAGCGGTCGACTGGCCATGGCCGCGCTAGCGCTGGCAGCGGCCACGCCGCTCGCGCAGGCGCAGCTGTACGTGTGCACCGATGGCCGCGGACGCACCATCAGCGGTGACCGGCCGCCGGCCGAATGTGCCGACCGCGCGGTGCGCGAACTGCGCAACGACGGCAGCGTGCGCCGCGTGATCGAGCCTCCGACGACGGCCGAGCAGCGGGCGGCGCGCGAAGCGGAAGCCAAGCGTCAGCGCGACGAAGCGGAGAAGCAGCGCTCGCAGATGCGGCGCGACCTGGCGCTGCTGGAAACCTACGCCAGCGAGGCCGAGATCGAAGACACGCGCAATCGTGCGCTCGGCTCGCGCCAGCAACTGATCGACCGCGCGGTCCAGCGCCTTGCGGATCATGAAAAAGAACGCAAGAAGCTCGACATCGAGGCGGAGTTCTACGCCAAGCGCCAGATGCCGGATCGTTTGAAGCGCTCGTTCGAGGCGAACGCGGCGTTGCTGCGCAGCGAACAGCGCATCATCGATGACGTGCGTGCCGACATGGACCGCGTCAATGCCCGCTTCGATAACGAACTGCAGCGCTGGCGCACCCTGGTCACCGCCGGCGCGCAGCCGGTGCTTCGATCGGGCAACGCCCAGTAGGTTGGCTGCGGCTGCGCATCGGCCGCAACACGCGTCGTGCAGGTCGAGAGCTGCGGCGGCGCCGGCGTGCGGTCTGGAGTCAGGACTCGGTGAGGCGCCGCCGCAGGATGTCGTTGACCTGCTGCGGGTTGGCCTTGCCTTGGGTCGCGCGCATGGCTTGTCCGACCAGCGAGTTGAACGCCTTGTCCTTGCCGGCGCGGAACTCGGCGACCGGGCCCGGGTTGGCAGCGAGCACCGCGTCGATGATCTTCTCGATCGCGCCGATGTCGGAAATCTGCCGCAGGCCGCGTGCGTCGATGATGGTGTCCGCCGACGAGCCCTCCCGGGTCCATAGCGCGGCAAAGACCTCCTTGGCGGTCTTGTTGCTGATGGTCCCATCGAGCACGCGATTGATCAGGCCGGCCAGCTGCGCCGCACTGACCGGCGACTGGTCGACCTCGATTCCCGCATCGTTCAGCGCGGCGGCAAACTCGCCCATCATCCAGTTGGCGGCAATCTTCTTGTCGGCCACCGTGACGACGACCCCTTCATAGAACGCGGCGGTCGCCTTGGCGCCGGTCAGCACGCTGGCGTCGTACTCAGGCAGGCCGTAGTCGCGCACAAAGCGCTCGCGCATCGCGCCCGGCAACTCGGGCATCTCGGTGCGCACGCGCTCGATCCACTCGGCACTGATCGCCAAAGGCAGCAGATCCGGATCGGGGAAGTAGCGATAGTCCATCGCGTCTTCCTTGCTGCGCATGCTGCGCGTCTCGTCGCGGTCGGGGTCGTACAGGCGGGTCTCCTGCACCACGGTGCCGCCGTCTTCAATCAACTCGATCTGGCGGCGCGCCTCGAACTCGATCGCCTGCTGCATGAAGCGGAAGCTGTTGAGGTTCTTGATCTCGCAGCGCGTGCCGAACTTCTCCTGGCCCAGCGGCCGCACGCTGACGTTGGCGTCGCAGCGGAAACTGCCCTCCTGCATGTTGCCGTCGCAGATGCCGAGCCACACCACCAGGCTGTGCAGTGCCTTCGCATAGGCCACTGCTTCAGCGGCAGCGCCGGCGATGTCGGCGACGCGAATGTCGGGCTCGGTGACGATCTCCAGAAGCGGCGTGCCAGCACGATTGAGATCGATGCCGCTCATGCCGTGGTAATCCTCGTGCAGGCTCTTGCCGGCGTCCTCCTCCAGATGCGCGCGCGTGAGCTTGAGCGTCTTCGTGTACGGCTGTCCCTTCCTTGGCGTGACGACGAAACTCAGCGAGCCGCCTTGCACCACCGGGATCTCGTACTGGCTGATCTGGTAGCCCTTGGGCAGATCCGGGTAGAAGTAGTTCTTGCGCGCGAAGATGCTCTTCGGCGCGATGGTGGCGCCGATCGCCAGGCCGAAGCGGATCGCGCGCTCGACCGCGCCGCGATTGAGCACCGGCAGTACGCCGGGCAGCGCCAGATCGATCACGCTCGCCTGCGTGTTGGGCTCGGCGCCGAAGGCGGTGCTGGCGGTCGAAAAAATCTTGCTCGCGGTGGAAAGCTGCGCGTGCGTCTCAAGGCCGATGACGACTTCCCATTTCATCGTCGTCACCTCAGAAGCCGGCCGGCACGCGCCGGTGCCAATCGGTGGCGCGCTGATACGCGTGCGCGATGCCGAGCATCTTCGCTTCCTCAAAGTAATTGGTCATCAACTGCAGGCCCACGGGTCGACCCTTGGCGCCGGTGCCGCACGGGATGCTCATGCTCGGAATGCCGGCCAACGACCCCGGCACCGTGTACAGGTCGGCCAGATACATCGCCACCGGGTCGGCCGCCTTCTCGCCGAAGCCGAAGGCGACGCTGGTGGTCACCGGACTCATGATCACGTCGCACTGCGCGAAGGCACGCTGGAACTCGTCGGCGATGATCCGTCGCACCTTCATCGCCTGGATGAAATAGGCGTCGTAGTAGCCGTGGCTGAGCACATAGGCGCCCACCAGGATGCGGCGCTTGGGCTCGGGGCCGAAGCCTTCGGCGCGCGACTTCTTGATCATGTCGATCAGGTCGCCGTACTTGCCGGCGCGGTGGCCATAGCGGACCCCGTCGAAGCGCGACAGGTTGCTGCTCGCCTCCGCAGGCGCGATCACGTAGTACACCGGAATGCCCAGTTCGGCATTCGGCAGACTGATCTCGACCAGTTGCGCCCCCATCCGCTCGTACTCGCGCAGCGCTTCGCGCACCGCGGTCTCGACATCAGGCTGCAGGCCGTCGCCGAAGAATTCCTTGGGCACGCCGATCTTGAGATTGCGCACATCGAGGTTCAGCTCGCGGGTGAAGTCCTCGGCCGGGCGGTCCAGGCTGGTGGAGTCCTTCTCGTCATACCCCAGCATGCTGTTGAACAGCAGCGCGCAGTCTTCGGCCGACTGCGTCATCAGGCCGGCGGTATCGAGGCTCGAGGCGAAGGCAATCATTCCCCAACGCGACGGCCGGCCATAGGTGGGCTTGGTACCGGTAATGCCCGTGAACGCCGCGGGCTCGCGGATCGAACCGCCGGTGTCGGTGGCGGTGGCGGCCGGCGCAATGCGCGCGGCCACCGCCGCACTCGATCCACCCGAGGAGCCGCCGGGCACCGCGCCCTTGTCCCAGGGGTTGAGCACGTTGCCGAATGCGCTGTTCTCGTTGGATGAGCCCATCGCGAACTCGTCGCAGTTGAGCTTGCCCAGGCAGACCATGCCGGCCTGCTTCAAATTGGCCACCACGGTGGCATCGAACGGGCTCATGTAGCCCGCCAGCATCTTGCTGCTGGCGGTACTGGCCCACTCGCGGGTGACGAAGATGTCCTTGTGCGCCATCGGCACGCCCAAGAGGGCGCCGGTCTCGCCGCGCGCTCGACGCGCGTCGGCTGCGCGCGCCAGATCGAGCGTGACCTCGGGCCGCACGTCGAGGAAGGCGTTGAGGTCGCGGTGGGCATCGATGCGCGCGAGGAACAGCTGGGCCAGTTCGGCCGCCGATACCTGGCGGGCATCGAGCAGGCGGCCGAGCTCGGCTACCGACGCATGGGCGAGGTCGCTCATTGCTGGATCACAAGAAGGAGGGGACAAGTTGCGAGGCGCCGCGGGCTTGCCCGGCAGCCGCACTCACTCGATGACCCGCGGCACCAGGAACAATCCGTCCTGTTGCGCGGGCGCGTTCTTCAGGGTGTCGGCGCGGTCGATCTGCTCGATCGCCTGATCCTCGCGCAGGCGCTGCACACCGCCCAGCGGATGCGCCATCGGCTCCACGCCGGTGGTGTCGACCCGCTGCATGCGCTCGATCATCGCGAAGATGTCATTTAACTGAGCCAACGTGGCGTGCGTCTGCTCTTCCGTGATCTCGATGCGCGCAAGATGCGCGATGCGACGGACATCGTCGAGGCTGAGGGACATGGGCAGGTTCTGGCTCGCGATATACCGCCGCTAAGCCTTCCGAATCAAGAGCTTGGGCGGGTTTTTTGAGGGTGTTCTGTATTATCTCATCTTCGTTGCGTGTCCTATGACGGATGCGCCTCCCAATTACCGTGCGCCGCGCCCCATCTCTTGCGCGCGCGATCTCGCATCTGCGTTACGCAGCGACTCGTCGAAGTCGCGATAAAGGCGGTACATGTTCGGCTTTCTGCGCAGCTATTTTTCGAGCGATCTGGCGATCGACCTCGGCACCGCGAACACCCTGATTTACGTGCGCGGCAAGGGCATCGTGCTCGACGAGCCCTCGGTGGTGGCGATTGCCCAGGAGGGCGGTCCCAATGGCAAGCGAATGATCCGCGCGGTCGGTCGCGAGGCCAAGCAGATGCTCGGCAAGGTGCCGGGGAACATCGAGGCGATCCGCCCGATGAAAGACGGCGTGATCGCCGACTTCGATGTCACCGAGCAGATGCTGAAGCAGTTCATCAAGCTCGTGCATCCGTCCACGCTGCTCGCGCCCAGCCCCCGCATCATCATCTGCGTTCCCTGCGGCTCCACCCAGGTCGAGCGGCGCGCGATCAAAGAGTCGGCCGAGGCGGCGGGCGCTTCGCAAGTGTTCCTGATCGAGGAGCCGATGGCGGCAGCGATCGGCGCCGGCCTGCCGGTGTCGGAAGCCAGCGGCAGCATGGTGGTGGACATCGGCGGCGGCACCACCGAAGTGGCGGTGATCTCGCTCGGCGGCCTGGTCTACAAGGGCAGCGTGCGCGTGGGCGGCGACAAGTTCGACGAAGCGATCATCAACTACATCCGCCGCAACTACGGCATGTTGATCGGCGAGCCGACCGCAGAGAACATCAAGAAGGAAATCGGCTCGGCCTTTCCCGGCTCCGAGGTCAAGGAGATGGAGGTCAAGGGCCGCAACTTGTCCGAGGGCATCCCGCGCTCGTTCACCATCAGCAGCAACGAGATTCTCGAGGCGCTGACCGATCCGCTGAACCAGATCGTCAGCGCGGTAAAGATCGCGCTGGAGCAGACGCCGCCTGAACTGGGCGCGGATATCGCCGACCGCGGCATGGTGCTTACCGGCGGCGGGGCGCTGCTGCGCGACCTCGATCGCCTGCTGATGGAAGAAACGGGTCTGCCGGTGATCGTGGCCGAGGACCCGCTGACCTGCGTCGTGCGCGGCTGCGGCACTGCGCTCGAACGCATGGACAAGCTCGGCTCGATCTTCGCCACCGGCTGAGTACCGGTCACGCGGCGCGCGATCGTGCGTCTCTCTTGCCGACGTCTTCTCGACGCATCCTGCATGACGGCCGGCAACGCGCCGGTTTGCCGATCACGCGTGCCCGCCTGACATGGATTACGGCCCTCCGCCGCTGTTCAACCAGGGTGTGTCGGCCCGGGCGCGGCTGGCTTTCTTCTCCTTCCTGGCGATCGCGCTGATCGTCGTTGACTCGCGCGTGAAGGCGCTTGAAGCGGTTCGGCTGGGTGTCGGCGTGGTGCTTTACCCGCTGCAGCAGGCGATGCTGGTACCGGGTCAATTGACGGCGCGCCTTGGCGAGTACTTCACGACGGTTTCAAGTTTGTCGCGTGAGAACGAGGCGCTCAAACGTGCAGCGGTCGAACGCGCCGAGCAGTTGGCGCAAGCCGAGCAACTGCGGGTGGAAAACGAGCAGTTGCGTCGGCTGATGGGCGCCCGGGATCGGCTCGGCAGCCAGGCGCTGCTGGTGCAGGTGACCTATGAGTCGCGTGATCGCTTCGCGCACAAGCTCGTCATCGACAAGGGCTCGGCCGAGGGACTGAAACCGGGGCAGCCGGTCATCGACGCCTTGGGAGTGGTCGGCCAGGTGACGCGTGCGTTTCCGAAGACCTCTGAGGTCACGCTGATCACCGACAAGGAGCAGACGGTGCCGGTGCAGATCATGCGCAACGGTCTGCGTGGGGTGGCCTACGGCGGTGTCGAGCCGGGCACCCTCGACCTGCGCTTCATGGCGTCCAATGCCGACATCAATCAGGGCGACGTGGTGGTCACCTCGGGCCTGGACGGCGTCTATCCGATCGGGCTGCCGGTCGGCAGCGTGGCGCGCGTCGAACGCAACGTGCGCGACCAGTTCGCGCGGGTGGTGCTGGCACCGGCTGCCGGCGTGCAGAGCAATTCGCACCTGCTGGTGCTGCTGATCGATCCGACGGCGCAGCCGGTGAGGCCGGTGGAGACCAAGCGGGAAGCGGCGCGCAAGGGGGCACGCAAGTGAGCACCCAAGCGAGCATCCGAGCGAGCATCCGAGCGAGCATGCGCTCACCCGGTCCGCGGTCGCGCGTGAATCGGTGCAGCCGATGAGCCGTGGCTGGATTGCCGCGCTGTTCGGCCGGCGTCCCGCGGGACGTCCGTCGACCGTGTTGAGGGAGCCGGTGGAACTGACCGGCACCGCTGCGGCGCGTGGCTACCGTCCGCAGTACCTGCTGCGGCCGGTCAATCCGCTGTTCATCTGGACCACGCTCGCAGCCGCGTTCCTGCTCAACCTGCTGCCGTGGGGGCGGTTGCCCGGGGTGCCGGACTTCCTGGCCGTGGCACTGATCTTCTGGAATGTTCATCAGCCACGCCGTGTCGGCATGGGCGCCGCGTTCGTGTTCGGCTTGTTGATGGACGTGCACGATGCCTCGTTGTTCGGCGAGAACGCGCTCGTCTATACGCTGCTGTCGTACGGCGCCATCACCTTGCATCGGCGCATCCTGTGGTTCCCGGTGGGGTTGCAGATGCTGTACGTCGGCCCGTTACTGCTGGGTGCGCAGGGGGTGCTGCTGCTGCTGCGCATGTGGGTCGGTGCGACCTTCCCCGGCTGGATGAGCTTGCTCGACAGCCTCGTCGGCGCACTGATCTGGCCGCTGGTTACCTGGATGCTGCTCGCGCCGCAGCGACGCCCGGTCGATCGCGACGAAACGCGGCCGCTGTAGAAATTCCACCCGCGTTTTGCCGCCTGGCTTTCCGATCGGCACGGCTTGCGGTAGAAATCTCCGACCGCCCGTCGTCGCGGTCGCCAAGTCGACCGTTGGGCAGCCTGAGCATGCGGGCCCTCGCCCTGCATACAATGACCTTATGCGGCAACTGAAACTTGTATCGGTGGGTGCTGACGCGGCGCGGAGCGATCGTGCTTGACTGGCTGACCGGCCGTCGACGGCGACGGCGCAACACCGATGCGATGTGGCTCGGTCCGCGCAGCAAGGCGATGCGCAATACCGAGCGTGAGCTCTGGCACTTTCGGACCCGCGTGTTCGCTGCCGGCCTGTTCGTGTTCGGCTGCTTCGGCTTGTTGCTGGCTCGCCTGGTTTGGCTGCAGGTGATCCAGCACGACACCTACCACGCGCGCGCCGAGCAGAACCGCATCGCCGTGGTGCCGGTCACGGCCAATCGTGGGCTGATCAAGGACCGCAACGGTGTCGTGATTGCCCGCAACTACGCCGGCTACACCATCGAGATCAATCCGCGCCAGGTCGGCAACGTCAACGCACTGATCGACGAACTGGCCGAGGTGATCGATGTGCAGCCGCGCGACCGGCGTCGCTTCAAGAAGCTGCAGGAGGAACTGCGCGGCGCCGATTCGATTCCGATCCGCACCCGCCTGACCGACGAGGAAGTCGCGCGCTTTTCCGCGCACAAGTTCCGCTTCCCCGCGGTGGAACTGAAGGCCCGGCTGTTTCGCGACTATCCGCTGGGCGAAGTCGGCGCGCACATGATCGGCTACATCGGCCGGGTATCGCAGGCCGACAAGGAACGCATCGCCAAGTGGCCCGATGCCGATGACTACCTGGGCACCGAGTACATCGGCAAGATCGGTCTGGAGCAAAGCTACGAGAAGGAGTTGCACGGCACCACCGGGGTCGAGGAGGTCGAGATCACCGCCGGCGGGCGTGCCGTCCGCACGCTGGACCGCACGCCGCCGATCCCCGGCAACAACCTGATCCTGTCGGTCGACATCAAGCTGCAGGAAGTGATCGAGAAGGCGTTCGGCGATCGTCGCGGCGCGCTGATCGCGATCGAGCCCAAGACCGGAGACGTGCTCGCCTTCGTCTCCAAGCCCACCTTCGATCCCAACCTGTTCGTCGACGGCATCGATCCGAAGAGCTGGGACGAACTGAACAACGATCCGGACAAGCCGCTGCTCAACCGCGCGCTGCGCGGCACTTATCCGATCGGCTCGCCCTACAAGCCGTTCCTCGCGCTCGCCGCACTGGAAAGCGGCAAGCGCCGGCCCGAACAGACCATCATGGACACCGGTGTGTTCATGTTCGGGAACCACAAGTTCCGCGACTCGAACAAGGTGCCGCTGGGGGTGGTCGACTTACACAAATCGATCGTCAAGTCGAGCGACGTGTACTACTACAAGCTGGCCGACGACATGGGCGTGGACCTGATCCACGACCAGATGAAACCCTGGGGCTTCGGCCAGATCACCGGCATCGACCTGGACGGCGAGCAGATGGGCATCCTGCCGTCGACCGCCTGGAAGCAAAAGCGCCTGAAGCAGCGCTGGTATCCGGGCGAGACGATCTCGATCGGCATTGGCCAGGGGTACAACAGCTTCACGCTGCTGCAACTGGCGCACGCGACCTCCAACCTCGCCAACCGCGGCGTCGTGATGAAGCCGCACCTGGTCAAGCTGGTGGAAGACGCGCAAGGCGGCGGCAAGCGACTGACGGTGCCATCCGAGAGCTACCGGATCCCGGTCAAGGACGAGAACGTGCAGGCGATCATCAACGCCATGGTCGACGTCAACATCAGCGGCACCGGGCGGGTCGCGTTCCAGGGCGTCCCGTACAAAGTGGGGGGCAAGACCGGCACCGCGCAGGTCATCGCAATCAAGCAGAACGAGAAGTACGACGAATCGCGCATCGACGAGCGCCATCGCGACCACTCGCTGTTCATCGCCTTCGCGCCGGCGGAGGATCCGAAGATCGCCATCGCGTTGCTGGTGGAAAACGGCGGCTTCGGCTCGCGCGCCGCGGCGCCGATCGCCCGCCAGGCCTTCGACTACTACCTGTTGGGCAAGGCGCCGAGCGCGCCGGCCGACCTGAACGATAGCGACGATCCGGCGCCCGCTCGGCCGCCGCTGGTGGCGCAGGCAGGAGCACGCCGATGAGCGCGGTGATGCCATCGCGGGCGGCGCTGTTCCTGCGTGAACGACTGGCGGTGCTCGATCCGGTGCTGCTGTCGATCGTCGGTGCGCTGGCGATCGTGGGATCGCTGACGCTGTACTCGGCCGGCGCGGATTTCCCGTGGCGCTTCACCGACCAGATGCGCAACCTGGCGATCGCAGCCGGCGTGATGTTCGTGTTCGCCAGCATTCCGCCCACCGTGCTGATGAAGTTTGCGCTGCCGGCCTATCTGGGCGGCGTGGTGCTGCTGCTGGGGGTCGAGTTCTTTGGTACCACGGTCAAGGGGGCGACGCGCTGGCTCAACCTGGGCGTGGTGACGATCCAGCCGTCGGAAATCATGCGCCTGGCGCTGCCGATGATGCTGGCTTGGTACTTCCACAAACGCGAGACCTCAATCCGCACCGCCGACTTTGTCCTCGCCGCGCTGCTGATGGCCATTCCGGTGGTGCTGATCCTGCATCAGCCCGATCTCGGCACCGCCACGCTGGTGCTGGCGGCGGGCGCCTTCGTGATCTTCTTCGCCGGCCTGCCGTGGAAGTGGCTGGCCACGCTGGCAATCAGCTCGATCGCGCTGTTGCCGGTGGTTTGGACGCTCATGCACGACTACCAGCGCCAGCGCGTGATGACGCTGATTGATCCATCCACCGACCCGCTCGGCAAGGGCTTCCACACGCTGCAGGCAATGATCGCGATCGGCTCGGGCGGGGTGTTCGGCAAAGGGTGGATGCAGGGCACGCAAACTCACCTCGAGTTCATTCCAGAGCGCACCAGCGACTTCATCTTTGCCGTGTTTTCGGAAGAGTTTGGTCTGGTCGGAAACCTTGTTTTGCTGGCGCTATTCAGCGCTTTGGTGCTGCGTGCGCTGACCATCGCCCTCGGCGCGGCTACGCTGTTCGGACGACTGATGGCGGGCTCGATTGCGCTCATCATGTTCACCTACTGTTTCGTCAACATGGGCATGGTCAGTGGCATCCTGCCCGTCGTCGGTGTCCCGCTGCCCTTTGTCAGCTACGGCGGAACCGCGCTGGTCACGCTCGGTGTGGCCTGCGGCATGTTGATGAGTATTCAGCGTCATAGAAAACTGGTGCAGACATGAACGAGCGCACAACCATCCTCGCCGTCCGCCTGCTGTTCGGCGCCACCTGTGCCGCCGGCCTGGCCGGCTGCAGCACGCTGTCCTCGTGGGGCTCGCGTACAGCCGATGCGGTCAGCGGTGCCGGCGCGGCGGTGCGTGACAGCGTCACGGGCGCACCGCCTGCGGTGCGGGCGCCTGCGGGTCGCCGCGCGAACGACACGGCACCGCCGCGACAGTCGGCCGCGGTGGCGCCGGCATCGGAATTGGGGATCGGAACCGCCGCGACCACCACGACTGCCTCCGCGCCAGTGGCATCGCCGCGTGAGGCACCGCGTCCGGCACCGACACCGGTGGCCGCCGCGCCGTCGCCGCCGCCGGCACCGCCTGTCGTCGTGGCTGCGCCCGCCCCGGCGCCCGCCGTCGCCCCATCGGCCCGTGCGCAGAACCCCCCGCCGCCACGGCCTCCGGTGATTGCCGCCGCGCCGGAAACTGCACCCGTCGCGCGCGTCGCGCCGCCGGCGCCGGCACCGGCGCCGGTGGTCCGGCCGGCGCCTGCCGTGGTGAAGGCCGCTCCGGCGCCCGTGCCAGCCAAGGTCGCCGTGCCGACCTTGGCGCCCGGCCGCTACGCCGTACAGGTTGCAGCTTTTGCGGTGAACGCCAACGCCGAAGCCACGCGCGATCGCGTCAACAGCCGCCTGGCCGCCGCAGGCGACCAGCTGCAGCCGACCGAGCGGGTGGCGCAGGTGACGCGCATCGGCGACCGGTCCTACGTGCTGGTGGGCGACTCCGCGGACCGCGCGGGCGCCGAGGCGCTGGCCGTGCGGTTGCGACAGGTGCTGAACCAGGACGTCGCGGTGATGCGCCGCTGACGCCTGACGGTCGGCTGCGCCGCGCGCGCAGCTGGCCCGTACGAGCGCGCCCCATCGGATGACGCGGGCGCGCGCATCGTTCATGCTTGGCCCCCGTGTTCCTTGCCGGTGCGTGCCATGACGCCAAGCGCCCTGCCTGCTTCTCGCCTGCTCGCCGGCCTGATGAGCCTGGCACTGTTGACTGCATGCACGTCGGTGCGCCTGGACGAACCGGTGCCGACGTCGCAGCCGACAACGTCGGCGGCGGCCGACACCGCTCGTTATCCGCCGCCGCGCCTGCGCGAGCCGCCGGCACAGCCGATCGAGTCCACGCCGGTGCCGCCGCCGCCAGCGGCCCGCGTCGAGGCCGTCACACCGCCGTCGCCGGTCGCCACCACCCCGATCCTGGCGCTGCCCGATCCGGCGCCGCTCGCGCCTGCCGCACCCTCTGCCAGCGAGCGGCCGCCGTCGCCTGCGCCTGCTGCCGTCGCGCCGCCGGCGCCGGCCCGGGATCCGGGTGCTTCGCCCCCAGTGGCGGCGAGCCCAGCCGCCGTGGCCGGCGCATCGACGGACAAGGCGGTCGACGCCGACCGACTCGCCCCGGGTCGCTGGTCGGTGCAGGCCGGCGTTTTCATGGTGGCGCCGAACGCCCAGGCCCTGCGTGCGCGGCTCGCCCCGCGGCTGGCGGGCACCTCGCTGTCGGCGGCCGACCGCCAGTTGCGCATCGCCACGCGCGATGGTCGACTGCATGTCGTGATCGGCGATCAGCCCGATCGCGCTGGCGCGATCAAGCTCGCAGTGCAGCTGCGCGAGGCGCTGCAGCAGGACGTGACGCTGTTCGCGTGGTGAGCGGCGCTCGTATCCTCGCAGCCTGGCGCGCGGTCGCGCTGGCAGCGGCTGTTGCCATGCTTGCGGTGGGCTGCAGCAGCACGCCCAAGCCCGCGCCCCGCCCCGGCGGCTTCTATCAGGACGATGGACCGCCCGACAAGTCGCCCGCCGACCTCGCCCGCACGCCCGACGCGGTGCCACGCGTCGAGCCGTTCCACCCGTACGCCAACCGGCCGTATTCGGCGCTCGGCCGCCGCTACACGCCGATCACCGACGACCGTCCGTTTCGCCAGCGCGGCTTCGCGTCCTGGTACGGACGCCAGTTCCATGGCAACCGCACCTCCAGCGGCGAGCCGTACGACATGTTCGCGATGACGGCTGCCCATCCGACGCTGCCGCTGCCCAGCTACGTGCGCGTCACGCATCGCAAAAGCGGCGCCAGCGTGATCGTGCGCGTCAACGATCGCGGGCCGTTCAAGCACGATCGCGTGATCGACCTGTCGTATGCCGCCGCGGTCAAGCTCGGTATCGCCGCCAGTGGCACAGGCGAAGTCGATGTGCTGCGCCTGACCCACGCCGACATTCGCGCCGGCCGCCTGAGCCAGCAGGGCAGCGGCGAGGCCGACCTCGTCGCACAAGCGCCGCGCTTGCCGGCCTCGCCACGCGCGCCGCTGCCACCGTCTGCGTCGTCGCTGATGCCGGCGCCGGTGGCAGCAACTGCGGCCGATCTGCCGCCGCGCGCGGCCGACGTCAGCGCTCGCTGGTCGGTGCAACTCGGCGCCTTCGGTGTGCCCGCGCATGCCGAGGCGATGCGCACGCGCCTGGCGCTGCAGCTGGCGCAGGAAGACGGCGGGCTGGCGGACGAGGCGCAACTGCGCGTCGAGCGCGATGGCAGCCTGCATCGCGTGCTGGCCGGCGCCTTCGCCGAACGCGAGGCGGCAGCGGCGCTGGCACGACGCCTGGAACGCGCACTCGACCGCGATACCGCGCTGCTGCAGCGCTGATCCGGCGCAGTCCGGCGCAAACAGGCGCAAACAGGTGCAAGCCCGTCGCAGGTCGGCGCGGCGTCGACCGGGACTATCCTTGGCACCTGCCTGCCGAGCGCCGCGCGCGGCATCGATCCAACGGAGTGCGCCATGAACCTCGCCGACCTCAAGCAGTTCACCGATCAACGCTGGGACAACGAGCTGATTCCGCGCCTGGTCGACTATGTCAAGGTGCCTGCCAAGAGCCCGGGGTTCGATGCCAGCTGGGCGGCGCACGGGTACCTGCAGCAGGTGGTCAAGGAGGCGTTTGCCTGGGGCCAGGCACAGAAGATCGCCGGCTTGCGCATCGAAATCGTGGCGCTCGAAGGCAAGACGCCCTGCATCTTCTTCGACGTGCCGGCCACCGGTGGCTTGGGCAATGCCAAGACGGTGCTGTTCTACGGTCACCTCGACAAGCAGCCGGAGATGGTGGGCTGGCGCGAGGACCTCGGCCCCTGGCAGCCGGTGATCGAGCACGGCAAGCTGTATGGCCGCGGCGCTGCCGACGACGGCTATGCGATCTACGCTGCGCTCACGCTGATCGCCGCGCTCGACGCGCAAGGCGCACCGCGGCCGCGCTGCGTGGGCATCATCGAAAGCTGCGAGGAATCGGGCTCGCCCGACCTGCCGGCTTATCTCGATCTGCTGGCGCCGCGCTTCGGCGACGTCGGCCTGGTGGCGGGGCTGGACTCCGGCTGCGGCAACTATGAGCAGCTGTGGGTCACGACCTCGCTGCGCGGTCTGGTCGGCGGCACGCTCACGGTCGAGGTCCTCAGCGAAGGCGTGCATTCGGGCAAGGCCAGCGGTCTGGTGCCCAGTTCGTTCCGCATCGCCCGTCAGCTGCTCAACCGCATCGATGACCCGGCCACCGGCCGCCTGGTCGATCCGGTGTTTCATGCCGAGATTCCTGTCGAGCGCCTGCAGCAGGCGCAGGTGGCGGGCGCGATCCTCGGCGATCAGGTGTGGAAGGAGTTTCCGTGGGTCGGCTGCAATCACGGCCCCGATGGTCACGCGCACGCGATGCCGACCACGACCGACCCGGTGGAAGGCATCCTTGCCCGCACCTGGCGACCGGCGCTCAGCGTCACCGGCGCCGCCGGCTTTCCGAGCGTGGACTCGGCCGGCAACGTGCTGCGGCCGAAGACGACGTTCAAGCTCAGCTTGCGCATCCCGCCGACCGTCGATGGCGAACGCGCCTCGCGCGAGCTGAAGAAGCTTCTGACCGAGAACGTGCCGTACAACGCGCGCGTCAGCTTCGACGCCGATTGGGGTGCCACCGGATGGAACGCCCCGGAGACGGCGCCTTGGCTCAAGCGTGCGGCCGATGAGACCTCGCGCAGCGTATTCGGCAAGGATGCGGCGTGGATCGGCGAGGGCGGCACGATTCCGTTCATGAACATGCTGGGCCAGAAATTTCCGCGTGCCCAGTACCTGATCACCGGCGTGCTCGGCCCGCACTCCAATGCGCACGGGCCGAATGAGTTCCTGCACATTCCCTACGTCAAGCAGTTGACGGCAGCAGTCGCGGGGATCATCACGCACATGCCGGCGTAAGCCGCGCGCGGCAGAAGAACGTCTCGCCGGATCGCCTGTCGCCAGGCAGGCTTGCCCGGTCTCCAAAAGTGGGCGCAGTGCGGCACGCGCGTCCGCGGATCCTCTGAGCACTTGCTTTGCGTACACGCGTGGCGCAGCCGCGCGGATGCGCAAACCGACACCCAGTGCGCCAATCGACCTCGGAGAGCACGTAGCGGTGTACGCAGCGCCGTAGCGTCGCCTCGGCTTCATCATCTGTCTGGTGCGCAGCTGCGCCGCAATTGCGCGCCGCTGCGAACCGGCGTGGCAGATGTCTGCCCAAAGGGAGTTCATTCCAATCCGAGGAGCACCATGCAGTCCAAGACAACCCTGACTTTGATCACCGCCGCCGCACTTGCCGCCACCGGTTGCGCCAACATGAGCGACACGCAGCGTGGCACCGCCACCGGCGCGGGCGCGGGGGCGGCGGTCGGCGCGGTGATCGGCGCGACGACCGCGGGCGGCAATCGCGGTCGCAGTACCGGCACCGG
>LNFM01007858.1_pt1 | contig 16429 bp, 15 predicted proteins | sample 596031 | NCBI WGS metagenome assembly LNFM01 (sample SAMN04254537, study PRJNA301005) | activated carbon metagenome | isolation source: dual media filters at the Ann Arbor, Michigan drinking water treatment plant | place: USA: Ann Arbor
ACGAGGCCCGTGACCAAGACCGACAGCGCGAGGGAGAGCGCACGAGCGAAATCCTACATGATTTGCTGCCTTCGAGCACGGGCCTCGACCCTCGGAGGCACTCGGGAGCCAAAAAGTGCGGAAATTTCGACCAACAGTCCTGTTGGCTAAAAAGACGCTGTGAATTTGCATGCCGAATTGCGATGCGTCGTCGAAAACTGCTTCGGCATCACGCGCGCGCAGCACCATCGGAAGCGCTCGGGGTCGGGCCCGCAGCGCGGCCGACGGGACCACGCACAGCGCTCACGATTCATGCACGTGCGGACCGAAGGTCGACGTCATTCGCGGCAGATCGTAGTCGAGCGCCCACGCGTGACGGCAGCGCCAGGTCGGCAACAGCGGCCCCGGCTCCGCGGCGACGACGTCGGCTCCGCGATCATCGTAGGGATGAAACACGAGTGCCCGAGCGAGGTCGACGAGGTACAGCTCGACCGATGCGCGGGGTTCGACGCCGTGGTCCGCGCCGCAAACGGCCCACAGCAGCGCCAGCATTTCGGGCCCACGCGGCGCCAGCGGGAGTGCGATCTCGAGGGCCAGCTGCGCCTCGGGATCGTCGGGTGTGATCCGCCGGGTTCGCCGCGGTGCGTCTCGCGGGACCTCGACGCCGAGCTTTCGCAATTGCGCGTACACCATCCCCTCGTCCTCCGCGCAAGCCATGAACGACCGCACGACTGCGGTGACAAGCGGACTGGCGGCGAAGAGGTCGTCGACGAGCACGCGCGCAGCAAAGAGCGAGCGAACCCACCGATCCTACTGCTCGTTGGTTGGAGGATCGCGCGCCGCGGTTGATCGAGCACGGGGCGGCCGACGGCGACCCGGTCGCTCTTTGCCTCGGCGCCGCCCTTCATCCAACACAGCATCGCCTGTGAAACCAGCGGCGAACGTACGGTGCGGGGCGGTGGGACGATCGCGGCGCGGTAGCAAAGGGCCTAAGGGCGCAGACGAGGCAACGTGCGATCGGGTCGCCAACAGCGGACGCGTGGGCGACCGACCGCCGTTGGATGTCCTATCCTCCCACGTGAACTGGGCGTCGCTCGTGCGCTTTCTCGCGCGCCCCAACGAGACGATCGAGCGCAAGATCGAGGTGACGCAGGCGTTTGTTCGCATCGCGCCGTCCGACATCGACGCGAGGCTGAAGCTCTTGTCTCTCTACGAGCAGGCGGGCCGTCGCGACGAAGCGCGGCACCTCGGCGAGCAGCTGCGCAAGGACCCGTGGGCGGACTCTCGCGTTCGAGCGGTGGTCGGCGAGTCGCTGATTCGAATGGGCGATCGTGAAGAGGGCCTTCGCGTGTTTTCAGAGATCGCGGAGCACGCGCCGTACGACACCAACGCGCGCGGCAGGCTCGGCGATCTGCTGCTCACGTACGGCGGCGCAGAGTACGCCGAAGAGGCGTATCGACAGTTTCGAACGCTCGTCGCGCTGCGGCCTGGAGACACGCTTCCGCGCGTTCGCATGGGCCTCGCGGCGCTCGACGCCGGTCGCGAGGACGAGGCGCTGCGCGTGTTTCGCTCGGCCAGCGAGGACGCGCGGCGACGAGTCCGCGCAGAGCATCGAGGCGCTGATCGTGCTCGAGGTGACGCGGCTGGCGAGCGCGCGGCCGACGGACAGCGCCGTGCAATCGTGGCTCCGCGTGGCGCAGCTCTTCGAGCTCTCGCGCGAGGGCGGGGTCGTCGTTCGATGGACGCACCCGGACGCGGCCGTCGAGCTGCGCGCGATGCGCGCGGGCGACAGCGAGTTCGACGGCGTGGGCGAGAGCTCGGCGCTCGAGGTGCGCGTGTTTCGCCCGGGAACAGCGCTCGAGGGCTCGCGGCTCATCGTGCGCGCCCCGCGCGGCGTCGCTGGGCGAAGGTCCGTGAGCGTGCGGGTGACCCTCGTTCGGCCTGGCGAGGGGAGGCCGACGCTGGTCGAGCGAACGCTCACGCTCGACGCGACGCGCCGGCTGATTCCGTTGATCGTGCGTCAGGGTCAGCTCGTGGACGACCCGACCGCGCTGCCCGCGAGCGAGGCGCTTGCGCCCGACGGCGCGATGTACTGAGCCATTCAGCGAGCGGGGGGATGGCTCGCGGCGAAGCGGTCGCCGCGCGAGCGCGCTGCGGCGTACGACGTTTGTCCGACCTCGAGTCCCGTTGGTCCATCGACGGCAGTTGCGTTACGGTCGGGTGATGCGATCGAGGCTCCAATGGCGGGTGATCTTGGCAGCTCTCGCGGTTGAATCGTGCGCGGCGCGCGGCGTCGTCGCGCGCGTGACCGACGCTGAACCAGACGCTGACGCGGTCGCCGACAGCGTCGCAGACACGACGCGAACCGACGTGATCGCGGCGCCCGACATCGTGGCGATCGACGCTTCGGACGCGAGCGCGTCGTCGCCGCTCGCGCTCGCGGGACTTTCGTTTCGCGGCATCGCGGTCACGTCGGATCGCACCGCAATCGATCGATCGCTGCGGCTGTACTACATCGACTCGAGAGGACAGCTCCGCTCCGAGCTGCGCTCGGCGACGCTCGCGCGCACCTGCTCGATCGACCTCGGTGCTCCGCCGGGCGTGACGCTGCTCGGAACTCCGTCCGCGGCGCACCATCGCGAAACTGTGGTGGCGGCCGGTCGAGCGAGCGGCGGTGCCATCGAGTACTGGGCGCGCTTCGCGGCCGCCGGCGTGACTTCGTGCGGCCAGCCTCTCGGGCCGTGGACGCTCGTCCCCTCGCTGCCTCGTGAGCGCTGGGCGACGGCGCCGAACGCGAGATTGCTCGCGCACTTCAACACGGTCCCACGCGTGGTCGTGTCGGGCGTCGCCGAGTCGGGGCGCGTGATGTTCGTCGATCGCAACGTCGACGACGACGGGCCAACTGGCAGCTTCACGGGTCCGCGTCTAGTTGACTCCGCAGATCCATCGGACGTCGTTCGGGCCGCTCCACACGCGCGGCAGCGAGGCGGCGACCTGGGCTACTTGTTCACGCTCGCTCGCGACGAGCGGGGCGGCTACAGCTACTTCGCCTCGACGCAGATTCTCTTGAGCCGCACGTGGTGGATGGAGTCTCTCGAGCAGAGATACTTCGGCGCTACGCTTCCGCCGTGGCGTCCGTCGTTGCACGAGTGGGAGCGGCCGGACGCGCCGAACCCGTACTGCGAGGCGATCGCTTGGACTCGCGGCAACGCGGTGTGGGCTTCCATGAACGGTGTTGCGAACTCGGGCGAGAATTTGACGTACGCGTCGCGGTCGATCGGAACGCCGTTTCCCGAGCTATCTGCGGACGTGCCCGTCGTGGTGCTCGCGAATGGTCCTGGGCGGCCCGAGCAGCTCGGGCGCGAGGGATCGCTGTACGCGATCGCGCAGTCGTCCACGGAGCCGACTCGCTTGCGGTTCGCGACGCAGCGATCGTTCGAGTGGTTCAACAGTCCCGCGCCGGTCGTGTGGACCGAAGCGCCCGATCGCCTCGAGTAGGGCGGGTGACCGTCAGAAATCGTGGTCTTCGCGGGCATTGATCAGCGCACCCCCGCGGCGATCACGGCTGCGATCACCCCCACGGAGCCTCGCTTGATGCATCGACCGACACTCGAAGCTCTCTGTCCTGCGCTCGCGTTGCGCCGGTGCTCGACCGGCGGCGTGCTCTCGTCGGACACGACCCCGAGGCCGACGCTCACCGCGCGAGAGCGAGCCGTCCTCGCGCTGCTCGCGGATGGGTATCGCTACGAGCAGATCGCGATGCGCCTGGAGATTTCGCTGGGCACCGTGCGCACGCACGTCGTTCGGATGTATCGCAAGCTCGGCGTGAGCACCAAGAGCGAGGCCGCCGCGCGCGGGCTGCGACTGGGGCTCCTCGCGTAGGATCGCGGTCGCGACGGTCAGCGCTGCTCGCTCTCGAGAAGGACGCTCAGCGTGCGGGCGTAGAGCGAGCGCGGAAAGCGCTGTCGAAACGCGCCCCACCGCGCGCGGGCCTCACGCTCGTCGCCCGAGCGAAACAGCGCTTCGATCGCGAGGCGCTCGCGGTCTTCGGCCATCGAGCCGCTGAGGCACTGGCGCCGATCGCGAGAGAGCTCCGCGAGGGCGCCGCGGTGATCTCCCGCTGCGACCAGGGCTTGCGCGCGGCTCACGCGCGAGCGGTGTTCGGCGTCGACGCACGGGCGCGCGCGAGGCGCCGCTGCGTCCGGTTCGGACAACGGTGAGAGCGCCTCGGATGGGGTCGCGCCAGCGTCGCTCGACGAAGAAGGCGCCCCGTCGGCGCGGGTGTTGTCGGACCCGGACGGTGCGGGCGTCGTCGCGATGGGCTGCGCGTCTTGCGTCGAGGCTGTCGGCTCGCTCGCGATCGAGGACGGCTCGCTCGGACGGCTCGCCTGCCCCAACCAGAACGCGACCGCGCACACCGGAATGATCACCGCGATCCAAAACTTCGCGCCGAGAAGCCAATACGCTTGCGTGGGCGGCGGCGCAGCGGGCGCGGAGGGCGCGGATGGTGCTGGTGGAAGTTCGGACGCCGCCGGTCCGCCCGCGGTTCGGACGCTCTGCGCGATCGCCTCGATCTGCGCGGGAGACGGCGCGGCTCTGCGCGCCGCACGCAAGTCCGCCGCGAGATCGCCTGGCGCTGAAGGGTCTGAGTTCCATCGCACGGGGTCGCGGGGATCGCTCGGTCCGCTGGGGGCGCTCATGGGGACGTTCCTCCGCGTGCGACGGGCTGCGCGCGTTCGGCCAAGAACTTACGCGCCGAAACCAGCCGAGAATATGCTGTTTGTAGCGGGCATCCGACGGTTTCTGAGATCTCCTTCAGGGTCATCTCGTGCAGCTCGAAGAGCACGAACACCGTGCGTCGATCGTCGTCGAGCTGCGCGACCGCGTCTCGAATCCGCGCGAGCGCGCGACGGACGTCCAACGCGTCGTCGAGTCGGTCCTCCGCGGGGTGATCGGCGGTTTCTGCGACGAGCGCTTCGCGTCGGTTGTGCGCGCGCCGTCGAAAGCTCGAGGCGACGCGCAGCGCGATCGCGTACAGCCAGGTCGTCACCTTGGCGCGCCCGTCGAACTCCGGCAATCGCCGCAGCACGATCACGAAGACCTCCTGACAGGCGTCGGCGAGGTCCGCTTCGCGCACGCCGAGCGCGAAGAGCATCCGCCACACATCCGCGATGTGCTCTCGGTAGATTCCGTCGAAGTTCAGGGTGTCAGGAGCGGTCATCGAGCGCGCTTCTCGACATGAATGCCGCTCGTCAGCGGCTTTCTGTCCCGATCAGCAACGAAATCGCGAGCCCCGTCGAGATCGCCAGAACGCTGCGCGGACCGGCCTCGGCGAGCACGCGATTGCTCCCGCCCTCGACCACAGCGAAGCGCGACGGCAGAAAGCTCACGCTCGCCTCGGTCCATGACCGCAGCGCCCAGCGCGCGCTCAACGGGAGCTCTGCGCGAACGCCCACATCCACCGCCGCCGTCGGCAACACCGCCGTGTCCGTCGCGGTGCCCGTGGCGAAACCGCCGCGCGCCCCAGGGCAAAACGACAGCCACTGCGCGGCGGGGCTCGCGACGCACAGCGCCGCGGCGAAGCCAGCGCCGAGCGTGGTGAGCGTCGCGCGCCCGGACTCCCACTGCAGCTCGGTCCACGAGGGCCCGTCGAAGTACAGCCCTGTTCGCAGGCGCAAGAGCGGCCATCGCAGCGACCACTCGACGGCGATCGTGGCGGCGGGCGCTGGGCTCGCCACCCGGTCGAGACCGACGCCGAGCCCCAGCTCGATCGATGCGCTTCGCGACGCGATGGGCTGAAGCACGACCCTGCGCTCGGGCGGCGGCGGCGCTGCGCGGAGGACCTCGCGCACGACGACGCGGGGCTCGGGGGTCGGACAGGGCGTCGTCTGCGGTTGTGGTTGAACGGCGTTTGCGTTGAGGAGCAGCGCGATAATCGTGATGATCTGCTCGTCGATCGCCGCGCAATCGGGCGCGACGCGCTCGATCGTGCGCGCGCCTGCCTCACCGGGCGCGCGCGCGGCAGAGAGCGTCGCGACCCACGCGCGGCCTCGGCGCTCGATGCGGCCTTCGATCGACCAGTCCGCGGCGTCGATCGGAACGAACACCGGTCCGCCCACGCGCGTCGCCACGCTTCTGCCGAGCGTCTGCGGCGCGATGCACGACTCGGCGCCGGGCATGCGAACCCAGTTGAGCGCGACGGAGTTGGCGCGCACCGCCGTGGGCTCTTGTTGTTGCCCGTGCGCGGTCGCGCTCGCGGCGCTGAGCGCCATGAGCGAGAGGCTCCAAAGCGTGCGAAGTGACCGCGCGCGCTCGAAAGAAGATCGAATCAACATTCGACGTCCATCGGAGGCTCGCACGCGCGACGAACACCGTGCAACGAGCGGGTGCGAAGCGAGCGCGCCGCGCGAGTGCGATGTTCATCCGACGGATCGCGCGATCACGGCGAGCGAAAACGAGCGCGACGCTCAGAAACGTCGAAGCGCTGCGGCATCCATCGCGCGGGTCGTTAGCCACACTGTTCGGCGGCGGCCCCAAGAGAGAGGAGCGTCTTCGATGCGAAGAGTATTGTGCGCGGCGTTGATCGTCGCTGCGTCGTCTGGGTGCTCGCCGCCCGTGTCCACACCTACGGACAGCCCGCAGACCGATGCGGCTAGAGACGTTCGAGAGTCGCTCGACGTCGGCGCGGACGTGGCGACGGAGGATGTCGTGACGGACGCCGTCGTCGGCGATCGGTCGATCGAGGATTCGGCGATCGAAGATTCAGCGGTCGACGATGCGCCCCCGCCCGACGTGGTGACGGTCGACGCGACGCCGTTGGATTCGGACATGGCTGACACAGGAGCGGACGTTCCTCCCGCGGACGTCAGCTCGTGCCCGGCGGGGCAGCTCTTTTGCAGCGGGGCGTGCGTGTCGACCGCGAGCAACCCGCTGCACTGCGGAGGCTGCGGAGTCCCGTGCGCCGTCGGACAAAGCTGCGTTTCGGGCCGGTGCGAGTGTCCCTCGGGGCAGACGCTGTGCGCGGGCCGCTGCGTCAACACGCAAGCCAACGCGAGCCACTGCGGCGCGTGCGGCAACGAGTGCACGGCCCCGCAGACGTGCGAGTCGGGGCGCTGCGCGCTGCCCTGCGGCGCGGGCGAGGTCGCGTGCGGAGCGGGCGCGGCGATGACGTGCACCAACCTGGCGACGGACCCGATGAATTGTGGTGCCTGTGGGACGGCGTGCCCCGCTGGGCGCGTGTGCGTGGCGCGCAGCTGCGTGTGCCCCGCGACGCAGACGCTCTGCGGCGGCGCGTGTCGCACGACGAGCAGCGACCCGATGCACTGCGGCGCCTGCGGAACCGTGTGTCCGACCGGCGCGACGTGCTCGTCGGGAGCCTGCGTTTGCCCCGCCGGATCGACGGCGTGTGGCGGCGCGTGCGTCGACACGAGCTCGAGCAACGCGCACTGCGGTGGCTGCGGTCGGCCGTGCACCGGCGGACAGGTCTGCGCTGCCGGCGTGTGCACGAGCACCTGCGCTGCGCCCCGGATCATGTGCAGTGGGAGCTGCATCGACCCGAGGACGAACAACAATCACTGCGACATTTGTGGTTCGCCGTGCGAGGGCAACACGACGTGCGTGGCGCGCGCGTGCACGCCGACGAACGGGACGCTCGCGACGGCGACGAGCGTTCCGTCGACCGCGGCGGGCATCTCGTTTCGAGCGAATTTTCAGCTCTCGGGGCCCGGCGTGGACGTGGGCGGATGCGTCAACGGCGCGGCGTTCTATCGCTTTACGATCGCGCGTCGATCCATCGTGAGCGCGCAGGTTCACCGCGCGGGGTTGGGTCCAGCCGCGGTCATGTTCGTCCCCGACGACGGAGGCGCCGCACCGATCGCGTGCGGAAACACGGACACCACCTGCGCCGCGAACACCGCTGCGTCGACGACGGTGCTCAACGCAGGGACGTACTACGTCGCGGTGGGGCGTCGCGCGCCGCAAGTCGGAGCGCTCAGCTTCGACCTGAGCATCACTGCGGTGCCAGCCGCGAGCGGGCAGAACCTACCGTACGCGAGCCTCGGCGCCGAGGTGCGCGGACGCACGCCCAGCTCTGGCAGTCTGGTCGTCGGCTCGTGCCGACCGTCCACCGATTCGGCCGGCGAAGACGCGTACTATTTCACCACGTGCGCGGCCGATCGCGCGTTCAGCCTCCAAGCAGAGACGCTCGGCTCGTGGTTCGACAGCGTGCTTCACGTCGCGCAGACTGACGCTCTCGTCGGACCTTGCAACAATGATGGGTTCGCGTCGCGGATTGATGCACGGGTGCTTGCGCCGCTTCCGATGAACGGCGGGCTCAACGTGGTGTTTGTCGACGGCGCGGGCCCGGTTGGCGGCGCGTATCGATTGACGATCGACTATGCGCCGGCGTGCACTGCTTCACCCTGGGCGGCGTGCGGCGGTCGATGCATCGCTCCATACGACCTGTTGACCGACCCGAACAACTGCGGAACGTGCGGCAATCGCTGCGCCTCGGGCCTCTGCAACGCGGGAGGGTGCATGCCGTTTGCGCCGACGACGCAGCTCTTCGGGACGATTTCTGCGAGCAGTTCGAGCACGCTCGGAACGCCGCCGACCTCGCCGTATGCATGCCAATTCGACGAATTGCTCGTGGGCTTCGGCGGCTCGATGTCGCCGGACCAGTCGCGGATCACGAGCTTGCGAACCCTGTGTCAGCGCGTCGACGCCGACGCGATCGCCGTGGATCGATTGCGTCTGGTCGAACCCGCGATGCAGTCCGCTGCGCTGGCAGGCACCGCTGGCGCTGTGCCCTTCGCCTTTCGTTGTCCCGCCCATCACGTCGTCACGGGCGTGCGCGCTCGCGTCACCGGGACGACGTTTGGTGAGCTTCGTTTCGACTGCTCTCCGCTCTCGACGAGCCGCACGACGCCGGTCGTCGTGAGCGCGATTCTCCCTCGCTTGACGGTGGCCGGGATCGGTGTCGGCACCGGAACGCTCGGGGTAAGTCTGTGCCCAGCGGGCTCGGTCGCGACTGGATTCGCAGCGGCGGCCGCGAGTCAGATCGATGGGCTCGCGTTGCGCTGCGGAACGCCGCGGGTTTCGATCCCCGCGCGTGGGGCGATCGCGTCGTCGTCGATCGCAGCGCCGAGCGGCGGCGTCGGCACAGAGACGACCTTCGAGTGTCCGGCGGGAACGATGGTCGACGGCCTCGAAGTGTATTCTCTGCCTCCATCGACGACGTTTACCGGCGTTCGCGCGCGATGCCGCACGATGAGCGCGCTCTATTCCGACGCTGGCGACTTCGTGATCGCTCAACGAGGCGCGGTCACCAACGGCACGATGCTCGGGACGCTGCCGATCGGAGCCCGAATCGACGTGCTCTCGTGCCCGCTCGACCAAGCGCTCACGTTGGTGACCGCTCGCGGCACGGCCGCGGGAATCAACGCGCTGCTCGGCACCTGCGTCGTTCCTCGGATTCCGCACAACGGAGGTGCTGGACGCACGACTGCGGGCAACCCGTCGAACACCGTGGGCGTCGTGATGGGAAACACCTCGGCCGCGCTTTGTCCGGCGAACCAGGTCGCTGTCGGCATCACGGCGCGCGTCAACGGCGGCTCGCTCACGGGCCTCGGCTTTCGCTGCGCCCCGCACAGCGGAACGTGATCGCAGCGTGAAGCAACGGGGGGCCAGGCGCGCACATCAACGACGCGCCTCGCGCTATCGCAACACGACCTCGCCCACCCGCGTGGCGCCTGGAGGCTGACCCATCAACGGTCGAAAGTCACGGTTGGTTGGCTGACGAAAGCCCGTCGCGCCGACAGGATGCGCAGCGCCGACAGCGCCGTTGGTGCCCACCGTCGGCGCGCCCAGGATCAGCACCGGCTCGCCGCTCGCGACGTGCAGAATCGACGCTGTCACGTCGTTGGTCATTGCGGGCATCGACAACGAGAGCGTTTCGACCGCGCCGAAGCGGCCCGATCGATCGTTGATGTACTGATTGACGGACACTCCGAGCGCGCCGGTCCCCAAGAACGCGAGGTCCAGATGGCCCAGGCCGCTCGGGTCTCGAGCGATGTCGTACGCGGGCAAGAATTGCCGCACGGGCTCGGGCCCGATCGGCAACAGCGAGGAGGTCCGCATCACCGACGACACGTCGCCCGGATCGTTGCTGCCGAGATAGACCGCCAACATGGGGCCCGATCGCAGCTCGGTCTCGGTCACCCACTCGTGATCGCCGTCGTTGTCGACGTCGCCGAGGCAGCCGATCGCCCCGCCGAAGCGCGTCTCGCCCATGGGTTGAAGACGGCGCTCGCTCGCAAACGTGCGGGTTCCTCCGCGGTAGATGTGAACGCGGGGCGTGCTCGAGCGCGGCGCGCCGACGAGCAGGTCGTGGATTCCGTCGCCGTCGACGTCGCACGCGCCGACGAGACCCGAGCCGAACCTGCCGCCGGGCGCGAAGCCCTCTGCCGCGGGAACCTGCGTTCGAACGGCGCGCGACGGCCCGCGCGGCCCGCCCCAGTACACGTAGACAGCGCCGATCGCGCCCGCGCCCGCGGATTCATCGGCGATCGCGAGGTCGCCATAACCGTCGCGATCGAGGTCGCCGGCCGCTGCGATGTTGGACCCGAATATGGCTGACGCGCCCACGACGTCGAGGACGATCGGCGCGGAGCTCACGAGGTTGGGGCCTCCCAAGAAGACCAGGACACGGTCCCGTGACTGCGCCCCGACCGCGAGATCCGAGTATCCGTCGCCGTTGACGTCTCCCGCGCGCGCGAGCACGAGCGACGCCGACGCGCCGCTCGGAAAGGCCAGCGGCGCCGAAAACGACAGGCTTCCGTCCATCGAGTTGGGCGTCACGACGTACAGGCGACGGATGCCTTCGAGCTCGCCCGTCACGATCGGGTCGTCGATCCCGTCGCCCGTGAAGTCCGCAGAGGCCCCGAACGCCGCGCGCGCTCTGCGCCCGGTGCCCATCGTCGCGCTCGGAGCTGGCGTCGGGTCCGGGATCAGCCGCAGCGACCACACGGGGGACTCGCCCTGGCCGTTGAGCAACTGCCAGAACACGTACCCCGTCGTGAACAGCGCTCGCTGCGCAGCAGTCAACGTGAAGCTCGCGATCCCGCTCCCGGGAGCGATGTTCTGCGTCGTGCCCGAGACCTCGCTCATGCACAACGGATCGGCGCAGAGTCTCACGCGATTGGGGCCAGCGTCGGCGGGAGCGTCTGCGTATCGAACCTCGAAGCTCGATCCTTGCAGAAACGAGCCCGACATCGGCGAGATGGGCCGCGGGGCGCGCACGCAGCGGCCGGCGGAGGCGTCGCCCACGAACGTTCCTGCGTCGCAGCCGCCGACGCAGCGACCGGAGACGCAGGCGAACCCCGCGCCCGAAGCGCCCGTGGGGCACGCGCTCGCGCACGCACCACAATTCAAGGGATCCGAGTCGAGGTTGACGCAGCGCGCGCCGCAGAGGGTCGCGCCGCTCGCGCATGGCGCGTCGATCGCAGGGCCCCCGTCCGAGTCCGAGCGCGCGTCGTCGCCGTCCGCGCTCGCTTCGGTCACCGCGTCGATCGCGGGTTGCTCGGGCGCGTCGACAGAGTCGATCACGCGATACCGCGCTTGCAGCGAGCAAGCAGGAACGAGCGCGCCGTACGCGATCGCGTGGAGCACAAACGAGTACTTCATCAGAAGCGTCCTCCGATTGCGAAGCCCGCCCCGCTCGCCGTCACCGATGGCGCGAGCGTGAGCGCCCGCTGCGTCGACCCTCGGCTTCGCGCGGCGACGGCCCAGATGATTCCGCCGCCGAGCGCCGCCGCACCCGCAGAGAGCGCGACGATCGTGAGGTTGCCGAGGAGCTCGGTCTCTCGGATGCGCGCGGCGAAGCGCTGTCCGCTGTCCACACACGTCGTTTGCGTGTTGCTCGCTGACGGCGCCAGACCGCGACTCGAAGCGGCGCAGTCGGCGTCCAGCCCTGCCAGGTTGGCGCCGTACACCGCGCCGAGCACGGCGCCACCCACGACGACCGTCGCGGCGCTCGCGACCAACACCCACGGGCCGGCTCCCGCCCCACGTTGGTCCGCGATCGGCGTGGGCGAGCGTGGGGGGAGAGTGATGGGCGCCACCTGCGCAGCGATCGGCGCGTTTGTCACCGGCGCCACAACGGCCGTCGTCGCGCGTGGGTCTTCGGGTGGCGCTCGATTCACGGCAGGCGTCTCGACGGCGGCCGTCACGGCGGTCACCGCGGGCTCGCGCACGATCGCGACCGCGACGGCTGTGTTGCGACCGGCCTCGACGTCGACTCGCATTCGCATGGCGCGAAGCCCGGGCCCCTCGGCGACGACCTCGATGGGCCCCGGATCGACCGGAAATTCCACGCCCCACAACGCCTGCGCGACCGGCTGTCCGCCGATCGTGATGCTCGTCGTCGCGGGGGCGTCTTGCGGAACCTGCAGCACGATTCGTCCCACGCGATCTCGCAACGACGTCGTGAGCTCCGTGCACGCCTGCTCGATGGCGGCGCGGTTGCGCAGCGTCGCGTCCGCCCGCGCCTCGCGCTGGCACGACGTCGCGGCGCTCAACGCCTCGACCACGCGACGGACCTGCACGTACTCGCGCGCGGCGAACAATCGGTGCGACGGCGTCCAACGAATGGCCCCGGCGCGCTCGAGCAGCTCGACGGCTCGCGCGTGTTCGCCGGCCGCGGCTGCGGCTTCTGCGCGGGTGAGCAGCTCGCGGCGGGCGAGCTCGCTCGCGCTCTGCGCGAGTCCGTCGTGGGCGGCGAGCACGAGGGCAGCCAACGTCGCGGGGGCAAACGCTCGACAGCGCATCGGTGATCTTCCTCGAGTCAAAGAGTGAATGGGGGACTGGTGGCCGACGGACCACGGCCTCTGCTCGAGAGAGCGAGCGTCGGCGCCATGAATGCGCGCAGGGCGCCGTTCTTCTCGACCCCTCGCGACGATTTCGTGCCGACCCGTCGGCTCGACCCGGGGTCAGCGCGACGAATCGCGCCGCGGACCGAGCGCAGCGTCGCCTTCGTCCGAGGAGCGCGCGCAGGTAAACAACCACGCGTCGCCGCTCTCTGTCGCGAAGTGCCGAACGCGCGTCTGCCAGCGGCCTTCGCCCATGCACTGCACGGTCGGAAGCGCGCGAAGGACCGTGGGATCGAGCGAGCCTGCCCCCGAGAACTCGTTGCCCGCCGCATCCGACGGGGTGTTGGTCATGCACACCGTGACGTCGCGCTCGAGCGCTCCGCTGTGGGCCACGACGCGGACGCCCATGGCCGTCGCGACGCACGCGACGAGGCTCGGAGCCAGCACCGCCGCGCGACGATCCGCGTCGGCGCTGACACGTAATTGCAGTCGCTGATCCAGTGACGCTGCAATTTCATCCCCCGGCAGGTGGCGCGTCTCGCGCCATCAGCGACTATCCTCCGCGAAGGGGGGGGCGAGACGCTCGCGTCGTCGACGTACGCTGAGGACGTCGCGTACCGCGAAGAGTTGAGCGCGGCGTTGAAGCACTGCGCGATTCCGCGACGACCGAAGTCGTGACCGCCGCGCGACGATCGGTGTCCGAAATCGCGACGTGACCGCGGCCGAGGAGCTCGTACACTCGAGGTTGTCCGCGACTTGTGCAAGCCGCGGGCGAATGCGTGAAACGTAGAATATCGGAGGGCTCTATGCATCGAACTTCAGTTCGAACCGCTGTGCTGCAGGCGGTCTTTGCGGCCGCTGCTCTGTCGAGCGCGCGCTGCGCGTCGCCGGTCGTTGCGCCGAGCGCGTCGGATGCGAGCGCCGCGACTGAGGCCGGCGCGGTAGAAGACGTCGCGAGCGAGAGCGCTGTAGACGCGACGCTCGCGCATGACGGAGCGGCGAGTGACGGCGAGGCTGGGTGGTCCGATGGCGCGCCGGGGCCTGCGTGGGATGGCTCGTTCGCGCCGGGCTGCGAGCCGGTGCGTACGCAACGGGGATCGACGTGCCCCCCAGCGTTGGTGGTGCTGTTTCCTTGCGGAATTCCGCAGGAATGGCTGTGGACGTCGTCGGATGGTGGCCACTATGTCGACCCGGCAGGAGGGTCGACGATGCCGCCGAATCCAGAGACACTGCAGCGTTGCCAGAGTATTTGCGCGGCTTTCGGCCGCGATGCGGCCGACGGCGCGGCGCAGACATGCGCGTTCTACAACAGCAGCGAGCGCGTCTACCGCGCAGCCGACGACGGGGGCGTCGTGGGGGGCATTCAGTGCGGGACCATTTGCGCCGGACGCGCCCTCGAGGGTGTCTCGGTCGCAGACTCACCTGCGGACGCGCTGCGCGAACGTGACTCGTTTGCGCACTTTCTTGCGGAATGCGCGCGGCTCGAAGCCATCGCGGTCGTGGCGTTCGAGCACCTCGCGGATGAGCTCGCTCGCCTGAACGCTCCAGCGGATCTCATCGAGCGCGCGAAGGTCGCCGCCGTCGACGAGCGGCGCCACACCGACGCGATGCGCTCGCTCGCGGCTGCGCAAAGCGCACCCGAGCTCCCCTTCAGCTTCGATCCGCCGCGCGATCGATCGCTCTTCGAGCTGGCGCTCGAGAACCGCGTCGAGGGCTGCGTTCGAGAGACGTTCGGCGCCGCGCTCGCTGCGTATCAAGCGGAGCACGCCGAGGACCAGGGCCTGCGCGCTGCGCTTCCTGCGATCGCGGTCGAAGAGCTCTCGCACGCGCAGTGGTCCTGGGATCTGGACGCCTGGCTACAGACGCAGCTCACGACCGCGCAGCGGGCGGCGCTCGACCGCGCGCAGGTCGAAGCGGTCGACGCGCTTCGGGCCGAGACGACGGACCCGACGCTGATCGCGCGAGCGGGCATGCCGGGGCCTGCCGCCGCGCACGCCATGGTCGCGCAGCTTCGCTCGTCGCTTTGGAGCGCGCCCGCGAGCGCGTGATCGCTCGTCGCAGTGGAGCGCACTCCGCGAAGGCCAGTGACACTTGACAGTATGTTGAGTCGACGTGGGTCGCACGGCGCGCTCCGGCGAACGGCTCGCTCAAGGCATCGTGCTGTTGTCATGCAGTGTCGCAGCGTGGCGTGATCGGCGCTGAACGCGTGACGGGAGCTCAACGCTTGCGCTTGCTCGCGGGCGGTTGCTGCGCGGCCGCGCGTCGCCCGCTTTGCCATGGGTCGAGGGTGGTGCCGAGCGCTTCGGCGAGCTGTGCCCACGAATCGCGGGCGCCCGGGACGCTCTCGAAGCGCGGCGCTGCGTCGTCGAGCGCCACGTCGAGCATCGCGCGCGGTGTTGCTCCCGCAGCGATCCTCGACTCGTTGGCGATCCACAGGGCCGCCGTCTTCGCGTCCATGTCCGCGCCGGCCGCGATCAGCACAAGCAGCATCGGAACGTCCGCCCAACACGCGGCCCGATGCGCCGCGGTCACTCCGTCGCGCCCGCACGCGCCCGGCTTCGCGCCCATCTTGCAGAGCGTCCTCGCGATCGACGCGGCCTCGTCGCTGCACGCTCCTTGCGCGCACATCGCGCGCAGCACTTCACCGCGATCGACGCCGCCTGCTCGAAGCAAGAGCGGTTGAACGACGGACCGCTCGCAGCGCTCGATGGCCTGCATCACGATCGACGGGCTCGACGGGGCGCGCGCATCGAGCAGCCGTCGCACCATCGTAGGCGTACCCCAGCGGACCGCCGCCATCAGCGGCGGGTACTCACTCGCGCCCTGCGTTCGTGAACGATTGAACGCGGTCCCCGCTCCGTCACGCTACGGCAGATGTCGCGCGAGCAAAGCGCGCAGCGCGGCAGACTCGCTCGCCGAGAGCGCCGACGTCCCTCGCTCGCGCACGCTCATCACGCCGACGTCGTCTGCTGACAGAAACACCACCGTCGCGATCGCGGCTCCCGCGTGATCGATGAACACAACCTCCGCAGCAGGCATGGTGCGCGCGACGGAAGCCGCTTGCGAGCGATCGTCGCCGACCGCGGCCACGAAGGGCGCGACGTCCTCCGCGGCTGTGATCGTTCGGCTCGAGTCTGGGCGATACCGGCGCAACTCGATCCGCGCAGGCTGCCCGAGGATTGCGTGCGACGCGGCCGCTGAATGTGTTGGTGTTGTCATGGTGGTTGTTTGCGTCGGAGCGGGAGGCGCGGCCTGTTGGCAGGCCGCCCACGCAGTCGCTGCGCCAGCGAAGCCGACACGAGCCAGGCGGATTGCTTTCACGGTCGCGAGCGTAGCACTCGAGCGCCGCGTTCTCGCGGTCGCGGCATCTCTCCCCCTCCGTTGCGTCCCGCCGCCGTTGATGCCAGAAGGCGCGCGGACGTGCTCTTGCTCGACGAGCCGATGAACCGCTCGGAGCTCGAGTCGTACCTGAGCGGTGACGCATCCCCGCGCGTAGCGCGCTACGGGTTGTATCCCGCGCTCGACGCGGCGTAGTCGTTGCGGTCCTGGACGGTGAAGTCTCCCGAGCCGTTGGCCTGCAGGTC
>LNFM01007859.1_pt1 | contig 16429 bp, 5 predicted proteins | sample 596031 | NCBI WGS metagenome assembly LNFM01 (sample SAMN04254537, study PRJNA301005) | activated carbon metagenome | isolation source: dual media filters at the Ann Arbor, Michigan drinking water treatment plant | place: USA: Ann Arbor
CTTGTGATGCATTGCGAATGGCTATCTGGTTGCGTCGGCCACCGCCTGGCCTGATCGTGCAGCAGGACTCGCGGGTCGCAGTATGCCGGCAAAGTATACCTCAATCTACTGAAAGCATATGGTTTTATTGGTAGCATGAGTCGTCTGGGAAATTGTTGGGATAATGCAGTTGCGGAAAGCTTCTTTGACAGCCTCAAGCAGGAACGCTGCCAATGGCGGCATTACCAAACCCGCTATGAAGCAGAAGCAGCAAAAACGATGAAAGTTGCTTAACTGAGGTGTCCGGTTTTACTTGACCAGGTCATCCACTGCCGCTCCCATTATTCACGACTAAGGTACCGGCGGTCGTCTAGAGCAGGGATGCGAAAGAAAGTATTAAGATGACTAAGCATGCGCAAGAAATTCGTATTGGTGCGGATATAATAGAAGTAGAATTCATAGATCTAAGTAACATTCCATTATCAAAAGGATAAATAACGGATGGGGTGTAGAAAAAATTAGTGCAGTCATGTTCGATTGAGTCAACTATGACTATGTGATAGCCGGAAAAACTGGTGATAGCAGAAAATACTTTTTAGATAGGGGAAAATATGCTATTTATTACTGAATGCTGCGATGAGTTAAAGTATTAAAATATAGGGTAAGGGAAAACAGAAAGTAATTGAAGATATTTTGAATGTAATAAATTTAGATTTATTTGAGCAAAAAGTTTATGAAAATAAAATAACCATCAAGTGATAAAAGAATGAAAAATAAGAAAGATGAAGGCGGCAATGAGTGTTTGGTGTCGCCCTGTGGTAGGGAAGATGTGCTAGGTTTTGACAGGGTTTTCATACCAATCATATCGTTGCTTCATCTTGACTAACATTCAGAAAGGATAGATTTATGTTTACTTTGAAGCGTGCAGTAAGAAAAGGATTTCTTGTTCTTGCCGTCTTGTTATTTCTGCCTCTAGTCAATCAGGCACAAGCGAATCCCCGCTATTCTTCCATTGTAATTGATGCAGATACAGGTGCGGTACTGCACGAGTCCAATGCTGATGCTAGCCGTTATCCAGCCTCTTTGACTAAGATGATGACGCTTTATATGCTGTTCGAAGCGATTGAACAACGCAAGATGACGTTGGATACGCGGATGCAGGTATCGGCGCATGCGGCATCCATGCCGCAAACGAATATCGGTTTGCGCATGGGAGATAGTATCAGTGTGCGTGAGGCGATTCCGGCACTGATTGTACGTTCTGCCAACGATGTGGCGGCAGTGGTGGCCGAGGCGTTGGGCAGTAGCGAAGCAAATTTTGGCCGCATGATGACTGATAAGGCACGCAAGCTGGGTATGCATTCCACCACCTTCCGCAATGCTTCCGGTTTGCCGAATGGTGAGCAAAAGACTACAGCCCGAGACTTGGTAACCTTGTCGACACGATTAATGAAGGATTTTTCAAAACACTATCATTATTTTTCGACTCAGTCATTCAGCTACAAGGGTACCACCTATAACAGCCATAACCGTATGGTGCGTAATACTCCAGGAGTGGATGGCTTGAAAACTGGTTTTATTCGCGCTTCCGGATTCAATGTGGCTACTTCCTCTCGGCGCGGTGACCGTCGTGTGATCGCAGTGGTAATGGGCGGACAAACCGCTGCCGCGCGTGATCAGCATATGGCACAATTGCTTGATCGCAGTTTTAACCAGGGGCACACGACCCAGCGGTTGGCCAGCAATACCAGTAATACCCGCGCTGTGCCGGTTGCAGCTTTGAAGACCAGTACTTCGACTCCTGTACCTAAACCATCTCCCGTACTGGAAAAGATATCTGTCCCCGTCGTGACACGACCGATTGTACAACCGGCGGTCAATGCGCGACCGCAAAAAGTTGCGATGCTGGAGAATGACACTTGGGCCGTGCAGATAGGTTCTTATCATGAGCCCGGCCGGGCTCATGCCCAGGCACAAGCCGCTGCTCGTTGGGTACCAGGAGAGGTGATGGTCACTGAGGTGGAAATCAGTAACCGCAAGTTGTATCGGGCGAGGCTAGTGGGTTTGCACGAAAGCCAAGCACGCACAGCCTGCCAGAATCTCGCCCGGCAGGGGATGGGATGCTTGGTGGTGCGATCATAGGGTTGAGCATAACAAGCAGTATTTGTCATTTCTGATACCGGTTTGAAAGAGCTAATAGTTGCAAACTAGGACAAATGATTTACATAAATAGAACAGACCCCTATTTATTTTCCAACTATTTTTTACTATTTTAACAATCAACTTTATCAAACGGATCTGACTGGTGGAAATCTCCAACCATTTGATGCGCTACTGCGCAGAGGCAGCGGAAGTGTTGGCGAGAGTTATGTTTCCAGTTCGCCAATGATTTTCTAGCTTACCGGGGAAATGTGGTGATTACCGATGAGGGTAATTACAACATGTATCCCATATTCTGGGATAGTTCGATCGGCGCATTCAGTACTAGTGCTAGTGTCATCAGCACATTTCCGAATCAGCCGGAAGGCGGAGTTTTCCTTACTTCAGCTATCCTCACTCCGGTGACATAGCCCGAAACCTATGCAATGTTGCTGGTTGGATTGGGTATATCGGGTTTTGTAGTGCGTTGCCGTAAGATTTCTTTAGTACATACTAAATCACAGAGGAGCTTATGCTTCTCTGTGAGTAAATAATCCATTAATCACGGGTCAGAGCGCCAAGGCGCAATGTCGTGTTCAGTAATGAGGCTGTGTTTTCTGATGCGGACATCATCAAATTCAGCTTGTTCAAGCGCATTAATCTGATAAGTACCCGAAGCAACTTGGATTTTGATGTGTCCGTCCGCAACGGCGATATGGCTATTACCATCTTTTTGCATTTGGATACTGAAGCGGGTTCCGGTGTTTTTAATGATAGCATTGCCGACCTTGACTTCAAGCTGGTTAGTAGCATTTTTCTTGATGTCAAAATAAACACTTCCCTTGAACAATTCGACTTGCACTGGCTGACTTTCTTTTACAGCCACAAAGCTGCGCATATCAAGTGTCATGTCGATATTGGATGCTATTGCTGCGGCAAGCGGCGCTTCCGATTTTGTTTCATAAAACCGGACACTATGCGGTTTGCCAAAATACCAAGTCATCATGCCCAGAAAAACACAAACGCCCATAATTGCGCAGTGCAGCGAAAAACGCCGCCAACTGAAAACAAAAGTAAAGGGTTGTATAACGGGTGGTTCAGGTTTTTGCATCGGAGTTCAACGAAGTAAAGGTCGAAAGTGGAATTATATACTGATAGCAAATTTCTTTTAGCTTGAAATGCATAACTGATTTCCGATAGGCATTTTGTATGAATGTACCAACTAAATCAAAGCTAGTTCAATTTAACTCGCAAGTATTCTTGAGGGATTTTTGGTTACTTTGTCTAGATGAAATGACTTGATACTGTATCCATTTGCTCAGACGCTTATTACCCGAAAAAAATTTTACGGCCGACTTACGATGCTAATCATGACGATACTTTGGTTGCAGTTGTATTATCGAATTTTCTTGGATAGGGGCGTTACCGCGCGCAAAGATCTTAGCTATTCTACACACGCTATAAATTATTTAGCTGGTAACCGTAATGCCCGACGCAAACGTTGTTTAGTTGATTTGATCTGATCAAAAGCCAAGCCGCTACTGCCTTCTCCACGGCCAGTTTGTTTTTTTACACCGAGCCAGCAATATACCCGTCCATTATTCCAGCGTGTACGTTGATAGGCCTGCGTCACTTGTATGCCTGCTCGTGGTACTTCTTCTTCATGTAAAAAATAAGGTTGCGGAGGTTGCTCATTTAGACCCTGCCTTAATAATACCGTACGCGGTTTTATTTTCTCAGGTGGGTTAGGGTCACCGAGGATTATGCGCGGCATGGAAGCACGTTGTAATTGAATTTCATGATTGTTATGGTCGAGATGGATGGGAATCATGGGGATCCAATTTTCTGGCACACCTTGCATCAATTGGTAACGAATGGCTGCGCTCGGTTCGGGAATTTCCGGTACTACCAAGCCGCCTTCAATTTCACTATCCAAGATACTCTCAAGGCGATTAAATAGCTCACGACCCGCTTCACTGCCTGGTTTGCTGCGTCCTGTAGCCAGTGGAATATTTTTTTCGATTCCCCAAACCATGTTGGCAACTTCATCACGAACGAAACGCAAATCGTCGATTGGTTTCCCTTCCTGAACTTTTGATACGGTAGGCAATAACACCAAGGAGGTGTCAGCGCGAACATTATCGCTACCCTTAACAGAGAGATTGTACATGGCCCAACGCTGCCAATTCTCATCACTACCAGACCCAGATGCCGTTACCCAAATTCTTTCACCAAAGACATTGGTAACCGCGAGACCTTTGATCGTGGCAATGCTGCCAACTGGAAGCTGGAAGGGTACCAGGAACCAATCATTCGCGTAGATCAAACCGAACTCCATTAACAGGAGTTTATTGATGTCGGTTGTATCCGGTTTGATATCGCCAAAATTGGTTTTACCTTCTTCGAAGGTCCACCAGCGTGTATTCGGCATGCCCTCAAATTGAATGGCTGTGGGGAGGAAGGACATTGTGATACTGCCTAGCACATCGTTTTCCCCGGTAGTATCGGTATTGTTCGTACCATCGCTGTAGTCACTTAAGCTGTTGTGTGATGGATCTATGTCCAGGTTATACCAATCCAGCCGACCCTGATAATATTCCTCTGCAACCATTACTTTTTCAGCGTTCTCTTGAGGCGCAGATACCGCAAATTGGTATTCCATTTGTTGTGCCAGCCAAGCATCGTTTTGCTCTTTACCTGGCTGATAAAATAATTTTTCATACCACTGCACGAATTTGTTTGCGAGCCCATCGATGATTGCTTTATCGCCCTCGTTAGCCAAAGTGATATCGTCATAAGCATGATTTTGGGTATCGGCTATCAAATAATAATATAAACTGGCACCATCCATGGCACGATTGGCCATGGCGGAGAAGCTTTGCCACACTGCCGGGTGCGCAGTTAGAAAGGCATCGCTACGGCTGGCGAGATCAGGTTCCGCAATTCTATAGTTTTTGTGTTGAATATATTGTGGCTTTAACGCTGACAAGCCTGCAGATTGTAAATACTTCAACCACTGCCGCCCCATCAGTAAACGGATATCCAAAGAGAGGATGTGCTGTTGGCCGACGAACGGAAATGGACGTTGTTCTACGATCGCTTCAAGAGGGGCCGATTTGTCGAAATCCTTTACTGCGGCATTGCCCGGCTGATACTTTGTCAGCTCAGTTGTTTCCATATGCACTTTGGCAAATATCGGCGACCCAGCATCATCGCCTTTAAATTCACCAGTTTGCCATTGTTTACATAACATCCATAAGGGGTCACGTACTTCAGCACGCAGTGCGCGCAGAAAGTTTTTGGTTCGGGGCCGTCCTTCCAATCGATTCCACATGACAACAGTGGGCAACAAAATCTTGCGATCTAGAACCGATTGGATATTTTCAATGGCAATAAAATCGTTCATGGTTAACCCTCCACTTTAGATTTAAATTGCACGGCGTTATTAAAGGCTAAATCAAGCGTCATCATGATTGGATAGCGTGTCACTGAAGACACCACGGCAGGCAGGAAGCGCGAATATTCAGTTTCATTCCAATGCGCCGGTTCGATAGCCCGCTTATGCGCCATATCCAGTGTTTCATGCAAAGTGTCTACCAGGTCTTGCCACTGCCAATGGCCAGTAAAGTTTGCTGGTAGTACCAAGAGCAAGGATTGCGGTGCTTCACAGTTGGGACGATCATAATGAAACGTTAACCCAGTGGTTTCCTCAGTTGTGGGAATGACTTCAGTCCATTCATCAAGCAGTAAACCGCAAATCGCCGCAGTCTGATCAAATGCATCAACATAATGCGCGGTATAGAGCAGTTTATCCTCTTCGATTAAAAATGGTTCTAAAGTAACCGGATGCCTGTCGGGAAATTCCAGAGCTAACCAATGATCATCGATCCGATAGGGAAACTGTAATGGTGTTAAGCTCAAACTGACATTATTCAGTGCTTCACAAAACTGGGTAACACTTTCCCAATGTTGTAATTTCTCTCGAACGCGCGCAACGCCATACAGCCAGTTGTCTTCAGGAAAATCTACGTCGAGATTATTTTTCTGATAGGTTAACAATTGATCGCGGTTGTCATAACTTTGTTGCCATTCACTGCCGTGTGTTGTTGTCAGAGTAAACTCGGGCAGAATAACAAAGTCTTCACTGGTTAATTGCCGGATCGCTTGAGTCAGCTCGTCTATGCGCTTATCGGCAGTAGCCGCTGCAGCACCGATGATGAGATCATTGGCCGCCACTAATCGCTTATCGATATCTGCTGCCAAGCCTTCAACCTTGGCATGCAATGTTTGCGCAAAACTAACGATGGTTTTTTTATTATCGGCAAGATCCAATGTTTGCGTGTCATGCAGCGCAATATCGGTTTCCTTGGCGAGCAATGACAAATAAAGTGCGCCGACTTGCTTAGCGGTACTTAACAGATTCTCAAGATCCAATAAGCTGTTTTGGAAAATGGTTTTATGTGTTGTGATCAGCGTCGTAAGTAATTCATTGGGGTCGTTCGATGCCGGAATAGCAACCGATTCCGTTAGAATCAATAATGCAGCTTCCATTAGATACTGCATCTTATTTTCATCGGGTGTGGCCGGATCCAGCGTGCCATAATCCGTTATCCGTTGCTCAAATTCCAGCAATGTCGTGTGCCATCGCTCGATAGTGCGCTGTAAATTTTCCAGTAAGGCGGTGAATTGCGTGCGCCGCCAATCGTATACAAAGCCGGATGCGGCACCGGCAAAACCGAATTGATTTAACGCATTGGCAACGAGTAAATAGTTATTGATCATTTCATCGAGGTGATTGATCGCGTTGCTGGCCACAACGCTTTCATCCGGATCATCCAACCAGGTATCCATTTGCGTACTTAGATTATTTAACCCAGTTTGCTGTATCAGCAATAAATCACGCACTGAGGTGACTTTCGCTTCGCGTATATTGGCGGCACTGTCTTCTTGATGGGATGCTTCATTCGGCAACTTAACGTCAGTGATTTTAAGCGGACGCGATTGGGTTATTAATGCTTTTAGATCGTGCAGCATCGGCATTACTTCGAAGAATGAATATTTCCCCGCTTGTTTGCCGCGGTATTGGATCCTAATATCCGTATCAATACGGACGCCGGGAATATTATAAACGTGGGCTAAAATGCGATCATCCAGCGCCGTCATTTGTTGTTGATCGTTATTGATCATGTACAACAAGTCGATGGCCAGTAAGCCAAGATCCTGTCCGGTAACCATCTGTTGTTCCTGTTGCGCAGTTCCTTGATTGTAATAGTCGGCGATACAGAAGATGTCATTCATCGCCGGAAGCAGTTGCGTCAACCATTGATTAACAGCTGGTTCGGCTTTTGCCCGCGGGGTGGAATTAACGATATCACTGGGATCCAAACCTGCGCGTAAATGCAAACCGACACGATGGGTTAAGACTATGCCACTACGTGGTGTCTGCACTACTTCCGGTACGGGTGGGAAATGTCCTTTGCTGTACGCATCCAGTGTTCCTGCCGCACGATCATAATTACCTTGGACCACTTGATATACACTTTCCGCCATAGCGAGATCGGCTACGGCATCATTGATATTCATGATACGTTGCACTTCACGATTAATCGCATCCAATTTATTCTGTTCTGTGATATTGGGCAGTTGAGCAATGCCAAAGGGGTAGTTTTGATTAGCGCCGGATTGCGCTTGTACGTGTTCAACCAATGCCAAACCATCGACTACGTTGCGCGCCTCAACCGCGCTAATGGGCTCATCGCTGGAGCTCTTGGTCGTTGATAAACGATCACCAGCTAATGGAAATTGCTTGCGTAGCTCGAAAATAATGCTATCCAGGAATAGATTGTCTGCATCGTGAAGACCTCGTTCAAAGTAGTAACCCAATAGCGCCGAAAGATTTTGGCCATTTCGCATTCCTTCGAGCACATTCATGGCGAGCCGGACCCGTTCCGACGTTAGATTGATCGAAAGGCTGTCAGGATTGCCCGGTGTTGCGTTGGCTAAATAACCATTGCGCAGCACGGCTGCGGTGACAGCATGATTTAAAGAGGGTGCATGGATGAAACCGAAATTTTTGTTATCTTCGAACAGTGGCGCCTGACCGGTTTTGTTAAAAATTTTATCCAACTCTTCAGTCAGTTTGACAGGATTCAAATTTTTGTTTTCCGGCCTGACATCTTCCAACCATGCAAAGGCACCAAGATAACAACCATGATTTTCAGCAGTCTCATTATTACCCGGGCCTTCGTCTGGTGTGGTACCGGGTATCGGGTGCGTTGGTTCGGTTATTTGCTGCATGATGTCGAGTTGTACGTTTAATAATCCCAGCCACCAGGCATCCAGGCGATAGCTGCAGCAATCGATATGTTCGGCAAATACCCGCTCCAGGCGCGCTGTTGGCGTTTGCTGCAAACGCTCTAGGGCGCTAATTTGCGTATTCAAGTAGGGATTGCGCAGTGTAAGTATCCGCGGAATGAAGTCGCCTATTTGCAATTGCGCATTGTTTGTGATGGCGGGTTCAGCTTTGTATAGGTATTGCCAGGGACTGCCTTTATCCTCTTCAATCTCCTGGATATGCATAAACTTCGGCTGGCGTTTTGCCAGTGAGAATTGTTGTTGATCCAGCATGTTGGCTTCCAAGTGCAAACGCAGACTGGTATCGAGATAGGAGAGATCCAGAGCATGGCGCAGCATTAAGTAGAGCAAGGCAGTTGGTGGCCGATCATCGATGAAACCTTGTTGCAAGCGCAATGTGTTGTGAGAATTGCGTGCCGCAGTGGCTAGCCACGCGATGTAGTTCGATCCATCGCTGTGATAGGGGCGTACCGGATTAAATTCCGACAGCGCTTGATCATCAATCAACGGACCTTTCAATAAGTTGGCAGCCAGGGTAAAAAATTTATTGAGGATTTCGGGGATATTTTTGTTTTCCTGGGCCGAATAACCCAGTTGCGCCAGAAGATTCAGACCACTTTGTGTATAGACCATTGATGCAATCGCGGCATAAATCGCGCTATTGATGCCGGATGTTTTATAACGGTTATACAGTTGCTCAGCACTTTCAGCATAGCGTTGATAAAACTCAATCGACGCCGGATGTAACCCGACAATATCCAATAAGGCTTGTTGCGGATCAGTTTGCGGTTTGCCGACGTAGGAAGCTTTAGGGAGTAAAGAAACCCACCGTTCATCAACTTTTTTTATGAGGTTATAGAGCCCGGACAAAAAGGGGAAGGAACCGGAGATTTGTTGTTCTAATCTATCGTCGCTGAGAATCTTGCGATTGATCCATTCCATGCGAGAAAACGGAGTTGCCGGAAGGATGCCGTAAGGTTGTTTGCCAATACGAATCGCCGGCAGCGTGCCGCGGCCAAGCACATAACGATTGAAATAATTGCGCGTACTGGTGATGGTTTCGTCAGTAAACACCGGTTCCATCATTTGTTCCATGAAATAGCCCAAAGTACCCGGCCACAGTGCTTCGTTCATCGCTCTGGCTTCGCGCTGATCATTGGCGTAATAATGCGGCGATAATTTTAATACTTCCGGATCGATACCCAGGCTGTTTGCCAGCCACCGCCCGTCTTTTCTGGTACGCCATCCGGCGGGATCGTCGTCACTGCCGTCATTGGCATATTGAGTAAAATAATGATCATAACTCGCGTCGGTATCACTAAACCAGGTATAGCCGCTTTCCAGATCTTCAACGTTGTTTGTCGGCGCTCCCTGGGGAAGTAAACTAAACCCTTTGCGGCTACGTTGATGATGTTGAATTAATTGTTCCAGTTGCTCGCGGCTTTTATTTACATCGGCACTGAGCCTCACGCCCAGTACAAATAAGCGATCAAAACCTCGTTTTGCCTGAACGCCGTCGAGATCAATTTTAAAACCCATACCTTTGGTGACAGCTTCGTCAAAGTCTGTTACCCACTTCATCTCGTTGGGTACGACCAGCTCGTCGTCTTCCAAGCGTAATTGCTGGTCTTCCGGCGCGTCGGGATCAGGTCCGACAATGAGTTCCGAAGGTACCGGACGGCCGATATGGATCAAAGTTTGCTCTTTTCCATTAAAACCCATCACCACAAATCGTTCGGGTAGAAGCGCAACACGCGCAGGATTTGTCCAAGCTTGAAGCTGTGTGTCGATATTTGCGATGACAGGCAATTCCAGGAACTCGACCCGTACATTGGTAATGGCTTCGGGTTGCACAGGTTTGACGTTCAGATTCTGCGGTTGGTAAGAGGCAATGATCTCCTGGGCGCGCCCTTCGCCCAGGTCGTTCTTTAAGGCAGTGTAAGCTGCTTCCAAGGCCACTGAATCATCGTTGGCGATGAATACGGCTTGCCAGTATTTCTGCACGATGGGTTTTTCACTATCGGGCAATGCCTGCTCAGATACGATCACTAAAATGTAATCCCCATTCGCAATAACCGGCTCAGTATCAGGATTCAGTGGTTTAAATAACTGACTTAACCAGTAGGCACGACCCGCTCCGTGACTTTTGACCAGCGATTGCCACGCGGCACGTTTTTCTGTGTCTACTCCGCCTGCTTTCCAGATATTAGTCCAGTACACGCGGGTGTTACTGATCTCGATTTCTGAGGGAATTTCTTCAAAAGTATCAATGCTGATATCGTCCGGGTAAACGCGGACCCATAGCTGATCAATATTTCCATCGCGGTTGCCGGCACTAGCAATTTGTTTAAAGCGCGTCTCGATACGCATCGGGAATAATAATATCGGATGCATATCATTCATCTGACTGATGTTCTTGGTAGGGTCGGAGAAAACCTCAAATAGCAATTCTTGATCGATTAATGCTTGCCGGTTTTGCTTAAATTCTGCCTGTAATTTTGCAGCATTTGTACGCAGTATTTCTTGCTCGCGTAATAAGGATTGCAATTGTTCCTTGGCTTCCTCATCAGAGCGACGCTGCATAGACTCCATGCGGCGCTCCATTTTTCGCAGCTTTTCCTTGGTGACAAACCAGTCTTTGCGGCTTTGTTTTTGCTGTTGACGCGCCAGATCAATCTGTTCTTGTGTGTCTTTAAAGTTTGTCATAAGCCATGTCTGTCAGTTGATATTTTAGAATGCTTCTGAGGCATTAATGCTTAATCAGGTAACATTTCTGAAGCGTGAACACCAACTAGTACTGGTGCCTGGAATAAAATATAAGCCAATTCCGCTGAATTGATATTTTCCGTCCAGTTCAATAAATGATCCTCTTGCCACTGTTCTGCCTTTTCCTGCGCAGTACCGCTTGGTGCAGCATTTGGTAAGCTGCGGTTAGGTGCGCTGGCAATATCGATAAAGTCACCGTCAGTTAATCCAGGGACAACATCCGCCCAGGATAAATCGTTCCAGACTTGAATCGGACCTTCGCGGTCTATATCCAAACCAAAGCGTGGTTCTCCGGGGCGCTCCTTGATAACAAAGAACCAACCCGGTTCATCATCCACTTTGTCATTACCCCGGGCTTCCTCTTCGGTTAAATCAAAGCCAAAGAAGTAAATATCCGGTTTGACTTGCGCCTCGTAGAGTGGGGTTTTTATTGGGACGCCCTCGTCAAAAATACGCTCTGTTTTTTTGTTGGGTGCGGGATTGGTATCACTGATCGGTTGCCATTTGGCTTTTTGTGCATAAATGACCGCATTTGGGTATTTTTTCAGCAGTTCGCCGCGAATTACCAGTACCAATTCTTCTTCATTCTCCAAACCTTGTTCACGATGATCATGCTCGCCCAATTTGGAGAATTTTGACCAGCGATGAATCGGAGGAATATCTTTCAGTTCTTCCCTGCGTTGTTCACTGTCTTCAGTGCGGCTCAGAAAGCTACTGACATCCCAGAATTGCCGGAAATAGGAGCCGCGTTGATCCGTCGGATATTCACGCCACAATAATTCCCGTGAAAATTCATGGTTGAGACCCACCAGGTACGATTCAATAAATGGCTGATTGGTCTTTAATAAAGTAATGGAATTCTGTTCAATAAAATTTAAGTTCGGGACAAAAAGCTCGGTAGACTTATCCACGAGCGGTTTGTACATTGGAATATCAAATTCCGGATAGGCCATGGCTTCAACAAATTTCTCTCCGATCAATTTGAGAATATGCGCCGGCAATAATATTTTACCCAACGTCCATTTCGGGATAGTTGTGGCAGGATTCAGTGCTACTAGCGTGTTTGTTGCCAATAGGGCTACGTTAATCGGTATCGAAACGGGAATGACGCCGGCTTGCAAACCATTCTGCAAAACCGTGTAAGAGTCTTTCAGTGCTGTTTTAAATCGTCCGGATTGAATATTGTCAATTGTACCCACGGTAGCGGGTTGCGGCGGATTTGCCGGATCCAATGCCAATAGATTGAGTTCTGGAGTTAAAACAAAGTCATTGCTTGGCGGCATGGCGTCAACCGCAACTGGTATTTGATTGGTTTCGGCAACCGAATCGGCTTGATTGGCTTGTGTAATTAAACGCCGCGCGGTGCGATAAGCCCAAATTAATCCCGCGCTGACCAGTACCGCAACAACTCCGATTCCTGGATTTGCTCCAGTAACAAGTAGGAAAAAAACCAATAACAGAATAAGAAGCAGCAATAGATTGGGGATAAAAGGATATTGCTTGAGTAAGTTCAGAAGCCAGTCCGGAACACCATCGGGTTGTGCATCCTCGGCCAGCTTATCGAATGTCGGTAGCGATTCGGGAACAACATGCGGTGGTGCTGCAGTAACGACACCTTCATTCACCCGGCTAATTAAATTGTTGGGGTGGATGCGCTCATCAAAGGAAGAAAGTTTTTGTAAACGGCCGTTTGGACGCAGCATGCGCCGCAAGGAAGCGGACGTGAGTGCGGGCGTTACCGGACTTTGTTTAATCTGGTGAAAAACCGTTATGCCTTGGCTGATGACGCGTTTTTGCACCGGCGCAGTCATGAATAGAATTTTGTCATGACTGATTTGTTGCAGTGGTAGAACCTGCTTTTGATACCAGCTATTGGCAGTGATTTGGGCGAGTTGGGCCAAGCGGATTTGCCGGTTGGCTTCCAGCACATCACCTACCTGATCCCAGGCTGCATCCATATATTCTTCCTGATTGGCGATGATGATATCGGTGCCAAAACCCGCAGCACTGCGCCAACGGGGATCAAGATTCAGTTCGTGTAGCCAATTGTTATTGTTCGGTGAATCGCTACCATCCGCTTCTTTCAGCATGCGATTTCTTAGCGCATGCCAGCGGCCATAAATCGGTGGTGTGATGAGCGGATCGGGATCGGTCTGAATTTCATCAGGCAAATCAGTATTCTGATTGGCGGAATCTGCGGATAGCCGCGCATAATCATCGGCAAGGTTCAAGAACGCAGCCAGCTCTTGCTGGAATACATGCGGATAAGGTTGATCCCAGCTTTCCCACTTGGCAATTTCCTGTTCTGCTTCTGCGCTCAAAGGTGCGAGCAAAGCACCACCAAGTTTTAGAACACCTTCGAGATCCGGATTTTGAATCCCACTGATATTGGAACCTGGATTTTGTACATCCATATCACGGCGGCCGACGCGACTATCCGCCGGTTTCGGTTTGAGCAGTCGAACCAGATATTCGAAATCGCCTTGCGAGCCGGTGCGGAAGAACCAGCGGTAATAAATAGGAAATTGCGTCGGTGCCGGACGGCCTTCGCCCCAAGCTGAGAACGTCGCATGCGGGGCGTCATCGGGATTCATTCCCAAACCTGCCAACCGGCCGGTTTCAAAGGCCGGAATCAGGAAGGCATGATAACGCTCGTTGGGTGCCAGTTTGCGGGGACAGACGATACGCGAATAGGCTTCATCCGGATTCTGAGTGAGCAAGCTCTGAAATTGTGCCAACACACTGTCCATGTTGGGTGCTTGCGGCGCATCCTGATTGCCAGCAATGTTTTTATTCACATGCACGTGCGCCCACGCCCATAATTCTTCAGCTTTGGGGAATACTGATCCCAGCGCGTCGGGTTTAATATCAATAAAAGGCAGCGGCTTGCCTGAAATATTGCCGCCATCGGAAAATTCAGCCTCGGTTAATACGATCAGCGTTACCCACGGCCGTAATCGCGATCCCGACGGTGTAGCGGGTGTATAACGCCAAGGAAAATCTTCATCGTAAAATTCGATATGGCAGAGATAGTTCGGCTCGAAATTGGTAATCCAGTTCAGTGGCTCGGTCTTGATAATCGCTCTGGATTCAATGCCGATAATATCGCCAGGCCCATAAAGTGCGACATTTTTCATTACCGGGGCGGTGATATCGCCGCCTTCTCCGCCGCTACCTTTAATATTCAGACTTACCGCAACGCTGGCGCGCGTCTTGACCGAAGCATCCATATCCGCTGTTTGGATATTATTGGCAATGCCTTGCCGTAACCACGGTAAAAAAGTGTAAGTACCGATAGCCATTATGCAGCCTCCTGCAGTGAGACAGCTTCGGCGCTGGGAATCACATGAAGACTGTCTTGCAATTCAGGGGATTTGCTCACTTGTGTTCGCAAGAAATCTTGCGCTTGCGCATGGGATGCAAAAAAAGCCTGTTCGCTATGCGGACTATTATTAATTGTGGAAGCGACCACGTAACCGGCTTCTTTCACGACAATTTTCTGATCGATAGGCGCTTTCTGTGTTTTATAATTTGCCGAAAGTGCTGATTTGGAAGCGGCGTTACGGCCTAAGAAGTGGTTGAAGAACTCAGCGCTGATGGCAACAAAACGGACGAGCAACGAAATAAAATTGTTGTCGATGATATTCTGCTCATAGCGCACTATGCGTTTGACAGCTGCAGGTGATTTTAGCTGTTGATTGCTGACCGACAGTTCGATACCGGCATTTTGTTTTTCATAGGCAGGGGCACTCAGTTTGTTGGCGTCGCTCAGATTTTTATATTGCGCAGTTGCAAACTGTTCTTTGGTATCCGCGACCTTGGCCAAGCCGGTATCGATCACTTCAACGGTCAATCTTTTTGCGTCTTTGGGTTTCTGATTGCCGAGTTTATCGAGATCCAGATCAAGCGGGATGGCTCGTTGATTGACACGCAGTACGCCAACCGGATGCAGTATCAGCGCGTCACCGCTTTCGATTTTCCGCAATGACACCAGCAATTGGTTGGATGCCGGCACTTCGGCAGTCCAGTTATCCAGCTTTTCAAATTCAGCCGTGATGAGCGGCATGATGTCGATTGCCGGCAATGTGGTGTTTTCGTCTTCTCCCCAAGTGTGACTGAAAGGTACATCAATATCCCAAAATAATACCGAGATGGATCCTTCGCCTTCGATATGCCACGGTGATGTGCCTTCCAATTCACCGCGCATGCGCACGCTGAACAGCCCTATACCAAACACCTTAACGTCGAAGGATGCGGAAATGGTGATGATGAAGTAAAAGGGAGAGAACTGAAACAACGCATCAAACCCGACATGGCCGGAAATATTAAATGCACTTAGGCCAAAATAAACTTCAACATTAGCACCGAACTGCACGGTATTGGATGTCACCGCAAAATAGCCTTCCACCCGGATTCGAGCAAAAGATTCATTCAGGATATTGATTGCGATTCGATTAGGATTTGGAAAAGGCAGTGGAGGCGGTTTAAAGGAGGGATGAAAACCGCCAACACTGAGCACAAAATTTGCCTCGTTACCCCAAGCGATCAATAGACCCATATCGCCATCCAGAGTAATGAAAATCACCCGGGAGTCATACAAACTGGCATAAAACCACAGTCTCTGTTTATCCACTTCTAAGGCACCGATGAAACTGACTTGGATGATAATCAGGGCAGCGTCTTCATCGGGTAACGCGACTTTCAGAACGCCGAGAATGGCAATGTTGCCCGGCGGTATTTCGACTATGATGCCCAGCGATGCACTGACCAGCGTTGGTGTTCCCCAGCCCAACTTAGCCATCGGCCCGATTAAGAACACATCCTGCGCTGGCGGGAAGAATTGACGTAAATCACTGATGATGCGTGGCGCGTTCTCGATAATATTGTCCGGGAACATCACGCTGTTGATCGAACCCGTGCGCACACCGGCAGCAATGACTTCTAGTTCCATGGTGCGATTTAAACCCAGCAATCCCCCGACGGCATTCAAAGTAAATCCAAAACCTAGCTGGAAGGGTGTGCCAAACTCAGCACTGACGATGATCAGTAATGAAAAACCATCCGAACCATCAGGCATGCGCGTGGTGATCAGGCCAATTGCTTTAACTGTGACGATACCGCTGAATACGAGCTCTAAGGCACCGGCATATTCCTCTTTATCAAAATCAAAGTAGAGATAGCCGCCGCCTTT
>LNFM01007861.1_pt1 | contig 16428 bp, 10 predicted proteins | sample 596031 | NCBI WGS metagenome assembly LNFM01 (sample SAMN04254537, study PRJNA301005) | activated carbon metagenome | isolation source: dual media filters at the Ann Arbor, Michigan drinking water treatment plant | place: USA: Ann Arbor
TCTAACAGCCGCCGTCGCGGCGCTAGACTTGCGCGGGGAACAGAGTCCAGGGAGCTCGCCATGCACTTCAGCTGCTTCGTCACCGGCACCGACACCGGCGCGGGCAAGACCCACGCCAGCTGCGCCCTGCTGCACGCGATCCGCCGGCTGGGACGCTCGGCCGTCGGCATGAAGCCGGTTGCCTCGGGCGCCCGCGAGAACCGCCACGGCTGGGTGAACCAGGACGCGCTCGACCTGCTCGGCGCCAGCAGCGGACAGCCGGAGTATGCGCTGGTGAACCCGGTCTGCCTGAAGGCCGCCACCGCGCCGGAAATCGCCTGCCGCATCGAGCACGTGCACTTCGGCCTGCCGCAGCTGGTGTCCGCGTACGAAACCCTGCGCGGCCAGGCCGAGGACGTGGTGGTCGAGGGCGTCGGCGGCTGGTGTGCGCCGCTCAGCCACGACTTGATGCAGGCCGACCTGGTGCGCGCCTTGGACCTGCCGGTGGTGCTGGTCGTGGGCCTGCGGCTGGGCTGCATCAACCATGCGCTGCTCACGCTCGCAGCCCTGCAGGCCGACGGCATGCGCGTCGCCGGCTGGGTCTGCAACGTCATCGATCCCGAGCTCGAGTACGCCGAGCACTACTTCGAAGCGCTGCTGCGGCGGATTCCGGTGCCCTGCCTCGGCCGCCTCGCCTGGCAGGCGCCCGCCACGATCGCCGATCTCGACCTCGGCCCGCTGGGGCGGATGGCCCGCGAGGCGTGAGCCGCGCGGCGGACGGCAGCGACGAGGGTGGCGCCGACCTGACCCGGCTGATCAATGCCGCCCGCGCCGGCGACGCTGTCGCGGGCGAGCGCGCGCTGGCGCAGACCTACGCCCAGCTGCGTGCGCTGGCCCAGCGCGTGCGCAGCGGCGCGGTGTCCGAGCTCAGCCCCACCGAACTGCTGCACGAGGCCTGGTTCAAGCTGTTTCCGCAGGGCGCGGCACCGGCACTGGACAGCCGCGCGCACTTCCTCAACCTGGCCGCCCGCGCGATGCGCCAGGTGCTGGTCGACCTCGCCCGCGAGCGCCAAGCGCAGAAGCGCGGCGGCGACTGGGTCGCGATCACCCTGGGCACCGCCCTGCCAGCCGCCGATGCCCCCGACCTGCTGGCCATCGACCAGGCCCTGCAGAAGCTCGAGCGCCGCGACCCGAAGCTGGTGCGCATCGTCGAGGCCTACTTCTTCGCCGGCCTCAGTTTCGAAGAGACCGGCAGCGCACTCGGCATCAGCGAACGCAGCGTGCGCCGCGGCTGGGACCTGGCCCGCGCCTTCCTGCTGGCCGAACTGGACGAAGGCGCGTGATCGGCGACCCCAGCGATCCCGACTGGGTGCGGCTGGCCGCCCTGTTCGAGCGCCTGGTCGATATGCCACCCGACGCGCGCGCACAGGCGCTGCTCGAACTGGAGGGGGACGCGGATAGCGAACGCTCGCTGCCGCGGCTGCGCGCCCTGCTCGCTGCGCACGCGCGTGACGACCTGGACCTGTCCCAAGGTGGGGCCGCCGAACGCCTCGCCCTTGGCATCGCAGGCGCCGATCCGACGGCAGTGTCCTCCTCGCTGCACAGCGGCGACGCACTCGGCCCCTGGACCCTGCTGCGGCCGCTGGGCGAAGGCGGCATGGGCGAGGTCTGGCTGGCCGAACGCCGCGGCGAAGGCGTGCAGCAGCAGGCAGCACTGAAGCGCATCCGCGGCGGGCTGGGCCCCGAGCTGAGATCGCGCTTCCTGCGCGAACGCCGGATCCTCGCTCGCCTGAAGCATCCGCACATCGCCGCCTTCATCGACGCCGGCCTCGAAACCGGCGGCGCGCCGTGGATGGCCATGGAGTACGTCGAAGGCGAGCGCCTGCACGAGCACTGCATGCGTCGACAGCTCGACCCGCCCGCCCGCGTCGATCTGATCCTGCAGGTGCTGGACGCGCTCGACCACGCGCACCGGCAATTGGTGGTGCATCGCGATCTGAAGCCCGGCAACGTGATGGTCGATGCCGAGGGGCGGGTCAAGCTGCTGGACTTCGGCATCGCCCGGCTGCTCGACGACAGCGAGCTGGAGGCCGCGCTGACCCGCACGCGCGCGCCGGCGCCGCTGACGCCGCGCTATGCCGCGCCCGAGCAGCTGGCCGGCGAGCCCGTCGGCATCGCCGCCGATCTCTACTCCGCCGGCCTGCTGCTGTTCGAGCTGCTGAGCGGGCGCTCGCCCTTCGGCGAATCCGCGGGCTCGATGGCCGCGCGCGAGTCCCCCGACTCGCTGTGGCGCGCCTACACGCGCGCCGAAGGCGCTGCGCACTACACGATCGGCGAGAGCGTGCTGCGCCGCCAGCTGCGCGGCGACCTGCAGCAGATCCTGCAGCGCGCCCTGCAGCCGCAGCCCGGCGCCCGCTATCCCAGCGCCGCGGCCTTCGCCGAGGACCTGCGCGCCTGGCGCGAGCAGCGCCCGCTGCGCAGCCGGCCCACGCCCTGGCCGCAGCGCCTGGCCAAGTGGATGCGCCGGCAGCCGCTGGCCAGCGCCAGCCTCGGCGTGGCCGCGCTGGCGATCGTGGCGGGCGTCAGCAGCAGCCTCTGGCAGGCCCAGCGCGCGGCCGAGCGCGCAGCCCAGGCGGAGGCGGCGCGGCAGTTCCTCGGCGAGGTGTTCAGCGCAGCCGATCCGCTGCTGCAGGACGCCGCTCCACCCAGCCTCACCGAGGTACTGGCGCGGGGCGCCGAGCGCCTGCGCGCCAATGCCGAGCTCGATCCACGCTCGCGCATGCTGTTGCTGCAGGATCTGGCCCGCGCCAGCCTCGGCCTGGATCAGCTCGATCAGGCGTCGAGCCTGCTGGCTGAAGCCGAGGCACTGTCGGCGACGCTCGCTCTGGATGCGAACGAACAGCGCGCGCTGGCGCTGGACCAGGCGGCGCTGGCGCTGGCGCGCGACAGCATCGGCGCCGGCCTGACCCTGCTGGCGACGCTGCCGGCGCCGTCTCTCGCGCAGCCCCCCGACGCTCAGGCCCTGCGTGAGCTGGGGCTGCGCAGCCAGCTGCTGCTGGCAGGCTCAAAGTCACAGGAGGCGCTCGACCAGCTCGCGCCCTATCTGCAGTCCGCGATATGGCGGGCACCTGCAGCGCGCGCCGAGCTGCTGGCGCTGGCGGCACGCGCGCAGATGCAGGCAGGCCGCCCACGCGAGGCCGTCGCAGCGGTCGAACAGGCACTGGCGCAGCTCGATGCGCAGGCGCCGCTGGGCCTGCGCCTGCAGCTCTACGAGACCGAGGTCGAAGCCCTGCGCGGGCTGCTGGAGACTCCGCGCGCGCTGGCCCGCCAGCGCGAGGTGATCGCGCTGGTCGAAGCGCGTCTCGGGCCCGCGCATGCGCGCAGCCAGTGGGCGCGGATGATGCTGTGCGGGCTGCTGATCGGCGAGGGCGCGCTGGGCGCGGCCGATGCCGAGTACCGCGCGCTGTGGCAGGCGCTGGGCCCGCTGGAGGGCCGCGACTCGCTGCGCGGCGAGGCGCTGTTCGGCTGGGGCATGGTCAGCTTCCGCCGCGGCGAGTTCGCGCTGGCGCGACAGCGCTTCGGCGAGGCGCGCGCCCTGTTCGAGCGCGCCTTCGGCGCCGATTCGCACAAGACCCGCAACGCGCTGGAGGCCGAAGCGATGGCCCGCGTCGAGGTTGGCGAGGTCGAAGCCGGCCTGGAAACCCTGCACGCGCTGGTGGCGCAGAGCCGCGCGCTGGACGACCGCGCGCGGCTGTCGGCCCAGCTCAACTCGCTGGCCATGGCCCTGCTGGCGGCGCGACGTGCAGACGAAGCCTTGCCGCTGATCGATGAGAGCCTCGCGCTTGCAGCCGAGCTCGGCCAGCTGACGGCCTGGACCCGGGTGATCAAGGCGCGCGCCCTGCGTCTCGCGGGGCAGCCGGCGCGCGCGGTGGCGGTCGCCGAGGTCGTGGCCGCCGAATACCGCGACAGCATTTCGCCAAACGGCGGCCCGCGCCGCGCCGAAGCGGAGCGCGAGCTGGCCCTGGCCCTGCTTGCCGTGGCCGGCGCCGACCGCGAGCAGGCGCTCGGCCTGCTGCGCAGCGTGCTTGAGCAGCGGCGCACCAGCCTCGGCGAAGACAGCCCGCTGACCCGCGCCAGTCTCGAAGAGCTCACCACGGCGGCGGGAGGCAGGCCATAGGGCGGGCCCCGGGCCGCCGTGGCCATGGCACTTGCCGCCGCGGTGCGTTGCTTGGCACAGAGGCAAGCGTTGGGCGCACGGTGGGCCAGGGCCCACCCTATCCCGGCGATTCTCCCGACGAAGCGGGAACGCACCCTCGCTCGGCCCCGGTGTCCCCACAGGCCCGCGCCGGATCCGTCGCACGTTCTGCGTATCCCCGGGCAGACACCCACAGAGCCTGCCGATGGTCGCCCAACTCAGCCCCTTGTTTCGATCCGCCTGCGCCGTGCTGCTGGCCGCCCTGCCCGCTGCCGCCCAGGTCAGCCTTGACGCCAGCTTCGACGGCGACGGCCGGCGGACCGTGTCCTTCGACCTGGACAGCGCGGCCGCGGACCGCGCGCGCCGGATCTTTCCCACCGCGGGCGGCTATCTGGTGGTCGGTCAGGCCAGCAACAGCCCGGGGCTTGCCCTGGCCCTGACGCGACTGAACCTGTCCGGCCAGATCGACCCGTCGTTCGGCACCAACGGCAAGCGCACCTATGCCGTGGGCACACCGGAGATCGTCGATGCCGTCCAGGACAGCCAGGGCCGGGTGATCTTCGCGGGCAACGCGGCGGTCTCCGGCGGCAGCGATGTGCTCCTGGGCCGCGTACTTCCCAACGGTGAGGTCGACCCCAGCTTCGGTTTCCTGGGGCTCGCGCGCATCGATCTGAACACCGAAGACGACGTGCTGGCGCTGGCCGTCGGCCCACAGGACCAGGTGCTGGCCCTGGTGCGCGCGCGGCCGGGCCCGGACTTCGGCTGGGGCACGCATGTCGCGGCCATGGATGCCAGCGCGCAGAACTTCGGCGCGGTATTCCTGAGCGCTTCACCCCTGCTGGAATCCGGCGCGGCGGCGTGGTCGAACGGGCGAAATGCCCTGCTGGTCGGCGTGCCCATCGCCACCTCGCAGAGCTGCCTGCTCGGCGTCTACAGCGTCAGCCTGGGGCCGGGCCCGGGTGGCCTCACGCTGGACGCCGATCCGCTGGGCAGCGCCACGGTGGCCGGCGCCACCAATGGCTGCACCCAGGTGACGGTCACCGCCATCGCTGCGATTCCCGGCAGCGGTGGCGCGCTGCTGACAGCGCATCGGGTGAACCCCAACGGCCCCGCCGGCAACGAGCGCCAGGTCGGCCTGCTGATGCGCCTTGCCGGCGGCGGTGCCCTGGACTTCCTGCGCACCGAGTTCGCGCCGTTTCCGACCGACGACCTGCGCTTCCGCGCTGTCGCCGCGGACGCCGAGGGCCGCCTGCTGGTCGCCGCCGACATCACCAACAGCGCGGGGCCGACCAGCCGTTTCGGCCTGTTCCGCTACCTCGCGAACGGCACGCCGGACACCGGCTTCAACGCCGGCAGTGCGTTCATCAGCACCAGCTTCAACGCGTCCAGCGGCCTCGACTCACCGCTGGCAAGCGTGCGCGACCTGCGCGTGATCGGCCCGCGCATCCTGCTGGCCGGCCGCAGCCGCTGGACCGGCAACACCGACGACGACTTCGCGATCGCCGCGTTCACCACGCCCGACGCGCCGCTGTTCCGCAATGGCTTCGAGCCCTGACGGCGCCGGGCACTCGCAACGCCAGCAACGGCGGCAACGGCCCTGGGTGGGCCCTGGCCCACTACGAGCGAAAAACTCGCCGCGGTCATCGCATCCGCACAGCGCGTCCCGCGGCGCATCGCGTTGCGTCCATCCGGTTGGCGATCTGACACCCCGGGTCCAGCCACCCCCCGGGCCGCCGGCCAGAGTCGGATGGGAAGGCATGCACGAGACACGATCGAAGCCTACGGTGGGCCAGAGCCCACCCTATGGCGGCGGGATGCGACGACCGCGCTGGAGTGGCGCGCGCGCCCTATGCGCGCTCACCCCGCGGCGGATGCTGGCGCCAGTGCTCGGCCAGCAGCACCGCGACAGCATTGGCGATGTTGAGGCTCTCGACGCGGCCGCTGCCGGGAATCGACACCGCGCGCTCGCAGTGCTCGACCAGACGCTTCTGCATGCCTTCGCCTTCCGCACCCAGCACGATCACCGCGCGCTGCGGCAGCGGCTGGGCGTACAGATCGGGCGCGCCGGCGGGCAGGGTGGCGACGCTGACGAAGCCGGCTTCTGCGAATCGTTCGAGCGCGGCGATTTCCGCACTCGCGCCCTGGCCCGGCAGGCGCACCAGGGGCACGTGCTCGGCGCCGCCCTCGGCGACGCGCGCGGCGGCCGCCGACAGCGTCAGCGTGGACTGCGGCGGCAGCAGCACGGCGTGGGCGCCGAAGTGCGCTGCCGATCGCAGCACCGCGCCGAGGTTGTGCGGGTTGCCGACACCGTCCAGCCACAGCAGGCGCACCGGCCCAGTGCGCGGCAGCGCGGCCAGCAGGCCGTCGAGGTCCAGCTCGGGCCGCGGTTGCATCAGCAGGCACACGCCCTCGTGGTGGCTGCTGCCGCTGATGCGTTCGAGCTCTGCATCCTCGACCACGCGATAGCCGAGGCGCTTGGCCACGCAGAACGCCAGCAGCTCGCGCAGGGTGCCGATGCGCGACTCGCTGAGATAGACCTTGCGCAGGGCCTCGGGCCGCGCGGCGAAGGCCGCACGCGCGGCGTTCAGGCCGCAGACCCTCTGTTCGGGCTCGCGCGGCGTGAAGCCCGCAGGTCCGCGCTCGGCGCCCGTGCCTGCATCGCGATCGGGCCGCTTCTGCGAGCCGCCCGCCGCAGCTCCACGCGCTGGCCTCTGCACGTCGGTGCCGTGCTCGGCGCGCGGCGGTCGCCCGCTGTCGGCGCGATCGCGCGCGCCACCCGATCTGGTCTCGCCAGCGCGCGCAGCACCGCCACCTTGCCAAGGGCCACGTGCGCCGGGGCGCGATTCGACGGAACCGCCTTCACGCGGCTGCCAACCCTGTCGCCCCTCAACCTTGGGCGCATCGGGCCGCGCGCGCGCGCGCGGGGCATCGCGTTCCGCAGAGGACGCTGCTCCAGTCTTGGGCTCGGACGCACCGGGCCGCGAGCCGGGCTGCCAGGCTCCGCGGTCCGCACCGCCCGGTGCGCGCGCGCCCGGGCCGCGCTTCGGCGCACCCCAGGGCGAACGCTTGCCTCCATCGCCCCCATCGCCGCCTTCGCGGCTCATGCGTGGCCACCCACGGGTGCAACCTGCTCATCCATTTCATCGAGCGTGCGGCCCAGCGCCTCGGGCGAGCGCGTGAATGGCGCCAGCAGGGCATAAAAGGCCGGCACCACGAACAGCGAGAGCAGCGTCGAAAAGGCGACGCCGAAGATCACCACCACGCCAATGGTGGCGCGGCTGGCCGACCCAGGGCCGCCGGCCGCGACCAGCGGAATCGCGCCGGCAATGGTCGCGATCGAGGTCATCAGAATCGGACGCAGGCGCACCGAGGCCGCCTCGATGATCGCGTCGAGCACGGCCGCGCCGTCGTCGCGCAGCTGGTTGGCGAACTCGACGATCAGGATGCCGTTCTTGGCCGCCAGGCCGACCAGCATGACGATGCCGATCTGGCTGAACAGGTTCAATGTTCCGCCGGTGACCCAGAGCCCGCCCAGCGCCCCGAGCACCGCCAGTGGCACGGTGAACATGATCACCAGCGGGTGGATGAAGCTCTCGAACTGCGCGGCCAGGACCAGGTAGACCACCAGCAGGGCCATGGCGAAGGTCGCCAGCGCGCTACCGCTGGCCTTGATGAACTCGCGCGAACTGCCCTTGTAGTCGATCTGCGCATACTCGGGCAGCTCCTCGCGGGCGGTCTGCTCGACCCACTGGATCGCCTCGCCCAAGGTGTAGCCCTCGGCCAGGTTGGCCGAGATGGTGATCGCGCGCAGGCGGTTGTAGCGGTTGAAGCTGCCCGGTTCAGCCAGCTCGGACAGGGTCACCAGATTGGCCAGCGGGATCAGCTCGCGGGTGCGCTCGGAGCGCACGTAGACGCCAGTCAGGTCGGTGGGGCTGGCGCGCGAGGCTTCCTCGGCCTGCAGCACCACGTCGTACTCCTCGCCGTCCTCGACATAGGTCGTCACCCGCCGCGAGCCCATCAGGGTTTCGAGCGTGCGGCCGATCTCCTGCACCGAGACGCCGAGATCGGCGGCGCGCGCGCGGTCGATGTCGATGCGCATCTGCGGGCGGGTTTCCTGGTAGTCGGAATCGGCGCCGAAGATGCCGGGGTTCTGCTCGATGCGCGCCAGCATGCGGTCGCGCCACTCGGCCAGCTCTTCATAGGTCGGGCCGCCCAGCACCACCTGCAGGGGCTGACCGCGGCCGCCGCCGAGGCCACCGCCACGGCCCTGGGCGAAGGCGCGCACGCCGGGGATGCTGGCCAGCTCGGCGCGGAAAGCGTCGATCACCTCGCCGGTGCTCATCTCGCGCTCGGCCCAGTCCTTGAGGATCACGATGGCGAATCCGGTGTGCATCTCCTCACTGGCGCCGAAGCCTCCGGGCACGCGGGTGTTCATGCGCTGCACCGGACCCTCGGTGACCCAGGGCATCAGCTTGTTCTCGATCTGCTGCACCTGGCTCACGGTGTAGTCGAAACCGGCGCCTTCCGGCCCCTGGATGGTGACGAAGAAACTGCCGCGGTCCTCGTCGGGCGCGAGCTCGCTGGGCACGGTGTTGAACAGCAGGTAGGCGCCGCCACCGACCAGGGCGAAGGTCACCACCAGACCACTCCACAGGGTCGCGGCACGCTGGCGCACCATGCCCGAGATGATGCGGGCGTAGCCCGCGCTGATCCGCGCGATGAAGTCCAGGAATGCCTGGTTGACCCGGTTGTGCTTCTCGTTCGGGCGGACCAGCTTGGAACACATCATCGGGGTCAGCGTCAGCGCCACGAAGGCGGAGATCGCCACGGCACCGGATAGCGCCACCGCCAGCTCGCGGAACAATCGTCCGGCATTCGACTGCATGAAGCCGACCGGCAGGAACACCGCCACCAGCACCGCGGTGGTGGCGATCACCGCGAAGGCGACCTGGGCGGTGCCGCGCTTGGCCGCCAGCAGCGGCGGCTCGCCCAGATCGGCGCGACGCTGCACGTTCTCCAGCACGATGATGGCGTCATCCACCACGAGGCCGATACAGAGCACCAGCGCCAGCAGGGTCAGCAGGTTGATCGAGAAGCCGAACAGGCTGAGCGCGGTGAAGGCAGCGATCAGGCAGACCGGCACGGTGACCGCCGGGATCAGCGCGGCACGCGCGGAGCCGAGGAACAGATAGATCACGATCAGCACCAGCACCATGGCCTCGGCCAGGGTCCAGTACACGCGGTCCAGCGCGGAGTCGATGAAGATGGTGGTGTCGAAGGCGACGATCAGGCTCATGCCCTCGGGCAGGGTGCCCTCGATGCGCTCGACCTCGGCGCGCACCGCGGTCGCCACATCCAGGCTGTTCGAGGTCGAGGTCTTGACGATGCCCAGACCCAGATTGGGCTGGCCGTTGCCGCGGAAGTAGGCGCGTCGTTCGGCCGAGGCGCGCTCGACCCGGGCCACATCGCCCAGGCGCACCACGTAGCCGTCCTCGCCTTTGCTCAGCGACAGCCGCGCGAAATCGTCGGCCTCGCGGTAGCTGCGGTTGACGCGCAGGGTGAAGTCGCGGGTCTGCGACTGCAGGCGACCGGCCGGCAGCTCGATGTTCTCGCGGCGCAGGGCGCTTTCAACGTCGTTGACTGTGAGCCCGCGCGCGGCCAGGGCCTGGCGGTCCAGCCACACGCGCATGGCGTAGCGCTGCTGTCCACCGACGCGCACCGCGGCCACGCCGTCGAGCGCCGACAGGCGATCGGTGATGTAGCGGTTGGCGTAGTCGGTCAGCTCCAGCGTGTCGAGCCGGTCCGAGTTCATGTTCAGCCAGATGATCGGCTGCGCATCGGCCTCGACCTTGGCCACCTGCGGGGCGTCGGACTCGTCGGGCAGGCGGTCGATCACCCGGCTGATGGCGTCGCGCACATCGTTGGTCGCGGCCTCGATGTCGCGGCCCAGGCCGAACTCGATGGTGACGTTGCTGGCGCCGTTGCGGCTACGCGAGTCGACCGACTCGATGCCTTCGATGCCGCTGACCGCGTCTTCGAGAATCTGGGTGACGCGGGTTTCCACCACCGCCGCCGAGGCGCCGGTGTACACGACCTCGACCGAGACGATCGGCGGATCGATGTCGGGCAGTTCGCGCACGGTGAGCGTGGTGTAAGCCATCAGGCCGAGCACCACCAGCAGCAGGTTCATGACGGTCGCGAGGACCGGTCGCTTGATCGAGATATCGGACAGGACCATGGGGCGCTCCTTCAGCCGGCCTGCGGCGCGGCGTCAACCGCAGGCGCTTCGACGATACGCGCGCCCGGTCGCAGCTTGACCGTGCCCTCGACAACGATGCGTGTGCCCGCGCCCAGGCCCTCGACGATCTCGACCTCGCCGGCTCGGCGCGCGCCGGCACGCACGTCGATGCGCTGCACCGTGTCGCCCTCGCCCACCGCATAGACGAAGCTCTGACCGCCGATCTGCAGCAGGGCCAGCTCGGGAATCACCACCGCCTCGCGCGCCAGCTTCTCGACCCGCACGGTCATCAGCATGCCCGGGCGGATCAACCCCTCGGCGTTCTCGAAGTCGGCGCGCACGGTCACCGCGCGGGTCACCGGGTCGACGCGTGAGCCGACGGTGGCGACGGTGCCGGTGAAATCGCGGTCGGGATAGGCGGCACTGCGCGCACGCACGATCTGCCCTTGGGCGATCACAGAAAGGAAGGTCTCCGGCACCGAGAAATCGAGCTTGATCACCGAGATGTCGTCGAGCGTGGCGATCGCCGTGCCCGGTGTCACCAGGGTACCCGGGCTGACTTGGCGGAAGCCCAGGACGCCGTCGAAGGGTGCGGTGATGACGCGGTCGGCGAGACGTGCGCGGATCGTTTCGACGCGGGCGCGGGCGGCGTCGCGGGTGGCGACCTGGGTGTCCAGCTGGCTGCGCGGCACGGTGCCGTTCTCGACCAGGCCGACCAGGCGCTCGTACTGCTGGCGTGCTTCCTTGAAGGTGGCCTGGGCCTCTTCGAGGTTGGCGACCTCGGCGCGGCCGGACAGGTCGACCAGGATGTCGCCGGCGCTGACCCGGTCACCGTCCTCGAACTTCACTGCATCGACGGTCTCGGTGACCTTGGCGGTGATCACCAGCGACTCGCGCGCCTGCGCCGTGCCCAGGGCTTCGATCACGTCGACCCAGGGCTGGGTCTGCGCGGTGGTGGTGGTGACCACGGCGGGCGGCGGTCCGCCGGCCGCGCCGTTCGGTGCGTCGCTACCGCAGGCGCTGAGCAGTCCAATCATGGCCATGACGGCCAGTGCGCGCAGGCCCGGGTGTCCGGGCGGGGGTCGGCGTTCGACTGCGGACGAGGATTCGGTCGACATCGGGAAACCTTGGAGGAGGGGGGGAAGTTCGAAGGCAGGGTCGCGGCGGCGCGTCACGAGGGGTAGCGCGAAGGGCGCTGACGGTGCGCGTCCGGGGCCGGCGAGTTTGCACGTCCGTGAAGTGTGGTCCGGACCCGAGTGCACAGCCTGTGCCTTAAGTCCGTGCGCCGACTGGAATTTCGTGGTGCCGCGGTGAAGGAACGCGGGTCGGTTCACATTCCGTCGCGGCATATCGAAGGTTCGGATCCGCGTTTCTGTGCGCGACCCGCGATTGCGACAGTGGCTGCCCGATCCGCTGCTGCCGGTGCACCGCATGCCCGCCCTCCCCGCCCTGCCCGATCTGAGCGCCCTGCCGCTGCCGGCCGCGACCGCGGTGGCACCGATCGCGCGTGCCCTGGATGGCCTCGACCCGGCCAGCCTGTGGTGGCTGTCCGGCTACGCCGCAGGCCTGGCCCGCGGCGGACTGGCCGCAGCGGCGGCGTCACCGCAGGCAGAGGCCATTGCCCTGCCGCGATTGACCGTGCTGTACGGCAGCCAGACCGGCAACGCCAAGCGCGCCGCCGAGGGCCTGGCCGCTGCCGCCGAGGCCGCTGGCTTCGCGGTGCGCCTGGTGCGCGCCGATGCCTACGCCACGCGCGAGCTGAAGGACGAGCGCCTGCTGTGGGTCGTCATCAGCACCCAAGGCGAGGGCGAGCCGCCGGAGGATTCACTCGGCTTCGTCGAATTCCTGCTCAGCCGGCGTGCGCCCAAGCTGCCCGAGCTCAAGTACGCGGTGCTGGGCCTCGGCGACAGCAGCTACCCGAAATTCTGCGAAACCGGCCGCCAGATCGACGCGCGTCTGGCCGAACTCGGCGCCACCCGTCTGCTGCCGGCGGGCGAGGCCGATGTCGACATCGAGGCGGTCGCCACGCCCTGGCGGGTGCGCGCGGTCGATGCGCTGAAGGCGCTGGCCGCCGAACTCGCGCCCACCGCCCCAGCCCAGCACTCGGCATCGGTCATTCCGCTGCGTCCTGCGGTCGCCGCCGCGCTGCACACCCGCGAGCAGCCCTATGCCGCCGAGTTGATCGAACAGGTGCGTCTGACCGGCCGCGGCAGCCAGCGCGACGTTCGCCATCTGGAATTCAGCCTGGCTGGCTCGGGCCTGCACTACGCGCCGGGCGATGCGCTGGGCGTATGGGCGCCGAACCCACCCGCGCTGGTCGATGCGGTGCTTGAACTGACGAAGCTCGACGGCGATGCCGCCCTCGCGCTCGACGGCAGCGAGCGCCCGCTGCGCGCCTGGCTGAGCGAGCACCGCGAACTCACCCGTCTGGCCAAGCCGCTTCTTGTCGCGCTTGGCGCGGTGTCCAAGCACCGCGAGCTGCACAGCCTGCTCGACCCGGCCGAAGCCTCGTCGCTGTCGGCGCTGCTGTCCAGCCATCAGCTGATCGATGTGCTGCGCGAGTGGCCGGGCCAGTGGACCGCCGAGGCCTTCGTGCGCGCTCTGCGGCCGATGGCCCCGCGCCTGTACTCGATCGCGTCGAGCCCGCTGGCGTATGCGGATGAAGTGCATCTCACCGTCGACGTGGTCGGCGCTGAAGACGCCGATCCGCTGCGCCTGGGCCTTGCCTCGCATCACTTGGCCGCGCTCGAGCCCGGCGCGCGCGCCCGCGTGTTCATCGAGGAAAACCCGCGCTTCCGGCTGCCGGCCGACCCTTCTCGCGACCTGATCATGATCGCTGCGGGCACCGGCGTCGCGCCCTACCGCGCGTTCGTGCAGCAGCGGGTGTCGGAAGGCGCGAGCGGACGCCACTGGCTGCTGTTCGGCGCACGAACATTGCGCGACGACTTCCTCTACCAGACCGAGTGGCAGGAGCACCTGCGTCGCGGCGAACTGCAGCACATCGACCTCGCCTTCTCGCGCGATGCCAAGCCACGCGTCTACGTGCAGCAGCGTCTGCGCGAGCAGGCCGCACGCCTGTTCGAGTGGCTGGACGGCGGCGCCCACCTCTACGTGTGCGGCAGCCTCGCGCTGGGGCGCGACATCCAGCAGACCCTGCTCGACCTGTTCGCCCAGCGCCTCGGCAGCGCCGAGGCCGCAAGCGAAGCCCTGCACCAGCTGCAGCAGTCCGGGCGCTACGCCCGCGACGTCTACTGAGATCACGCCATGGCCAGCCATTCCGTCGAAGACATCAAGCGCAGCAGCCGCCTGCTGCGCGGCACCATCGAGGACAGCCTCGCCGACGCTGTGACGGGCGCCTTGAGGGACAGCGACCAGGTGGTGCTGAAGTACCACGGCAGCTACCAGCAGGACGACCGCGACATCCGCGAGGAGCGCCGGCGCGCCCGGCTCGAACCGGCGCACAGCTTCATGATCCGCACGCGCACGCCGGGCGGGGTGATCACGCCCGAGCAGTGGCTGAAGCTCGACGCCATCGCCACGACCTATGCCGAACGCGGCCTGCGCATCACCACCCGCCAGGCCTTCCAGTTCCACGGTGTGATCAAGCGCGATCTGAAGCCCACCATGCAGGCCATCAACGCCGCGCTGATCGACACGCTGGCGGCCTGCGGCGACGTCAACCGCAATGTCGCGGTCGCCGCCAACCCGCTGCTGTCCGCACTGCATGAAACGGTCTACCGTCAGGCCGCAGCGCTGTCCGAACACCTGCTGCCCAACACCCGCGCCTACTACGAGATCTGGCTCGACGAGGAGCGCGTCGCCGGCGACGAGGGCGAGCCCATCTACGGGCCGACCTACCTGCCGCGCAAGTTCAAGATCGGCTTCGCCATTCCGCCCCATAACGACGTCGACGTGTTCAGTCAGGACCTCGGCTTCATCGCGGTGATCGAACACGGCGAACTCGCCGGCTACAACGTCACCGTCGGCGGCGGCATGGGCAGCACCCATGGCGACGCCGAGACCTATCCACGCCTCGCCGACGTCCTCGGATTCATTTCTCCCCACGACGTGATCCGCGTCGGCGAGGCCGTGGTCACCGCCCAGCGCGACCTCGGCAACCGCGCCACCCGCAAGCGCGCGCGCCTGAAGTACACGATCGATGAGCACGGGCTCGACGTCTTCCGCGCCGAAGTCGAGCGTCGCTCGGGTGTGACGCTGCAGCCTCCGCGCGCCTTCGAGTTCGTCCACAGCGGCGACCGCTTCGGCTGGGTCGAGGCCGACAACGGTCGCTGGCACCTGACCCTGCGCATCCCTGCCGGCCGCATCCAGGACAGCGCCGACCGCCTGCACCTGACCGGCCTGCGCGAAGTCGCCAAGCTGCATCGCGGGCATTTCCGCATGACCCCGAACCAGAACCTGGTGGTCGCCGACATCGCGCCCGAACGCCGGGCCGGCATCGATGCCCTGCTGCGGCGCTACGGCCTGCTCGATGCGCTGGAGACCAGCGCGCTCAAGCGCGAGGCGCTCGCCTGCGTGTCGCTGCCGACCTGCGGCCTGGCGATGGCGGAGGCCGAGCGCTATCTCGATGAGGCGCTGGACAAGGTGCAGGCCCTGCTCGATCGCCACGGCGTCGGCGAGCAGTCGATCCTGCTGCGCATCTCCGGCTGCCCCAACGGCTGCTCGCGGCCCTACCTCGGCGAGATCGCCCTGGTCGGCAAGGCGCCCGGCCGCTACAACCTGATGCTGGGCGCGGACCACCGCGGCCAGCGCCTGAATCGCCTCTACCGCGAGAACATCACCGAGGCCGAGATCCTCGCCGCGCTTGATCCGCTGATCGCGCGCTACGCCGCCGAGCGCGCGGACGGCGAGCACTTCGGCGACTTCCTGCTGCGCGCCGATCTGCTGCCGCCGGAAGCGGCGCGCGTGCGCAAGGTGCTCGCCGCATGAGCGCGCAGGCGATCCGCATCGATACCACGCCCGCCGATCTCGGCGCGCTCGTCGCGGCCGCGGCCGACGACGATGGCGCCGCACTCGACCGCATCAACCAGTGGCTGGAAGGCCTGGACGCCGACGCGCGCATCCGTTTCGCGCTGGAGCACCTGCCCGGCAGGCACGCGCTGTCGTCCAGTTTCGGCGCGCAGGCTGCGGTGAGCCTGCACCTGCTGAACAGCCATCACCCGGGACTGCCCGTGGTGGTGGTCGACACCGGCTATCTGTTCGCCGAGACCTACCAGTTCATCGATGCGCTCAGCGAGCGTCTTGGCCTCAACCTGCACATCGAGCGCAGCGCGCGCTCGCCGGCCTGGATCGAAGCGCGCCACGGTCGACTGTGGGAGCAGGGCCTGGACGGCATCGAACGCTACAACCGCATCCACAAGACCGAGCCGATGCAGCGCGCCCTGCGCGAGCTCGGCGTCGGCACCTGGTTCGCTGGCCTGCGCCGCAGCCAGTCGCAGAGCCGCAGCAGCACACCCGTGCTGCAGCGTCGCGAAGGCCGCTTCAAGCTGCACCCCATCATCGACTGGAGCGACCGCGACGTCGGCCGCTACCTGAGTCAACACGCCCTGCCCTACCACCCCCTGTGGGAACAGGGCTACGTCTCGATCGGCGACACCCACACCACCCGCCCCCTGCTCGACGGCATGCGCGAGGAGGACACGCGGTTCTTCGGGCTGAAGCGGGAGTGTGGGTTGCATGAGTGACGACGGCCGGGAATCGGGAATTGGGAATCGGGAATCGTTGGAGCGCCTGAGGGAGGCTCAGGGGTGGCCCCGCTGCTCGACTGGTCCTTTGATCCAGGAGTCGCGGGAGGGGACAGGAGACAGGCGAATCAGTTCCTGCGAGTTGGAAGGGCGCACCAGCACGACAGTAGCCGCAAGCTCGCCCCCTCTCCCCAACCCCTCTCCCACGAGGGGAGAGGGGCTTGAAGGCGACACTTCGGACGCTTATTCGGGCATCACTGCAAGCCCTTTGCATGCAGCCGCGGCAATGAGAACAGCACGAGCCGCCGACTCTT